>Ga0209540_10000043_pt1 | contig 168046 bp, 148 predicted proteins | sample BarGraIncu01121A_FD_184501 | JGI IMG/M metagenome (GOLD analysis project Ga0209540, IMG submission 184501) | Arctic peat soil microbial communities from Barrow, Alaska - Barrow Graham LP Incubations 011-21A (SPAdes) (version 2) | ecosystem: Environmental > Terrestrial > Soil > Wetlands > Peat...
TAAGTCGTAAACGCCTCAGATATATCAGCGCCGGGCATGGTTTCCAATACCTCTTTGAACGAAAATGGGTAAATATTGAATTCCACATACCTTCCTCCGAGATATGTCGCCAGTTCACCTGCCAGCAGCTTAGCATTTGACCCTGTGATATAGATATCCGCATCGAAATCAACCAAAAAGGAGTTGATCATCTTTTCCCAACCTTCAATCTCCTGAATTTCATCAAAAAACAGATAGACTTTACCGGAAGAATCGGAAACGAAATGGCGAACATGATCATAAATCCCATCAATAGACGAGAGATAAGCATCTTTTTTGCTTTCCAGATTGACCGATAGAATTTGTCCTTCCGCAACACCCTGCAAACGCAATTCTTCGTGTATCAGCTCCAGCATAACGGACTTTCCGGAACGCCTGATTCCTGTCAATACCTTAACGATATCCCGATTCATAAAAGGGCGGATCCTCGACATATACATTTCTCGCTTAATCATTTCGCCACATCCTTTCTCAATTTCTATACTATTATAATACACCATTTATAACGAAATCAAAATGCATATATCCGCATTCTTTTCGTTATAGCAAAATCTGTAGCTATCGCGAGTGATTTTTAACGGGTTTTTAATTTTGTTATCTTTCGACATTCCTCACATACGCTGTGCTTTTTCCAGCTCCGATCAGAAATGAATTCGACACGGGCTGCAAATTTTTTATATGCGCTGCGGTGAAATAAATCATGTACGCTCTCCTCCTCCTCATCAATTTATAGGGTCTCAATCGCAACCGTCCCGCAAGCAGGATATAAATACTAAACAAATTCGATTATATCCTGCAACAAATTTATCAGTATTCTATTAAAATCCGTTGTTTGGATATATTCAGCCATCAAGCGAATCTGTGAATAGGAGAAAATCATGTATACAATAGCTAAAGCATCTGAAATTGACAGAATTGCCCTATTCCGTAACACAGCAGAAAAAACGAATCTTTACTTTAGCCGTTCCTCCATCTGCATAAACTTGTCAAAATCGCTCTCAAACAATCTGTCCTGCACAATGCGGTACTTCTCGAATTCTGTTTCGGCATGAAGTTTCGCCTGTTCATGCGATATTTTTCCGGCATCCGTCAGAATTGCGTTGCCGTTAAAGTCTAGAAAACCGTCAAGCCTCTTTGCCCAGTCTTCCATGGACATAGGTATCTTGCGCTCGGTCTGTAACTCTGCATAGTCCAGATAAATGGATACAACGCGTTCCAGATAGTCCATCTCTTTTTCGCTCAAGTAATTTTTCGCAACAGATACATCTGCTTTGATGATTTTCCCTTCGGGTGCGGACTCCCATGTAGTCAGGCCCATATGTTCTTTGTCCGCATCGGCTCTCTCCACAATCAACTCAGCTGCTGTGTGTCTATGAACCGCCCAGTGCATTTTATTTTGAACCAACTGGAAAAATTCTCGCGTAGTATTGGCATCCTTGTCATAATCAAACGCAGTAGCATATATGTCTGTCACTTTTTGATAGAATTTGCGTTCCGACAGACGAATTTCCCGAATATAATGCAGCTGGCGGTCAAAATACTCATCTGTGAACATATGACCTTTTTTCAGCCGTTCAACGTCCATTGTCCAACCCTGTATGGTATAATCCTTCACAATTTGGCTCGCCCATTTTCTAAAACGAACCGCCCGCTCATTATTAACCTTGAATCCCACGGCGATGATTACTTGCAGGTTATAGTGGTTGGTGTTATAGGTCTTTCCGTCAGACGCAGTTATCCGGAAATTCCGGATAACTGTCTCCTCGGTCAGTTCATTGTCCGAGAAGATCTTCTTTATATGCTCATTGACAGTACGAACGTTAACATCGTATAACTCCGCCATCAATTTTTGCGTCAACCAAATATTCTCGTCCTCATAGCGGACTTCAACACCGCCCTCGCCGCTCGATGCGACAAAAGTCAAATATTCAGCGGCGCTGCTCCGAATCGTGATTTCGTTTTTCTTTTTTCCGTTGTTCCGATTGGTCATTTGAATCCCTCCCGGTTGTCGAGTTCTATTACCCAAATACATCTTACACTAGAATACACCATTCAAAAATACAGGATTACGGATCGGTTTCGATATATTTGATAAAAGCACATCTTGCGATGTGCTCTCATATAGAACAGTGTTGTAGGTTTCTATCTTTCGTCGCTGTCTCTTTCTTTGGGAAGCAGGGACATGTATTCACGAATCAGTTCTTCTTCCAAATCAGCAATCAGGTCTGAAAAAGGCTGAAGATTGCTCTCGGAAGCATATTGCTCAAGAGTTTCAAAATACTTCAATCGATCTTCTTTTCGGATGGATATGGGAAGAAATCCACTTATCATCAGTTGATAGTTCATGATTAAGCGTGCCGTTCTGCCGTTTCCGTCCTCAAACGGATGGATACGAACAAATTCTGCATGCGTATATGCAGCAAGCTCGATGGAATTCAGTTCAGGATGATTGGGCAAGTTCGAATATAATGCCTTGATCTGTGAGTCCATTTCATTGCCGGCCGGTGGTTGATGTCCGGCTCCGGTGATCCGAACTTCACAATTCCGATACATGCCGCCAACAAGGATATTATCCATCAGTATCGCATGAATATTTTTCGAAATGCTTTCTGACAGAGATTCTTGTTTGGCAACACATGCTTTCACATAGGAAAAAGCCTTGTTGTGATTGATTACCTCGTAGATTTCACAAAGACTCTTACCGCCGATTGAGAGCTTATCTTCAAGAACCGTTTTTGTTTCAATCAAGGTTAGTGAGTTACCTTCAATCGCCGTTGAGTTGTGCGCATATTCAATATCGAAGCTGTCTAAAAAGCTTTGTAAAGCGGTTTCCGGCAATCTCTTCCAGTTCCTTCTCAGCTGGTCTTTCATTTGAACTAAGGCTAAATAATCCATTAAGAAATTCCTTTACGGCAAGACAAGTGCCATTCTTTCAGACGCTGGAGCATATTCTTCAAGGACGCCTTTCTGCACAATTTCTGGCTACTCATCTTCTTCAAGCAGAAAGTCAACAATGTTTTTTAGCCGGATTCCCCTGTCGTCAGCAGCGTAGGGGTATGTATCCATACTGAGAATGACTTTTTCGTAGTTGTCGTCCAGCATGAGGAGCGGACGGAGTTCTCTCTCCCGGACCGCCGGATCAGCGATGGAGGCAGCTACTTGGAAATAGACAAGTGAATCCATTCTTGAAGCAATGAAGTCAACCTCCAGATTATCGACCTTTCCAACAGTGACACGGTATCCCCTGCGCAGGAGTTCGAAAAAGACGATATTTTCGTATACACGACCGAAATCGCTGTTTCCGAATCCCAGAAGTTCGTTGCGCAAACCGGTATCCACAATGTAATATTTTGCCTGCGTCTTAAGAAGAGATTTACCCTTCGTATCGTATCGATCGGCTCGATAAAGAATGTAGGCGCTTTCCAACATCTTCAGGTAGCTGTCCACCGTATCGGATGTTGTTTTGTGACCCGTGCCGGTCAGATAATCACTGATTTTTTTGGTCGTGACAGGATTTCCAATATTGCCCGCCATATAAATCATAATCCGCTCGAGCAGAGCGCCGTCCCTGACCTGATTCCGATTGATGACGTCTTTCATGATGACAGTATTATAAATGCCGGAAAGATACGTGCGTATGATTTCCGGATCATCTGGAAGAGTCGATATCGTCGGCATCCCGCCGTATCGAACGAAACGGTTGAAATAAGCCGCTTTATCACTATTCCCCTTATACCCGTTGAAATCCAGATATTCTTTGAAAGAAAGCGGAAGCATCTTGATTTCCACATAACGTCCGGACAGAAGCGTTGCTAATTCAGATGACAAAAGGTATGCATTGGATCCTGTTATATATATATCTGCATCAAAATCAACTCGAAATGAATTGACCGCCTTTTCCCACTGGCTGACCATCTGCACTTCATCGAGCAAGATGTATACCCTTCCGGAAGAAGGAATTTTAGACTTTACGTAATCATAAAAGGTTCGAAAGTCATTGATTTCCGCAAAGGCAAAAGATTCGAAATTGATGGAAATGATTCTCTCTTCACTTATTCCCCGCTGAAGTAAGGATTCGCGAAAAAGCGCAAGCAGCGTCGATTTCCCAGATCTGCGCATACCTGTAATCACTTTTATTAACGGAGTATCTATGAAGGAAATCAGCTTATTCAGATATTGATCCCGCTTGTGCATTCTTACCACCTCTGTTTCGATTATAGTCGATATATTAATGATATGCAACAATTTATCGATTATAGTCGATTTTGTGCAAACGAATCACGGCTAATCCCTCTATCCGGAAACTTAGTTTTACGGAATTTCATTTTTGTTAACTTTCGACTTTCCTCACAGTTGGTTTCCTTTCTGCACAACGTATACTCTTTCTGCATATATTACTCCCCTATTGTGTAGATAAAATGACATAAAGGTCATGTATGAAACCCGGACATCATTATCAGTCCATTTTTTTGCCGGCACTCCCTTTGCCAACTGGAAGGTAAGGACTGGGTCTGGGAGAAGGATATTGTATCCCTGTCACAAAAAAGTTAGAGTTTGTTATAATGAACGCAAATATTTATATACGAAGTATCTATATATGTGTATTTGAAAGGGTTAAAATGATGACCAGATTTATAGAACGAATCAGACTGAATAAATCAAGTATGTCAGACTCGGATTATGTTTCAAGTCTCATGATTACCCGTCTCTTATCAGATATTGAGGATCTGATGTTACCCTCCCCTGTCACTTTCTTTGTAGGTGAAAATGGTTCCGGCAAATCTACTTTGCTGGAAGCCATTGCTGTTCAGGCAGGGTTCAATCCGGAAGGCGGGACTAAGAATTTTTCATTTTCAACACATGAGACACACTCTGAACTATATAAGCACATAACACTTGTGAGAGGTACCATCAGACCCAAAGACGGATTCTTCTTCCGTTCGGAAAGCTTCTACAACGTTGCTACTGAAATCGATCGGCTGGATCAAATACAGCCGCTGCTTAGAAGTTATGGTGGGAAATCTTTACACGAACAATCCCATGGCGAAAGTTTCTTCTCTCTTTTCAACAATCGGTTTGGCGGAAAAGGGTTATACATTTTGGATGAACCGGAAAGTGCATTATCTCCATCACGACAAATGTCGTTACTGGTAACCATGAATAACCTCGTCAAATCAGGCTCCCAGTTTATTATTGCGACTCATTCTCCCGTTTTGTTGGCCTTCCCTAGGGCTTCCATTTATGTAATAGAGGAGACAGGAATAAATCTGACCGCATACGAAAATACTGAACCCTATACATTAACAAAGGATTTTTTGAATAATACCCCAAGGATGTTGAAGTACTTGTTGGAAGATGACGAGGCAGAATAGCACAAAGAATTGATTGCGGGATACATCATGTATGCCATTTACCTTTTATTGGCCGCGGTCAACTCCGTGCGCACGATCTTTCCGAGTTCTCAGACGTTTGTCCGATATTTCCAGATAATAGTCTTCATTAACTTCCCGAAGCAGTTCTTCCAGTTCTCCATCACCCATTACTGTGTTTCTGCCATCCTGGTATAATTGATCCACCCTGTTTTTTATGGCATCGACGATCGGAGATTTTTTATCGACTTTGTCGTCACCGGTCAAATCATAGTAACCATTCAGCCAATGCGCGATTCCGGCTAATCCCGAATGAGAATCAACAGATACGGTTGCCGGGCGGTTGAGAATTTTGGCTGTATTGAAAATGTTGTAAATTTCTTCATCCTTCAGCATGCCGTCTGCATGAATCCCGGCTCGTGTCGCATTAAAGCTCCTCCCGACAAATGGCGTACGCGGAGGGATTTCATATTTGAGTTCATCTTCAAAATATTCGGCTATCTCTGTGATCACCGACAAATCCATGCCGTCCGTCGTGCCCCGCAATGACGCGTATTCGATGACCATGGATTCCAGCGGACAGTTGCCGGTCCGTTCACCAATACCCAGTAAGGAGCAGTTCACGCTGCTGCAGCCGTATAGCCAGGCCGTTGCAGCATTGGATACCACTTTATAAAAATCATTATGTCCATGCCACTCCAAATATTCGGAAGGAACATCCGAATAGTGCTGAAGGCCATAAATGATTCCCGGAACACTGCGCGGCAATGCTACACCGGGATAAGAAACGCCGTAACCCAGCGTATCACATGCCCTGATTTTGATAGGCTTACCGCATTCACGCGACAATTTCATCAGTTCATTGGCAAAAGGAACCACAAATCCATAGAAATCCGCCCTGGTAATATCTTCAAAATGACAGCGGGGCAGGATCCCGAATTCGAGTGCGCTTCGAACAATCCCAAGATATTTATCCATCGCCTCTTTTCGTGTCAGGTTCATTTTTTTGAAAATATGATAGTCTGAGCAGGAAACAAGAATTCCTGTTTCTTTGATGCCCAGATCCTTTACCAGTTGAAAGTCCTTTTCGTTGGCACGAATCCAGCTGGTTACCTCCGGGAATTCATATCCGAGCTCGAGACATTTGATGACTGCTTCCTTATCTTTGTCGGTATATAGGAAGAATTCACTCTGACGGATAATTCCCTGCGGACCCCCGAGCTTATGCAGAAGGTGATACAGATGGACAATCTGTTCCACTGTAAACGGCGAACAGGATTGCTGTCCATCGCGAAAAGTTGTATCCGTAATCCAAATCTTCTCAGGTGTGTTCATCGGAACGATTCGATGATTAAAAGGAATTTTGGGTACATGATCATAATCGAAAAGATGCCTGTACAAATTAGGCTCTTCAACATCCTGCAGGTCATAACGGTATGCTGACTGCTCCAGAAGATGACTCTCTTTGCTGAATTCTAACATTCTAAATTCCTCCAAAATAATTCTGTCGAGCCTGAAATATTGTTTACACAAAGAAATCGAGGCTGCCTGTAACGCTTTTTATAGTATATAACACCTTTCCTGCCAGGTGTCATAATAATTTTTGATTTGGAAAATTCATAAGAGGACTTTTTATGCATTTATTGGGAGAATTGGCTGCTGAAATTTGCTTTTATTGACATTCTTTATCATTCAATTTATCATATTTGTAATAGTTAAGCGTAATATTATCTAAAGATATATTAAGGAGGCAAATCTATGAAAAGCTCGTATTTCAAGGAAAATGCTATTGCCTTCATTTTCGTTTGTATGGCAGCCTTAACAGCTTGTTTAGCTTTCGCATTTCTTCCTGAAAAAATCCCGATGCAATGGAACGGTACCAGTGTAATCTGGTATGCAGATAGAATTGCGATTTTTTGTGCACCGGTAATTTCGACCATCGTCGTTATTTTTCTAAAACCGCTGATTGATTCTTTCTTCAAAAATTATTTGAGCTTTTACCCGAAATTGTCCGGCATTATTGTGTCCGGAATCGCTTTCATTCTTTATAGCTGCGAGTTATATACTATTGCTTTCTGTTTTGGGATTGTGCTTCATATCGAATACATTATTTTTATCGAACTCCTGTTTCTTGCGATTCTTTGCTTTTTGTATATTTTGAAAACCAGAAAAAACTTACAAAAGCAGTAAAGTGAGGAATTAAAAACAACTCATACCCTCCTGTCGAATAATTCCATATGCCTTCACTGGTCAAAAACCTCAAGTGTTACTTTGAATTTTCAATTAGTAATTTGAGTCCATCCAGCGAAATGGATGCTGATATATCATCGAATGTAATTTTGTCCGTATTTGACGGCGTATTTCTCGCATAGACATTTTCTTTCTCAAAATACATTTTCCCTTCATAATCGCCGTAGATGCTGTACAATGGTCCGGTGAAATCATTCAGAAAACCACTTGCATCAGCTGCAAATAATAAGACATTATCATCCACTTTCAGCGGATAGTAACCATCCATTCCCTCAACAACCTTAGTATCAGCAGGAATGCTGTCATCGTAATGATCGAAGTCCTTGATTATAACAGTGGTTTCTTTTCTATATTCTCCGATTGTCGTCCGTCCGCCCATTTCAATAATTGGTACAATATCCCCCACCTGGAATGCTCCTTTAAAAACGGATGTTACCTGCACCTTCGACAGCGTATACAGGAAATCGTTCTGAAAGATCGGTTCTGAAGACACACAGAGACCTGTAAATATGTTTCCAGCAACACCCGCAAGTTCATTTATGCTGTAAGGCTTTAATCTTGAAGTAGTACTTGAGACATACATGGTGCCATCCTCTATTATGGTTCCCGGTGAAAAAACATCTGTTGAGGACGCGGTCATAGCAGTAGTATTATTTGACGTAGTTTCAGATTGGACTGTTGTTTCGTAACCCGCTGCAGTCATAGCCGCTTCTGTTGTTGTTTCGTAACCTGCAGCCGTCATAACCGCCGCTGCCGTTGTTTCTTTTACATTCTGCGGGCCTTTTATCAAGGGAGCAGCAATAAACAGCAGTGCGATACCAACCGCAGCTGCAATATACCGCCAACTGCTTTTGGGTATTCGAAATGGTCGAATTGTCTTTTCTATCTGTACCGCATCTAACATAAGAGCGATTGTCTGTTCATCAAACGCTTCGTCGAATTTGAGGTGCTCCATAGCAGATCTATATGAATTATTATTCACAAAAATCATCTCCTATCATTGTTTTTAGCAGTGCTCTTCCGCGGGACAGCCATGTTGCAACGGTCGCGCTTTTATTGCCTGTGATACTTGCTATTTCTTCCACCGAATAACCCTCAAAGTAGTAAAGATGAATAGGGATTCGATACTTTTCATCAAGCTCGCAAACATAAGAAATCAAAGTGGATTCTTCTTTGGGAAGATATCCAAGATTTTCCGGCATCGAAGTCACGCGTTTTTTCCAGCTGGATTTCAGATAGTCTTTGCACTTGTTGCATGTTACGCTCATGATCCATGCCTTTCGCTTCATTTCGTGATCAAAGAGCGGTGCCTTTTGCATGTAGGTAATAAACACGTCCTGTGCAATATCCTCAGCATCAGAGCGATTTTTGACATATGAATAGGCAAATCGGAGGACACTAGTGCTGTATGTATGAACTATAATGCTAATGGCTTCACTCTGATCAGCAGGAGATTTCATGTGCAGCATCAACTCCCTTCATGTATATAACGAGTAAAAAGTTCTATATATTTCATTCCCGGGGATTATTCTGAATTTTGTCATCTTTACGAAATTCATTCATAGCTAATATAATCCGGAAAAATTGAGGCTGCCTTTCTCAAAGAGATCTCGTCGTTGGTATTCATTATAACCATACAGGATAGATTCCTTCCATTTGAAGAAAATCGAATGGCAAATAACTTATATTCTTCTCCTGTTCTTTATTATATAATAATATAATAACTGTATATCAATTATAGTTCATAAATAGAATCCATAGAAAAGTGAGGCAAACTAATGAAGACTTTCCCGGCGGCCTCCAACAAGAATATCTTAAAATGCGAGGTATACTCTTGCAGGGCGCATGTCTGGCCCTTTGCCTGGCAATGATCTTTTCTGCAGTAAGCTGCTCAAAAGCCAAGGCGGATGACGACAGGACAGTATCTGCAGATGGGGTCTACTTCTCTTCTGCTCTGCTTGATTTCTCTGAGGCTGCAAATGGCAGTGATGCTTGCATTAAATGTATTAAGCAATTCAGAGACAAGACAGGGATTCTGATTTCCGGGACATCAGACTATTATATTCAGCTCTATGATAGTGACGGACAACTCATTTCCCAGACGGCCCTTGAAGATGCAATCGATCCCGATTCTAATATGATTGATATGGCAAATGATGCAGGCAAACAAATAATAACGATTGCAGGCTCGACAATTTCATTGGACTCCACTGTTCTTGCGGCTGTACATGACTTCAACGCAAGCAGCAAAAAGTATCGTGTTGAGATTCATGAATATTATCGGAATCCGGCATACAGCACGAATACAAGCAGTGTAGTCAGTATATTAAATCTCGAAATACTTTCTGGTGATGCGCCGGATATCCTTTATGGGGACATTCAATTATTTACAAACTGCGAGAAAAAGGGGATACTTGCCGATCTCTATACAATGATGGAAAACGACAGTGAATTCAACAAGGATGATGTTATACCGAGCTTTCTGAAAATCTGCGAGACGGACGGTCATTTGTATAATTTGGGAACCGGGTTTGACCTGTCAGGATTTGTTGGAGCGAAGTCAGTCATTGGTGATAGGACGGGATGGACTGTTGGTGAATTCAATAGTATTGCCGAATCACTCCCGGATAAGATGACTCCTATCATTGGCTATTCGCAATCAGAATTGCTTGACATGTCACTTTCTGCCAACATGGCTTCATATGTCGATTCCAAGTCAGGAACTGTCCGCTTTGATTCTGATGATTTCCGGAGCCTTTTGGATTACGCAAAAACCTATGGGGAGCCTGACAGCGACACGAATGCCATTAGGCCGGGCAGCGCAGGAATGATTGCAAATGGAGAACTGGCGATGCATCAGGCATGGATCGACAGTCCGATATCATACGCCGAAGAGGTGGCAGCATTTGGCGGGCCTATTTCTGTAACCGGCTATCCTTCTTCGGGAAGAAGCACTGCAGCCTGCTATATGCCTGTCATGCTTGCAATCTATTCCGGATCCGAAAATAAGGAATCGGCCTGGGAATTTTTCAAATATTTTTTTGCAGAGGAAGTACAGGCAGCTCTGGGTCCCCAAAATCGGATCCCGGTTTTGACTAGCGTAGCGGCAATAGCCCGATCAGCCGGCAGTACTCCCTGCCCGTCTATCCAGCCTTGCTTTTTGCACCTTGCTTTTTGCGTTGGGCACAGCCGATGATCAGAAGGACAATCGCAGCTGCAGCAAAGCAAAGCGACGTTATGATAACAGAGATATTGGACGTCCGTTCTCCGACAAAATTCACGACGATTTCATTGATCGCGAGATTGACACATACACCTGAAAGAAAGAAAGCGATCGCCATCGCGATGAACCGGTTGATTCGTGTATAGAGCACAAGCCAGACAATAATCGCGGAGACGCCGATGGACAGCAGTGCAACCGGGAGAGCTAGCGGAATAACCCAGCTGCCTGCCATAACCATGCGCTCGATGATAAAAAGATACGGGATCAGCGCAATCAACAGCACACCGTGCGCGGCCAGTATCCGGTGCTTTTTCAGGAAGAAAATCGGGATAAGGACCAAAAAACATAGAAAAAGGGACGCGAGCGGGTAAATCGACCACGTAAACGCCTGATCAATACAGTAATTCACAAGAAGGCAGATAAAGGCCGGCAGTGCCAGGGCGGACGAGAGAATCGGGAATACAATCCTCGACAGCTTTTGCCTGGAGATTTCGCCCTTCTACTTCCATCAGTTTTTGAAGCGCAGTTGTTTTACCGACCTGTCTTGGTCCGGTTAAAAGGATCGTCGGATATTGTTTGCTGAACCGCAGAATCACATTTTCCATACTTCGTTTGATATACATAATAGCTACCCTCTTTTCGGCAGATATTGGTTACACTCCCATTATTGCCGAAAATTGATGAAAATACACGAGTATCCATAAGTGCGATACGTAAAAAAGAACCCCCATTATAGAGGTTCTCATTTACAGTTTGAAGGAATACTGGTTATGCCAGCCTGCAAGCCAGTTTGATTTCTACTGATGCCAGGGCCATGGAAACAGGACAGCCTGCTTTTGCTTTTTCAGCAAATTCAATAAAGGTATTTTCATCAATTCCGGGAACCACGCCGACAGTTGACAACTCGATCAGTCTGATTCTTGGACCTGCTCCCAGATGAACTTTTGCAGACGTGGATATGCTTGTGGGAACGTGACCCGCTTCTGAGAGGATTGCCGCGAGAAACATGGAAAAACAGCCTGCGTGAGCGGCTCCGATAAGTTCCTCCGGATTTGTTCCAGGTCCGTCTTCAAAACGGGAAGCCTTTGTGAATTCACCCTCATATGCTCCGGATCCAAGGCGCATTCTGCCTTTACCCTCTTCTAAACTACCTGACCAGACTGCAGATGATTCTCTAATAGCCATGTTTATATACCCCTTTCTATGACAGCGCTAAACATATATTGAAAGATATACGTCAATTTTATCACCCTTTTGCATGGTTTTCCATGTTAACGGGTTTTACCGGCTGCCGGCCATAGCCAGCTCCTTATTCCTGGCCTGCTTCCTGAATGATATTGATAACCACTTTTCCTCCGGCGTGTCCCTTTTCTATATAAAGGAATGCCTCTCCTGCTTGTTGGAGCGGATAACGCCTGTCAATTACGGGATTTATTTTCCCTTCCTTAACAAGGTCCAATATAAAGGCCAGATCTTTCGCATTCCCTTTTGCTGCAAGGGAGCAAAATTTCCTGCTGCCCGCTGACATAACCGGTCCGAAAATAAGGGATTTAAATATCTGCGGGAAAGTACCGCCGACCATGACGTACGTTCCTTTTGCCTCCAGAGCGCGCTTGTATGCAAAGAGCGGATGATATCCGTTAACGGCAACAATGAGATCATATCGGATGCCGCTTTTTGTAAAATCCTCCCTTGAGTAGTCGATCTCATGGTCTGCTCCAAGGGAACGGACCAAATCCATATTTTTCGCACTGCAGACGGCAGTCACTTCCGCACCGAAGTATTTGGCAAGCTGGACTGCATAGGTACCTACACCGCCGCTTGCACCATGGATCAGCACCTTTTGACCCTGGCGGATACTGCCTTTATCGCGCAAAGCCTGAAGGGCAGTGATCGCTGCCATTGGCACGGCCGCCGCATTTTCAAAAGACACCTCAGCTGGAATAAGCGCCGCAATCCCCCCCGGAGCAACGGCATATTCTGCCAGGCCTCCGAATCCGTAGCTGCCCATATCCGCAGCCACGTTGTCCCCCGGTTGGAACGTCCGGATATTTTTACCGACAGCTTCCACTGTTCCTGCGATATCTGATCCGAAAATCTTGCTTTTGGGTATACCAAGCCCCATGCGAAACAGCCGGTAGTCTGCCGCATTAAGAGAGGCTGCATGGATTTGTATCAGGATCTCATCATCATGCAGTACTGGTTTTCCCACTTCACGGAATGCAAAAGGATTCTGTGTCCCGTTTTTTTCATAAATAACCGCTTTCATTTTGCATCTCCTGTCATTTCATAAGCAAATACCTCGCTGATGGCGACACCGAAAACATCGGCAATTCTAAATGCCAGTTCCAGTGAAGGGGAATACTTGCCTGCTTCAACCGCAAGAATGGTCTGCCTGGAAACCCCTGCTTTTTCGGCCAGGGCCTGCTGCGTCATTTCCCCTGCAAAAAAACGAAGTGTCCGGATGTTGTTTGTAATCTCCATCTTATTAGCCATTTCGGACACCCTTCCTGTAATAGTGCAGGCTTGCAAAACCTTCAAACAGCGACCCGATATTGAATGAAAGGAAGAGTATGTTAAGCATCACAGCAGGTGAATAATTCATAATCAGAGCCGCAAGGCCTGCGACAAACCCAATTCCGGCAAAGATAAAACCGACTCTTGATGACTTCAGTCCGATCAGCTTATCCATCTCGTCTTCCACCATGGAAGCCTCAATGATCCTGTTGATCTCTTTGTCATTACAGTTCCGCTCTTGTATGGCAATCGCTATTGACATAATAATATGAAAAATAATTTGAATGATAATCGAGGCTGCGATACCCACGCCAATAAAAATCAGCATGGTAACCGCCCAGAACTTCCAGTCGTCCGCCGCAACGCCTCCCGACTGATATTTGCCGTATGCATATAGGCAATAGGCTGCCATAACAAATACCCCTGTAATCATGCTTGTGATTGTTCGTTTATTCTGATAGGACATATTCAACACTCTCCTCTCGTTTGTGTGTAACCTCTGATAGACATAGTGTATAGTATATTTTACATCGTGTCAAGTATTGTCAACACTTATTTTGAAAAGAATGACCGCCAAATACCTGCCGGTCATTCTTTTCAATTCCTGTTTGTCTTGCAGGATTATACTTAATCCTTAAGTGGTTCATGACTGAGTCTTATCCCTTTCGAGAAGTATGCCGCTATCCCTGTAAGAATCAGTGCGGTACCCGTAAAAATCATCAGCCATTCAATAGATACCGCATCCGCTGCAGGTCCGAAGAACAGCATGCCCAGTGGCATGGCACTTCCAGTAACTATACTGACAAAAGAAAATACCCTTCCCTGGTAAGCCTCCTCCACCCGCTCCTGCAAAATTACCATAGTGTTGGCATTAAAATACGGCAAAAGTATACCCATCAGGAAAACGAGTGCCAAAAACATCCAAAAGAAGTATGCAATTCCTAATTCGAGTGTAAAAACCCCGAAGCCGACAGCACATAAGCTGATCGTCAGATATCGTCTTCTGAATCCTGACCAGGCGGCTAAGCCAGGCCTCCGATAACCATGCCCGCGCTGAAAGCCATTTCGCTTGCAGTCAGCCTCCATACGTCACCGCCGTACGTCCTCGCTACCAAAAGAGGGCTCAGCAGTGGAGCCGGTGTTACAAAGAACATAAAAAAACCGAAGAAGACAAGTAAGCTCATCACAAGACAGTGGTTTCTTATATAGGAAATACCTACTTTAAAATTCTGCCAGTGAGAGCTCACAACTGTCTGCAGGGCTCTTTCGTGAAGCCTGACCTTCAGTGTGAGCATCAGCGAAATGCCGATAACGGCTGTAAAAACATCAATAAAAAATGTCGCCTCAATGGACATGAAGGACAATATAATGCCGCTGACCGCCGGCGCAATCAGTGACATGACGGCAACAACGCTTCCAAAGATGCCGTTAATCCTCGCTAATTGATCTTTAGGTACGATTTGCGGAATGAGAGCGCTTACCGATGGAGACTGTATCCCGGTTCCGAATGACCGGATTCCCAATACAACATATATCATAACAATGGATTGAAAACCTGAAATATAGAACAGCGCCAGAATCAGAGTGCTTACTGTCGCAAGGGCATCTGACATGACGATTAGAATCTTACGGTTATAGCGGTCCGCCCATACCCCGGCAAAAGGAGTAATAATAATCTGGGGCAAAAACGAAAACATCATGGCAATAGTCATCGCCGAACCCGACTTCGTTGTCAGTATCGCTTATCTCCGGCATACACACCCGACCTTTTCCCTAACAAGATAACAGAACATATTTGACACTGCAAATCGTCCCATTTTAGTTGATATAAAAACGGCAGGATCTCCGGCATTTTGCCGAAAGTCCTGCCGTCTTGGTTACTATATCAGAGATATTTTGATTACTTAGGTGCTGTGACTGTGTTCATGATCAGAGTAACCGCTGTCTGTGAGAGAAGTCGGCCGCTAATTGATGAACGGGCGGCAACACTTATGTTTTTCTGGCACAGAATAATTCCTTCAAAATGAGCATCGGTTCCAATCGCAACAGTTTCCGCTGCCTGCCAGACAATGTTCTTTGCCAGAACTCCGCCGGCCAGGATGATCTTTGTTCCGTTGGCCTGGGTAATTCCTTTAGCAATCTGGAAAATAAATACATCATTTGCACCGCCGCTGATAGTGACATCCGAATTTATAGAAACGCCAGTACCCCATTTATACACGCCGGGTGTCAGGGTCTGTCCGCTGATGTCGCCCGCATACATTTCGGTATAGCTTGCAGCCCTGCCGGCTGCGTCTGTATAGGCGGCTTCCATGTTACTTACTGCAGTAGTAAGGTTGCTGGGGGTCGGTGAAGTATAGTCAGGAGCGAAAACCCTGCCGATTACCTGTGTGGATGTTGAGAACTGATTCGTGGCATCCATTGACAGGGAAAAACCGGTAATCGCTGTTGAGTCGATCGGGCTGACGGCGATATCACCGGTAATAACGGATTTGGGCACGGAAGAAATCCCTGATTTTGCAAGGATGGCATAATTGCCGGCCATACCAAGCTTAACGGGGGCGGATATTGCCTTGGGTGCATCTGCTAATACTGCACTGAATGAAAGAAATAACACGCTGACTATTGATAAAAGTGCTAAAGACTTTTTGATGGATTTGCTTTTCATGATTCTTATCCTCTTTCTGTTTCTCGTATCTTACAAAGGGTTTTTTCTCGAAAACCTATACTGCAAAATACCTGCGATTGAGAGTAATGACTGCTTAAGGTTAGCACAGATAAACCTGTGCGTCAAATTCAGCAACATATTAAGCAAGCCGCAAATGCCTGAAAACAGGGCGTTTGCGGCTTGATAGCACGTGGTAGCCGATGGCTTCAGGGTCACAGCTGAACAGGCTGCAACTCCCGAATCACCTGCCTCAAGGCCATAATTAAATTGTCAACAGGCAATAATTTCTTTTATGTTGAATTCTTTCCCGCTTATCAATTCCCACTCTTCGGATGCACAGTAAGGGCACTTCCCGTTATTAGCCATGAGGTTAAAAACCTTGTGGCATTCTTTGCAGAGGGCATTACCCGGGAGGATCTCAATTGTAAGCTTTGTATCCTCCAGAATCGTGCCGTCAACAGCTGCCGGATAGCATCGCTCCAGGTACATGGGGATTATGGATGAAAGCTCCCCGATTTGCAGGACCAGTGTCTCGATCCTGGTTAACTGCTGTTCTTCTGCAATTTTTTCTATTTTTTCAACGACTGCCATTACTACGCCCAGTTCATGCACATAAATCACCTTTACTTTGTCTTTACAAAGAGATTTTTGACTCTCTTAACAGCAATTCTACCCTGCCGCCTGATCATGTTTTTGGCAACTGTAGATTTCAGGTCTTTAATTTCTACAGATTTTTTATCACTTACTCTGACAAGGGAAATTGCGTCGAACTTACATCTCGTTGTACACTGTCCGCAGCCTACGCACATGTAAGTATCAATAATGGTTGCTCCGCAGCTCAGACAGCGTTCCGTCTCTTTTTTGACCTGCTCCTGCGTGAATGTAACACGCAGGTCCTTGAATGTTTCTTTGGATTTGTTTCCCTCAACATGGTTTGCACTTTGTCTGGGAAGAGTATCATACCCGTCAAAAACAACGTTATTCTTATCAAGCGCATGATAGTCCCTTCTGTCACGTCCGATCAGAAGGCTCTGTCCCGGCTGTACATAGCGGTGTATTGAAATCGCGCCTTCTTTTCCGGCAGCAATTGCATCGATGGCAAATCGGGGACCGGTATATGAATCTCCGCCGGCAAATACATCCGGTTCTCCGGTCTGGTATGTAAAAGCATCTGCTTTAATCGTCTTATTGGGGTTGAGCTCAATCCTGCTGTCTGCAAGGAGGCTCCCCCAATCCATTGCCTGGCCTACGGAAGTGAGTACGACATCTGCTTTTACGATCATCGTGTCATTCTCATCATATTTCGGTGAGAACCTTCGGTTTTCATCAAATACACTGATGCATTTTTTGAATTCAACACCTGTTACGCGGCCATTTTCAGTGATGATCCGCCTGGGACCCCAGGAATTATTAATACCTATGTCTTCCGACATGGCTTCTTCAATTTCTTCCGGCAGGGCAGGCATTTCCTGTCTGTTTTCAAGGCAGAACATTTCCACCACGGAAGCGCCGGACCGCACGGCTGTCCTTGCCACATCGATTGCCACGTTACCGCCGCCGATAACAATAACTTTGCCTTCAAGTGTAACGTCCAGCCCAAGATTTACGTTTCTGAGGAAATCCACACCTGTGACAACACCTTGTGCATCTTCCCCTTCGATACCGAGCTTTCTTCCCAACTGGGCTCCGACAGCCAGATAGAATGCTTCAAATCCCTGACTGCGCAGATCTTTCAGGCTTATATCCTTTCCGACTTCAACGCCGGTCGTAAACACAACACCTAAATCCCGCAGAATGTCGATCTCCGCATTTACAACATCTTTCCCGAGACGGAATGACGGAATGCCTAATGTCAGCATACCGCCAAGGTCTTTCTGCTTTTCAAATACGGTTACCTTATATCCGTCAACCGCCAGATAGAAGGCGCAGGAAAGTCCGGCAGGACCGGCGCCGACAACTGCAATCCTGTTGCCGTAGTCGTGCTTTATTCCCGGCACGTAACGGTTCTCCAGATTCAGGTCCTGCTCCGCGATAAATTTTTTGATTTCATCGATTGCAACCGGGGAATCAATATCACCGCGGGTACAGGCTGATTCGCATTTTCTGGGACATATACGCCCGCATACGGCAGGGAAAGGGTTTTCGTGCTTGATGAGCTCAAGGGCATCTGTGTATTTCCCCTGGGCGGCCAGCTTGATATACCCCTGAATGGCAATATGGGCGGGACACTCCGTCTTGCAGGGACTTGTTCCTGTGTCGACGACGTCTTTCCTGTTGGTACGGTAGTCCGTGTTCCAATTCTCAGGTCCCCATTTCGTGTCATAGGGAATATCATATTTTTTCTCGACAATCGGTGTTTTTGAGCAGATCTTCTGCCCCAATTTTGCTGCGTTGACAGGACACGCCTGTACACATTCTCCGCATGCGACGCATTTTTCCGGATCTACCTGCGAGACATAATTGGAACGGACCATGTCATTATTCAGGAACATCTCCGCCGTCCGCAAAGAAAGGCAGGAACAGCCGCAGCAGTTGCATATTGCGTGTGTTTTGCCGGGCCCGTCCGTATTGGGAATCTGATGCATCAGCCCGTTTTCTTCTGCTCTTCTTATTATGTCAAAGGCATCCTCACGGGTGATGGCGCGGCCTCTTTTGGTACGGATATAGTATTCAGCAGCATGCCCCATCTGAATGCACATATCTTCTTTCAAATGTCCGCATCCTTCTCCCATCGATTCCCTTACCGTACGGCAGGCGCAGTCCGACACGGAGAAAACCGTATTATCATTCAAGTATTTTGAGACTTCCTCGTACGAGGCTCTTTTGGTTTCGCCTTCAATTGCATGCTCTATCGGGATAACGCGCATAAGGCCTAACCCTACGGGGAAATTACCTGCCGTTTTGGATCCCCTGACAATTCCGTACGCGTCAAAAGCTTCGGCAATCTGCGGGTACTTCTTTACATTATCAAGGTTATTGGCCATCATCTCCATAATTCCCGGAACCCAGAGGTCAGTCCAGTATTTATCGACTCCGTCAATTGTATTTACAAAACATACGCCGGCCATGGATAAATCCCACAGGAGATTCGCTGTTTCTTCTACAGGTTTGCCGCACAGGTCCGCAATCTCCTGCGCACTCTGCTTCTTGCGGAATCCCAGGAACATACCCACGTCCGCCATATCGTCTGTAACAACGGGTTCCAGAATCATGTATTCCGGATCACCAAAAATAATTCCGGATTTTGAGCCGGTCTTTGTCCTGTTGAGATGATTTGCAAGTTCCAGAATTTTCATTCGCTCAACCATTATCTTCTCCCCCGATTCATTATGGTTTTATTTGTTTTCGTTCCAGAGTTTCACTTCGGTGCGCAGCCAGTCTGCCCATTCCTTAATTCCCTCGCCTGTCCTGGCGGATATGGGAATAATTCTGAGTTTCGGATTCAGTTTTATGGCACGCTCTATAACTGCTTCCATATCAAAATCAAAGTATGCAAGCACATCGATCTTATTGATCAGAAGGACATCACAGACAGAAAACATCAGCGGATATTTGAGTGGCTTATCATCGCCTTCCGGTACACTGAGGATCATTGCGTTTTTGGATGCGCCGGTATCAAATTCCGCGGGGCATACCAGATTACCAACATTCTCAAGGACTACAAGGTCAAGATCATCGGTGCCGAATTCCGTCAGGCCGTGTTCGGTCATCCCTGCATCGAGATGGCACATACCTCCTGTATGCAGCTGGATCGATTTGACTCCCGTACCGGCTATCTTTTCCGCATCAATCGACGAGTCGATGTCTGCCTCCATAACACCGATTCGCATTTCACCCTTCAGGGCTTCAATTGTGCGCATGAGTGTTGTGGTTTTTCCGGACCCGGGTGACGACATCAGATTCAGAAGAAACGTCTTATTTTCCTTTAATTGCTTTCTCAGTCTGTCTGCCTCAGCATCGTTATCGGCAAAAACGCTTTGTTTGATTTCAATGATTCTGACCTGATCCATATTTTCTACCTCGATTGAAAACCGTCTTTTTGTTTTCTGGTCATACCAGATGTAAACATATGAGTATTTACCAAAACAGTAACCTTTTCGCAGCTTCAAGTCAATAAAAAAGTCCATATATTATGGCCTTTTCAGGATTGATTTGCTTGAATCAATCGACAAAAGACAATATAATATATTGTGGTATCTGGTCATACCACAACCAGTGATATACAAGTCCGTTGTATGCCCTTAAAGGAGGATCCAGGATGGAATTCGCAAAATTATGCGCCCCGACACTCAAAGAGCTTTTTGTAAAGGAATTGGAGAATTCAATTCTCTCCGGAAAGCTCGAAATCGGAACGAGATTGCCCTCCGAGCGTGAAATGGCAGAAATGATGCAGGTAAGCCGCGCCGTTGTCAACGCAGGTATCGTTGAAATGTCCAAAAAGGGATTCCTCACAATAAAGCCCCGTATCGGCACATTTGTTGCTGACTATAGAAGGACAGGAACGATTGAGACACTGGTCTCCATCATGAATTACAATGGCGGAATGCTTCGTACGGCAGAAATCAAATCGATTCTTGAGTTCCGCATGGTTCTCGATACATTGGCCGTGCAGCTTGTTATCCCCAAAATCACAGTTGATGAACTTGCCGTATTGAAAGGGTATATAGATCAATTGCACGCGGCTCCCACTCCGGCCCGGGCATCGGAACTCGCTTTTGATTTCCATCACGAGCTCGGTATGATTTCCGGCAACACTTTGCTGCCTCTTATTTTTTATTCCTTCAAATACCCGATACTCAGTCTCTGGGAACGTTTCTGCAGGATGCACGGCAGCGAATCCCTATATAAAAATACCGAAGAACTATACCGGTACATAGAAGAGCGGAATCTTCAAAAGGCAGTCGCAAGTATTATCGCTTCCCTTAATGATTCGATAAGCGGAAGCCGTCAGATATATCATGAATAATCTTCGAGACAAATAAAAAAGAGAGCGTAATCACGCTCTCTTTTTTATTTGTCTCCATCAAGGTTATACCATTTACATGACTGCCTCTATATTATATATAGTTTTCCCTGCAACAAACGGCACCGTTGTAGATGGCAGTGCTTTTCCGTCGACATAAAGCACAGGTATTTTTCCGCCGTTGTTGGTCACAGAAATATTGTATGTCGCTCCGCGGAATTTCCGGATAGCTTTGTATTCTTTGATTTCCTCAGGAAGGCACGGCTCAATACGAAGCCCGCCAAAATCGGGGCAAATACCCAAAATTCCTTGTGTTGCAGCTACATACGTCCACGCTGCGGTACCGGTAAGCCAGCTGTTCTTCGCCTCTCCGTAGTTTTGTGCGTCGCGTCCCGCTATCGTCTGGCTGTACACATATGGCTCCGTTTTGTGAATTTCGCTGACATCTTCAAGATAAGCCGGGCAATTTCTCCGGTATGCATCAAACGCATTTTCACCGTCTTTTTGACTTGTATATCCGAGGACAATCCAGGGGTTGTTGTGGCAAAACACCGAACCGTTCTCCTTGTATCCCGGCGGATAGCTTGAAATTTCACCAATTTCCTCATGATATTCTGTATAGCAAGGATGAAGCACTTCTGCTCCATAATCATTTACCAGGTATTTTTTAACGGACACAAGGGCTTTCTTACCCAGACCGCGATCCTCGCCGATTCCGGCCATCGTACAGAATCCCTGCGGTTCGACATATATCTGACCCTCTTCACATTCACGGCTTCCGATTTTATTCTCAAAAGCATCATATGCCCGTAAAAACCACTCGCCGTCCCAGCCATATTCGACAACAGCCTTATCAATGGCTGCCACTTCGGCTTCAACTGCATCAGATTCGGATTTATCACCGAAAAGCCTGCAGAGCTGGGCATATTCCTTACCGTATTTTACAAACATCCCGGCGATAAATACACTTTCAGCCTTCCCGCTGTCGAAATTCGAACATGTCTGGAAACTCTCACCCGGTTCCTTACTGAAGCAGTTGAGATTCAGGCAATCGTTCCAGTCGGCGCGGCCGATAAGGGGAAGCCCGTGCGGCCCTTTGTTATTAACCGTGAAGCCGACACTGCGGCGAAGATGTTCAAATAATGGTTTTTCGCTGCCCTCTACATTATTGAAAGGAACAGGTTCGTTCAGAAGTGAGCTGTCACCCGTTTCCTTAATGTAAGCGACCGTGCATGCAACAAGCCAGAGCGGATCATCATTAAATCCGGAACCGACATCACCGTTGCCTCGCTTTGTAAGCGGCTGGTACTGATGATAGGTGCTGCCGTCTTCAAACTGAATGGACGCTATATCTATAATACGTTCGCGCGCACGCTCGGGTATCAGATGAACAAAGCCTAATAAATCCTGGCAGCTGTCACGGAAACCCATGCCGCGTCCCATACCGCTCTCATAATAACTCGCCGACCGGCTCATATTGAAAGTAACCATACACTGATATTGGTTCCAGATATTTACCATTCTGTCGAGCTTATCGTCACCGCTTACTATACTGAATTTTGAAAGAAGGCCTTCCCAGTAATTCTTCAGTGCCAAAAGAGCCGCATCAACCTGCGGGAGTGTATCAAACTTTGCCATGAGTTCTTTTGCACGGCTTTTATTAATAACGCCTTTGCTCTCGAACTTCTCCGCTTGTGGATTCTCAATATAGCCAAGGCAGAAAATAAAAGTTCTGTCCTCCCCGGCCTTTAATGTTACATCAATCCGATGGCTGGCCATTGGCGCCCAGCCGCTTGCAACACTGTTTTTACTGATCCCCTCTTCTACGGTTTCCGGGGATTCCCATGAACGGAATTCACCGAGGAAGCTGTTCCTGTCTGTGTCAAATCCATCAACTTTACAATTCACGCTGAAAAACGCAAAATGGTTGCGCCTCTCACGATATTCAGTCTTATGGTAAATGGTGCTGCCCTGGATTTCAACTTCACCGATGTTGTAGTTGCGCTGAAAATTCGCAGCATCATCAACAGCATTCCACAGGCACCACTCAACAGCACTATATAATGTAAAGGATTTGTCTTTCCCCGTTGTGTTCTTTATGGTGAGTTTATTAATTTCACAAGCTTCACCGAGGGGGACAAAACAGGTAAGTTCGCTGGAAAGACCTTTTTTGCTGGCTTCAAATGCAGAGTATCCAAGTCCATGACGGCACTTGTAGCTATCAAGAGCCGTCTTGGACGGCATGAACCCTGGATTCCAGATTGTATCTTCGTCCTTTATATAGTAATAGCGTCCGCCCATGTCGGCGGGTACGTTATTATAACGGAACCTCGTTATTCTGCGCAGTTTGGCGTCTTTATAAAAGGAGTATCCGCCGCATGTATTTGAAATAAGACCGAAAAACCCATCATTTCCCAAATAATTGATCCAAGGAAGCGGAGTCTTAGGCGTCGTGATTACATATTCCCTTGCAAAGTCATCAAAATGTCCAAATTTCATAGTAATACACCTCAGTTGTTATTTATAAAGTATACAGAATGGTGACTTAATCGATTTCGCTCCGAATATCTTTATAATATACACTACTCCCTTAGAAAACAAAAGAATTTTCCTGGCTTTTACAAAAATTGTGAAATCTCACAAATTGCAAGAAAACTTTTTGAGATATATGTCTAATAAATATCTTGATTATTTTCTTGACTTATGAAATTTACGTGGATATAATGAAAATACGAAAACGATTAAGTTATCGATCGCCCGATTTTCGAGTTTATACGATCAAAATTTCGTAAACGATTAAGACAAGTTATTTGGAAAAATCGAAACAGAGAAGCGGTGGAGAATGATAACACTAAAAGACATCTCTAAGGAATGCGGCGTGTCTCTGGCAACTGTGAGCAAGGCGCTCAACGGCCAGCCGGACATAGGCAAAGAAACGGCACAGCGTGTTAAGGATGTTGCCAAGCAAATGGGTTACCTTCCCAACTCGGCAGCACGTGCGCTTAAAACAAACCGTTCCTATAACATAGGGGTTCTTTTTGTAGACAAGACCAGAAGCGGACTGCAGCACGAATACTTTTCCGGAATCCTTAACAGTCTTAAAGTAGAAGCGGAACATCTCGGTTATGACATTACCTTTATCAGTAAAGACCTCGGAAATTTCTCGATGGACTATTATGAACACACCAAGTACCGCAACTGCGACGGAGTAGTCATCGCATCCGTCGATTTTAAAGATCCTGATGTCATCAAGCTCGTTGAAAGCGAGATCCCTACCGTAACGCTTGACCACGTGTTTGACAACACGACCGCTATCATGTCTGACAACGTCGGAGGAATGGTTGACATAGTGAATTATGTCTGCGGCAAAGGACACAAGAAAATTGCGATCATCCACGGTGAGAATACGTCGGTTACTCAAAAGCGCCTGGCCAGTTTCCTCAAAACCTGTAATCTCTGGGAAATAGACGTTCCGGATGAATACATCAAAAGCGCTATGTACCATGATCCGAAATCAAGCGCGATTGCAACAAGAGAACTTCTGGACCTTCCTGAACGCCCAACCTGCATTCTTTACCCTGATGATTTCTCCTTTATCGGAGGAATGAATGAGATTGAGCGCCACGGATTATCTATCCCCGATGACATCAGCGTTGTCGGATATGATGGTATCCTGCTCTCGCAGGTACTTCGTCCGAGACTTACCACATTCAGGCAGGAAGCGGAGATAATGGGAACCAAAGCAGCAAAGAAGCTCGTTGAAGCCATTGAGAATCCGAAGCTCTACATTGCCCAGCAGGTTATGGTACCGGGGCAGCTGCTCGAAGGCGGCACTGTTAAACAGATTTAAAGCGCGAAAGCGTTTTGAATAAATATTGTACACGTACCGTGATCCGGGGCGTGTGCAGCAAAAGAAAAAGGAAGATCTTGAAAGGGAGGAAAACAATGAAAAAGGTAGTATCACTGATCATCAGCGCCATTCTTGTTATGTCCATGACAGCATGTACACCCACAACAACAACATCAGTCACTACAAAAGCAACAGACGCAACAACAAAAGCAACAGAAGCAACAACAAAAGCAACAGAGGCACCCAAGGCAGAGGGTAAAGTATTCAATATTTACTGCTGGAACACTGAGTTCCAGGTTCGGTTTACTGATTACTTTGAAAAAGCAGGACTCATTCCCGCAGGAGTCACAGTCAATTGGGTTATCACACCCAGCACAGACAATGCTTATCAGAACAAACTTGATGAGGTTCTTCTGACGCAGGCCACTCTTCCTGATGACGAAAAAATTGACCTCTTCCTCGTCGAAGCTGACTATGCCCTTAAGTATGTCAACTCCGATTACACAATGGACGTTCTTAAAGGCGTCGGTCTGACAGATGCAGACATTGCCGGACAGTATAAGTACACCCAAGAAATCGTTACTGATTCCAAAGGAATACTCAAGGGCGTTTCATGGCAGGCATGTCCCGCTGGATTCATCTACAGACGTTCAATCGCCAAGGCCGTTCTCGGATCTGATGACCCGGCAACCGTACAGGCTGCACTGAGCGACATGACAAAATTCAGCGACGTAGCTGCACAAGCCAAAGCAAAAGGCTATTTCATGCTTTCCGGTTATGATGATGCCTACCGTGTATTCTCTAACAACGTGTCTGCTCCCTGGGTAGATGCAAGCGGCAAGATCGTTATAGATCCTTCCATCAAAGCATGGGTTGCACAGACAAAGACATTCACAGATAAGGGTTACAACAACAAGGCTTCCCTCTGGTCTGCAGAGTCCACAGCTGGTATGGGCAAAGATGGTAAAGTATTCGGTTATTTCGGACCTGGCTGGTTCTTTGACTTCGTAATGGCTCCTAATAGTCTTGCAGATGCTAAAGGCAAACAAGAAGTTGGAAACGGAAGCTACGGCGACTGGGCTTTCGTAAAGGGACCTCAGAGCTTCTTCTGGGGCGGCACATGGCTTTGCGCAGCTACAGGATCTGACAACGTTTCTATGACAAAAGCTATCATGCAGACTCTCACATGTGATAAAACCACTCTTACTAATATCACAAAGACGCTTGGTGATTTCACCAACAACGTCGACGCTATGAAAGAAATTGCCGCAAGTAGTTACGTCGATCCTTTCCTTGGCGGACAGAACCAGATCACCATACTCATTGATGCTGTAAACAGCATTGATATGAGCAAGATCAGCCCTTATGATCAAGGTATGACCGAAGAAATCCAGAAAGCATTCATGGACTACTTCAACGGAACTGTTACAGAAGATGTTGCTTATGCAAACTTCTACAAAGCAATTCTCGTTAAGTATCCGAACCTCACCAAGTAATTTTCATACACATTAAGCTGAATGCCTTTGACAGGGCGGGGTTTCCCGCCTTGTCAGAGGCTCCCGGCATGGTTATTCAAATCCAATACCGGAGGGTAATATTATATGGGACAGATGACTACCAAATCTCCAAAGAGAAAATCAGTAAGCTATTCAAAGTGGGGTTATTTCTTTATAGCACCCTTCTTTATCATATTTACCATTTTCCAGTTCATACCGCTGATATCGACTTTCTATAACAGTTTCTTTCAAAACTATCGTGTAGGTCTCCAGCAGATCGGACCGAAGTTTGTCGGATTTGCGAATTACATTGCCATTTTTTCGAATGCCGATGTTCCTACATATGCGCTCAATACAATGATTGTCTGGGTATTGGGGTTCATTCCCCAGATACTTATTGCACTGCTTCTTGCAGTATGGTTTACCAGCTTCCGCTTGAAATTAAAGGGTCAAGTATTTTTTAAGACCGTTATATATATGCCTAACCTCATTATGGCTGCCGCATTTTCCATGTTGTTCTTTACTCTGTTTTCCGATGCAGGCCCGGTCAATATGATTATGCAGTCACTTCATATAGTTAATACCCCCTATCGGTTCCTTACAATGACAGGAGCTACCAGAGGACTTATCGCCACTATGAACTTCCTTATGTGGTTTGGAAATACGACTATACTGCTAATGGCCGGAATTATGGGAATAGATCCGAACCTGTTCGAAGCAGCTCAAATTGACGGTGCGAAGTCCCATCAGATGTTCTTTAGAGTCACGCTGCCGCTTCTTCTTCCCATCCTTGTTTATGTAGTAATTACGGCTATGATCGGTGGTATTCAGATGTTCGACGTTCCGCAGATACTCACTAACGGAGGCGGAACTCCCAACAACACGACTATGACGTTAATCATGTACCTGAACAAACATCTGGCCAGTAAAAACTTTGGTATGGCTGGTGCTGTATCTGTGCTGATATTCTTTGCCACAGCTGTACTCAGCATTATTGTTTACAGAATGCTCGTGACCAACTACAAGCAGTTTTCACGTCAGAAACCCGGAAAAAGTAACATAAAGAAGGTGAAAGTATGAGTAATAAGGAAGCCGGAACCGGAGCAAAAGCTCTGCTTACATTCACTCGAATTTTGTGCTACATATTCCTCGTTCTTCTCACCGTCCTGTGCCTGTTCTCATTTTATATCCTGATAATCAACTCGACCCGCGCAAATTCCGAAATCCAGAAAGGCTTCTCCATACTGCCTGGTAAATCCTTCCTTATGAATTTGAGCGGCCTGCTTGCTGATAATAATATTCCTATTCTGCGGGCACTTGGCAACAGTCTGTTCATATCAGCATTAACTGCTATGTTTACCACATATTTTTCGGCCATGACAGCATTCGGCCTTCATATCTACAATTTCAAATTCAAGAAGTTTGCATTCTCCTTCATCCTTCTTGTCATGATGGTACCCACACAGGTATCCACACTGGGATTCATTCAGCTGATTACGAAGATGGGCCTAATGAATACATTCTATCCGCTGATTATCCCTTCCATAGCCGCCCCTGTCGTATTCTTCTTTATGTTCCAGTATCTGGCTAGTGTTCTGCCGCAGGAAATCGTTGAAGCCGCCCGCGTCGACGGATCGAATGAGTTCAACACTTTCAACACAATTGTACTTCCAATCATGAAGCCTGCTTTGGCCGTACAGGCGATATTCTCCTTTGTCACATCCTGGAATAATTACTTTGTTCCGGCCCTTATAATCAATTCCAAGAACAACAAGACCATCCCTATTCTAATCGCTCAGTTAAGAAGCGCCGACTATATGAAATTTGATCTGGGTAAAGTGTACATTATGATCTGCGTAGCAATTATTCCCCTGCTGATCGTTTACATTTTCCTTTCCAAGTTCATTATCCGCGGTGTGACCCTTGGCAGCGTAAAGGGATAATGTCCATGTAAAAAGGTCCCAGCAGCATCTCGAAATTTCCGCTGGGACAGTATGCCTCTCCTGCTCGCCTCCTATTATTCCCGCCTCCTTTTGTGCATGTAGCTGTACACAAAGGGAGGCGGGTTTTTTAAATGGCATCAGGATAGTGGGACGGCTTATTATTCACAGGCAGTCTCAGCGATTCTTAAGCATTCTCAGCAGATCTTTGGCTTTTGGTACATTTCCCTTATATAAAATCATCAGGTTATATATTTTGCCTGCAACCACAGCAATAATAACAGAAGAAATCAGTGTGATGGAAAGGGAAAGTATCCCTTCCCATATTGTCATTTTGCCTACAAAAACATCCGCAGGCACAATAAAAGCCGCTGTAAAAGGAATGTACCTTAAGATTCTGATAAGCTGCTCATTGTTCCCGCCTGTGTTCACGAATGAAACAAGGTAACACAGTACTGTTATGACCGTGAAGATTCCCATAAGGGGCTGCGCATCATCTGTTTTTCCTGCCAGCGATCCTAACACACCTGCAACCATGCAGAATAATGCAAACCCCAGGACAAGTGCTGCAAACGCAAATACGAATGAATGAATACTGAATGCATCTGAACCGGCAGCATCTTTTATACTTTGCAGAAATTGATTTATACCTGCCATGGCCTGAGGGTTCTGCTGCCCTGTTATGAAGATTCCTGCCGAAAGACCTAAGATAAGGCATATTATCCAGAATGAAAACTGAATGACAGCCGACAAACAAATTGCAGCCAGTTTCCCGAATACCAGGGCGTAAGAACTAACGGCAACAAGAAGTGTTTCCATTACCTTGGATGCCTTATCCGCAATAAAGTTTCCGAATATTGTCTGGCCGTATAACAATATCATCATATAAATGGTTATTGAAAGCAGCACAGGTACTGTTACTTTCAAGACTTCAACGCCGATATTTTTATTGGTGTTCACACCTGCTGTGTTAACGGTGACGGCACTTTTCCAGGTTATCTCATGTAACTGGGCGGAATTGAGTGCTGTTTTGGACACAAGCACATAAATAAAATTATCTTCAAAAAATGATGCGAAATAATCCGCTTCCCTTTCCGTGACCTTTGATCCTTCCGGTCTTACAACTGATATTGAAAAACCCTTCTGGGCATTTTCCACATAGAGCACGAGGGAATGGTTGCTGTTATTTCCAGCTGTATCAACTGCTGCTGAGATATCGTCAACAGCCTGCCTGTAATCAATATGCGAGTATAGTTCATTGCCCGAGTTGTTTACCAGGGAATAATCTGCTGTCTTCAGTGAACTGTTGTCGCAGACATACACAGTGTCCACGGTCGATTTCGTCTCTTTCTCATCCTTGTTCTGAAATGCCAGCTGAAAAGAAATGACAGGTATGACAAACAGCAGAAGTCCCAAAACAATCGTCGTTATCCGGTAGGCTCGTGCAGAGGTATTCTGCATGAATGTAAAACGGAAAACTTTCGTCCAACCATTGAAAATACTTTTCATATGTGAATACTCTCCTTCAGTTTTCATTGCTTTTCGACATTTGAAGCATTTGCCTGATTTTAACCCTGTTTCCGGAATGTATTATCAGCGAGCGGTATACCCGGCTGGAGAAAACAAATAGAGCGGCAATTATAATAATCTGTATCATCCACGAAAGCAGTACGACAGGCATACCGGTTTTCCCCAGGATGTAGTTAACCGGTATGATAAAAGGCGATGAACACGGGAATAAATAGGCAAAAACAGAAAATCCGAAATTGTTTACCAGATTCACGGCCATCGAAATATACACTCCCAGAATCAGGCAGAGACTAATGGCAATGGAGGCTTCATTCAGATCTTCTGTCGAGCTGCACGCAGCGCCTGATAGTCCTGCAATCATTGAAAAAATAAGGAAACCTAATATACATGAAACAATAAGCACGACTACGGATAAAAAATCCATGCGTGATACAACATCCCGCAGCCCCGCGGAATCGACAATTTCCTGTATGGACCGGCTGCCGAACATGATTCCGTTAATTTGATATGAAATGAAAAGACCTGCACCGATTACGAACATATTCAGTAATGTATAACACATCGCCGACAGTATTTTGCCGCCCAGCAAGGCAAGCGGTCGGACGGAAATGATCAGGCTTTCGATAACTTTGGAACTTTTCTCAGTCAGAATTCCTGTTATGATGCCGGTAACGGAGAATAATACAAGCATCATCAGAACCAGATCGTACACCGTAGTAATTGCAGATTCTATACCGCTGTCTGTTTTCCCGCTGTCAAGGATCTGTTCGAGTGTCGAAACCTTTACGGAGTAACCTGATGAGAATAGCTGTATCTGTTCATCACTGACCCCCATAACTGCAAAACGGGCACGGTCGAATGTGTCGGACAGTGCTTTTGTAAGTTTTGAAATATCCGTATCCGAAAGCGAACTGTCTCCGGTCTTATATGCTGCGAAATTGTACGTAAAAGTACCCGGGTCGCTTACTACGTCAATTACAATTCCCGGTCTTTTATCTTCGGCCATTTTAGTGAACAGGCTATCCAGGTCAGCCTGGCTCCTGATTATTTCTATGTCCTTATACGCAGGATTCACTGATTTAAAATCCTCAGTTCTTATGTCAATGGAAGTCTCATTCTTAAGATAAATGACTTTCACGTCACTTCTCGATGAAGATACTTTGTCATATATTATCGATGCAACAGGAAGTGAAATCACTGACAAGGTCAGAAAAACCAACAGGATTACCATTGAGGATTTATTTTTCATATTTTGTGTAAAGGTAAATCGGAATACTTTATCAAGCCCGGAGAAATCTTTATTATTCATTTGTATCGCCAACCTTTTCAATAAATATTTCATGGAGTGAAGGTTCACGCAATTCAAATCGAATCAGCACGACGCCATTTTCGATCAGCTTCTTTAGCAGTGTATTAGCCTGCTTCTCTCCGCTGACCTTTAACTGGTAATCAAATTCGTTATTTTTGATTATCCCGATATTTGTCTCATTGATGTACTCAGCAATATCCGTTTCACATTTAACGAAAAGACGTATTCTTCCGTACCCTTTCTTAATCTCATTCAAATTACCCTGAAGCACAGTCCTGCTCTTATCAAGGATGGTGATATCCGAGCAGAATTCTTCCACCATCGGCATCTGATGACTTGACATAATCAGGTACTTGTCTTTATTAATCTCTTCATAAATAATCGATTTAAATAAATCTGTGTTTACAGGGTCAAGGCCATTTAGAGGCTCATCCAGGATCAGGAGTTCAGGATCCGAAATCAATGCTATCATCAACTGGATTTTCTGTTGGTTTCCTTTGGAGAGCTGATCTGCATTTTTCGCATGGATCTTTTTCCCGCTGTTTGCAGAGGGGTATAAGTATTCGTTCACTTTAAGCCGGTCCGCCCAGTACTCTATCTTCTTCTTTGCATCGGTTTTTGATATGTTCCTCAGCGAAGCAAAATAGATAAGTTGATCCATTATTGAGTATTTGGGGTATAATCCTCTTTCTTCAGCCAGGTATCCCACATTACCTGATAAAGTATTGAGCGGTTTTCCGTTCCATAGAACCTCACCGGAATCATGGGCGAGCATACCAAGCATCATTCGTATTGATGTCGTTTTCCCGGCACCATTTGTTCCAAGAAGTGCATATACCCCCGGATTTTTCATTTCAAAATTCAAATTATCAACAACCGTTTTTTCTCCATATTTCTTAGACAAGTTTTTCACTTCCAATAACATATTTTTCTCCTTAAACAAAAATGATGGTTTTTTGTTGAATTGCTGTTATAAGGAATTCATCAACGAAAACAAAGTATCAAACCAACTTTGCTTACAATTCATACTCGCACCGAGTATATCATAAACGATTATATTTCTCAGCAGCGGGAATAAAAATGCACAGTTTTCACAGATAAATTATGAAGATTACCGCCACAATTTCAAGCACTAATTAATATGCTCAAATCTTCTGACAAGGCTGCCGTTATATTCTACTGTTTCATTCCACATCGAAGCCGGACGCACCCAAATCCCGTGTTCCCCATAAAGGGCCTGGTACACAACCATTAATTCAAGAGTCTCTGAATGACGGGCTATATACAGCACCATGTATTCATTTCCTTTAAAATGCCGGTAACGTCCCGGCAGTATTTCGCTTGTCACTGATATCGCCTCCACTGTTTCTATGATTACTTTACGTTAATATTGAATATTACTTACAATAGCAGCATAATAATTAGAATTCCTGTCCCTGCTTCACAATTCAGTGTAGAATATACATGTGTATTATAAATTGTTCTAATCAAATCTGAGGAAAGGGATCCAAGAAATGATGAACACTTTTGAGGAGTCAAAATCTGCCTGGGATACTTCAGATCCCGACCGGGATTATGAGTTTTTGCTGCCTGATTCAAACAAGTACCGGTTTGATCAGCTTTTTGATGTTGATGAGGTTCAGAAAATTCAGGATGCGTTTTCAAAGGCAACAGGAGTAGCTTCCATTATAACGGAAATTGACGGAACGCCTATAACAAAGCCAAGCGGCTTCTCTTACTTTTGTAATGAAATAATCCGCAAAACGGAAAAGGGCTGCAGCAACTGCATGAAATCGGATGCCATTATCGGCAGCCCGCACCCTGACGGTCCGAAAATCCAAAAATGTCTGAGCGGAGGACTTTTGGACGGCGGGACAAGCATCATGGTCGGTACTCACCATGCTGCAAACTGGCTCATCGGCCAGGTTCTGGACGAGGATGCAGACTTCGAAGAAATTTATAAATATTGTGATGAAATTGGAGCGGACTTTGGTGAGTTTGATGCGGCACTTCAAAAAGTTAATAGAATGCCTTTGGAACAGTTCGCAAACATTTGCAATTTCCTGTATTTAAATGCGAATATACTTTCATCACATGCTATGAAGAACATTGTCCAGCAGGAGGAGATCCGCAAGAGAATACAAACCGAGGAAAAGTACAGGCTTCTTTTTGAAAATGCAGTAGAAGCAATAATCGTTGTCCAGGACGAAAAAATAAAAATATGTAATCCCGCAGCGGTTGAAATAACCGGATTTTTGGCTGATGAGCTGCTGTCCCTTCCAGTGACGAGCTTTATACACCCTGATGACCGGGACTTTGTATGTAAAAAACGCGTCAAAGCCAAAAAATGGGAAAAGGAAGACGGCCGGTACCATTTAAGGATATTAAAAAAGGACAATACCTTTCGGTGGGCTGAGATGAATATCATACAGATCAAATGGGAGGGAAAACCAGCGACTTTGAACTTCATTGCCGATATCACCGTTCGAAAACAGGCGGAAGATGCATTAATACTGAGCGAGGAAAAGTACAGGCTCTTAACGGAATTTGCATCAGATGTAATTTGGGTGCTGAATCTGGCAAAAAAAATGTACACATATATAAGTCCTTCCGTTTATCAGCAAAGAGGTTTCACTGTTGAAGAAGCTTTGAAGGAAAGTCTGGAGGAATCCCTGGCACCCCAATCAGTACGGTACGTAGACGGTTATATCGAAACAGGCATCAGGGACTTGATATCGGACCCTCTTAATACCAATTCGTATGTGAATGAGATTCAGCAGCCCTGCAAAAATGGAGATGTTATTTGGATAGAGGTGTCAACAAGATTCAGGTATAATTTCGCCGGTGAAATTGAAGTTGTCGGCGTCAGCCGCGATATTGAGAAAAGAAAATCGGCCGAGGCGGAAATCATGTACCTAAGCTATAAAGATCAGTTGACGGGGCTTGCAAACCGCAGATTTTATGAAGAAGAGTTAAAAAGAATCGACATCTGTAAAAATTTGCCGCTGACCCTTATCATGGTGGATGTTAACGGTCTAAAACTGACAAATGATGCTTTTGGTCACAAAATCGGGGATATACTTCTGATGAAAGTCGCAGACATTTTGCGCGAGGCATGCTCCGACAGAGATACTGCTGCAAGAATTGGCGGGGATGAATTTGTTATACTTCTGCCGGAGTGCAGTACCCAAAAAGCAGAATCGCTTATCGGAAGAATAAATCAGGTTATTGCCGGTGAAAGACTCGATAGAATCATCCTGTCGATTTCCATAGGGTTTGCTGTCAAAACAGAAGTTTCCGATGATATAAACGAGGTCTTCATGAAAGCGGAAGACAACATGTATAAGAATAAGCTCTATGAAGGTTCAAGCATGCGAAGTAAGACAATTGACCTGATTATGAATACCCTTTATGAGAAAAACTACAGGGAAATGCTTCATTCCAAACGGGTTAGTCAGATTTGCGAATCAATTGCCATTGAAATGGGCTTTGATAAAGATGACATCAATCAAATCCGTGTGGCCGGGCTCATGCATGATATTGGAAAGATTGGAATTGATGAGCAAATACTGAATAAACCCAGAAAACTGAGCAGCATGGAATGGGGTGAAATCCACAGGCACTCCGAGATAGGATATCGAATCCTCAGTTCCGTAAATGAGTTCTCGGAAATTGCTGAATACGTCCTCGCACATCATGAAAGATGGGACGGTAAGGGATATCCAAAAGGTCTTTTGGAAGAGCAGATTCCTCTGAAAGCACGGATAATCAACCTTGCAGATTCTTATGATGCAATGACTTCCGACCGGACATACCGGAGCGGTTTGAGTATGGATGAGGCTGCGGCGGAAATCGTGAAGTGTTCAGGCACTCAATTTGATCCTGAAATTGCAAGGGTATTCGTTGAAAAAGTTCTTGGGAAGACCTGGGAACAGACTATACAAAAATTATGTTGAGGTGAAAATATGAATAATATTCAGCATTTGAAATATGCTGTGGAGGTTGAGAGAACAGGTTCCATCTCCAAAGCGGCTAAAAATCTGTTCATGGGTCAGCCGCACTTGAGCAAGGCAATCAAGGAACTCGAGGATTCACTCGGAATAATTGTCTTTAACCGGACTCCGCAGGGGGTTGTCCCTACCGTAAAAGGTGTAGAGTTCCTTCGATATGCAAAGAGTATTCTTGCACAGGTTGAGGAGATGGAGTCGCTGTATAAGCAGACGGATGAGACGGTACACAGGTTTGATATTTCCGTACCCCGCGCCAGTTATATTTCCTATGCTTTTTCCGAATTTGCCTGAACACTCGAAAATGAGACGGAAATCGACTTGAATTACCGTGAAACAAATTCGATGCAGGCTATTAAAAATGTTGCGGATAATGTAAACAACATTGCAGTCATCCGTTACCAGGAGCTGTACGGGAAATACTTCATCAGTGCGCTGGCAGAGCGGGATATGGAGTATTTGCTGATCTGGGAATTTGATTATCTTTTGCTTATGTCGTCCATGCATCCGCTGGCTGGATACGAGACTATTACCAGTTCTGATTTGCAGCAGTACACGGAAATCATACATGGTGACATTTCCATCCCTGCCCTTCCGCCCTCTGAAGCCAGGCAAATCGAAAAAGCGGATGACAGGAAGAAAAAAATCGCCGTTTATGAACGGGGAAGTCAGCTCGAACTGCTGCGCCGCCTCCCTTCGATGTATATGTGGGTTTCCCCGATGCCTCAGGACGTACTCGACTGCTTTTCACTTGTTCAAAAGAAATGCAGTGTGTCTAATAATCGCTTCAAGGATGTTCTGATCTACAGGAAAGGATATCATCTGAGCGCAGAAGACAACCTGTTTATTGATGTTCTTAAGAAAACTGTTGATATGGTCGCGGTCAAGTAAATTTCTGATTCCTAACCTGCTGAATAAACAAACGGCATATCGATAAACACATATCGGTATGCCGTTTTAAATCCTATTACATGATATAATGAAAGAAACACTACCCAATGAATATCCCCTGACCGATATCGGTGAAATGCGAGGTAAAGACCATGATGCAGGCTGTTTCGAGACAAACATTACAAAGATTGCCGGACTACCTTAACTGTATAAAATCCCTGCAGGAAAAGGGAATCCTGACTGTATCCGCGAAAACAGTTGCCGAGATTCTTGGTCTTGGTGAGATTCAGGTCAGAAAAGACCTGGCATCGGTCAGCACCGGCGGAAAGCCGAAAATCGGTTATGTCACTACGGAATTAATTAAAGACCTGGAGATATATCTTGGTTACCATGACAGTCATGATGCGGTCCTGGTCGGTGCCGGCAAATTGGGCAGAGCACTTCTGTCTTACGAAGGTTTCAAGGAGTACGGACTGAATATTGTTGCCGCATTCGACACAAAGGGAGAAGAGATCGGAAGTGACAGTACACACAGCAAAATCATGTCAATTGACTGTCTTGCGGACCTTTGCCGGAGACTAAAGATCCGTATCGGAATTATTACCGTACCGTCGGCCTATGCGCAGGAGGTATGCGATATGCTGGTTCAAAACGGGGTCCTGGCTATATGGAATTTTGCACCGACGCACTTACATGTTCCCGGGAACATCCTTGTAAAAAACGAAAATATGGCAGCATCCCTTGCCGTATTATCCCAGCATTTGTCAAAGAAATTATTGGAAGATCATTAATATATGAGGTCAGATAATGGGTAAAAATTCTAAGCGAAAACGGATACTCTCCTTCCTTTTGATCTTGTTTCTTGGTTTTATTGTTTTTGTTGTATTCAGTCATATAAGGCCGATGCTGCCCCATTCAATCGATCTCGGCTGCCGGATCGGTGCGGTCCTGACTTTGCTTCTATTTGCAATGATCACTAAAAACAGCCGGCGATGCAAGGAATATGAGACTGTCCTCTTTGCATTTTCTATAGCGATGATTGTTACATCTGTCGATCTTTATCTTCCTTCAAGTACCTGGATTCTCAAAGCACTGAATATTTCAATCAATACCCCGGCAGGTATTGCCCTCGACAAACTGGACAGCAGCCTGCTTATTATCCTGCTGATTATTTTTTTCACAAAATTCTTCGGCGGTACACTGGAGTCAATTTATCTGAAGAAAGGCAATCTTAAAAATGGCCTGCTGATTGGGATACCGGCATTTGCCATATCGATTGCAGGTTCGTATTTTGTGGCCATTGCATTTGGGGCGCAAAATTTGAGCCTGCAAAGAATTGTTCCATGGATTCCATGGATACTCATCTTCATTTTTGGAAACGCCATGAATGAGGAACTGCTGTTCCGCGGATTGTTTCTTGGAAAAGTCGAACCGTTTCTGGGCAAATTTATGTCAAATCTTGTTCTTACCATTCCGTTCGTGCTCCACCATACCGGTGTAACATATACCGGTAATGCTTTGGTCTTTCTGATCTACCTGATACCGCTGTCGCTGGCATGGGGATATATTGCGCAGAAGACAGACAGCTTGTTGGGATCCGTTCTGTTCCACGCAGGCACAGATATACCTGTCGTACTCGTCATTTTTGCAGGACTCTCCTGAGGAAGCCGGCAAATTACCCCCGGTTCCACGACACACTTTTGTGTGTCTTTTTTTTGTGAAAAGAATGGTAAATATACAGTTGACATATTCAGTCAAACTGTATATACTTCAACTATACAGTCTGTCTTACTAGAAAGGAGCATGCAATGAACCGAGAACCCAGCCTCCCCCTTACAGAAACCACCTATTACGTCCTCCTCTCCCTCTTTGAGCCTGCACATGGCTATGCTATCCTGCAGAGAGTCGAAGAACTCAGCAAAGGCCAGGTAAGACTCGCTGCCGGAACCCTGTACGGTGCCCTTGAGAATTTAGAAAAGCAAAAAATGATCTCTCCGATACCCGGCGATGATCCCCGCAGAAAGATCTATAGTATTACGGAAAAGGGGCGGACAATTCTTTGCCTTGATTATGAAAGAATGCGCAGTCTGATTTATACGACTGACAAATATATGACGGAGGTCACGCAGTGCAATGAAAAAAGTTAGATTATATTTAGATTTTGATAAGGAAGAAAAATGGCTTCAGTCGATGGCAAAACAGGGATGGCAGCTTCAGAGTGTCTGTTTTACTTACACATTCAAAAAATCACTGCCTGATTCTGAGCCTATCCGTATGGACTTCCACATATTTAACAGTACATCCCGTTATCAGGACTATCTGGCACTTTTTGAAGACAGTGGATGGAAACATATTGCCGGGTACAAGAGCGTGGGAACACATTATTTTGAGCGCACAAGACCAGACGCCAGTGAAGACATATTTTCCGACGCATCCTCTAAAGCCGGCCGATATAAGAGGGCATCCGAAATGTGGATGAGTATGTTTGCGTGTTACACTGCCCTTTTCGGAAGTTTCGCTGTAAATTCCTCCCATACAAACCTCTGGAATTATATGCGACATCCAAAATCCGCATTCCTTACACCAGGCATCTGGGAGATGCATGGATCAGCATTCCGGATTGCTTTTTTCTTTGAATCACCTTTTGCTATTTTCAGGGTTTTTTCCATTCCTTTCTTTCTGTTGCTGCTTGTGTTTTATGGTGTATGTGCAGTAACATATTTGCATCATTACCGGAAATCAATGAAAAACTGGGACCGGTTACAGAACAGCGGCAGTCGCTCCTCAAAATAAAAAGAGTGCATGCATGGTTGCACACTAAAACCTGCTATGTTATGATCTACCCAAATGAATAGTAAGTGTAACTGCATGTAATATGCTGGCATCGTTAAGATGCCAAGGGAACGCGGATGAAATTTCCGGACTATCCCAGTAACCGTGAAGCGGACGAAATGGCACGCATGTCACTGTCATATATATGACGGGAAGACGCCAGATTAGGATGAAGCTAAGTCGGGAGACCTGTTTACACGTTTTACTCCTGGGGTTGAGAATTTGAATTTTCAGGCATTTTTGCCTGTTTTTATCGAGTTGCTCCTCCGTCAAGGGGAGCATTTTTTATGCTCCTTCTCACTTCTATTCATTGACCTATTATGAAGGAGGAACGAACATGAAAAAATCCAGACACAATCCACTCACTTCTCTCACCTCTCTGGCATTGGCAATAATAATGGTGGCTGCACTGGCTTCCGGATGTACGCAGCCTGCCGTTGCTGCCGCATCCGAAGCGGCAGCAACTTCTGCCGCAGTAAAAACGGACGTCTCATACGAGTCCACATCAGAGTTATCGAGCACATCAGCCACTTCTGCAATTACAGTTACCGACATGGCTGACCGCGGAATTAACATGGATGCACCCGCATCGAAAGTCGTAGCCCTTACGGCTTCCGATTGTGAAATTCTTTACGCCATCGGGGCTGGTAATACACTGGTCGGCCGCGGGGAATATTGTGATTTCCCGGCTGAAGTCAGTGCAATTCCATCCGTACAATCCGGTTCTGAAACCAATATTGAGCAGATCATCGCACTTAAACCACAGGTTGTAATCATGAACACAATGTCCCAGACGATAGAGCAGGAAACGGCACTCGAGAACGCAGGGATCACAGTTGTCGTTAACGATGCAAAGGATATTGCCGGAGTTTACACTTCCATAGAGATCATCGGCGCAATCACCGGAAAAGACAGGGAAGCTGCAAATGTAGTAAGCCAGATGAAGGCAGCCTTCGCAGGGATCACAGATAAGTCATCCGACAAAGGGGAAAAGACGGTTTATTTTGAAGTATCACCCCTTGAATATGGCCTATGGACCGCAGGAAGCGGCACATTCATGAATGAACTTGCCGGTATGCTCGGATTAACCAACATATTTGCAGATGTACCCGGCTGGGCGGAGGTTTCTCAGGAACAAGTCATTGAGCGTGATCCTGACTACATTGTTACTATTACTATGTATTCCGGTGAAGGAACAAACCCTGTTGATGAAATCATCGGGCGTGACGGTTGGCAGGATATGAAAGCTGTTAAGAACAAAGCCATCCTGAATGCGGATTCAAATGAAATATCCAGACCCGGGCCGAGGCTTGCCGATGCACTTGATGCACTGTATGCTTTCGTATACGAATCCAAGTCAGCTGACACGGCAAAAACCGGTAATTAACAGCAAAAACCGAAGGGAACGGCATGCCGTCCCCTTCATACCCTGCAGGTAATCTTGTGAAAGACAGACATGAAGGTTTCCGGATTCTGGAGTATACCCTTTTGGGCATCATTATGCTGGCTGTCATGCTGTTATGCATATGTGCCGGCAGCGTCAGCATTCCTGTCGGCGACACGGTTACAGCAATATGGAATACCCTTTGGGGACAACCTGTACCTGCCGGCATTTCACAGTCCATTATTGTATTTGTGCGTCTCCCGCGTGTCCTGTGTGTTGCACTGGTGGGTGCGTCCCTGTCACTTTGCGGCGGGGCCATGCAGGGTCTGCTGCGAAACCCGCTTGCGGATGGCTCTACGCTGGGTGTTTCCTCCGGGGCATCGCTCGGTGCTATCCTGGCAATTGCTTTCGGTATAACCATACCTGGACTTCCCATCGGGGGCACGGTAATCATGGCAATGCTTTTTGCCTTTATGTCCCTGGTACTCATCCTTTCACTCTCATACAGGCTGGATTTTTCACTTTCAACCAATACAATTATCCTGATGGGCGTAATTTTCACTATGTTCGCAAATAGTATAATCAGCCTGATCATTACGTTTTCAGGGGAGAAACTCAAATCCATCATGTTCTGGACAATGGGTTCCCTTGCTGGCAGCAGTTATCAGAATGCACTGATACTATTCATCGCATTGGCAGTATTCGGTACATTGATTCTGCGTTTCGCAAAAGAATTGAATGCTTTTGCAATAGGGGAAGACAATGCACGCCACGTTGGTGTCAACGTCAAAAAAGTAAAATTCGCCGTCCTGATTTCCGTGTCGGCGCTGATCGGCGTTTGTGTATCCATCGGGGGAACGATAGGTTTTGTCGGTCTTGTAATCCCGCACATGACACGAATGATCGTCGGTCCGAATCACAAGCGGCTTCTCCCGATATCTCTTTTCCTTGGCGCCACCTTCCTTATGCTTGCAGACCTTCTCGGACGAGTGATGCTTAACCCGCTGGAACTTCCTATAGGAGTTGTTACCTCCTTCATCGGATCCATCACTTTTGTTATCATTTTCTATCAGTCAAGAAAGGCAGGGTAAAGTGATGTCTGAAAAATCTCTTTTACATCCTGTCGATTCATGTATGGAAACGCAGGAGAAATTATTGGATGTAAGAAATCTTACTGTCCGATATGGAAAAACAACCATTGTAAACAACATTAGTTTTGATTTGCAGGCGGGACAGTGGCTGATGCTCGCAGGTCCGAACGGAGCAGGGAAAAGCACAATCGTCAATGCCGTTTCGCAGGGTACGCCTTATACCGGACGCGTGTATTTTGAAGGTTCCGATGCGGCCCGGAGGAAGCCTTCCGATCTTGCCAGAAGCATGGGTGTTCTCACACAGGGCCACAATGTCAGCTACTCCTTTACCGTTGAAGAGGTTGTCAAACTGGGAAGGTACGCTTATTCACCGGGAATATTCTCTTCAACAGACGACGAGGATGAAAAAAGCATTCATTCGGCCCTTGAACTGACCGGCATGCTTCCGATCAGTCAGCAGTCTGTTCTCACACTGTCGGGAGGCGAACTGCAAAGAACGTTCCTTGCACAGGTATTTGCACAAAACCCCAGGTTGCTGATTCTTGACGAACCGACCAATCATCTCGACCTGGTATACCAGAAGCAGATTTTCGGACTGATAAAAGACTGGGTCAGGGACTCCGGACGCGCCGTCATATCAGTAGTACACGACCTGAGCCTGGCAAAAGCCTACGGTACGCATGCACTTCTTATAGACCATGGCAATATGGTTTCTTCCGGGAAAATTGACGAGGTACTGACTCGCGCCAATCTCGAGAAAATATATTCAATGGATGTCTATCAGTGGATGGAAAATTTACTCGCCCAGTGGCAGAATTAAGATGTCAGTATTATCTGCCCGTATTTTTTACCGGAGTGAGGATTCCTTATGAATATTCTTGTCAGCTCATGTCTTCTTGGTCTCGACTGCCGGTACTGCGGTGATAATTGTTACTCTGAAAAGATAGCCGGGCTTTCCGCAAGCTATACACTTATACCGGTATGTCCGGAACAGATGGGCGGCCTTCCAACTCCCCGTGCTACGCTTGAGCGTTCAAACGGAAAAGTAATCGATAAAGACGGCCGCGATTACACCCAGGCGATGCAAAAGGGTGCTTCGGAAGTCCTTAAGATTGCCATATTGTCAGGATGCTACCGGGCGATCACAAAATCAGGAAGTCCTTCCTGCGGATGCGGGACTATTTACGACGGATCTTTCTCAGGAAGGCTCGTTGAAGGCAACGGAGTGATGACGGAAAAGCTTATCGCGGCCGGGATAGAAGTCACAGATGAGCATCATTTTGCAGATATATACAAAGCATTCCCGGATTAAGCCAGCGCCGTTGTACCATTATAATCAACTTTCAGGGTCTCCCCTGCTTTCATGGCAATGTGGCCCGATTCATACAGCGCCCCGTCGAGGGTTACGATTACCTCCTGCACTTCGTATGCGGATCCGACTGTATTTGCCAGGCACCGAAGGATTGCTGATTCCATTTCGGAGCCGGCATTCATTTCCGATACGAAGTTTGCTGACAAATCTATCGTGACAATACCGGTATCGGGGTCAAGCCGAAGGGAGTTGATCACACTGTTCGCAGAAAAGACGGCATGAAAATCCCCCGCCGGCGCTGTGCGGAAATTTTCAGTCAGGATATCAGAAAAACTGTCATTTGTATTCATCGTGACAGGAGTTGTCGTATAAACAATCTCAACACCGGTATCGGTCATTTTCGGATAATAGAAGGTGCGGTTTTCCGTCCTTGCTGTATTTACAGTCCGCTCTTCAAGCTCCTGAGTAACCTCATAATCAGGGGCCGAAACAGTAAGCTTAACAAATCCAATTCCGGCGGCATAATACTGTCGGGCTGTAGAATTGTCATTGCCTTTCGTTGTCACTTCCAGTGCTTCATATGTCCCTGAAGGAGTTGTAACCTCGACATTCAGTGCGGTAATAGTCCTGGTACCGTCAAGGATGTCCCAGCTTGTACCCACTTCAAGCGGTTCTTTGATAAGAATCTCTTCATAGGCATCCGGTGTCAGAAGTGACAGGTCTTCCCGTGCATATAATTCAAATTGAGTATGAAGAGCCTGTACTTTCCCGTCACGTAATGCATACAGAATGTGTGATTCAGCAGCACTGTTATCATAAACAAGCTGAATCGTATCCGACCGGACATATTCCACATCCGTTGTCATTCCCACGTATTCATTGCCTGTTCCTGAATATCTGCAGTGCACGTCGGGTGTCAGCGGAAAATAATCAGCAATTACCGGAGTCGATGCAGTTGTTGCAGCCGGGGAAGTATTGGGTGCAGCAGTCGTACCGGCGGATGAAGTGACTCCTGTATTTGAAGAAGTCAGCTGCGATGACGTCCCTGTCGTAGCGGGAGAGTTTTTGAAGCCGCATCCGGTAAAAACCACAAGTAAAGCTGCCGTCAGTAAAAGGATCCCAGTTCTCGAAAGCTTATTATTCATAAATGCGCACCCACTTTCATAATGATTCCCACGCATCTGCGCGCAGACGGTTTTCATACTGCTTTCTGATAAATGTCTGATCCCTGATCCCGAACAGGACATTCGCCGCTTCATCGGCATATCGGATTAATAACTGTTCATGACTGCAGGTAAACGGGGAGACCTGATCAATCTCGCCTGTTAGATGCTTATTTCTGCAGCAGCAGTTATATTTGCAGCGCCTGCGAAGTGCGCAGGCCCGGCAGACAGATGGCTCCTGTTTTCCTTGCTCCACAACATAATTCTTCTGTATATCCTGTATACCTGAGAACACGTCCCCCATACAATACTCTGAATCCCCGACAAACTGTAAGCACGGATATATCCTGCCATCGGTATCTATTGACACTTGCTTCTGTCCGAACTTACAAGTCCTGTGCAAGTATTGATCACCCAGGATATGCGACTCGATTTTAGAGTCAAAGGCTGGAAAGGAAATACTTTCACCCCTTATTGTCCAGTCAATATAAAGCTTTGAAATCCGTCGGTACTGTTCATCAAGTTCCAGAAGTCCCTGATCTGTCCAATCAGATTTATCGCCGACCGCAGGCGTCGTATATATTTTACGGAAACCCTTTTCAAAAAGCCATTGTACCGAATCTGCAAATTTACCGACCGATGAGGGGTGTACAATACACATGAAAATTGCATCCGGCTGATGTGCAAGCAGAAGATGGATTTTCTCATCCAGAAAGCCGGCCGATCCGGAACCGTCGTAAAAAACCCGCGAATCATCCTGCATAAGACCGTCATGGGAAAAGCCTATGCCTATTCTGTTCCCATCAGCAAACCTCAGGAAATCCTCATCAAGAAGCGTACCGTTTGTAACCAGTTTGAAAAAGAACAGGTGACCGGTTTTTTTATGAACCGCACTGCAGTAGTTGACAGTACTCATGATAAGATTCCCTGCAAGCAGCGGCTCTCCGCCGAAAAAGCAGATGCCTGTTGATACAGGTGCCCGTCCATCCGTTGGTGCCGCCGGTCCATTTTCTTTTGAAACAGATAAATCGACTGCTTTGCGGGCAGTTTTCTCTGTCATGGACCGGGAACTTCTGGTCTGGAAACAATATTTGCAAGCCATATTGCACTCGTCGGTCAGATGAAGCGTCATATTCATATGGTAGTCCTCTGTCAGTCAACAGCTGCAGGCGTTGTCTCAACCGGTGCCATAATATCCCCTGCGAGTTCCAGGCCGCTTTCTGTCGAAACCGTCTCTTCCGCAATCACAATCCCGGCTGTTGACGTCCATACCTGGGACGTTTCCTCTTGTGTTATGCTCAGCCCGGTTGATTTCTCAGCGGAATTATCACTGGAATGCAGGGCTTCGGTGAGATGGCTGCTGTCCTTTGTTTCAGTCCGTGTCCCGCATGTTGAAAGCGACAGTGCCGTGGCAATCGCCATACCGAGAGTCGCCGCCTTTTTACCTGACAGCGCGGCGGAACGGATCTTTTTTTCAACTGTCTGCAGCGGCGGATATTCAGGCTGCACGTAATCATCCAGCGGATTCATTCTCATTTGGACTCCTCCCAGCTTTCCTGTTGTTGAAGTGTGGACCATACACTCTCATATTATAGACGATTCAAGCCGGATTCTCGTTGCATTTTAGTATATATATGATATCAACTGTCCAAAACTGCCGGCAAAAATGACTTCCTTCCATTTAATGACATCATGTTGAGTAAATGATATATTCTATGGTGGATACAACCTTGCCCTTCCGTTAACTTCAGGAATTTTCCGCCATGAGGTAAATGACATGAATGAAACAGTCGTTATTGATACAGAAATAGCAAAAAAAGACATCGGTGCACTTGGCAATGCTCAGCTGCGTTATTTCTTTGGCAACAGGCCGCTTATCATTGTAAGTGCTTTCTTCGTGATATTTGTTTTGTATATGACCGGTTTTCGATTTTCAATGGAGACCCTGCATTATCTTCCCTTGCCGATAGGCAGTCTGCTTTTAATCTTTCTGATATTCTTCACAGCAATTTTCAGGGGATCCAGACAATCCTACAGAAAAAATATGATGTATTTGACCCGTACGCACTTTGAGTTCTCTGATGAAAGCATTCTGGTGACATCCAAATACGGAAGCAGCATAATCATGTGGAATGAAATTGACAGCATAAATGAAGTTAAACCGGCATTTATTCTTACGTGTTCCGCAAAATGCGAATATGTCATAGCCAGAAGAAGTTTTACAAGTCAGTCCCATATGGACAATTTCCTTATGCTGATTACGTCAAAGGTGGAAGCCGGGAGAATACATCTGAAGCATTATGGCCTCGAGAAAGCAGGGACTTCATCAAATGCGGATGAACCGATTTTGCAGCCGGCTAAGCAGGCCGCCGGGATTGAAGTCAAGGTATCATTAAGCCGGAAAGAAACAATGCTTTTTGAACTTGGAAGGTATTATACACAGAGCGTATTTGGTGTGCTGATCACATTAACGGGACTGATGCTGCTTTTGATTTTTACGGGCAACCTGATAACTCATGTGAATTCCGCAGGTTCAAACCTGCTCTTTTTAGCACTGGGCTGTTTTTTCATTTCAATAATTCCGGTGTCCATATGGCTCAGGGTGAACAACAACCGTAAAAGAAACGGCAGTCAGCAGGAAGAGCATGTTTACTATTTTGATGAAAACTTTGTACGTATTGACTGCGAAGACAAAATGAGGGAATATCGATGGAATGAATTGAGCCGGTTTACTGAACACAGGAAAGGCTTCAGGTTCTCCGTCAGATTGGCGGGCGATCATCACGGGCGCCCCGGCGCGATACCCGTAAAGTATTATTATGTCCCCAAAAATGCATTTGCAAACCAGCATGATGCGGATCAGGTTTCAACATTTGCCGGATCGTCAAGAAAATAAGGGGGAACTGGAAATGCCGCTGGAAATCGCAAGAAATGATATTACTAAAATGACTGTCGACGTTATTGTCAATGCTGCAAACTCCTCCCTGCAAATGGGCGGCGGCGTATGCGGTGCTATTTTCGATGCTGCCGGAGTTCAAAAGATGCAGGCGGCATGTGACCGTATCGGTGGATGCAAAGTCGGGGGAGCTGTCCTGACAGATGGATTTGATCTTCCGGCTAAATATGTAATCCACACTGTCGGCCCGATCTGGTGCGAAGGAAACAATATACAGGCAAAGCAATTATCCGACTGCTACACCCATTCATTGGAACTTGCCCTGGAAACCAAATGCGTGTCCATTGCATTCCCCCTGATTTCTTCCGGTATCTACGGATATCCGAGGGATGAAGCGCTTCAAATTGCAATAGAAGCTATCGGGAATTTCCTTTTTCATAATGAAATGCAGGTATATCTTGTTGTTTACGATAAGCGGACGTTTGCCTTGAGCGAAAGTCTCTTTTCGAAAATCAGCAGATATATTGATGATAATTACATTGAAGAGCATGCTAAATTCAGGAAAATGGAGCCGTTCGAATACCGTCAGCGATGTGAAATGCAAGAAATGACTGCGTCTGACGAAATTTACACTTCTTCAGCCCCGCAATTCCTTCCATACAAACGTGACCTTAAGGATGTAGTTGGGCAACTCGATGAGTCATTCCCCGCGATGCTGCTGCGCCTGATAGACGAAAAGGGCATGACCGATGTAGAAACTTACAAACGCGCCAACATTGACCGCAAGTTATTCTCTAAGATCCGCAGCGGAAAAGGGTATACCCCCAGCAAAGTCACGGCAATCGCCTTTGCCGTCGCCCTGGAACTTAATGTCGACGAGACAAAGGACCTGCTTAAAAAGGCCGGTTTTACATTGTCGCGCAGCTATTTATTTGATGTGATCATCGAGTATTTTATTGAAGAGAAGATTTACAACATATTCGAGATCAATAATGCCCTGTTCGCATATGATCAGGCCCTACTGGGAGCTTAGCGGTCATGCACCCCACGGATTATCTTTACCGCAATGCGTGTGGCCATGTTAATTTGTCGTTTTGAAAGCGACCCGGAAAACGATGCAATTTGGTATCCTCCTTTTATCAAACAAGCGGAGGATACCAATATGAAAAAAGATTTAACGGAACTTGTTTTTATACTCGATAAGAGCGGATCGATGTCCGGCCTTGAAGATGATACAATCGGAGGCTTTAACTCCATGCTGAAAAAACAGCAGAAAGTTGCCGGCCAGGCCATTGTCACAACGGTACTGTTTGATGACAAATACGAGATTCTTCACGACAGGACCGACATCACCGGAATTATTCCCATCACAGACAGGGAATACGTCATCGGAGGTTCCACTGCCCTTCTCGATGCCATCGGAAAAACAATCCACAAGATAGGAAATGCACAGAAATATACAAGCGAGGATCAAAGGGCCGAAAAGGTGCTTTTTGTAATCACTACCGACGGAATGGAAAATGCAAGCCGCGAATATTCATATGACCGGATCAAACAAATGATTGAGCGGCAGAAAGTCACGTATGGCTGGGAATTCATCTTCCTGGGGGCAAATATCGACGCAGTCTCCACCGCTGCCAGGTTTGGGATACATGCCGACAGGGCGGCAAACTATCACGCAGACGGTGAAGGAACACAGCTCAATTATGAAGCCGTAAGTTTCGCCGTCAGTGAGATGCGTACAAACAAGACCCTTAATGAAAGCTGGAAAGCGGATATTGAAAAGGACTTCAGAAACCGCAGTCAAAAAGACAAAAAGTAATCATACGGGATACTTATCCGCAAAAAAATGCCGGGACTTGAAATCCCGGCATTTCCTTTCTTTTTCAGCTTAATGATAAAACGTAAATCATTCAATAATACTCTTAAGTGTCACATCCATGTTCCCTCTTGTCGCCCTGGAATACGGACAAACTTCATGGGCTTCCTTCAACAGGGAGTCGGCTGTAGCCTGATCAATCCCTTTGAATGCAGCGACAATATCAACAGCAAGCATGTATCCGCCGCCTTCTGCTTTCCCAATGCCAACGGTAAGACGGATGGCCGGAACACTGGTGTGGACTTTCTGTGTGCGCAGGGCATGCTGCATGGCACTTCCAAAACATGCGGCATATCCTGCGGCAAATAATTGTTCCGGATTTGCTCCGCTCTCTTTGGCTCCGCCAAGTTCAGGCGGAAGAGCCATGTCAAATTGAAGGGGGCTGTCCTTCACTTCCACTTTTCCGTCACGTCCGCCGATATTGACTGCAGTTGTCTTATATAGTATGTCCATAATTATGACCTCTTTCTGTGTTGCAGTTACGTCCGGAAATGTACCGGACGGCTATTATTTTTCTTGTATTCATTCCATTATAGTCTTTTACAAAACGTTAATCTATCAGGATAAAGCCAACGTTAATTTGATGGGAGGCAAACCGGAGTGAGTGAAACAGTAGTACATTTTCGTCACCATAGAGGTATACTGAGATGGAGATCAGATTAAACTGCAAATTGAATATAGCAGAGCAGGTGGAAATTATGGACAATTGCTTTGATATCGCTATTGCGCACAGCACTGAATTGGATTCCATATCAGCCATAACTGAGATTATTGAAAAATGCCGGCTTCAACTTTCCGGCCAGCAGCCTTCTGCCGGGATTCTATTTGCCGGAATTGACGTAGATCACCAACTGGTTCTCAATCATATCTTTGAGATATGGCCGGACTTGCAGCTCATTGGTGCGACAACCGACGGAGAATTCTCATCTGAAAATGTATATACCGAAGACTCACTGGTCCTGATATTACTTGTTTCGGAAACTGTGAAATTTGTTGCAGGTTCCATTAATAATAAAGCCCCGGATCTGGAAGAGGAATGCAGGCAGGCACTATCCGCTGCCGAAGAAAGATTAGGTCTTTCTCCCAAACTATGCATATTGTTTTCCGATGTGCTGAATATCAATGGCGAGACGATCATGAAACTCATGTCACAGGCTTCAGGCGGGACACTCCCCATTGTCGGAGGGATTTCAGGAGATAGCTGGCGGTTCAGCGAGGCAAAACAGTTCTTCAACAACGTTGCTTCTTCGAGTATTTCTTCTTTTCTGCTTTTAGAAGGACCATTCCAGTATTCTTTTGGAATGGACAGCGGGTGGAAACCTGTCGGAGAGTCCGGAGTTGTCACAAAATCAGACAGCAATATTGTTTATGAGATCAACAATAAAGCCACTCTTGATTTCTATGAAAATATTCTTGGAGAGAATACCAAACCGACACTTGAACTCCCGATAGCCGTCTATGATGAACAAAACAATTTCCGGTTCATGCGGACCACTTTTGAGAATTATGATATACATACCGGATCGGTAACATATCTGGGGAATGTTCCGGCTGGTTCCAACGTTCGGATTACGCTTGTTTCACGCGATTCCATTATCGCCGGCACGGTAAGTTCACTTAAATATGCTGCAGCTGCTTTCCCTGCCAACTCATCTCCCTGTGTAGCTTTGTGTTTTTCCTGTTCCGCCCGAAGAGTACTTCTGGGTTCCCGTACTGCTGAGGAATGTTCACTTGTGCATGATATTCTGGGTGACAATGTTTTATATGCCGGATTCTATACGTACGGTGAATTTTGCCCCAGGTTGCTTGAACACACAAATGAATTTCATAACGAGACATTCGTGGTTTTACTTTTAGGGTAAACTGAACACATTGGAGAATTTTATGGAAAACGATTCGCGTGACAGTTTCATAAAGCAAATTGCCGTTTTAACGAAGAAGCTCGAACGCTGCGAGCAAAGCCGAATGCTTATTGAGCAGGCTAAGGATCATTATGATTTGGTTAACCAGTCATTAATCGAAAGGCTTGATAAGCAGAAAGATTTACTCGACAAAAAAAACAGGGATCTTGATGCAGCGCACTTGGAACTGATGGCCAAAAACCGTGAACTCGAAGAAGTCTCTACTACGGATGGGCTGACGCAAATCAATAACAGACGCAGGATTAATGAAATTCTGACTGAAGAATTCCTGCGGGCACAGCGATACGGTATCAGATTTTCTGTAATACTCATAGATATTGACTTCTTCAAGACCATAAACGATAATTTTGGTCATCAGACAGGAGATAAAGTGCTATACGATCTTGCTCAGCTGATAAAAAACAGCCTTCGAATTGCAGAGCATGTCGGACGATGGGGCGGAGAAGAATTTCTGATTGTATTACCTAATACAAATGCAGCAGAAGCCTATATATTGTCAGAGAGAATTCGCTCAAAAATTTCGTGCACCGTCTTTCTGAAAAGCAGGCAAGTAACGAGCAGTTTTGGAATTACGGAGAATCTCGACAATGACAGTATGGAGTTAATAGTAAAAAGGGTTGATATTGCACTTTATCAAGCTAAGGTTGAAAGAAATTGTTCATGTATTTATATTCAATAAAACGCATATAGGAGGAGCAATAAAATGGAAAACGGAATCATAAACTGGGGTGTTCTTGGTTGTGCCGGGATTGCTGAGGGACGGGTTCTTCCCGGACTCCTGAAAGCAGGCAATGCAAATCTATACGCAATAGCAAGCAGGAGAAGAAGCGAAAAACTGAAGCACTTTCAGGAGAAATTCAAGCCGGAAGTCGCATATGCAAGTTATGAGGAACTTCTTGAGGACCCAAAGGTGGATGCGGTTTATATTCCTCTTCCTAACGGGCTTCATTATGAGTGGGTGCTCAAGGCCGCCGCAAAGAATAAACACATTTTGTGTGAAAAACCGCTCGGCGTCTCCAAATCAGAGGTCAAGCAAATGAAAGCTGCCTGTGATGCAAACGGAGTATATTTAATGGAGGCCTTTGCGTACCGTCACAGTCCGTTAACAAAGAGAGTCAAAGAAATCATTGACTCGGGCATTCTGGGAAAAATGAAGTTTATCGAGTCATATTTCGGCTATTTTTTGAAAAACGAATCCGATGTACGGTTTTCCGAAGCTCTGTACGGAGGCGCAACCTATGATGTCGGCTGCTACAACCTGAATCTGATACGGTATCTTGTTGGCTCGGAGCCTCTCAAAATCTGTGCCTGCGGTCAAATATCACAAACACATTGCGTGGATGAAGGCAGCAGTATAATGATGGAGTTCAAGGATGATATCGAAGCATTTTCCTATTGCAGTCTGGCCATTTTCCCCTCCTGCCGGTACAGGGTTATCGGCGAAAAAGGTACCCTTACCGTTCCGACCGAGTATAATACGAAAGGAATTACCCAAATTTTTATTACAACCGAAGAAAAAACCGAAGAAATAATCATAGAATGCCCGGATAATTATATGCTTGAAATCGAGCAGTTCGGCAGGGTAATAGCAGGCGAAGAAGGTCCTTTGATCACTTTTGATGATTCCCTGGGAAATGCTGCCGTCATTGATGAAAGCCTCAAACAAATCTTCCGACGGAATAGATAGCTATAAGCTTATGCGCCCACCACATCAAAAGAAATCTCGCAGCCGTTTTTAAAGATCCGTATCCTGTGATAATCGATGGCTGAATCTATCTTGTATATCAATTTGCTGTTGATCTTTTCTGAAGGATCTTCAGCCGGTTTCTCCGAGAAATATATATTAAGCGTGCCGTCTGTGATTTTACAATTGATGTCGATAAAGCAGACGGCTTGTTCGCCTTGTTTGACATTCATGGAATTCAGGAAAAGATAATCCCCATGGACACCGTCAGAATATAAATCGATTCCATTTTGGCCGCTCTGTTCCCGCACAAAATTCCGGACGGCTTCCGGTGCTGCCCCTTCTTCTGTTTTGAGAAGTGAAAGGCCTGGCTTCATCTGGCATCCTGTCACAAGCAAAATAGAAATGAAAAGCAGTATGCAAAAACGAATCATTTTTCTATTCATAGCCGACCCTCCAATTAAAAAACGTCTGATGAAAAAAAGCGATCAAAAATTCTTTACCTATATAATATAAACGTAAAGAGAGGGCAATTTGTTACAGGAAAACCAAAAAAATTATTAATTTTTTGCATAAATTTACACAATTTTATAAGGCATTGAAAATGCCTCGTTTATATACAATATTTTGATCGGAATATTTAAAAATAGAGGCTGTCAATACGAACCGGCGTTTATCCCGTGCGGCACAGGTTATTTATTTCTGAACCTGACAGACACATGTGTAGCATCACAGTACGGTTTGTTACGTGATTTCCCGCATCGGCAGAGAGTCACCCTGTTTCTGATTTCATAGACTTCACCGTCTGAAGATTCGATCGGAATGCCGCCCTTAACCCAAAGAGGCCCGCTGACCCCTCTCTGTGGATCCTGCAAAACGGAAATCGCGGGTTCATAGTGTATCTCAATTGGCTCTTTTGTTTGTTTGTCATATGCGACCAGTCTGCCGGCCGGGCATTCTGAAGCTGCTTTCACTGCATTTTCCCTGGCAGTAGGAATATCGGAGTCTTCTGTCAATTCCCACACGTTTCCTTCGACAGTATGGCAGAATCTGGCAAATGCGCAGTATTCCTCCACATCTGCAAGGATGAGATCAGGACCTTTAAGAATCAATGCGCGCTCCCGGAATGACTTTCTCGAAGTTGTTTCCGTCCCGTCGAAATGAGTGTTTACGTGCGACCCGTCACAGAAAGGCATGTTTTTTGACTGTCCGCATCGGCAGAGCGCATATGTCTCTGCGGCAGGAAAAACACGGCCGGGGATCATTTTATAGTCATTTCCCTGGCTGCTGATAATCTGTTCGTTCAGTTCAACATTTCCGGATATTATATAAGGCCCGTCTTTTTGGATTTTAATGCTGGGAGAATGCTTGTTATCCATGCTTTTATGCCTCTTTTTTGATTGTACTTCAGTTGATTATAACAGTTTTACAACTTTCTCGACCCTTTTTATAAATATTGGACATTTAGGATATTTATTCTATAAGTCATGCAAAAATGACTATCCCGAAATTAAAAAACGGTCATATTGTAGACAAATGTGACAAAAAAGCATTAAAGATTTGTATATGCAAAGGAAGGATTTATATGCTGCTTGACGAAAATCAATATAAAACAATTGTTGATTGTTCTCCCAATGCAGGTAATGGGTGAAATGTTCAAAACTATGGCACAGATTGACGGCTTGACCGGAATATATAACAGGCAGTATTTTCTGCAGATGGCAGCAGTAGAATGTGAAAAGGCAGAGCGCTATCGCCAGCCGCTCTGCATTGTCATGATTGACCTTGATAAATTCAAATCCATCAATGATACTTTCGGCCATCTGGACGGAGATGAGGTTCTTCGATATTTTGGAAGGATTCTTCTTCAGGACTTACGCAAATTTGATGTTGCAGGCCGATACGGCGGCGACGAATTTGTAGTGGTACTTCCGAATACCGATATGCCTCTGGCAGGCCAGATCCTGAAACGCATCGTGAATGCCATACAGTATCCGATTCAGCTGCCGGATCAGTGCATTCTGGAGAGCAAATCGTCCGTCTGGTTTTTTATAAGAATTCTATATCGGGTTAGAATCCTGCTTCTTTCGTCGAGTGTTGCCGCTGACTTCAGGTCCGTTTTGCATCTTTCGGCAAGTATTGTCAATGTTCTCTCAAGATCATCAAGCGACGGGCTGAGTTCTGAGACAACCGGCACTGCCCCCTGGACCCCGCTCCGTACTGTTGTTGTAATCCCGCGTCCCACCTGACCGCCAAGTACAACGGTCTCATCAAGCTTTGGTATATGCGTCTCGATCCCGAACGTATCTGCGATGGACTGTGCGAAACGGACTATGACTGCCGGTTCGCCATGAACCAGCATGATCCGGATCGGTTTTTTCTTCATTGCGCCAATCCATTCAAGTAAGCCGTCTCTGTCCGCATGTCCGGAAAACCCTTCGATTGTCTCAATGCGTGCTTTTACTGCGATTTCCTCGTCAAAGATTCTAACCTTGTCGGCACCGTCAACCAGGCGGCGGCCAAGTGTTCCCACTGCCTGATACCCGACAAAAATTATTGTGGAATCCTTCCGCCAGAGATTGTGCTTAAGATGATGCTTGATGCGTCCTGCATCGCACATGCCGCTGGCAGAGATGATAATCTTACTCTCCTGGCTCATATTGAGCGCTTTGGATTCTTCCGCACTTGCAGTGAAATGCAGATTGGGAAAATCGAGCGGGTTATCACCATTAGCAATATACCGGCGTGCCTCCTCATCAAAACAGTCTTCATTTTCACGGAATATGCGCGTAGCATTTACAGCCATAGGGCTGTCAACATAGACCGCTGTCTGCATGAATTTTGAACGTTGGTCCTTGTATTTTTCTACTTCCCTATTCAATTCATAAATAATCTCCTGCGTGCGGCCGATGGCAAAGGAAGGAATAATTACATTGCCGCCTTTAGCTATGGTCTCATTCACGATCGTAACTAAACGCTCTACTTTATTAACCGAATTCTCATGAAGACGGTCACCGTATGTCGATTCAATAACCAGGTAATCTGTCCCGTCGATAATTGCAGGATCCCGCATGATGGGTACGCCTTTATTGCCAAGGTCTCCGGAAAAGACAATTTTTGTCTCCCCTTCCCCATTTTCACCGGATTCCTTGATCCAGATCTCCAGAATCGCCGAGCCAAGTATATGTCCGGCATCACGCATAATAACCCGGACATCCGGTGCGGGGCGGAACTGCGTATCATAAAGTACTTGCTTGAAAAGGCGGCAGGCGTCGATACCGTCCTGCATGGTATAAAGTGGTTCCTCCAAAGGTTTATCTGCCCTGCTGTTTTTCCGGCTCTGCCACTCCTGTTCCATTTCCTGGATGTGTCCTGAATCAGGAAGCATAATACCGCACAACTCGGATGTTGCTTTGGTTGTGTATATTTCTTTATCAAATCCGTCAACGAACAGCTTGGGAATTCTTCCGCTGTGGTCAATGTGTGCGTGGGTTAACAGCATAAAATCGATATCTTTAACATCAAAAGGAAAGGGCAGCCGGTTTAGCTGTGTCTCCACAGCCTGACCCTGGTGCATACCGCAGTCTATGAGAAAGGATGTCTGCTCTGTCTCAACCAGATAACAGGATCCGGTAACCGTTTCGGCAGCACCCATGAAAGTAATTCGCATAAGATATACCTCCGTTTAAAGACTATTTCACAATTCAGATTATTATAACATTCAAAGCTCATACTTTTGTGAAACTTCCACCTGCAGAATCAATTGTATATGACTTCTTGACTTTTTATCACAAATTGCTGAAAAAAGATAAAATATACAATATAATTTGATTGATACAATATCAGAAATATTAGAAAGGGGAGGGATTCAATTGACTAAGAAAAAAGGAAATATCCCTGACCCCAAAAAGAAGCAGATGCCATTTGCACGTCTTATAAATGACTTTCGCAGAAACGAGGAGAAATCCTGGATTCAGGCACTGAAAATTACCAGTATATATTTTCTTATTGGCTCCCTGTGGATTATTATGTCCGACAGAATAGCCGGCGAACTGTTTACCAATAAGCAAGTCCTTGTCAATGTCAATATCGCAAAGGGCTGGTTCTATGTATTAGTGACTTCCGCCATCCTTTTTCGACTGATTTCAATGAAATTCGGCAAAGTAATCAGTTCCAAAACGAATACGGTTCTGATCAACAGGGAGCTTGAGGAGGCAAATACCTTGTTTTCCGCAATACTCGAAAGTTCGCCGGAGATCATGATCTTTTCCCTGGACAGGGACTTTACCTATACTGCCTTCAACAACAGGCACAAATACTCCATGCTCCGCCTTTGGGAACATGAAATCCAGCTCGGGGAAAATATTCTGGATATAATCAAGAATCCGGAAGACTCTGTAAAAGCCAGGGAGAATTTCGAACGGGCACTGTCCGGTGAATACTTCACATATATCGAAGAATATGGCAATGATAAGAATCCCCGCATGTATTGGCAGAATTATTTTTCCCCCATTCTGGCAAAAGACAGGTCTATTGTAGGACTAACCTGTTTTGTCCTGAATATAACAGCTCTCAAGAGAGCACAGGAAAAGAATCAGTATCTGAGTTATCACGACAATCTGACCGGTCTATACAACCGCAGATATTATGAAGAATCCCTGTATCGGATTGATAAACCTGCTAATTTCCCGATATCCATTATTATCGGCGACTTGAACGGCCTGAAGCTTGTCAATGATGCTTTCGGGCACAAGACCGGCGACGAACTGCTGAAGCGTGCAGCTGATGCCCTCTCTGACGCCTGCAGGGCGGACGATATTGTCGCAAGATGGGGCGGTGATGAATTCATAATTCTGCTGCCGAAGACCGATCTGGAGCATACAGAAGAAATAGTTGAAAAAGCAAAGGCCATGAGTGCCCGGATGAAAGTAAACTCCATCGGTGTTGATATCTCCTTTGGCTGGGCAACGAAAACAGATGCGGAAGAAGACATTCAGGGGATTATTAAGAACGCCGAAGATTATATGTATAAGAACAAGATCATCGAAAGTAAGAGTATGAGAAGCCATACTATTAAGACGATTATGAATACCCTTCACGAGAAAAATCCCCGGGAAGAAGCACATTCCAAGCGAGTCGGTGAGATCTGCCGCAAAATCGGCGTTGCACTGCATTTGAGTGATATTGATGTCAGTACTCTGAATTTGGTCGGCTTTCTTCATGATATCGGCAAAATTGCCATTGAGGAAGGTATCCTGAACAAGCCCGGCATACTTTCGGAACTCGAGTTTGATGCGGTCAAACAGCATCCTGAGATCGGCTGCCGGATAATCAGGTCCTCGTATGAGATCTCTGAGGTCGCCGAGGCAATCCTGTCCCATCATGAAAAATGGGACGGATCCGGTTATCCCAAAGGATTAAAAGGCGAAGAAATCCCGAAATTCGCACGCATCATATGCATAGCCGATAGTTACGACGCTATGACAAGCGAGCGCACATATCGTGAAACCTGGAGTACCCAAAAAGCAGCCGAAGAAATAATGCGGTGTGCCGGCAAACAATATGACCCGGAAATAGCAAAAGTTTTTGTTGAGGACGTGCTGCAAATCAAATAAACAGGACACCGATCCGGTATACGATAAAAGCCACAATCCAGGCAATGACCGACTGGTAAACCACCATTCCGATAGCAATCCACCGGTTGTTCATTTCGCGGCTGATTGCACTGATTGCCGCAACACACGGTGTATAAAGCAGCGTAAATACAAGAAATGAAAAAGCTGCAAGCGGTGTAAAGACCGCAGTCAGTGCAGAAGGAAGAACAGCTGTGCTTGCTCCTGTCAGGACGGCCAATGTGCTGATGACAGCCTCTTTTGCAGCAAATCCCGTCAAAAGTGCCGTGGATGCCCGCCAGTCTGCAAAACCGAGCGGCGCGAAGACCGGTGCCATAAACCGCCCTATCGAAGCCAGCATACTGTCGGCACTGTCAGCTACAACATTCAAACGGATATTGAAGGTCTGCAGGAACCAGATAACAAGGGATGCAACAAAGATTACGGTAAAAGCACGGGTCAGAAAGTCCTTTGTTCTTTGCCACAGCAGCAGAACTACGGTCTTCAGCCCCGGGAAACGGTAATTCGGAAGCTCCATTACAAACGGAACCGGCTTCCCTTTAAAAGCAGTTGTCTTAAGAACAAGGCCGGTAATGATAGCCGCAGCCATACCCATTACATAGAGGGAGATCATTACCAGCGCCGTATGGTGAGGAAAAAATGCCATACTGAAAATTCCGTATATAGGCAGTTTGGCACTGCAGCTCATGAAGGGCACAAGTAGGATAGTCATTTTCCGGTCGCGCTCACTTGATAGTGTGCGGGCCGACATTACGGCAGGAACCGTACACCCGAAGCCAATAAGCATAGGTACAAAGCTTCTTCCGGAAAGGCCGATTTTTCTCAGGAGTTTATCCATAACGAAAGCAACACGCGCCATATATCCGCTGTCTTCCAAAAGGGATAGAAAAAAGAAAAGCACAATGATTGTCGGGACAAAGGAAAGCACACTTCCAACCCCTGCAAATACCCCGTCAATTACGAGTGAAATGACAACAGGATTCACAGCGGCCGATGTCAGTCCTGACTGGACAGCATCACTTAGAACCGAAATGCCGCTTCCAAGAAGGCTGCTCATAAAGCTCCCAATGACTCCAAAGGTAAGCCAGAAAACGAGTGCCATAATCCCCAGGAAAATCGGAATTGCCAGAAATTTATTAGTCAGGATATTGTCAATATTGATACTCCGCTGATGCTGTCTGCTGACTTCAGGTTTTACAACCGTATCTGTAATCAGTTTGTCAATAAACGAATACCGCATATCGGCAATAGCTGCTTTCCTATCCGTGTTCAGTTCAGTCTCCATCTCTTTTACGGTGTGTTCAATCGTCTCAATTTCGTTCTCCGAGAGCTTCAGTTCCACTACTATCGGCTGATCTCCCTCTGCAATTTTTGTTGCCGCAAAACGTGCGGAAACACCAATCCGGTCCGCATGGTCCTCAACCATGTGGGTAATTGCGTGAATAGTACGGTGAACCGGTCCGCTGCAAAAATCAAGACGCAAAGGCAGCCGTTTCTCCTGTGCAGTCCGCAGGGCCCGGTCAATGAGTTCTTCGATGCCTTCATTTTTACTGGCTGAAATGGGTATAACAGGAATGCCGAGTTCCGCTTCCATCTGTTCTATCCGTATTGTACCGCCGTTAGCCCTGACCTCGTCCATCATATTCAGGGCAATAACCATGGGTATATTGAGGGAAATGAGCTGCAGCGTCAAATACAGGTTGCGTTCGATGTTACTGGCATCAACAATATTAATAATACCGTCAGGGCGCTCTTTTGTGATATAGTCGCGTGTCACGATTTCCTCGCTGGAATAGGGTGAAAGGGAGTATATACCCGGAAGATCTACAACTGTTATGTCTTTGCGGCCGCGAAGCACACCTTCTTTTCGCTCAACTGTAACACCGGGGAAATTGCCTACATGCTGGTTTGATCCCGTCAATTGATTAAATAGTGTTGTCTTTCCGGAGTTCTGATTGCCGGCCAACGCAAAAATCATCTCTTAGTCCACCCTCTCAACTTCAATATTCCTGGCGTCATCCATCCGCAGGGTAAGTTCATAACTTCGAAGGCATAGCTCTATTGGATCTCCCATGGGAGCGGTCTTTCTAATCATCACTGTCGTACGGGGTGTCAGTCCCATGTCCAGAAGTCTGTCACGAAGGGCACCTTGTCCATTCACTGCAAGTATTGTAGCCTTGTTGCCAATCCCCAATTCACTCAGTGTCATAATTGTATCTCCTGTCTTTTTGTCACTTCACATGCGTCTTCCATTCTTGCCGGTATATTGCCTCACCATTATTCTCATATTTCATCCAGAAATGTTAGACGAGACTAATTCTTATATAATCATATAAGTTAGACGAGACAAACACAATAGATAGAACGCACAAATCTGCACAAATCCGGAGAATTCCTGCTGAGGTAACCGGATTCATGGATTCAATCCGTTTCCGGCGCGATATTATGCCGGCAAAACCGTAAAGGGAAATATTCCAGTTTTTTGCCCGGCCTATTTGACCGGTCTCCCATTGACCGGTCTCCCACTTTACGCTTCCCACCTGAGAGCGTAAAATATAAAGTAATATTTTATACAAATCAAACGTATCAGCGGAGGTGGTTTGGATGTCGGACTGGTGGCAGGATCGAGTCGTTTATCAGATTTACCCCAGAAGTTTCCAGGACACAAACGGCGACGGTATAGGTGATATCCCTGGAATTATTTCCCGTTTGCCCGATCTCAAGGAATTGGGAGTCGGTATTCTCTGGCTCTCCCCTGTCTATTCTTCACCCGATGACGACAGCGGGTATGATATAAGTGATTACCGCAATATCCAGCCTGCCTTCGGAACAATGGCAGATATGGATCGCCTTATTTCCGAAGCAGGGAGATTCGATATCCGGATTATTATGGATCTGGTAATAAATCACACCTCGGATGAACATGAGTGGTTTCAAAAGAGCCGTGACCCGAAGAGTCCGTACCGCAATTATTACATCTGGAAACCGGCAGAGAACGGCGGCCCCCCGAATAACTGGACCAGCTTTTTCGCGGAAAAATGCTGGGAATATGATGACAGGAGCGCAGAATATTACCTGCATCTGTTTTCCAGGAAACAGCCGGATCTCAACTACCGCAACCCCGAAGTCTTACGCGAAGTTGAGAATATCATGCGTTTCTGGCTCGATAAGGGAATCAGCGGTTTTCGATGCGATGTTATCAATATACTATACAAAGCATCCCTCGATGACGGAGAAAGGAAGCTGATACTTACCGGCAGTGAACACTATCTTTCGAGGGGCGGTACGCATGAGATCCTTCGTCGCCTCCGCAGTGATGTGCTGAACCATTATGACTGCTTTGCCGTAGGAGAGACGGTTTTTGTCACTCCCAAAATGGCTTTCGACTTATGTGACAAAAGCCGCAGCGAACTCGATATGGTTTTCTCCTTCGAACATATGCAGACTGATCAGTACTTTGTCAAATGGTTCAAACGCAAATTCCGCGCCGGCCGCTTTGCAAAAGTCATTTCAAAATGGCAGAATGAGCTTGCCTGGAACGCCAATTACCTGGAAAATCACGATCAGCCAAGAAGTGTATCACGCTTTGGAAATGATAAAGACTACTGGAAAGAATCTGCCAAAATGCTGGCTGTCTATCTGCTTTCCATTCGCGGTACGCCTTATATTTATCAGGGTCAGGAGATCGGAATGACCAATTTCGATTTCAAGACGATGGAGGAAATTCAGGACATTGAGTCCCGGAACGTTTACCGCCTTCTTCGGCGATACCATATCCCAAAGAAAATCTGCTGGAAATTCATTTGCCGTGCAAGCCGCGATAATGCACGTACACCGATGCAGTGGAGCCGTTCCGATCATGCTGGGTTTACTACGGGAACGCCCTGGTTAGGCATCAATCATAATTATTCGCGTATCAATGTCGAGGATCAAAAGAAAGATCCGTCGTCCATCCGGAACTTCTACCGCAGTATGATTGCCTTGCGCTCACAAAACGACACACTCAAATACGGTTCGTTTCGTGCTCTCAGGGTAACAAACCGCCTTTTCTCCTTTGTGCGCGAATATCAGGGTGAGAGACTGACTGTTCTCTTGAATTTCTCACCAAAGAACCAGGACGTACCGGGATCCGGCAGTATCCTGATTGCAAGCTCCGGACGAACCGTATATGACGGAATCCTGGCTCCATATGAAGCAATCGTTTTGAAAAATGAGGTGAATGGATGATTTCAAATAGGGACAATATTTTCAGGCTTGATACTCAAAACACAAGCTATCTTTTCCGGGTGACTAAATTCGGTCACCTTGAGACGATTCATTATGGTGAGTTCCTGATGGAGCAGTCCCTTGATGCGGCTCTTCTGAAACACACAGCTGTAACCGGAAGCACGGTCGCCTATGAATCAACAGACCCGATCTACTCCCTAGACACGCTTTCACTCGAATGGTCAGGTATTGGGAAAGGTGATTTCCGGCACTCCCCATGTGAAATCCGTATGCCAGACGGTTCTTTTGTGACGGATTTCAAATATGTAAGTCACCGGATCGTTGACGGGTGTATCCCGATGACGACACTTCCCTCTTCCTATGGGGATGCTGCTGATTGCCAGACTTTGGAAATCAATCTGGCGGATTCACCGGGCGAAATCACACTTCTCATGTATTACACTGTCTTCCCGAAGACTGATGTCATTACACGCCGTGTTGTCCTTGAGAATCATAATGAGAAACCACTTGTGATAAGAAGCCTGATGAGCATGATGATTGACATCCCCAACCGCAATTATTCGCTTGTTACATTTCATGGCGGCTGGATCAAGGAAGCCCACCGGCAGGACCGAACTCTTCAGTATGGTCTCTTTGTCAGCGAAAGTACGACCGGAGCTTCAAGCAACCGCCATAATCCCGGATTCCTTCTTGCTGAACAAGGCTCCTCGGAGAGTTACGGGCGTGTATACGGTTTCAATCTGGTCTACAGCGGCAATCATTATGAAGGCATAGAGCTGAGCAATCAGGATCTGGTACGCGTAATGACCGGCATCAATCCCCACTGTTTCGAATGGCCACTTGCAAAGGGGGAGCGCTTCGAATCCCCTGAAGCCATCATGACTTTCAGTGATCAGGGGTATAACGGTATGAGCGGACATTTTCACGACTTTATTAACGAACATATTGTACGGGGTGACTGGAAAGGCAAAGAACGTCCTGTCCTTCTGAATACCTGGGAAGCCGTTGTCTTCTCATTCACACAGAATAAGCTTCTTCATCTGGCAAGACGGGCCCGTCGACTGGGAGTCGAAATGTTTGTCCTCGACGACGGCTGGTTCGGCCAAAGAAACAGTGACACTGCAGGTCTTGGCGACTATACCGTCAACAGGAAAAAGCTTTCGGGCGGCCTTCCTGCATTCGCGAAAAAAATCAATCGGCTCGGTATGCAGTTCGGCCTTTGGTTCGAGCCGGAAATGGTAAATCCTGACAGTGATTTATACCGTGCACATCCAGAATATGCCGTCTGTGTTCCCGGCCGCGAGCCTTCCCTGGGCCGTAATCAGCTCGTCCTGGACCTTTGCAATCCGAAGGTGCGGGATTATATTGTCGAGTCTGTGAGGGGCATCCTGACTACGGCAGACATCACCTATGTCAAGTGGGATATGAACCGACACATGAGCGATATGTGTTCTCCCTGTCTTTCGAATCAGGGAGAGTTCTTCCATCGTTATATGATCGGGCTCTATGATATCCTGAACCGCATTTTCAAAGACCAGCCGCAGATCCTTCTGGAGAGCTGCTCAAGCGGAGGCAACCGGTTTGATCTGGGCATGCTGTGCTTTTCACCGCAGATCTGGGCATCCGACGACACCGACCCCGCAGAGCGTCTTGAGATCCAAAAAGGTCTTTCGTACCTGTATCCCCTGTCATCGATGGGTGCACATGTATCAACCGCTCCGCATCAGCAGACACTCCGCTCCACACCGCTGTCGACCCGTTTCAATGTCGCAAGCTTCGGGTGCCTCGGTTATGAACTGGATCTCAAATATCTTACCCGGATGGAAAAGCGTGAAGTCAGGGATCAGATCGCTTTTTATAAGGAGCACAGAAAAACAATGCAGTTCGGACACTTTTACAGGCTGGATGCACTGCGTGCCAACAAACATCATTGGGAGACAGTCGCCGCTGACGGGCACGAAGCCGTCGCAGGTTTTTTTCAGACGCAGTCTGCTGCCAGTGAAGGATTAAATATTCTTCCGCTTACCGGACTTGATTCAAATACCCGATACTCGATCCGCACCCGTCCCCAGCCGCTGTATGTAAAGCGGTTCGGAGGTCTCATCAATCATATCCTTCCCTTTCATATCCATCCGGAGGGCTTTCTTATCCGTCTGTTAAACAAGTTCTACACGCTGACGGACTGTGTGGAAGAATATGAAGGCAGGGGGGATCTGCTTATGTCCGGCGTTAAGCTTAACAACCAGTTTATCGGAAGCAATTACAATACCCGGACAAGGCTTCTGGGTGATTTCGGTTCCAGCCTGTATGTCATACGCCACGGAAACTAAATCTATCCGCCGGACATGCATAAAAAGACCGCCCTCAGCTTTCAGATTGACTGCTGAGGGCGGCCTTATTTATTGACAATTCAATGGTCCGCAAGCTGACTGCACAGGCAAATCAACAATGGAATCATGCAGCAGTCTTCTCCGCTTCAGGCTTTTTACGGCCGATGGAGAGGATCAGATTGAGGAAGATGCCGACAACAGCAGCTGTTGCTATGGCCGGAAGATTGTGTCCGAAGAAAGGAATCATTCCATTGGCAAACGCATAGCTTCCGCCGATTCCAATAACAAGAACCGAGGAAATGACAGCAAGATTCCTGGCATCGAACATGTCGACTCTCTTGTTGATCATGATCGCAATACCCTGTGCACCTATTACGCCGAAAAGAAAAATGCAGGCTCCGTTGATTACGGAAGATGGTACCGAACGGATAGCATTTGATATCGGGGCAAGAAATGACATTCCCATCGCCATAACAGCGGCAGTACCAAGAACCTTAACCGAAAAATTCTTTGTGATTGCCATGGTGGAAAGATTCTCGCCATAGTTTGTTCCTGCAGGACCGCCGAACAAAGAAGCCACAATATCACCGACACCGTCACCGATAAGGTTGATACCAAGCTTATTGGCGATCTTATATTCTTTTTTGCCCTTTTTCCTGGCAAGATCATTAACATAGATGTCAAGCTGGAACAGATGGGCTGTCGACTCAGGGATGGTTGCGATGGCGATCGGCATGATCGCAGCGACTGCAAACCAATTCGGGGTCGGCAAAGTGAAATGAGGAGCCGTTACTATATTAGCCGCGCCTGTCCAGATTCCGCTGAAATCTACAAGGCCCAGGGGAATCGCGACAAGATACCCCAAAATGATGCCGAAAAGGATCGGAAGCTGTCCCCACACGCCTTTAAGGTATACGGAAAATATGATTGTGGCCAGAAGTGTTACAATGGCCGGAATCCATGCAATTGTATTGAAGGAATTTGTGGCATCACTGTAGCCGGCCGCATATTTGACGGCGGTGCCTGCCAGGGTGATACCGATAACCATTGCAATGGAACCTGTTACGGTCGCAGGAAGAACCTTTTCAATAACGTCCATACCGAATCGGGTAACAATCAGCCCGGCGGCGATAGAGACTAAGCCGGACATGATGATGCCGAACTGTGCCTGTGAAATCAGGGCATCTGAGGCTACGCCAAGCTGAAACTTCTCGACCCCTGTAATGCTGAGAATAGCAGCAATGTACGAGAAACTCGATCCGTAGTAGAGGGGGATTTTCCCTCTTGTGATAAGAAGAAAGCAAATTGTAGCTAAACCACTCGCAAAGATCGTAGTTGAGACATGAAAACCTGTCAGAAGCGCGACGGTTACGGTAGCCGGAAACATGACTAAAATTTGCTGAAAAGCAAAAACTAGCAGCTTACCGATTGAAGGGGTCTCGTCCGGTAAATAACCTGTGACCTTTTCAGTTGACTGTGCCATAATATCCTCCTTGATATCCCGCATTCTTGCGGATTTTTTCATAACACTGCAAAAATTTTACTGGTAAAGTTCATATATGTCAACAAAGAAAAGATAATTTGTTATGCCAATTTTGTGCAATTCACAGAATATCAGAACAATCCGTTATAACAAACAGATCGGCCTGAAATGTATGCTGTTCAAGTGCATTACATTTCAGGCCGATCTTATTATTATTCATAATAATTTGTGTATTCAAGTACTAATTATCTATATACATGCAAATATTCTCAGGGTGCAAGTGTTCCGACAACCGTAAGACCGCTCAGGATCGAAGTGCCGTGCGGTGCGGAATCAATTACTGATGTCAGGTCCTGACCGGCCAAATGTGACTGGTGCTGTCCGCTGCTCCAACCTTTGGCATTCGTCACATCATATACGGTACCGCTTACAGCAACATATGCCGGATTTCCGTTCTGCCCGTCAAATGTTTTCAGTTCAGCAAGTGTAAAAACCTTTCCTGTTGCGGCTGTAGTCGTTGCTCCGGCTGCTGTTGTTGCTCCCGCCGTGGTGGTTGCTCCCGCAGCAGTTGTCGCTCCTGCTTTTGTAGTAGCCGTGGTATTTGCGCCGGCAGCTGTTGTCGTTGTGCCGGAAGTGGAGGCACATCCGGCTAAGCCGATCATACCTGTAACGAGGATAAGTGACAGTAGTATCCATGTTATTTTTTTCATAATATACACCTTTCTTTCTTTAGGGTTTGTATTTAAAGCGAAAAACTCTCAAAGTGGATGTGTTTGCTGCTGATTCCTTGTGACCGAAGTCCTTTAATCACTAATGTCTGCATTACAGACGGTCCGCAAATATAGTATTGCGCATCGTACATTGCACATCCGCTGTCATTCATAATTCTTTCCAGTAATTCATGCGAAATATATCCCTTTTCACCTTCATAATCAGCTTCCCTTGCAATGACGGGAATAAAAGAGAAGCCCTTCATCTCCCGCTGGAAGTCAGCAAATTCATCCTGATAGATAAGCTCGCTTTTGCTGTTAACCCCCCAGAAAAGCATCACTTTTCGGTTTTTGTCGTTCTTGTAAAAATATCTGAGAATGCTCAGCATAGGCGTGATACCGACTCCTCCCGCTATCAGTACTACTGTTTTGTCCGACTTATAAAGGAGCGGGCTGAATCTGCCGTACGGGGCCGTAACGAGTGCCTTGCTCCCGGGTGTGACGCGAAGAACATCCGCCGTCCAGTCACCAAGGTTTTTAATGGTCATTGAAATGGTTTCTTTGTTTGTCGGTTCCGATGTTAAGGAAAACGGGTGCTCTTCCCCGCTGATTTTGTCTCCATGAATACGGATAAAGCCGAATTGTCCGGGCAGGTACCTGAATACTTTCCCGTTCTCTGGCCGTAAGGTCAGCGTCCGCATAGACGGCGAGTCTTCGACAACCTTCTCGACGATGAATTTACGGCTCAGGAAGTACCTCATAATGACTTTATGATACAGGTAGAATCCCATCGCAGCAGCAAAATAGGCAATATAGACGATCATAACAAATTGATTTTTAGCTGAGTAACTTAGCATTACATGTATAAAGATGAGTATAACAGCGGCAACCGTCACATTGTGCAGGATTTTCTGGATGTTGTATTTACCGATATATACCCTTTTGGCAAAAACAAGTGCGTACATCAGGGGCTTGATCTTCTGTACAAGAGTCTCTATCAGAAACACGAGTCCGAGAACCGATGCGATGATGAAAATGATAATGGCGGCATCTCCCATCTGAGTCTTTAAGCTCTCTTCCCCGCCCTCACCTTTAAGGAGTTTGTGTGCAAATGCAGCAGCGATTGCGATGACGGGCATCAGGCTGTGGAAACGGTAAATCCGGTCGAGGCCGAATACCGACTCAATCAGCTTGGGCCGTGCACTTATAATCAGCTGTGCGCATAGCCAGGTATACGCCGTTGCACCAAGTATCATGGGGATGAATGCGGCCTGTTTTGCAAAGTGTGTTGAGTTGGACAGATAGATGGCAACTATCGGAAGTACAGGACTTAGAAAATACAAAAGAAAGAACAATGCTTTTTTCATGTAACAGATCCCCCTGGAGGTTTATTATTCAATATTAAAACAAATTAAATATTGGTTTGATACCATTGGATTATACATCATTAACGATGTTTCCGGGCCTTTTCCCATCGTTAAAGGCCTGGAAATTATTCCAGACATTCTCATGTATCCTGCAAAAGACCTCATGTGTTGTCCCGGCTACATGCGGGGAGAATACAATTCTGTATTTCTTTTCATCGGGAAGATGCAGCAGCGGATTGTCCAATGTTACCGGTTCAGGGTAAAGTGTATCAATACCGGCCCCGGCGATGGAGCCTTCAGAAAGGGCTTTGGCAAGTGCTGCCTGATCAACAATCTCCCCTCTTGCCGTATTAATCAAAATAGCTGAGTCTTTCATTCCTGCAAGAAATTTGCCGTCAACAAATCCGATCGTGTCCGGTGTAACAGGAAGATGCAGGCTGATAATATCGCTCTTTTGAATCAGATCCTCAAGCGGACTGTATTGTACAGTATACTGCGATTCCTCTTCTTCCCGAAGACGGCTGCGGCTGTAATAGCATACCTGGCAGCCGAATGCAGACAGCCGTTTGGCAGTATCCCTGCCAATACTCCCAAAGCCGATAAGGCCGACCCGGCAGGCGCCGAGCTCATGTATTTCCTCGAGGATAAATGCGCCTTTAGCCTCGGCCTGTTTACCGATTCTAACCATATGATCGCCTTCAGGAAGGCGCCGGAGAAGCGCCAGCATAAGCAGGATTGCGTGCTCTGCAACAGCAGCACCGTTAACACCTGCATTATTGCAAACGAATATTCCGCGTTCACTGGCGGCCGCGGTGTCTATCTGGTTATATCCGACACCTTCGGAGTGAATGAGCTTCAGGTTCGGCATATTTTCGATGACGTACCTGCTGACAGGGCAAACGGCGTCGACTAATATGAATACGGCATCCCTGCCGGCTGCCAGTACATCCTCATCTGAGTAACCGTAACTTACATATACAAATTCCCAGTCCTTTGGAAATTTAGTGAAATCTGCGTATGCTTCCATACGCTTCCGTGAAGTGAGTATCAGAAATTTGGTCACAAATATACCTCCGTCGAATCTTCTGCAGTCAATCATTCTTTCACATAGGAACAGCAATAATCCGACACCACTTCTGCAGCAACTCTGAAGGATGAATTTGCAGGCACTTCAAAGCTTTGTCCGGCTTCATACGACACCCAAACCGAGTGGCCGTTCAGAAGAACACTAAGTGTTCCTGCAAGAACCTCCATTATTTCTTTATCAATTGTTCCGAATTCATATTCACCGGGCATGATGATTCCTAATGTCCTTTTTGTGCCGTCCGCAAAGATAACCGTCCTGCTTGTAACCTTACCTTCAAAGTAGATATTTGCTTTTTTTACGATTGTTACATTCTCAAATTGATTCATTTTGTTACTCCTTGTTTAAATATATAATTCCAAACTGATCAGACATCAGATTTACCCGCTCTTTTTTACATACAGATTGTAGCAAAACTGGCGGCAAAAGCAAATCACCGGAAAATCCCCCTTCTCCTGCGAAATATTCCGCCTGGATCCGGGGGATTCGTGATTTGAATTGCTCTGTACAGCTACCGGTGATCGCACCGGGTTAAATCATTTGAATGGCTGTATCAGCTGATTTCCGCATTATCCATGATGCTCTTGAAATCCTTGTCGTTCTGGCTGAAAAATGCTTCGCCGAAGTACGAATATGTATCATCTCCGGTGTGGTCATATACATAATATACTGTGCCGTATTTCGAGACGGCTACACTATAGACACCATCTGCAATTTCAACTGATTTGGCTTTAGCCGCATTCTTCACATAATTGAGCACTCCTCCGCCGAGGCCTTCATCCGCTTCCGTAAAGTCGGCAATATAATAGATTCCTTTTCCATCATTGGACGCGCAAAGGGAATATGTCTCTACATCGCTGGCAATTTCCTCAGCTGCACTTTTACCGCGCTGCGCCCAAAGCGTCTGGTCCGTGTCGATATAATATACGGTCGACTCGTCAGGCATAACAATAAAGTTGAGGACATCCTGATCCGAGTCGATTTTTTCCGGATCTGTCTTCAGGTCGCGATACGCCTTGTAATAAAGAATTTTACCGGAGTCATTGATATAACGCAGTGCTTTTCCATCCACAGAAAGAGTCACGTCCGGATAGAAGTCCGTACTTAGTTCATCTATGTCCTCTGCTTTCAGGTCTTTCTTTAAATAGGAAAGGGATGTCGTATTCGTGTCCGTATCCGTTACTGTAAGAAGCTGGTCAGAGAGACTGCTGATATTCCGGGTAACGGTATACATATACATAAACCCGTTCCAGGTATACTGTGCCGCTGCCGGTGTATAAACGGTCTGCAGCGCGGAACCTGATACTTTCACTTTGTCTTTGCCGTCAACACAAATGTAAGTGGAACCGCTCTTAACAAACATCATTTCCGTGTAGTCTTTGCTGAAATATATACTATTTTGAAGATCGGCACTTCCAAGCTTGTCATCTGCCTTTCCGTGACGAATATATAAAACCCCCGTATCAGGGGAATCAATACTTACCTCAATATAATATATATATGTCCCGTTGTCGGTGAGTGCAAAAGCAAATTGATTCTCTCCTAATTCCTGTGCCTTCCCGCCGTTGACAGTCACATACCCTTTAAAGCTGTCCACGACACCATAATCATCGACTGAAACATCCGCAGCATACGCAACAGACTTTCCGTCAGGCGAAAGCGTATACGCCGGATATGCTTCCTGGACAACTTCCGTTGACTTCTTAGTCTGAACATCATAAACATAAAGATTACCGGACTGTGTCTCATAATCATAATCCTTCAGGTAAGCAATTTTGCTGCCCGAGTCGGAAAGCGTGAAAGAGTACACACTGTCATCAACGCTTACTGCCTTTTTTCCGTCGCAATACCACAGGTCGGCAAGTCCGGCATCATCTGCATCCACGGTCAGGGCAACTTTTTTCCCATCCATCGAATACTTTGTCGAAGACATAAGACCGTCAACAGTAACGGGCTTCTTATCCCCGCTGTAAACCTGAACTTCGTCTTCCCCGCTGATGATAAGCAGCGGTGTCATCTGCGGGTAGGCGCCTCCGGATCCGGTCCCTGAGAGCCTGCCGATTATGATATAAATGCCGGCCGCTGCGACCGCCAGGATAACAACGGAAATCAATGCAATCAGAATCGGCTTTCCCCTGGATTTCTTCTTCCTGTCTGATGCCGGAGCAGGCCCCGCCGCGGGCGGTGCATTCATTATTACAGGAGGAGGTGCCGAAGGTGATACGATCTGTGAAGGGGCAGCCGGAACGAAGACCGGCTCAACGGCTGCAGGGACAGGGGACTGTACGGCTTCCGTAGTTACAACAGGTACATTCTGAACAGGAGTTCCGCAAGTTGCGCAGAACTTAGAATTCTCAGACAGTGGCTCACCGCAGTTTTTACAGTTCATAAGATATCCCTCCCTCAATTTGGCCCTCTCAAACATGCTTGAATTCAACACGAAATATTGAGTTCTTTGTACGATGATCTTATCACATTTATTGAACAATTCAAACAGAAAATACACCGGAGATGTCCCGTTCCCTGATCAAGCCGCTGCCATTTCCCGGATGATCCGGATACCCGCCTTTACCCGGGCAAGACAGCCGTCCCAAAAACGGATTTTATTGTGTTTTAACTTATGTACTTTATTCTGTCCGCTTCCCGTTGTATAATTCTTTAAATACTCTTCCGTGCCTTTGGGGGTTCCGGAGACTTAAAAAAGGAAAGGATCGGCGGCTTGCCGCACGATTTGTGCAGACATGAAACAAGATAATTTTTCCAATATATACGGATCCAGAAAAAAAAATACGAATAACCAGAGGAAAATCATTGTAGGACTGTGTATTACTATATGTGTACTCTCCGTGACGGCCTGTGTGATTCTCATCAAAAATATGCAGGACCGCAAACTTCCGGTCTCATCCGTACAGACATCCACCGTGCAGAATGGTCAGATTACCCCCGTACCAACAGGTTCCGAAGAATCAGGGGCCCCCACGCAGGCTGGTTCAGCCGCGGTTACTTCTGTCCCCGGGACACCGACCGCAACACCTGCAGCCGGATCTTCCACGCAGACAATAACCGCAGCGGAGCGCACTGCTGCTCTGGCCGCCCTGTCCTCCTCCGTAAAGACCCTTTTGGACTCTCAGCAGGGACGGTATAGTGTCTATTACCTCAATTTGAATAACAATGAGACTCTCGGATACAAGCAAACGAATCCAATGGTGTCCGCTTCCTCCATCAAAATTGCCTACAACACATATTTGTATAAGAAAGCTGCAGAAGGAGCCTTGTCGATGGATGAAGAAATGGCTTACAATGCCAGCCCTTATCCTGAGGGAGACCTGGAGACCGGTACCGGCACGATCCAGACGACCCCCAACGGAACAAAATACACACTGAGCGCTCTCTCGAAGCTTTCCGTCACAATAAGTGACAACTGCGCCACAAATATGATCCTGCGCAAACTTGGAGGAATTGATGCGGTTAACGAGACCTATATGGTACCGATAAGCGCCGTCGTTAATTACCGTGTTCCTGCCTCCTATACCGACTACGCAGGAAAAGCACAGACCGGGAAACAGAGGACATCCGCTACCGATCTTGCCATGTATGCAAAAAACTTGTATACACTTTATAAGGCCACACCTTCTGCCTATGAAAAGTTGATGACAGATCTTTGCACGACTGAATATACATGGGGTATTCCAGCCGGCGTCCCGACCAGTTACAAGGTTGCCCATAAAGTCGGTTTCAATCCGGCTTATGGTGCCAATAACGATATCGGTATTGTATTTGCCCAGGAAGATTATGTCCTTTGTGTCATGACGGAATGCGGAAGCGACGCAAGCGGCCAGGCTGTCATCGGTCAAGTCTCCAAGTTAGTCTCCGATTATGTCACCAAATGTTATTCCTGATCCGGTAACGTCTCTTTATTCGCTTTATTTCCCGATTCCGCCGCTGCTGCCTGAACACCGGTATAACCTTCCGTGCGGTTTTTTCGCGAACGCCGCTCAGACAGGTACAGTCCGCTTAGAATGAGAATCGTACCGGCTATGGCAGCCCAGGTAATTTTCTCTTTAAGTATCCACGAAGCAAAAAGAATGTCTACAAATGGAACCAGGTAAATATACGCCGATGTCTTCATGGCCCCCAGCACATGGAGTGCAAAATTCCACGTTGCAAAGCAGACAGCAGAGGCGCCAAGTCCCAGGTAAAGAAACGGAAGGATGACTTTCGGATCTGAAAATGCCTGCATATCAGGATGAAATCCCATAATGGCAAGGGCGGGGATCATAAAAAGAAGCCCATAGAAAAAAGTTTTACGTGTAAGAACGATCACAGAATATCCAAAAGCTTGGATTTTCTTCTGAAGCACCGAATAGACGGCCCACACGAGTGCCGCAAGCGCTGCGAGGACATCACCGAGCGGGTTGAGCTTAAGGAGAAAATTACCGTTAAGTGAGACAAGGGCAATCCCTGAGACGGCAACAATAAAGCCAAGTAAAAAACGGACGGATATCTTTTCCCCCTCCAGAAAAAAACTTGCAAAAAGCGCGGCAAATATCGGCGCAATCGCGACGATAATACCGACATTTGATGCCGTTGAATATGTCAGCGCTATATTTTCCAGAAGAAAGTAGAATGTAACACCGGTAAGTCCGGCCGCAGCAAAATAGATTTCCTGCCTGACCGAGCGGACTGGCTGTTTTTTCTGCCTGAGCAGTTCCGGGACCGAAGCAAATGCAAGCACGGCATATCCAAGTACAAAGCGCATGAACAAAATCTCAACCGCAGAAAAGTATTCCAGAAGGAGTTTGGTGGCTACAAAGGTGGTTCCCCATATTATTATCGTGACCAGCGCCAGTCCATGGGCCAGCACATTTTTATTTTGCATGGCATCCCCGTTTCCCGTTTATCTATTTGGTGAAAAGCTTCCTGCTCCATTTTACAGCTGTGTCATCCGGCTCCGGTGTGGATTTCAGCCTGCAGGGTATTCCCATCTCTTCCCACTTGTACTCACCCATTTTGTGGAAAGGCAGAAGCTCGATCCTCTCAATACAGCTATATCGCGAAAGTATAGCGGCACCTGCTGTGAGCTGTGGATTCGCTTTCAGGAAATCTTCCTCACTAACAAATAGTTTACCTGAGGCAGTTCTATCAAACAAGGTCTTTCCCGGAACTAAAACATGTCGAATCCAGACCGGTTTGCTGTTCTTTTCGCAATAATCAAGAAGAATCCATGCATTTCGGGTATTGGAGCCGGTAAGCTCCAGAGCTGTCACGTCATCAAAAGCCTTCATATCCAAAAGGATCATATCCGCTTCACTGACTGCGCCCAGGCACATTTCCAGAGGGACAGCACCCGACGTATCAATGGCACAGTGAAGATTCGCCCGGCTGCGGCACTCGCGGAACAATGCGCCGACAAAATCCGGCTGCAGGAGAGGTTCCCCGCCGGAAACAGTCACCCCCTTCAGGTAATTCCGGTACCGCAGAATATCTGTGACCTGCTCTTCAGCCGTTGTCACTGTACCGGCCGCAGGATCCCATGTATCGGGGTTATGGCAGTATTGACAGCGCAGGCTACATCCCTGCATAAAAACGACATAACGAAGCCCCGGGCCATCCAATGCACCCAGAGTTTCGACGGAATGTATCCTGCCTTTGATGCTGCTACATTTTTGCATGGACCGTACGACGGACAACATCAAGCTGCTGTTCGCGGGTAAGCTGAATAAAGTGCACCGCATAACCGGAAACGCGTATGGTAAGCTGCGGGTATTTCTCGGGATGCTCCATAGCGTCAAGAAGAACCTTTCGCTGGATGACATTTACATTCATATGATGGCCGCCGTCACTGAAATATCCGTCCATCAGGTCGGAGAGGTTATCTTCCTGATCCGTTATCAGCGTTCCAAGCGTAGCGGGAAGAATTGAGAAAGTATAGGATATGCCGTCTTCGCTGTAATCATATGGAATTTGAGCTACAGAGCGCATGGCTGCAACCGCACCTTTCCTGTCCCGTCCGTGCATGGGATTGGCTCCGGGTGCGAAGGGTTCGCCTGCTTTTCTGCCGTCCGGGGTGGAGCCCGTTTTCTTGCCATAGACAACATTGGATGTGATGGTAAGGATGGAAAGTGTCGGCTTGCTGTCACGGTAAGTCTTATGACGGGAAAGTTCCGTCATGAATTTGCGCACAACCATATCTGCAATCTTATCTGGGCGCTGATCGTCATTGCCGAAAGCCGGGTATTCACCTTCAATGATAAAGTCCGTCGCCAACCCGGATTCATTTCTGACAGGCTTGACACGGGCATAAAGAATGGCACTCAGGCTGTCGACAACAACCGACAGGCCAGCCATCCCGCATGCCATCGTGCGGAGGACCTTCTCGTCATGAAGAGCCATTTCAAGCTTCTCATAAGAGTATTTATCATGCATATAATGAATAATATTAAGTGAATTGATGTATAGCTTGCATAGCCATGCGCACGTCTCGTCAAACCGCGCGAGTACCTGGTCATAATGAAGGTATTCCCCTGTCAGGGGTTCCCTCACCGGGCCGATCTGTTCACCTGATTTCTCATCCCGCCCGCCGTTGATTGAATACAGCAGTGCTTTGGCCAGATTTGCACGTGCGCCGAAGAACTGCATCTGCTTTCCGACCCGCATGGCGGAAACGCAGCATGCGATCGCATAATCATCCCCGAATTTTTCGCGCATGAGATCATCATTCTCATATTGCAGGGAGGATGTCTCAATCGACAGGCCGGCACAGTAGTTTTTGAATACGGCAGGAAGCTTGGGACTCCAGAGAACAGTCAGGTTGGGCTCGGGCGCAGGTCCCAGGTTTCGAAGCGTGTGAAGGAAGCGATAAGACATTTTCGTGACCATATGACGGCCGTCGAGGCCGATTCCCCCGATGGACTCAGTAACCCATGTCGGATCCCCGGAAAAAAGCTCGTCATATTCCGGTGTACGCAGGAACCGGACCATACGCAGCTTCATGATAAAGTGATCGACGATTTCCTGTACGTCTTCTTCTGTAAGTGTCCCGTCTTCAAGGTCCCTTTGTGCATAGATATCCAGGAAAGTCGATACACGTCCCAGGGACATGGCCGCACCATTTTGTTCCTTAACCGCTCCCAAATATGCGAAATACAGCCATTGGACGGCTTCCTGCAGATTAGTTGCCGGCACGGAAATATCAAACCCGTAACTCTGGGCCATTTTCGTGAGTTCATAAAGGGCCCTGATCTGTTCGGAAATTTCTTCCCGCTGCTGAATCGTCGCAGCATCTATCTCATCCGAAATGCAGTTATTCTTCGCCTGTCTTTTCTGGTTGATCAGAAAAGTCGTGCCATATAAAGGCACTCGCCTGTAGTCCCCGATGATGCGGCCGCGGCCGTAGGAATCAGGAAGACCGGTAATGAGGCCAGCGTGGCGGGCACGCTGCATTTCAAGTGTATATACATCAAAAACACCGTCATTATGAGTCTTACGGTATTTGAAAACATGTTCGACCTGCGGATCCATCTCCCGTTTGTAAGCCTTAAGTGAACTTCGAACCATGCGGATGCCTCCAAAAGGCATAATGGCACGCTTCAGCGGACTATCCGTCTGAAGTCCGACAATTTTTTCAAGGTCCCTGTCGATGTATCCCGGCTTGTGGGAAGAAATGGTCGAAATCGTACCGGTGTCGATATCCAGCACGCCTCCGGCGGAGATCTCTTTGTCGCGCCATGCCGTAACCTTTGCCCAAAGCGAAAGGGTATCCCCGGTCGGGGGGCACAGGAAAGTGTCATTACCGTCATATGGCGTGTAATTACGGGTGATAAAATCACGAACGTGGATCTCTTCACACCATTTTCCAGGAACAAACATTGGCATCAACCCCTTTGATGTATAACCGACTTTGGTATGCATACATGCTTTATGTAAACAGCATACCGTACTTTCCCGGAAATAATGCAAGGTTTTTTGCAAATGGGATGACAATTTTTCCTGCATATAAAGGAAAAATTCTAAGCAATATATACGAAAAACGGAAAATTTATTCTTTTCACGAAAAGTAAATATGGTCCAATAAAATCTTCACACCGATTCCGATGAGTATCAGGCCTCCGGCAATTTCAGCAACTTTTCCGAGGACAGGTCCGATCTTGCGGCCGATTATTCCTCCGGCATATGAAAAAGCAAATGCCACAAGGCCGATCAGTACGGATGGCCACCATATATCAACCTGAAGAAAAGCCATGCTCACGCCGACCGCCAGGGCATCAATGGAGGTTGCCACGCCAAGTACGAGAAGCCGCCTTGCGGTAAGAAGGTCCGAGGCCATCAGGCCTTTGCGCCCTGCGCTTATTGATGACGAATCCGGAACCGCAGCGGTACCGGGTTCAACAGGGCAGGCAGGTGCGTTTTCAAGCAGTTCCTTGTCGCCGCGTGAGGCAACCGCTTCCCAGAGCATTTTTCCGCCTATCAGAAGAAGAAGTGCAAATGCGATCCAGTGATCAAAATTCTCAATATATGAGCGGAAATGTGTCGCACCGAAAAACCCTGCAATCGGCATGGCACACTGGAATAATCCAAACAGAAGGCTCATCTTCAGATTATGCCTCCAATTAAAGTCACAGCAGGACATTCCTGTCGAAACAGATACGGCAAAAGCATCCATTGCCAGTCCGACAGCTATAAGAAATACAGTAATAAAGTTCATAACAGCCCTCTCTTCGTCCTTGCATTCTGCATTTTCTTACTTTGCATGTCAACGGTATACAGCAAAAAATCACGGATTGGATATCCTTTCTTCACGAGTCACAACTTTCATGTTATTGTTAATACAAATAACGTACAAAATGGGCGTGTTTTTTAGTATTCTCGAAAATGTACGGTTTCCTGACAAAATAGTATGTTTCGAGGGATGCCGGGATGCGGCTCCTGAAAATGTGAAAAGAGGTGTATATGTACATGAGAAAAACGAAAATTATCTGCACACTTGGTCCGGCTGCGGATTCCGATGATATTATTCGCAAATTGATGCTTGAGGGAATGAATGTCGCGCGGTTCAACTTCTCACACGGAACACACGAAGAACACAAACAGCGGATGGACAGGGTCAAGCGGATCCGTGAAGAACTTAAACTGCCGATTGCCCTTCTGCTTGATACAAAGGGCCCCGAGATCCGGACAGGCAGCTTCACCGGCGGGAAAGCCATCCTGGCCGAAGGTGAGACAGTAATTATCCGCGGTGAAGACATTCTCGGAAGTGAGAAAGAATTCTCCGTCACATATAAGGAGCTTCCCGATGATGTTAAGACGGACACCAAAATTCTGATCGATGACGGCTTAATCGAGCTTGTTGTCCTGGAGGTTAAGGGTAAGGATATTTATTGCCGTATCGAAAACGGCGGGCAGATATCAGACAAGAAAAGCATTAATGTCCCGGGAGTGGAGCTGCACCTTCCCGCCCTCACCAAAAAGGATGAAGAGGATATTGTTTTCGGCATTGAAAATGAAATCGACTTCATTGCCGCTTCTTTTGTAAGAAAACCTCGCGATATCCAGGAAATCCGCCATATCCTTGAGCGCCATAATGCAATGGGCATCAATATTATTGCAAAAATCGAAAATGGTGAAGGCGTCCTGAACTTTGAGGATATTCTTAAAGTTGCAGACTGCATCATGGTCGCACGCGGCGACCTTGGCGTCGAAATCCCTGCAGCCGAGGTTCCGATCGTTCAGAAAAGGTTTATACAGCAGTGCCATTTCGCAGGCAAAGTATGCATTACCGCGACACAGATGCTTGACTCCATGATCCGCAACCCGCGCCCGACCCGCGCCGAGGTGAGTGATGTTGCCAATGCCATTTTTGACGGGACAAGTGCCGTTATGCTTTCCGGCGAGACAGCGTCCGGTAAATATCCTGTTGAAGCGCTGCAGATGATGGTCGAAATTGCCCGGCTGACCGAAAGCTCCATTGATTACTGGAAAGCCCTTCAGAATACGCATTACACCATGCTTTCCTCTGTCGCAAATGCAATCAGCCACGCTACATGTACGACGGCAATGGACTTAAATGCCAAGGCGATCATCACGATCACACATGCAGGACGTACAGCACGGCTTGTTTCCCGGTTCCGTCCGGCCTGCCCGATTGTAGCGACGACCGTTTTCCCGCGCATCCAGCGCCAGCTCAATCTGTGCTGGGGCGTCAACCCGATTCTTGTTGAGGAAATACAGACTACGGATCAGATGTTTGAAGTCGGAAGCCAGGCAGCCAGGAACTGCGGATTCCTTTCGGACGGCGATATCATCGTCATGACCGGCGGTACTCCTGTCGGTATGAGCGGCACGACAAATACGATTAAGGTACAGTCTATCGGTCACTCCATCGTACAGGGCAAAGGCCAGCCCGGAGGCGAAAATGTCCAGTCCATGATTTCCGGTACCGTTCTGATTGTCCACGATCCGGAACATCTCGGAGATATTTCCATATCCACATCAGACGATATCATCCTTGTTGCCCCTTACACCAATAACCTTATGATGCCCCTTATCCGCAGGGCGAAGGCTTTGGTAGTTGAGGATGATGATCCGGTAAGTCACGCAGCAACCGTCGCACTTGCTCTCGAAGTGCCTGCTGTACTCTCATGTGAGAATGCCACGCGGCTGCTTAAAAACGGCTCCATGGTAATGGTTGATGCCGAACGTGGCATCGTATCCTGATCCTTATCGTGTTATTTTCTGATCCGGAGGGATAGAGATGACCTTTTTGGCCCTTATTCTTCTGTTTGCGCTGTACAGCTTTATCGGTTGGGTCATGGAAACAATATATTGTTCGATTCCTGCAAAAAAATTCGTTTACCGCGGGTTCCTGATGGGTCCGGTATGTCCGGTATATGGTTTTGGAGCTCTTGCCGTCGTTCTGATCCTGTCACCGCTCTCAGGGCATCCTGAGCTGATTTTCTGCTACGGCCTGATTCTGACCTCCCTGCTGGAATATGGCGTCAGTTTCCTTTTGGAAAAGCTGTTCAAAAAATCATGGTGGGATTACAGCAACAAAAAATTCAACATAAACGGCCGGGTCTGCCTTCCGAACAGTATTCTGTTCGGAGTCCTGTCTTTACTGCTTATATATGTCCTGAATCCGGCGTTCGGGGAATTTCTCACAGTACTTCCGGAACCGCTGCAGCAATTTCTTGCAGTCAGCCTTATAATGGTATTTGGCATCGACCTGTTCTTTTCCGTCAGGAACACACTGGATTTCAACCGGGAGATGATCAGGATCTCCGAGCTTACTGAGAAAATCGAACACAAGAGGGATGACCTTAAATCATATGTTGATGCTTTCCGTGATGAACAGCGGGACAGAATCGAGCTTGAACTGGCGGCTCTCCAGGCAGCACAGGAAGAAAGCCTGTCACTCTTTTTCAAAAGGATGCATCGTATCCTGAATGCATTTCCTCACATGCGTCTTCAGAGAAAAGACAAACTGTCCCTGCACGAGTACCTGCTGAGTTATCGCCGGAAAAAATAGACCGGAAACTATGTGGTGAATCCAGTCATGAAACGAAATGATTTCATCCGGAAAGTGGAGCATTAATACCGCAAATCAAGCAAAGAAGGCCTCAAAAGCAAGCCATCTTTGCTTTTATTCCGTCATATGCTATAATTGCAGAAGCTAGTTCTGTGTTGGAAGCATCTAGCTGCAAGGTTTGGCGTACATATGTATTGTATGATGGAAGGACACTATGAAGTTTATCGGAATATCAAAGACTGTCAAAAAGAAGAATGATGCCGTTCGTTCCATAATCGGAGCTGTGCTTCTGTTTTCCCTGATAGTCATATGTGTAGTTGGTGCGGAATCTGTATTTACCGGTTCCCGTGTCACAACTTCCGTATCGGAAGATAATATTACTTCTGCGGCGCCCGCAACATCAACTGAAATGGCGCCTTTGAATATTGACTCGACCGTTCCCGATCTGAATGCCCGTTCAGATGATTCACTTGACCTTACGAGCGGTACATCGGCAACGCCGTCAGTATCAGTTACCCCCGCTTCTGATCCGACCGTCACTGCAGTTGCAGTCACGGAGACAGCCGAGTCAGTCCATTATTATGTTACAGCAGTCCTCTCTGTCCGCACCGGTCCCGGCACCGAGTTCCAGAAAATCAGATCTTATTCCGCAGGCGATGAGCTGGACGCGATTGCAGGAACCAGCAACGGATGGAAGAAGATTGCAGACGGCGAGTATGTCACCGCCGAATTCCTGTCTGTCACCCCTCCGGAAACCCCGATGAGCGGAACCTACTACGCAATCGGTGATATCAATGTCCGCTCAGGTCCGGGGACTGAGTACGCTGTAACCAAGACACTTTCTGCAGGTGATGCGATTACGGTCACAGCCAAAACAACAACAGGCTGGTACCGTACGGCAAAGGGCACGTATGTCAAAGCGGATGTGTGTTCCTCCACCCCCCCGGCCACACCGACGCCGAAGCCTACTCCCACCCCGAAGCCTACACCTACCCCTACCCCAAAGCCGACGCCGGCACCGGGAGAAAAAGTTTATTTAGGCGCATTCAAAATTACTTATTACGGGCCTACCGGCAATCAAACGCATAGCAGTACTGATCCGCTCGAAGGCCAGACGATAGCTGTGGATCCTTCTGTGATACCTCTTGGATCTAGGGTCTATATTAAAGGTGTATCTATTGCAGGTAACTCCGGATATTTTATTGCAGAAGACACTGGTTCAGCAGTAAATGGAAATGTTGTTGACATTTTTGCTAATGATGGGGAGTCCTCCTCATACAGCACAAAATATAATATTGAAGTCTATATCGTTACTCCGAACTGAAAACGTCCGGAAAATGCCGTCAGGATGACTCTTCCGGCGGCCTCCCCTCCCTTTGCATCATGCGGTCAATGATTGCGTGTTGTACTCCCCCCGTGTTTGCACGTGTTTTTGCGTGCATTGAGTCCGGGGATTTTGCCATGGATCAAAACTCTGAAAGGAACAATATATATGCCAAATGAAAAAAAGAAAGATTCTGGTCTTACACCCAAGCACAAACCGGAGATGAATCCGGCCACCCCTGACTACAACAACACAGTCAGACTTCCCGGAAAAGCAAAATCAACTGAGCCGCACGCACCAAAGACTGCCAGGTTTTCCGAACCGCAAAGTGAAAAACCTGCAGGATCTGCAGAGCACCATACGGAAAAGCCCGCTAAATCAGCGGATCATTTCACCGCAAAACCCGAAAAGAAACAAGTGCCGGCACCGGCAGACAGCATTCCGGGAACCAGGGTAACCTCATCGAGAACTTTCCCCTCATCGGCTCCCGTCTCAGCTTACTCGCCCTTTACGCCCTCCCGTCCGGCCAAATCGATGCGGGCGCAGCCCTCTTTATCCAGGCCTGCTGCAACGGAAAAGCCTTCCCGTTTACCAAAAATAAGTGATGAAAAGATGCCGAATTTCTATCAGCAGTCAGCATCCAAACCGAAAAATATCAAAGAGAAGAAAAAGGGCGCCCTCCGTGTTATCCCGCTCGGCGGCCTCGATGAAATCGGCAAGAATATGACTCTTCTGGAATTTGCCAACGATATCATTATTGTTGACTGCGGAATGGCATTCCCGGAAGAAGACATGCCGGGAATTGATGCTGTAATCCAGGATTACACGTATGTAATACAAAACAAGGACCGCGTAAGGGGAATCTTTATCACGCACGGCCATGAAGACCATATCGGTGCACTTCCCTACCTGATGCGCGAACTGAAGTGCCCCATATACGGCGGGAAACTGGCCATCGAGCTGATTCGCGGCAAGCTGACCGATAAAGGAACAGGTACCCGCGGTGTAGAACTCAAGCATTGTGTCGCCGGTGACGTCGTGAAAGCAGGCGGTTCTTTTGCCGTCGAATTTATCCGTGTCAATCACAGTATTGCCGACGCTTTCGCCCTGGCCATCCGCACCCCGGCCGGAGTTGTCATCCATACGGGTGACTTCAAGGTCGATTACACGCCGATCGACGGGGAACCGATCGATCTGCAGCGTTTTGCACAATATGGTTCCGAGGGTGTGCTTCTCCTTCTGGCAGACAGTACGAACGTCGAAGTTCCCGGATCCTCACCTTCCGAACGGCAGGTAGGGGAATCATTCCAGCGGATTTTCCAGAATGCCCCCGGACGCCTCATTGTTGCTACATTCTCCTCGCATGTCCATCGTATGCAGCAAATCTTTACTGCTGCCGAAAAGTTCAACCGGAAAGTCGCACTTGTAGGACGCAGCATGCTCAACGTATTTGCTGCCGCCAATTCGCTCGGATATATTGAAATGAAACCCGATACATTGATCGACATCAATGAGATTGACCGTTACCAGCCGGAGCAGATCGTCATTCTTACAACCGGAAGCCAGGCAGAGCCTATGGCTGCCCTAACACGAATGGCCTATGCCTCCCATAAGATTGTGGAAATCCATCAGGGCGATACCGTCATCCTGTCGGCGAACCGCATTCCCGGCAACGAAAAGCCGATCTACCGGGTAATCAACGAGCTTTTCAGGCTGGGTGCAACCGTAATTTACGAGGCGCTTGCCGATGTTCATGTATCGGGCCATGCGTACCGCAATGAACTCCAATTGATCCACCAGCTGGTTAAGCCGCGTTATTTCATGCCGGTCCACGGTGAATACCGCATGCTTTTCCGCCATGCCCAGCTGTCCCATGGTTTAGGCCAGTCCTGGAACAACATTTTCATCCTGAACAACGGGGATATTTTCGAATGTTCCAAGGATATGGCAAGAATTTCCGGATATATAAATGCCGCTGCTGTCCTTATTGACGGATCCGGAGTGGGTGACCTTGACAACCGAGTCCTTCGCGACAGGCGTCTTCTGGCGGATGACGGCATCGTTGCCATTACACTGGTCGTTGATAAGAAGGGCAAACTGCTTGCGGCTCCCGGTGTGCAGGCCATGGGCTTCCTGTATGAAAGCGAATCCGCACAGGTTATAAAGGACTCATCCGAGAAACTTACGGTCTATATCGGAAAATGCAGCCAGCAAAACAGAAGCATCCATTCCATTGTGGATTCCGGACAACTGCGTGATTATTTGAAGAGCCTGCTTTTTGAGAAAACGAAAAGAAGGCCTATGATCCTGATTTCACTTACGCAGGTATAATCACCTTTAGTAAGGTGTCAAGTACCTTGTTGGATCGCCATTGGAAAAACTATCCCAAAAGGCTTATAAAAATATCAGTGTCCGCGGCGTACTTCGATTACGTCGCGGATTGCTTTTAGCCGTCCGACAACGCGGTCATACTGGTTCTGGCTCTTCACTTCTATTGTCATATTGAAGTTAGCCGTGACATCCTTCATCGCCTGCAGCTGAGCTGTGATAATCGAGACTTTCTCTTCTGAAATGGCATTGGAAATATCCGCCAGCAGATGCCGCCTGTCGTGGGCCAGAATGCTGATTTCCACCTGATAACTGTCCTGTTCACCGCGTTCATCCCAATACACGTCAATGAGGCGGGAAGCTTTTTCCGCATCCTTTGCCGTATCACCGGAGTTTTTCAGGATATTGCGGATATTGGAACAGTCGGTACGGTGCACGCCGACGCCGTTGCCACGGGTGACATACCCGATAATGGGATCACCGGGAACCGGGCTGCAGCAGCGGGAAAGATGCACAAGGCAGTTTTCAATGCCTTTTACAACAATGCCGGATTCGTTGAGCTTTTTGTTTTTCCGGACCGTCTTACTCTTCGGAAGCGCTTTTGAGGAAATGATCAGGTTCTCTTCCGTGATCCCCGAGGGAAGCGGCGAATAAACAACCTGGCCTGCCTGCGTGACACGGTACCCAAGCTTGAATCGCTCGTCCTCCGGGAGGGTTTTAATGTATTCGTCCTTCAGGCGGCTGATAATCTTGGAGGCCGGAATACCGCCGTATCCGACGGCTGCATACATATCATCTGCGGATATAAATGACTGCTTGCGGAGAACTGTTTCCATAAAGTCGGCCCGTGTCAGCTGGGCAAAAGTAAAGCCCGTCTTCCTGATATCGCGTTCCATTACTTCGCGGCCGTGCAGGATGTTCTCTTCACGCATTTCTTTTTTGAACCACTGGTTGATTTTCGACCGGGCCGCCGAACTCTTTACAATTTTAAGCCAGTCCCTTGAAGGCCCGTGGACCTTCTCAGAAGCAAGTATTTCGACAATATCCCCGTTCTGCAGTTCATAGGTCAGCGGAACAATTCGTCCGTTCACTTTGGCGCCGTACATACGATTACCGACTCCGCTGTGAATCGTATATGCAAAATCGATCGGGACCGAGTGCGCAGGCAGGGAAATTACATCGCCTTTGGGCGTAAATACAAATACTTCATCAACAACAAGTCCGTTCTTGAGTGTGTCGAGGAATTCACCGGCATCCTTTGAGTCGCCCTGCCAGTCAAGAAGCTGACGAAGCCAGGAAAGCTTGGTATCGATTGTTTCCTGAGAGTTATGAGGCCCGGCTGTCGCGCCTTCCTTATATCTCCAGTGGGCGGCAATTCCATATTCAGCCGTACGGTGCATGGAAAATGTACGTATCTGCACTTCAAAGGGCGTGCCTTTTTTGCCGATTACCGTCGTATGAAGCGACTGGTACATATTGGGTTTGGGCATCGCAATATAGTCCTTAAACCGTCCGGGCATCGGATAATACAGATCGTGCACAAGTCCCAATACCGCATAGCAGTCCGAGACGGTACTTACGATGATCCGGCAGGCAAAGAGATCAAAAATCTGATCGAGTGTCTTGCCCTGTTTTTTCATTTTGTTGTATATGCTGTAAAAATGCTTGGGACGGCCTTCGATCTCCGCATCTATTCCCATTTCCCCGATTCGTTTCTGAAGTTCGCTTACCACCTCAGACAGGAACTCTTCACGTTCCGAACGTTTCTGGGAAATCGCTCCGACAAGCTCGTAATACGAGTCACGGTCAAGATACCGAAGGCATAGATCCTCAAGTTCCCATTTGATTTTGTAAATTCCGAGGCGGTGTGCCAGCGGAGCGTAGATATCCAGGGTTTCCTTGGCCTTTTCCATTTGTTTTTCCGGCGGAAGATGCTTGATCGTACGCATATTGTGCAGGCGGTCGGCCAGCTTGATCAGAACAACGCGGATATCCTTTGCCATGGCCAGAAACATTTTGCGCATGTTTTCGGCCTGTGTCTCTTCTTTCGATGAATAGGGAATCCGACCGAGCTTTGTTACCCCGTCGACCAGAAGCGCAACATCCTCACCAAACAACTCTGAAATAAGGCTCACGCTGACATCGGTATCCTCCACGGTATCGTGCAGGAGGGCAGCGACCAGCGTGTCCGTATCGACTTCAAGCTCTGTCAGAATCTCCGTTGTCGCAAGGGGATGAATGATATAGGGCTCACCGGTTTTTCTCAGCTGGGGACCATGCGCCTTAAATGCAAGCACAAAAGCACGGCGCAGCTTGTCCGACTCGTCCTTTTCCGTATAGCTTTTGTAGCGCTGAATGACTTCTTCAAATGATTCCAAAATCTCAGGTGCCAGATTGTCCGGGAAAGTAAAGTCGCGCAGATCCGCTTCAAAGAGCTCCAGTTTCCTGGCCTCTTCGGATTTTTCAAGCATCTTCGCCGAATCTTTTTTTCCTTCTGCAGTCATAGCGGCTTGCCCCCCCCGGCAAATAATCGTTGATATGTCGGTGTATTTTCCAGTTTAACCTTGCCGTCAACAAATAACAAGGCAAAGCATACCCTCTGTCCCCTCCGGGAATATAATCGAATCAGGCCGGCCTCGACAAAAACGTCCAAAATGCGGCCCAGCGCAAATCCATGCAGCGAAATGCCGTAATTTGCCGACACAAACCGTGCCATAAGCCCCAGGTCGCAGAGTGTAATTTCATCCGCACACCTTGTCCGGAGAAACTGGTATGTTTTTTTGAAGTCATCCTTCTCCGGAAGGAGCTTCTCCACGGCAGTCTTTGAAAGCACAGCCAGCTGCTTTAACGGAAGGTGATTCTCATAAAGCTTTTCAAAGACCTCCGGCGTATCATAGAGCAGCGCTCCCGTTTTTGAGAAATGCATATCAACCACCTGCATGGAAAGTGACTCGCGATTTTTCCAGACGGAAATAGTCAGCCCGAAAACAACATCGACTGCCATGCCCGGTGGATACAGTTCTTCCAGATGGCCCATTCCGAAGCAGATACCATCACAAATTGTGCCCTCACCTTCCGGTCCGGGCAGCAAAAACCGTATTTTCAAATGCTTACCGTTACTGCAGCCTGATGCATGCCTGATTATACAGTTCCTGGCCAGGAATTTCGGTTCCCGGTTTCCTTCGCCGAAAGGCGCAAGGCCCGCAATCTCACGGCAGGTCTCCAGTGTAAAGTCCTCTGCTGTAAGGCTCGCATCGATATCTATCGACGGTTCGCAGGGCTCCTCTGAACGCTGAAGGTCATACTCCTCGAGCGACTTCGAAAATTGTGCAAACATATCAGCAGCCACGGTAATCCCGGCGGCTTTTGGATGTCCGCCGAACTGTTGCGTGAATTCCTGGGCAAATTCAATTGCCTCAAGGATGTTGTATCCTTCACAAGCTCTGGCTGATCCTTTCAGAAAGCCTTCCTGCCCGGAGACTTCAGTGAAAACAATCGCAGGCCGGTTATATCGGGCGGTGAGCCTGGATGCAACAATACCAATAACACCCGGGTGCCAGTTTTTCCCGCACACCAGAATCGGACCGGTATGTGTATGTACAACCGGATCGCCCTCTTTAGGGTTTTCCAGAAGGGCTACGGCTTCATCAAAAATCGTCAGTTCAATTTCCTGCCTGCGGGTATTTTCCTGAGACAATATCCCGGCAAGGGTAACGGCTGTTTCTTCATCTGCTGTCATTAAAAGCTCAACTGCGCGCGAAGAGTCCCCCATGCGTCCGGATGCATTAATCCGGGGGATCAGCATGAAGCTGACGGAAGTCGCTGAAAGCTTCTGGTCATTCTGATGGGCAATATCATAAAGTGCACGCACACCGATTCTTTTCATCTGCGTCAGAACCGCCATTCCTTCTTTTACCAGCATACGGTTTTCATCGAGAATCGGAACAACGTCCGCAATTGTGCCAAGAGCCGCCAGGTCAAGATATGCGCGCCAGTCCTCCGGTTTTGTTAGAGGCGCCAGGCGGGTGCAAAGAGCTTGTACAAGCTTGAGTGCAACACCGACACCGGACAGCTGGGAAAACGGATACAGGCTGTCGGCACGTTTGGCATTCAAAACTGCTATGGCCGCCGGAAGTTCAGGTTTGACTTCATGATGGTCAGTAATAATGACGTCGATCCCCGCCCGGTTAAGTGAAGCCACTTCGTCGAAATCCGTAACGCCGCAGTCAACGGTAATGACAAGCGACGGCTTCTTTTCGATAATCCTGGAGAAAAGCGCCTCCGACATACCATAACCCTCCGACATGCGGTCCGGAATCAAATAGGAACAATCCGCACCCGTTTTCCGAAGGAAAAGTATAAGAAGTGCCGTCGCGGTAATGCCGTCGGCATCATAATCACCGTACACAAGAATATTCTCCCCGCCGGCAATCGCTGCCGAAATACGCACGCACGCACGTTCCATATCAGGAAACAGCATGGGATCGTGCCATCCGTTATGTTTGTCGGATAAAAAATCACGCATCGCCTCCATCTCCGTGATTCCTCTTGAAACAAGAAGCCGCGAAGTAAGCGGAAGGCTTTTCACCTCCCGGGAGGCCGTCTCCGGCATATTCCATTTCTTCTCAATCAGTATCAAAATATATCCTTTCGGAGCGTCCCGGAAATCATTCCAGGTCCCGCCCGGATAAAAAATCAACCGGGTAGAAACACTCATTTTCGGAAAATGTATCCGGAAAGAAAAAAACCCGACGCAAATGCATCGGGTCTTTACCAGTCAATTTGCAAAATCAGCGCTTGCGCTTTCTGGCAGCTTCTGACTTCTTCTTACGTTTCACGCTCGGCTTCTCGTAATGTTCTCTTTTACGAACCTCAGCAAGAACTCCCGATCTTGCGCACGAACGCTTAAAACGGCGCAACGCACTATCAAGGGACTCGTTTTCCTTAATTCTGATTTCTGACACTTATATCCCTCCCCTCGTGCGGTAAACTTATGAGCCGAAAAAGGCATAACTGCCGCTTCTGATAACTCATAACGTGGGTATTATACCTGTAATTGATAGACACGTCAAGAAAGAGTGAGTACCTTTTTTCGCTGTCTTGGGCTGACGCCCTGCGAAAGGCGCTGCAAAAAGGTACTCACTCTTTCCGGCAGGGGGGCCTTCCGCCCCTGCGGAAGGAAAGATTATTTTACAAATTTGCAATTCCCACTTGTATAAGTTGCATTTCTTGTGTAAAATCTGTCTTGGCAAGGGTGCTGTCGCGATCACCCTGCCGAAGACAAGATGCAGTTATGCATATTTTTTCAGAGGCAATGGAGTCACTGAGGTTAGGTCACACATTTTGTGCGGGTCTGACGGAGGTGACTTTTTTAGTGGGAAGGATCAAGCATGAACGCCGATATCGCATGGCTTTTAACCGCTTCTGCATTGGTACTGTTTATGACGCCCGGACTTGCTTTTTTTTACGGCGGTCTCGTCAAGCGGAAAAATGTACTCAATACAATGATGACAAGTGTCTTCGTTATGGGAATGGCCTCCGTAATGTGGGTGCTCGTAGGTTACTCCCTATCCTTTTCCGGAGATATCGGCGGAATTATCGGAAATTTCAAGTGGCTGGGACTTAATAATTTCGGTCCCGAAGCAGGTCCCTGGCTTCCGGGTGTTCCGAATCTTGTCTTTGCAATTTTCCAGATGATGTTCGCCATCATCACACCTGCCGTGATATGCGGGGCAGTTGTTGAGCGCATGCGGTTCTCCGCCATGGCAGTGTTCGTAACGGTTTGGTCACTTCTCGTTTATTACCCCCTCGCTCATATGGTCTGGGGCGGCGGATTGATTTCCCAGCTGGGAGCCGTCGACTTTGCAGGAGGATATGTTGTCGAAATCAATTCCGGAATATCTGCCCTGGTGGCTGCCATCGTTGTCGGAACCAGAAAGCACCATGGAAGAATTACCTACCACCCTCATAATGTTCCTTTCGTTTTCCTTGGAGCGAGCATTCTTTGGTTCGGCTGGTTCGGCTTTAATGCCGGCAGTGCAGGAGGAGCAAATTTCCTGGCAGCCCACTCCTTCATGACAACCAATACAGCGGCTGCCACAGCCCTTCTTGTCTGGATGATTATCGAAAAAATACACAACAACAAACCGACACTTGTCGGTGCATCCACAGGTCTGGTTATCGGACTGGTCGCTATTACTCCCGGCGCCGGATTTGTTCCGATTTGGGCATCCATTATTATCGGTGCCTGCGCAAGCATCATCTGCTATCTCTTCATCACCAGGATAAAACCGAGATTTCGTCATGATGATTCCCTTGATGTTTTCATCTGCCATGGCGTCAGCGGTATATGGGGATGCATCGCTACCGGAATTTTTGCATTGACTTCGATTAATGGTATTGCAAAATGGAACGGTTTAGCTTATGGTGAAACTGCACTCTTCCTTCGACAGCTGGCTGCTGTTGGAATCACCGTCGTCGTAGCTGTATTGGGTACTCTCATATCTCTCGGGGCAGCGAGACTGGTGACTGGAAGACTGCGTGTCCCGGTCACATCTGAAGATATCGGACTCGACATAGCAGAGCATGGGGAAAGCGCATATCCTTCCTTTTTAGGATTGGATTAGTTCAAGGGAGAACTTACCATATGAAAAGAATCGAGACTGTCATTCGTCCGGAGAAGCTTGAATCACTTAAAGAAGCTCTTAACGAAATGCAAATCAAAGGAATCACCATCACACCGGTCATGGGCTGCGGAAACCAGCTTGGCTGGAAAGAATCCGTCCGCGGCAGCGACACAGTACTGACCATTTTACCCAAAATTATGCTCATTTTGATCATTGCAGATGATAAGCTCGAGGAAACAATTGAGACCATCATCAAGGTGGCTCAAACCGGAGAAGTAGGTGATGGTAAAATTTTTGTAAGTGAAGTCACGGATTGCATCAGAATCAGAACCGGTGAACGCGGTGAAACCGCAATTTAATGAATCATTAGTAAGGTTATAGCTTTGACTCCTGTGCTTCCTGCACAGTTTGACTCAATGAGATGACATAGGACACGACCCTGTTCGGAGGCAATGGAGCCACTGGAATCTGTTCATGCAGCAATTGTGCATGATTGGATGCGGTGGTTTTTTATTTGGAGGGAAACGTATGAACTCAGCGGATATTGTTTGGATTCTGGTCTCATCGGCACTGGTACTTGTTATGACCCCGGGACTTGCATTTTTTTATGGAGGAATGGTTAAAAGGAAAAATGTCATCAACACAATGATGGCTTGCGTCTTTATTATGGGTATGGCTTCCATTATGTGGGTGCTGTTCGGATATTCCCTGTCATTCTCCGGGGACATCGCAGGTTTGATCGGGAATTTCAACTGGTTTGGTCTGAACGGTGTAGGAGGCACTCCCGGCCCATGGCTTCCGACCGTTCCCAATCTCGCTTTCGCCATTTTTCAGATGATGTTCGCCATCATCACACCTGCTTTGATTACCGGTTCGGTTGTGGAGAGGATGCGCTTCTCTTCGCTTGCGATATTTACAACCGTCTGGTCGGTTGTCGTTTATTATCCCCTGGCCCATATGGTCTGGGGCGGCGGTCTTCTTGCCCAGCTCGGTGCCATCGATTTTGCCGGCGGCAACGTCGTCCATATCAGCTCAGGTGTCTCCGCGCTCGTCGTAGCCCTGGTTATCGGGAAACGCAAGCATCATGGCAAAATAACTTATCATCCGCACAATATTCCCTTCGTATTTCTTGGAGCGGCTTTGCTGTGGTTCGGATGGTTCGGATTTAATGCCGGAAGTGCGGGAGCTGCAAATGAACTTGCCGTACACGCATTCATGACAACCAATACTTCCTGTGCCGCTGCCCTTCTTTCCTGGATGCTGATCGAAAAAATACACAATGGCAAACCGACCCTTGTCGGGGCATCGACTGGCCTGGTTATCGGACTTGTTGCCATCACCCCCGGTGCCGGCTTCGTACCCATCTGGGCGTCTATCATTATTGGTGCACTTGTCAGCCCGATCTGCTATTTCTTCATTACTGTGGTCAAACCCAAACTCGGTTATGATGATTCACTTGACGCTTTCGGATGCCACGGCATCGGGGGAATATGGGGAAGCATTGCAACCGGTATTTTCGCACTGACATCCATAAACGGCGTTGCCAAGTGGAATGGTCTGGCCTTTGGTGAGACGGCACTCTTCTGGAGGCAGCTGGTCGCTGTCGGAATAACAATCATCATATCCGTAGCAGGAACCTTCATTGCCCTTGCTGTAGCCAAACTATTTACACGCAGCCTGCGTGTCCCCCTCTCTTCGGAAGATATCGGATTGGATATTGCAGAGCATGGGGAGAACGCCTATCCGTCCTATCTGGGATTGGATTAATTTCAAGGACCTGCAGTATAGGAGGATTCACTTCATGAAAAAGATAGAAACCATTATACGGCCCGAAAAACTGGAAGTAATCAAAGAAGCCCTGAACCGCATACAAGTCAGAGGCATGACAATCGTCCCCGTGATGGGCTGCGGAAACCAGCTGGGGTGGACGGAATCCGTCCGCGGAAGCGATACGCTTCTGACCGTGCTTCCAAAAATCCTGCTGATCCTTATCATCACGGATGAGAAGATCGATGAAACCATTGCTGCGATCATCAACGAGGCGCAGACCGGAGAAGTCGGCGACGGCAAAATCTTTATAAGCGAAATTACGGAATGTATACGAATCCGTACAGGAGAACGAGGCGAAGGAGCGGTCTAAGCGCCTGTGCATAGGAATAGCCCCTTCTTTCGATGCGACTTCCGCAGGATCGCAAAGCGATCCGAGGACTTGAGCGAGAAAGAATGGGGCTATTCCTAAATGAGGACTTGAGCAAGAAAGAAGGGGCTATTCCTACTACAACATTTTTGCGCCGAGCTTTATGCCGCCGATCAGATGGAAATGTACGTGCATGACAGTTTGCCCGCCGTCTTCACGGCAATTGTTGATCAGTCGGAATCCCGATTCAACCCCGGTGATTCCTGCAACTTCGGGAACTGCCTTCAGAACGGCCGTCATGACCTGCTGGCCTTCTTGTGTAGCGGACAGATCCAGGATGTCGTCGAAGTGTTTTTTGGGCACAATGAGGACATGGACAGGTGTGATAGGCTTCAAGTCATTGAAACAAATAACATCGTCGTTTTCATACACAACATTGGATGGAATTTCCTTTTTGGCAATCATACAAAAAACACAAGGCATATCATCTCTCCTTATCTGTTTTGCTTCGGAATGCAAGGATCTCAGGCTCCAAGCTGGTTTTTGATTGTACTTCGCGCCGCCATCAGTGCATCGGCCAGCTTTGTTGTATCTTTTCCGCCGGCCTGTGCCATATCGGGACGGCCGCCTCCGCCGCCTCCGGCCGCTTTTGCCGTCTCACGAATGATATTTCCGGAATGAATTCCTTTACTTAATGCTGTCGGGGTTGCCATGGCTACAAAAAGAAGTTTGCCGTCTTTTACAGTAGTAAGGACAACGACGCCGGCTTCAAAATGATCACGGACCTGATCAGCTGTTGCACGCAGGGAATCTGCATCTTCGGCTGTTATTGAGGCGATTACAACGGATACGCCATGGATCACATCCGCTTTGCCGGCTAAGTCTTCAGCAAGTCCGGCAGACTTCTGTTCCTGAAGAAGTGACAGTTCTTTTTCGAGTGCTTTTACTTCAGCCATGGTCGCACGGATTCTTCTGACCAACTGATCCTGTGTGGTTTTCAGGGATTCACACGCAGCCTCAATAGTAGCCTGCTCATTTTTGGCAAGTTCATACGCGGCCGATCCCGTAACGGCTTCGATACGTCGGATGCCGGAAGCAACTCCGGTCTCGGACAAGATTCTGATCTGACTGGCCTGACTTGTATGTGTCAGGTGAGTACCACCGCAGAACTCCCTCGAATATGGGTTATCCTGATCCCCAACGGTTACGACGCGAACTTCGTCACCGTATTTTTCCCCGAAAAGGGCCATGGCCCCAAGCTTTCTGGCCTCATCGATCTTCATAACACGTGTGACAACCGGCATGTCGGCAAAAACTGCTTCATTTACCATATCCTCAACCTGACGGAGTTCGTCATCCGTCAGAGGCTGGAAATGAGTGAAGTCGAAGCGAAGGCGGTCTGCAGTTACAAGGGAACCGGACTGTTCGACATGATCGCCGATGACTGTACGAAGTGCCTTTTGCAGAATATGCGTCGACGTATGGTTTCTGGCGATGGACATTCGATAGCTTTCGCCGACGTGCATTCCGAGCACGTCTCCCGCTTTAAGAGTACCTTCATTAACGGTAAGGCTATGCAGGAATTTGTTCGCTGCATCTTTTTCGACAGAGGTAACATGGGCAAAGAATCCCTTCGCCATTACTACTCCCTCATCGGTAACCTGCCCGCCGGATGTTGCATAAAAAGGCGTCCGGTCAAATATTGCAATCACTTTATCACCGGAAAATGCTTCCGGAACCATTTGAAGAGTTCCCTCTTCATCTTCCTTCAGAAGATACAGAAGTTTCCCGTTGACAGTGAGTTCGTCATACCCGACAAAAACAGTTGGTGATTTATCTGACAGCAGTTCGGCCGGAAGTTCCTTGCCGCCCCAGGCCGTCCCTGTTTTAGCTTTTGTTGCAGCACGGGCCGCGTCTTTCTGTAACTTCATTGCTATCTGAAAACCAGCCTCGTCCAGTGTAAGTCCTGCATCCTGGGCGATTTCACGTGTCAGGTCCAAAGGAAATCCAAAGGTATCATGAAGCATAAAAACCTGGTCTCCGGCAAGAGTAAAAAGACCTTTGCCCTTTGCCTCGGAAATATAGGTGTTCAGAATTTCTGTGCCTTGTTCAACTGTACGCAGAAATGCTTCTTCTTCTTTGCGTATAACGGTCATTATGTACGTCTGCTTTTCAAGAAGTGCCGGATAGGCTGTTTGATTGAGTTCAACTACAACAGCGGCAATCTGAGTCAGGAACAGATCCGTGATGCCGAGAAGGCGGCCATAACGGGATGCACGGCGCAGCAGGCGGCGAAGTACATAGCCACGTCCTTCATTGGAAGGGAGAACACCGTCGGAGATCATCATAGTAGTGGAACGCACATGATCGGTTATAACACGTATTGCAATATCTGTCTTTGGATCTTTTCCGTAATCAACATGGGCTTTTTCGCAGACCGTATCAAGGATCTTACGAACCGTGTCCACCTCAAAAAGATTATCGACACCCTGCAGGATACATGCAAAACGCTCAAGTCCTGCCCCGGTATCAATATTTTTCTTTGCAAGGGGCGTATATGTGCCGTCTTCCTCACGATTGAACTGTGTGAAAACAAGATTCCAGAACTCAACATAACGGTCGCAGTCACAGCCGACTTTACAGTCGGGTGATCCGCATCCGTACTCCGGCCCGCGGTCAAAATATATTTCCGAACATGGTCCGCAGGGACCTGTCCCATGTTCCCAGAAATTATCTGCCTTACCCAGGCGTGTGAGGTGATCCTCCGGTACTCCGACGTCATCACGCCAGATTGCATAGGCCTCATCGTCTTCTTCATAAACAGAAGGATACAGGCGATCGGCCGGCATTTCCAATACTTCGGTGCAGAATTCCCATGCCCACGGGATAATTTCTTTCTTAAAATAATCACCGAAGGAGAAATTGCCAAGCATCTCAAAATATGTGCCGTGACGTGCCGTGTGTCCGACCCGCTCAATATCTGGTGTACGGATGCACTTCTGGCATGTAGTCACACGAAGCGACGGTGGTGTCTGTGCACCCGTAAAATACGGTTTCAGGGGCGTCATGCCGGCATTAACCAGAAGGACCGATGGATCATTAAGCGGTACCAGTGAAAATGACGGCAGGCGCAGATGTCCTTTTAATTCAAAAAACGACAGAAACTTTTCGCGAATTTCATTTAATCCAAGAGGTTCCATGAAACAATTCTCCTATTTCTCTGCCCGATTTGAAAATATACCTCCGGAGATCGTCCAAAAGCGAACGAAAACAGAGGTTTTTACGGACATGCATTAACTAATTGATTTTACATTAAACAGGGAAAAAAAGGAATGCCCTTTTTGCTCCCGCCTCAATCGAAACGAATATCGCCAAAAGGGAACTCCTTTTATTTGCATACGGGGCTTTGCGCCTGTCATTTACTTATTTGCAGCAGCTTCAATTTTCTTATTGCGGAAATACAGGAAGATATCAGCTGATACCATGATTACATTTGGGAAATAGAAGAAAAAAGCCAGATTGTATGTGCCGGAAAAACACTTGGAGGCGATACCGCAGAAATATCCGAACAGGATAAAGCACATAAAGAGCAGGCTCTTGCCCTTGGTAGACCGGGAACGGTAAGAACGGAAGATGGAGAGCGGCCATGACACACCGAAGCTGATAATCATAATTGTCTCGAGAATACTTGCATAATCCATTTTTTTACTTCCTCTTCATTTCTATTTTTGTATTTTGAATGACTCTATTCGTGGCCGTGTGTATATGTCGGCAGCAGTTTCGGGGATTCTATTTCACTTCTGATTCCTGCTGTTTCCATTTCCTCTGCGAATTCCGTAACATGACTGATTGTCAGCCTCCCGACAGTGATATCCCTGCATTTTGCTGCAGTATTTTTACCTGCAGCCCTCCCGAATACAATGATGTCAAGAAGGGAATTGCCCATCAGTCGGTTCTTGCCGTGGATACCCCCTGCCGCCTCACCGGCGACATACAGGTTTTTGATATTGGTCTCACATTTGTCGTTGATCTGCAGGCCTCCGTTCTGATAGTGAAGCGTCGGATATACAAGAATCGGCTCTTTACGGATGTCAATGTCATATTTTTCAAACATACGCAGCATGGCGGGAATTCTCTGTTCTATCGTTCCCTCCCCGTTTATCAGTTCAATCATAGGTGTATCAAGCCATACGCCGATGCCATCCGATGTATGGATACCTTTTTTACGGATGGTACATTCACGAATGATTGCTGCAGCTGCAACATCGCGGGTCTCCAGCGGATGTACAAAAACTGTCCCGTTCGTATTGATGAGCTTTGCGCCCAGGGAACGAACTTTTTCAGTAACAAGTGCTCCGAAAATCTGCTCGGGATAAGCTGCACCTGTAGGATGATACTGAAGTGTCTCTGCATATAAGAGCCTGGCACCAGCCCGGTAGCCTAAAATCAGGCCGTCGGCTGTTGCCCCGTAATGGTTGGAAGTCGGAAAGCCCTGGTAATGAAGCCTTCCTGCGCCGCCTGTTGCGATAATAACGGTCTTTGCCCGTGCAATAAGAATTTCTTTAGTCTCCATGTTAATCAGTACGGCCCCGGCCGCCCGGCCCTGCTCATCAAGAATTAATTCGATAGCCGATGTAAAGTCGACAACCTGAATATCACGGTTGATCACTTCGTCGCGGAGCGTACGCATGATTTCGGCGCCTGAAAAATCCTTTGCCGCGTGCATTCTCTTACGGGAGGTTCCGCCGCCGTGGGTGGTAATCATCGTGCCGTCGGCTGTTTTATCAAATTCCACACCTAGTTCGTTCAGCCATTTAATTGCATCCGGGGCTTCGGTAACGAGTTTTCTGACCAGTTCCGGCTTGTTGGCATAATGGCCTCCGCCCATCGCATCAAGATAATGCTGTGCGGGCGAGTCGTTCGGCTTATCAGCTGCCTGGATGCCGCCTTCAGCCATCATCGTATTGGCGTCACCCATACGGAGCTTGGTGACAATCAGCACCTTTGCACCGGCTTTTTGTGCTTCAATGGCAGCAGATGTTCCTGCACCGCCGCCGCCGATAATCAGGACATCGACATCATAGTCGATTTTCCCGAGGTCTATGTCCATGACAGAGATCCTGCTGTTTGCCTGCAGCAATGCTGCAAGCTCGGTAGGAACCATATCCCCTCTATTCGGACCAATCTGCAGGGAAACAAATTTATCCTTCTTATAATCAGGATGATAGGTGACAAGAAGTGTTCTCTTCTCTTCCGCAGACATTCTATCGGGTTCCATGACGGCATTTTCCGCTCTTGCCGCTTCAACTTTTTTTATCGACGCAAGCATTTCTTCCGTATACATATCACTATCTCCTTACTCTTCTATCTCTCTTGTATTGTAAAGCTCCCTGATTTCTTCAACCGGTTTCTGCATGAGACTTTCCAGCAGATCGGAGAAGGCTCCGTCCTCAATTTCACGGACCCTGTTCTCAAGATGCTCGGATTTGGGCGCCAGATACTTACCGTTGAGGCGTCTTGCCAGAAGGGAAACCTGCGGATGGGAAATGCCTGCCGGGCATCGCGAAGAGCATACCCCGCACATAACGCAGTCAAAGGATTCCTCCGCACATTTCTCATATTCCCCGCGCTGTGCGTATGCAATATACTGCATGACATTCAGTCCCTGCGTACAGCTCTTCGTGCAGGCATTGCAGCCGATACAGCTGTATATCTCAGGGTAAAGCTGCATCATGATCTGCTCGGTCGGCTTTATCTTATTGATATCATAACCCTGCTTTACCAGCGGGAAAAATGGAAGCGTTGCGATATACATGTTGTCTTCCACTTTGATCTGACAGGCAAGGCAAGCCTTCAGTTCCCTGTCGCCTTTTATTCTGTAAATAGTCGCACAGGCACCGCAGAAACCATTACGGCAGCCGCATCCGCGGATCAGCTGGTAGCCTGCATATTCCATTGCACACATTATTGTAAGATTGGAGGGCACACTATACTTTTTGCCCATCAAAAATATGTTTACCATGTTTTCCATTTAAATGCGATCTCCTTATCAGTATTCATTCGGAAGTTCATCCAGCTGGTCACAGCGAAATACCGGGCCATCCTTGCAGACGTATTTGTCACCGATGTTGCAGCGGCCGCACTTGCCTACACCGCACTTCATTTTGAGCTCCATAGTTGTAAATACCTGTTTCTTCTCGAATCCTAATTCCTGCAGTCCGGCAAGCGTATACTTTATCATAATGGGAGGTCCGCAGATGATGACCGTCTTGTTCACATCAAAACCGAGTTCTTTTACATAGTTCGGAACAAATCCCACATGGCCGGTCCAGTTTTCCTGTTCACGGTCGATAGTAAGATGTACATGTATGCCTTCTTCACGGCTCCATTCATCGATGATTTCCTGATAGTCAACAAGGTCTTCCATACTTCTTGACCCGTATACAATATCGACCGTTCCATAGTTTTCGCGGAAATGGCGAACATAGTTGATTACCGAGCGCAGCGGCGCAAGACCGATGCCGCCGGCAACAAAAAGCAAGTCCTTGCCCCTGAAATCAGTATCCACAGGAAATCCGTTTCCGTATGGACCGCGGATAGCTATCGTCTGACCCGGTTCCATCAGATGCAGCCAATTTGTCAGGCAGCCGCATTTTTTGATGCTGAACTCTAAATATTCAGTATTGGTCGGCGAAGAAGTGATGGAAAACATCGCTTCACCGATACCCGGAATGGACAGCATCGCACACTGGCCGGGAATATGCGTGAAGCACTTCCCTCCGTCCGGTGCAACCACCCTGAAGGTCTTTACATCCGGAGTATCCGTGCGGACATCCGTAACTTTCCCGAGTTTGGGAATCAAAGTATCTTCTGTCATATTATTCATCCCCCAGTGCTCTTGCCACCTTGGCGATATTCATCGAAACCGGACATTTAGCAAGGCATCTTCCGCATCCGACGCAGCCATATTCCCCGTTATTATTAGCCGGGAAATAGATCAGTTTGTGCATGAATCTCTGGCGGAATTTCTCAGTCTGTGTAATTCGGGGGTTGCCGTGTGCCATCTTTGTAAAGTCGGAATACATGCAGCTGTCCCAGCAGCGGAAACGTTTGACTTCATGTCCGGTATCAAAATCACAAATGTCATAGCACTGGCAGGTGGGGCAAATAAAGGTACAGGTTCCGCAGCCAAGGCAGGACTGCGAAAGATCCGCCCATTTTGGCGAGTTGAATTTCTCCAGCAGCTCATCTTCGTTGAAACCGGAAAGGTCCAGACTGCCATACGGAAGTTTTGCCATGATTTCTTTTGTTCTCATCTGTTGTACTTTGACGGCACCTTCATCTGCTCCTTCAAGAATCGACCGGAAGCTCTCAAGCATTACGGTGCCTTTTTTGGTAATCGCTTCAAAGTAGATTTCACCGTCCTCTATCCATGAGGAAATATCACCTTCAGGATTGCCGGGATCAATTCCGAACACGGAGCAGAAGCAGGTTTCTTCAGGACGGGTACAGGAAAGGGTGATAATTGTACCGTGCTCCCGTCTGGACTGATAGAAAGTATCAACGGGCTCAGCAAGGAATACTTTGTCAAGTATCGGGAAACTTCTTGCATCGCAGGCCCGTACACCAAATATTACAAAATTCTCCAGTTCACTTCGGGAATCGAACAATTCAATATTTTTCCCCGCCATCTTAAAATCAACAATATTTTCCGTCTGCGGGAAGAAAAAATCTTTTGCACTTCTGACCGTATTTAGAGCCTGGCTCATCGCAACTCCGGACTCCCATTTTTTGTACTGTGCCTGTCCGGCGCTGTTGTCAACCGGCAGATAGAGCAGTCTGTCAGCTGCAATTATTTCAAAGAGTTCGCTCAGTCTAGTCAGTGAAAGCTTCTGCATCTTACATGCCTCCCTTGGTATTCACTATACCCGGTTCAACATCTTCTTTGGTAAATTCGGTAAGCGGAGAGAGTGTTTCGCTGTCCTCACCTGCCTGGAACTCCCCGAAGTATTCATTGATGTCCCTGATGCCTTTACGGTTAAGCAGGTGCAGGGGAATGTTCTGCGGGCATACCCGGGAACACTCGCCGCAGTCGGTACAGCGTCCGGCAACATGGAATGCACGGATGATATGATACATGTTTTCTTCAAAGGTATCGGCACTGGCTTTAGCGGCTACCCCTGAATCATCATTGTCGAACACGCATTTTTCACATGTGCAGGCCGGGCATACATTCCTGCATGCATTGCAGCGGATACATCGCGAAAGTTCACCGCGCCAGAACGCATAGCGCTCTTCAGAAGTCATCTTCTCGAGTTTTTCCACCATATCAAAGCGGCCGGCATCCTGTACTTCGCCCTCCTGACCGATCAGTTCATCATAGACAACATGTTTTTTACTTTTACAGCTCTTGCATCTTTCGAGCAGAACTTCATTTTTTTCAACCATCTGACTGCCATAGATTGTATCCACGGCAAAGTTCTCATCATCACTTGTAATGCCTGTAACTCCGCTAATTCCCGTTGCCTTAATCTTTTCAATATCAGCTTTACCGCTGCACGGTACTCCGATAACATAAACATTGCCGCGGAGAATGCGGTGTTCCTTGATAAGCTGGTTGAAACTGTATGTGTCGCATGGTTTTAAAAACACTGCGGCTTTTCCCTCTTTTTTGGATTCCCTGACCAGATATTTGGAAAGATTGTTCCCGCAGAAATCGTTGTAAACAAATCCATGTCCAAGTTCATCCGCACTCCTGAACACGGATGGTGTAATATCATAAACAAATGTACCGGTCTGCCATCCAAAAACACGATTGACAGTGCCGTCCTGTAAAAGAGCCGCGGCACGCTCCAACATTATTTCCTGCATCTCAAGTCCCCCAATCTTTTGTTCTCACCGAGGTTTGTTACGGTTTCAACAAAATCGTTCATCGTTGCGGCAAATTTCGCACCTTCTGCGGCGGATACCCATTCGACACGAGTCCTGCCGCGGTCAATGCCGAGAAAATCAAGCATAGAGAAAAGCATTGTCAGTCTTCTTCTGGCGTAATAATTACCGGTTGTATAATGGCAGTCGCCCGGATGGCAGCCGCATATGATCACACCGTCCGCCCCTTTTTGAAAAGCACGGAGAATGAACATGGGATTCACACGGCAGGAGCACGGAACACGAATAATTTTTACATCAGCCGGATAATTGAGCCGGTTGTTGCCTGCAAGGTCAGCGCCCGCATAGGAGCACCAGTTGCAGCAGAACGCCACAATATTGGGAGTAAATTCGTTTTTTTCATTTATCTGCATATTGCATCAACCTCCGCCATAATCTGTCTGTTGGAAAACCCGTTCAAATCCATAGCGCCGGAAGGACATGTTACCGTACAGGCACCGCATCCCTGGCATACGGCAGCATTAACGGATGCAACGCGCCGGACTGCTGTTGTTCTGCCTGGCATCCTGAATTCCTTGTCGGAATAGCTGATGGCTCCGTAAGGGCAGACCTTTTCACAGGAAGAGCAGCCGTTGCACAGCTGTTCATCGGAATGAGCCACACAGGGGTTGCAGGTCAGTTTATTTTTGGCAAGCAGTCCAATGACTTTCACCGCAGCGGCGCCTGCCTGGGACACTGTCTCAGGAATGTCTTTGGGACCCTGGCAGGTACCGGAAAGGAAAATTCCTGCTGTGGGACTTTCCACAGGACGAAGCTTGGCATGGGCTTCCGTGAAGAAATCATTGGTATCCATGCTTGCGGTAAGCATTGTCGCAAGTGACCGCGCACTCTTGTCAGGCTCAATCGCCGTTGCAAGAACCACCATGTCTGCATATATATGAAGCTGTTCATTCAGGATCAGGTCCGATGCCTGAACCATAAGTTTTCCGTCAGCCATGGGAGCGACTTTGCCGACCATACCCTTGATGTAATGGACATCGTAATCTTCAACGGCACGGCGGTAGAACTCATCGAAATTCTTGCCGGCAGTACGTACATCAATATAGAATACATATACATCGGTATCCGGATATTTTTCACGGGTAAGCATGGCGTGTTTGGCCGTATACATGCAGCAGACTTTAGAACAGTACTGTTTGCCGCATCCGGATGTATCACGGGAACCTACGCATTGGATAAACACGATTGTTTTGGGATGAACCCCGTCCGAAGGGCGAACAAGCTTCCCGTCCGTGGGGCCGGCTGCATTCAGGATGCGCTCGTATTCAAGGGAAGTCACAACATCGGGACTCCGGGAGTATGCAAACTCGTCGAAATTTTCAAGAGTAATCGGATTATACCCGGTGGCAGCTACGATAGCGCCGTATTTCTCTTCAATATATTCATCCTGCTGCGTATAGTCTATGGCATTTGCCGTGCAGACCTTAGCGCATATCCCGCACTTACTGGTTTTCAGCATCGTACAGTGTTCCGGATCAATCGTCGCAACCTTCGGAACTGCCTGTGCAAAAGGAATATAGATTGCACTTCGGTTATTCATACCCAGATTGAATTCGTCCGGTATTTTCTTCTGGGGGCATTTCTTTGTACAGTCGCCGCAGCCCGTACAGATATTCTCTTTTACATAACGGGCCTTTCTCTTTATTTTAACCGTGAAGCTGCCGACAAAGCCCTTCACTTCAGTGACTTCGCTGTAAGCATAGATTTTTATGTTTTCATGCTGTGCCGCTTCGACCATTTTGGGAGTGAGAATGCAGGCTGCACAGTCGAGTGTCGGAAATGTTTTATCCATCTGTGCCATTTTGCCCCCGATGGTAGGGGACTTTTCAACGATATCAACTTCAAAACCGGCTTCAGCAATATCCAGGGCTGTCTGAATCCCGGCTATCCCGCCTCCGATAACGAGGGCCCGCTTGGTAACAGGACTTTCACCGGAAGTAAGGGGAACATTGAGATTAACTTTTGCTATCGCAGCCTTACCAAGGACGATGGCCTTGGCCGTGCCTGTGGGCATATCCTTATGTATCCAGGAACACTGCTCCCGGATGTTGGCTATTTCAAGCATATACGGATTGAGTCCTGCCGCTGTGGCGGCCTTACGGAAGGTCACCTCATGCATACGCGGCGAACAGGAGCAGATAACCGCACCGGTCAGCCCATTCTCCCTGACTGCATTTTTGATTATGTTCTGACCGGTCTCGGAACACATATAAGGATAGTCTGTGGAGATAATTACGCCGGGTTCATTTTTAAGGGCTTCTGCTACGGCATTTACATCAACTGTTCCTGCTACGTTCGTGCCGCAATGGCATACAAATACACCTATTTTTTGCATCCTGTTTTCCTTCTCATTTACTGTATTTTCGAAATGCACTGACAATCGCCTGCTGCGGAAGATCTTTGTCCAGAAGGGCGGGAATCTGATCCGCCTTCAGGTGATTCTGTCCCTGCTGCCTGACAACCATAAGCCTGATTGCCTCAATCAGCTTTGCCGGCGCCACTCCGCGGGGGCATCTTTCTACACAGGCCATACAGGAAAGGCACCGGTAATTTGATTTCATCAGGGCATCCACATCACCCCGCTCTACCATGTAGACAAACTGGTGAGGATGGTAGTCCATTTCATCGTAAGACGGGCATGAACCGGAGCATTTACCGCATCTCATACACTTGCGTACATTCACTCCGCTTGTCCTAAGAACCTGTTCTGTCAGTTTTTTCTTAAGCGTCTGCATTTTCTTCTTCTCCCCTGTCTTTTATGCCTAGTGCTTCTGCAAGGAGTTCAGTAAAATAGATGACCGGAACCTTATGCTGCGCATTGTTCTTTCCCAGGTTATATAAACAGAGGGGGCATGCCGTCACAATCATTTCCGCGCCGTTCTCCAGTGCGCTCGCAAGAACTTTTACGCTGTTTTTACCCACCAGGGCGTTGTCTTCAAGAGTTACATAACCGCCGCAGCATTCATTCCTGTACGGATAGATCACAGGATCCCCGCCTATGGCACGAATGAAGTTCTCCATGATTACTGGATTTTCCGGGTTGTCCATCTGCATTACACTTGCAGGGCGCAGGAGCATGCAGCCATAGTAAGCGGCAATTTTTCTGCCGGTCAGGGGATGAACGACTTTTTGGGCCAGAACATCAAACCCGACTTTGTCGCGCAGCATTTCCAGGTAATGGATCACGTTTGTTTCGCCGTGGTATTCCACGTCAGGATTCAGGTAGTTGTTGATTTTACCCGCAATGTCCCTGTCATTTTGCATATCGTTATTAACCTGCTTGATGACGTTGTGACATGCAGAACACAAGGTAATCAAATCATTACCCTGTTCCTTTGCACTCATAAGGGCTCTTACTGAGGAGAGTTTCGTTACTATTTCATCCTTTGCCATTGGGTACACTGCACCGCAGCACTGCCAGGCGGGAAGTTCTTCCAGTGTTATTCCAAGTACCTGTGCCGACATTCTTGCATATCTGTCCAGATCTTTTGCTTTTGTTTTCAGAGTACATCCGGGATAATAGCTGAAAATCATTTGCGTCTATCCTTCCTTATGTCATTAACTTAATGCATATGTCAAATCAATTGAGCTGCTTCTTGCCTGCTTCTGTTGCTAAACCATCTGTTCAGGATGGAATACCTCATCAAATTTTGCTTCGGTCAGAAATCCCAGGGAAAGGCATGCTTCCTTAAGTGAAATGTTGTCCTTGTAAGCTTTTTTCGCTGTCTTTGCGGAATTTTCATAACCAATATATGGATTAAGTGCCGTAACAAGCATCAGGGAATTGTTGAGATTGTGATTCATTTTTTCACGGTTAGCCTTGATTCCCACAGCACAGTTATCGTTGAAAGAGATAATCACATCGGAGAGCAGCCGGACTGACTGCAGAAAATTGTATATACATACCGGCATGAATACATTCAATTCAAAATTGCCCTGTGATGCAGCCAGTCCAACAGCAACATCATTTCCCATGACCTGAACGGCGACCATTGTAACAGCTTCACACTGGGTCGGATTAACTTTCCCGGGCATAATAGAAGAACCCGGCTCATTTTCCGGAATGAAAATCTCGCCGAGTCCATCGCGGGGGCCGGAAGCCAGCCAACGTACATCGTTGGCAATCTTCATCATATCTGCGGCAAGGGCCTTAAGAGCCCCGTGCGCAAATACAAGTTCATCTTTGGATGTTAGGGCATGAAATTTATTATCAGCTGTCAGAAAGTCTTTCCCGGTTATCCGGGAAATGGCCCCGGCAACTTCTGCACCGAATTCTTTGGGTGCATTCATTCCGGTTCCTACTGCTGTCCCGCCCAAAGCCAGTTCCTTAAGTTCCGGCAGTGCAATCCTGAGCATTTTCCTGTCTTTTTCAAGACTGCTCCTCCAACCGCTGATTTCCTGTGAAAAACTTATCGGAGTGGCATCCTGAAGATGTGTGCGGCCGCTCTTTACAATGCCCTTATTCGCTTCTTCCAGATGCTTTAATGTGGCAATCAGTCTGTCCATTGCAGGAAACAATTTGTCTTCCATGCTGATAACTGCTGCAATATGCATGGCTGTGGGAAATGTATCGTTGGAGCTCTGGCTCATATTGACGTCATCATTGGGGTGCAGGAGCGTCCTGCCGGCAATTTCATTGCCGCGGTTTGCAATTACTTCGTTCGCATTCATGTTGGACTGCGTCCCGCTTCCTGTCTGCCAGACCACCAGGGGGAAATGATCCTTGAGCGAACCGCTTATTACTTCGTCGCAGGCGATGGAAATCGCAGCAAGCTTATCATCCGTCATTTTTCGGGGATTAAGAGTATGATTTGCAATAGCAGCGGCTTTTTTGAGAATCCCAAAAGCGTGGATGATTTCTTCGGGCATCACTTCGATTCCAACACCAATCCGGAAATTCTCCTGGCTTCGTTCTGTCTGGGCGCCCCAGTATTTATCGGCAGGAACTTTAATCTCTCCCATGGAATCCTTTTCAATACGATATTCCATTTTTTCTCCCATCCATCTTTCAATAATTCTTCCGCTTCATCCTTAATCAGTAACTTTCTTTAAAATGAAAATCACTTTCGATAATCCTATATCGATATTATAGTATCGATTTGAACTTTTGTCAAGTTACTTTTCCCTGTTTGAAAGTAAAAAATAGGACAGGAAAATCCATACGCTTCGTGCAGGCCGACTAAAAACAGACCGTCCAGGCAGTTTTGATCGACACAAAAAGACCAATTACTTTCTGCTGCCGTGGCTTTCGCTGCGGATTCTGCTGAAAAGTAACTGGTCTATGTTGTTAAGAAAGCGGGGGAAATAATTGTTATTTCAATTCACTGCAGATCTTTTCCACGACGGATAAATCGGTTTTCCTGTCCAAAAGAGGCACTCCGCTTTTGAGAATTGTGTTTTTCTCATGATATGTCGGTTTGGGTTCACGATAGATGACGCCGATCGGAATCCTGTCGCCGAACTCGAGTGATTTCTCCAGGGCGGCAAGCTTACTGGTCGGGTCATACGTGCTGTCAAGCTCATATACGCGTTTGCTGTACCATGCAAAGGTGTTTACTTTGTTGAAGCTTATACATGGCTGAAGAATATCAACAAGGGCATAGCCTTTATACTCAATCGCCTGTTTCATAAGTGAAATCAGGTGCTGTTTATTTCCGCTGAAGCCGCGTGCGACAAACCCGGCACCGGCTGCAATAGCCATAAGCGGCGGATTGAGCGGGGTATTGATGCTTCCTGTAACCTGCACAGGCGTCACGAGACCCTCAATCGAGGTCGGCGATGCCTGGCCTTTGGTCAGGCCGTATATCTGATTGTCGTGGACGAAATGTGTAATGTCGACATTCCGGCGGATATTGTGAATAAAATGATTGCCGCCCTCACCATAGGAATCCCCCTCACCCGTATTAACAATCACCGTCAGTTTTTCATTGGCAATCTTAGCTGCAACAGCAGCCGGAAGGGATCTTCCGTGCAGTCCGCAGAAACTATTGGCGCTGATGTACTGCGGTGTTTTAGCTGCCTGGCCGATGCCGGCGACCATAAGCACCTCGTAGGGATCCTTCCCAAGTTCTTCGAGTGCCGTTTTAAGGCATTCAAGGATATTGTAGTTGCCGCAGCCGGGGCACCATGCCGTCTCGTATGTAGTAAAAGAAGTTGTACTCATTCTTACACCCCCTTCATAAGTGTGTCAGCAATTTCCTCGCCGGAAATCTGACGGCCGTCGTATTTCAGTATGCTCGATGTGCAGAAAATGCAGGTATGTTCACGGATGAGTCCTGCAAGCTGGCCTGTCGCATTCTGCTCGACATTGATGATTCTCTTTGCTGACACCGATTTCTCCATAAGGAGCTTAGTGGGCAGCGGGCACACATCACCGAAGAGAAGTGCCGCGTATTTGCCGGATTCGTTCTTATTCAGGATCCCCACTGCCTCAGAAATCGGCCCGTACGTCGAGCCCCAGCCAACCAGAAGCGTATCATATGCCGGTGATCCGATAAAATCGGGCTCCTGCAGTTCAAGTTCCAGCTTTTCAAGCTTTTTCATGCGCTTGTCCATCATGCGGATGCGAACCTCACCGGATTCCGTAATCCGGCCCTTTTCATCATGCTCGTCACTGTCTGCGGATACAAAATTATTGGATTTGCCCGGTATCAGGCGGGGTGAAATGCCGTCATCCGTATACCGGTAACGAAGGTATTCACCTCCGCCCTGGTTTTCAGCGGCGGCCTCGGCAACATAGATATGGTTCAAGTCAAAAGGCCTGACCGTTGCAGAAGCATCGGCGAGATATTGGTCACTCAGAAGAATTACAGGAATCTGATATTTCTCGGCCAGGTCAAACGCCCGGATTGTCTGATAAAAAATGTCTTCGTGATGCCTCAGGGCAATCACCATACGCGGGAACTCCCCCTGGGACGCGGAAATAACAAACGCCAGGTCGCTCTGTTCCGTACGTGTCGGAAGACCGGTAACCGGACCGGGCCGCTGCACGTCGACAACGACCAGAGGAATCTCCGCCATACCGGAAAGGCCCAGTGCTTCGACCATCAGTGAGAAACCGCCTCCGGATGTGCCTGTCATCGAGCGGGCTCCTGCATAAGAGGCACCGATTGCCATATTGATTGCTGCAATCTCATCTTCTGCCTGTTCAACGACAATACCGGCTGCCTGCCCGTATTCAGCCAGATTTTCCATCAATGATGTTGAGGGTGACATCGGGTACGCCGAGTAGAACCGCAGTCCTGCAGCGACGGCTCCAAGAGCCATTGCCTTGCTTCCGGAAAGAATCATTGAGCCGCCCGCATCGCCTTCCAGTCTCGGGAAAATCGCCCGAACCGCATTGTATCCTTTGATCATCGCCTTCAGATTAACATCAACGACAGATTCTTTGACAAATGCTTTGAGTGCCTCCTCAAAATAGTCGGTACTCTCGCTGAAAATCCGCAATACCGCTCCAACCGCAATGCTTCCTGATACGCGGGGATTCCCGAGCGCCAGTGCAATCGCATCAATATCGATTTTGATAACCCTTGGGTCGTTTGTTGTGAGCTTGCTGTCACAGAGAATGAAGCCGTTATCATGAATCTGATTCTTATGAAGCTCCACCGTCTCGTCATTTAATGCAATGATTCCGTCGAGCTTATAACGGTGAGACTGGATATTTTCCAGACCGAACCGGATCAGCGTAAAATTGTGACCTCCCCGGACACGGGACATAAAGTCACGGATCGTAAAAACATGATATCCGGATTTTTTGAGAAGCATCTCCAAAACAGCAGCCGTTGTCTCAATTCCCTGACCGGCTGCCCCGCCAATTAAAACATTGTACATATGCGTCCTCCATAATGCCAAGAGTGTCATTTGTTATGCTTCTTATCAAGAGTGTCATTAATTATGCTTCTTATTGCGATGGTCTTTATTCTTCTTATTGTACTTCTCTATATGTATCCAATCAATGTAATAGCCCAAACGTCAAAATCCCATTTATGATCAGCGATATTCCTGAAAGAATTAACAGAACAATGATGATTTTTTTGACTTTTTTCTCATTTATTCTCTGAGCCAGAAACATTCCGGCAAATAAACCAACAAGCATGAACGGCATCAGCAGCAAGGCTTTTTTGAAGATATCAAAACTAAGAATGCCAATAATCGAATATAGAATGATTCTGAAAGTGTTCTCAACCAAAAAAACAATACAAATATTTCCCTTAAACTGACTTGCATTTTCAGTTGTCCTGCTCACGTATGCTGCAAGGAGTGCACCAATCCCGAAGAGGCCGCAAAGCAGGCCTGACAAAATCCCTAAGCAGGCGAGTATTATGGGAGAGGTTGCTATTTTCTCTTTTTGCTGTTCCCTGATAAACATTTCAATCCCGACAATCACAACGGCAGACCCGAATAATACTTTTATGAACTGCGTATTTCCGTTCTTCAAAAGCAAAGCTCCGGGTATGCTTCCCAGGATCACTAAAACAGATAATGGAATACAGATTTTGGCGGAAACGGATTTTCTGTCCTGCCAGGCCATCAGAATGTTGGACGGATAACCGGTGATTAGTTCCAGCGGCGAAATAGCAATGTTGTTTGCAGAAAAACTCATGATCGTGCTGAATACCAGAGTGTTTGCAAACCCGCACATGCCTTTAACTATGTATGCGAAAAAAACTGCGGCAACCGCAATAATATCCATCTTTCCCCCCGAAAAATACACTCACACGCGGCACTCCAAACTTCCGGAACCGACTTGACTGAAGTCCCATTTGTCGATAAGCTACATGCAGTACAGTAAGATAACCGGATTCTTAGCATTTACTATATCACAGCAGGAGGTTAAGGTATGAAATACACCTATAAAGACACCCTGCATGCATGTTATACAGGATACATAACGCAAGCGATCGTCAATAATCTTGCGCCCTTGTTTTTCGTCATATTTCAAAACCGCTACGGCTTGTCCTTCGAGGAAGTCGGCCGGTTGATTCTGATCAATTTTATCGTCCAGATAGCTGCGGATATTCTTTCCGTTAAATTCATGGATACCATCGGTTACCGGAAAGCCGCCGTACTTGCCCATTTTCTGAGCGCGTTCGGGCTTGTTTTACTGGCCGTGCTGCCGAATGTGTTTCCATCTCCTTACGTCGGCATTATGATTGCCGTGGCTTTCTATGCCTCCGGCGGCGGCCTTTTGGAAGTTCTTGTAAGCCCGATTGTAAATGCACTGCCGGGAGATCAGAAAGACAGCGCTATGAGTCTTCTTCATTCGTTTTACTGCTGGGGACAGGTCGGTGTCGTTTTGATAACAACTCTCCTTCTGGGTATTCTCGGACACGACTACTGGCCGCTGCTTCCCGTCATGTGGGCGCTCATACCGGTTTACAATCTGTTTCGTTTCCTGAAAGTCCCTCTCGCACCTGCGATTCCGGACGCGGAACGGCTGCCGCTTCGGAAGCTATTTAATTCCCGGTTTTTCCTGATTTGCCTGCTTATGATGCTTTGTGCAGGCGCCTCCGAACTCACGATGTCCCAGTGGTCGTCACTGTTTGCGGAAAAAGCCCTGCACCTGCCCAAAGTGATGGGCGACCTTCTGGGCCCCTGTCTCTTTGCCGTGTTCATGGGAACCGGCCGAACGATTTACGGTATTTGGGGCAGCAGGATCAACTTGAAAAAAGCACTCCTTTTGAGCAGCACCCTTTGTGTACTGTGCTATGTTACTACAGTGTTCGCTCCCCTTCCCCTTTTATCACTGGCGGGATGCGCATTCTGCGGCCTTTCGATCAGTCTTATGTGGCCAGGTACTTTCAGTCTGAGTGCCGGACGGTTTCCGGCCGGCGGGACTGCAATGTTCGGGATGCTTGCCGTATTCGGGGACATCGGCTGCTCACTTGGGCCATGGCTTACCGGCTTCGTATCTGATTTGGCAAAACAAAATAAGCTGCCATTACTGACACACCTGATCCAGACTCCGGCGATGACTACGGATGAGATTGGGCTTAAAACCGGACTTATGATTGCGATCCTTTTCCCTGTGCTCATGATTCTTGCGATGGTTTCATTCCGCAGGAAGAAAGAGCAGGACGTTCAATAACAGTTTACAGTCAATTCTGCCTGACGATCTTATAGAAGAATTTCTTTGCAATTTCCGTAATCAGGATATAAACAACAGCTATCCCCGCGATGGCCAGAAGGATAAGCGGGGAAATCGGTGCAAATCCCAGGAGTCCCGCAATCGGCGTGTACGGAATCGTAAGTGCCGCAGCTGCGACACAGGCGGTCGCGATCATCAGGTATTTCCCGGGCATGCTCTTATAGAAGGGTTTCCGGGTGCGAATCACGAGCACAATGATGGATGCGGAAATGACGGATTCGATGAACCACCCCGTCCTGAACTGCACATCACTGGACCGGAAAATCAGCATCAGCACACCAAATGTGGCATAGTCAAAAAGCGAGCTGATGAGCCCGAAGGTAAGCATGAATTTCCGGATAAATGCGATGTTCCATTTACGCGGCTGCATAATCATTTCCTGGTCGACTGTATCCGTCGCAATCGTCATTTCCGGAAAATCCGTAAGAAGATTTGTCAGGAGGATCTGCTTGGGAAGAAGCGGCAGAAACGGGAGGAAAATCGATGCCCCCGCCATACTGAACATATTGCCGAAGTTCGCACTTGTCGCCATAAAAACATATTTGAGGGTATTCGCAAAAGTAATACGTCCGGCTTTGACACCGTTGATCAGTACGCCGAGGTCCTTTTCGAGCAGTACGATATCTGCTGCCTCCTTGGCAACATCGACTGCACTGTCGACTGAGATACTGACATCAGCCGCATGCAGGGCCGCGGCATCATTGATCCCGTCGCCCATGTATCCGACCACATACCCGGATTTCTTCAGGGCAATGATAATACGCTCTTTCTCGTTGGGCTCCACTTCAGCAAACACAGTAACCCCCCCGACCTGATTGACCAGGGCCCTGTCACTGAGTTTATGAATTTCCGGACCGGTCAGTATTTTGGCATCCTTGATCCCCAACTGGGAAACAATATTGGCCGCTATGAGTTTGTTGTCACCGGTGATGATTTTGAGCTGCACGCCTAAATTTTTCAAATCACCAATTGTTTTAATAATATTCTCTTTAAGAGGATCAAAGAGGGTTATAAATCCTATGAAAGTCATTTTTTCTTCTTTTTCATCTTCAATCGTGGTTTTTTCCGACAGCCGCTTGTAGGCGACGCCAAGGGTCCGTAAACCTTTTGCGCTGTATGCTTCGAATTCTTTTTCTATCGAGTCGGATACTTCGCTGATATCAATTATTTTTCCGTCTTCGGTCTCAGCCTGCGTACAGACAGACATCACATTAGTCAGTGCCCCTTTGGTAATCATGATATGCGTCTGTTTTGAACCGCCCGCAGAAACCGGCTCAGTCAGCATGATGCTTAGTCTCTTGCGGATAAAATCATATGGATGCTCATCTATCTTTAAATAATCCTTAACATCTATTGTTTTGAATGTACGTATTGCTTCGTCAATCGGGTTAGTGAACCCGGATTCGAATGAGGCATTCAAATAGGCATACAGGAAAACCTTGTCACTTTCTTTCCCGCTCACACCGAGTGTCGACTGAAGCCGTACGGTTCCATCTGTCAGAGTGCCTGTCTTATCCGAACACAGTACGTCCATACTGCCGAAATTCTCAATCGATGCAAGGCGCTTCACGATGACCTTGCCTTTAGCCATCATTTTGGCACCATGCGCAAGGTTAATACTGATGATAGCCGGCAGCAGCTGCGGGGTCAGGCCGACAGCCAGAGCCAGGGAGAAAAGAAATGAATCCAGCGGCGGACGCTTCAAAAACATATTGATCGCAAAAATGGCAAAAACCAAAAGGAAAGTAACTTCCATCAGGAAATAGCCGAATCTGCGGACACCTCTCTCGAACTCGGTCTCAAGGGGCTTAAGCTTAAGCCTCTCCGAGATTTTGCCGAACTCCGTATCTTTACCTGTGCCTACAATCAATGCCTTCGCAGTTCCGCTGACCACATGCGTACCCATCCACAACGCATTGTTCCGCGCGTTTATCGGGGTTTCTAAAGCGACAACACCCGGCTGCTTTTCGACCGGGAATGTCTCTCCGGTAAGGGTCGCTTCATCCACATTCAGCGAATCGGATTCAAGTAATAGACAATCGGCCGGGACTACGGCTCCCGCTTTCAGCAGAATGATATCCCCTGAAACCAACTCCTCCACGGGAACGGACACCGGTTGTCCATCGCGAAGAACAACCGCTTTTATCTTGACTACTTCAAGGAGCTTTGCAACAGCGTCGTTCGCCCCCCGTTCCTGCCAGAAGCCGAGAAGTCCGCTGATCAGCACGATAGACAGAATGATAAAGGCATCAACGGTATCTTTCAGGAAAAACGACAGTCCAATTGCAAAAAGCAGAATAATTATAATCGGACTCCTGAACTGCGCGATCAGAAGCTTAAAAGTACTGTTGCTTTTTAATGGCTTAATTGAATTGGGTCCGAATGCATCAAGATTTTCCTTTGCCTTCTGACCGGACAAACCTTCTTTCGCAGAACCTAATTCCTTACAGGCCTCTTCCGCCGGAACGGACCAGAATGTGTGTTTCAAATCAGACATGTTGCAACCCCTCTCTGGACAGAACCTGATCGTATTATCTCATCTGCAAATGAAGTAATAACTATATCGTACATTTTAAAATATATTAACTGATTGTCAGAGCTGTATTTCAGGCTCCGCTGTCAGCCATTCACGGGCCGGATCATCCTCACTGAAGAAGCGGATACGCTCGCCCCGGTTAACTTCACTCATCATATCTACAAAAGAGCTGCCCCTTACGAGGCTCCCCCCCACTACAATTGCTGCTTTGATATCATAATTTTCAAACTTCTGCATGAAGACCCCTGCGATTCCGGTTCTCAGCTTGAAGAAATTTTCTGAAAGAACCCCTTCATGGATCAGTATCCTGTCCGCCCTGTTCTCAATGCAGACAGCCACAAGGCTTACAGCATCCAAATCTGATTCGAGGGGCATTCCACCAGCTAAAACTTCAATATAAACGAAGCTTGGGCCTGCATAAATTTCGAATCGCAAATCATTCCCTTCCATTGCTTGTCCCTCCTGAAGCGTTCCGGGATTCATAGAATTCATAAGCAGCATGCTTGTGCACTGGTTGCATTTTAATGAAATTATAACACGCGGTGAAAATATATTCGATTCTATAAATTCCGCGAACTGAAATGTCCATCTCACACAAGGAAAATTTAAATCACTAAAATATCCTTTTGTTCTTTACATTGTTCCGAGGCCGGTGTACTATCTTTCTATAACACTAATACACGATTTACCCGGCAACTGCAAATACATACCAGAGGTATGAAAATGAAATACAACCCGACAGCCCCGATCTATCTGCAGATAATTGAATGCCTCAAAATGGACATCGTGACGGGTGCGCTGGCACCCGGTGCAAGGCTTGACTCTGTACGTGCATTGTCGGATCGTTTCGAAGTAAACTTAAATACCATGCAGCGCGCCTGTGCCGAACTCGAAAAGCAGGGGGCAATCATTACCCAGAGGGGAATCGGCAGTTTTGTCACGGACGATAAGACAGTAATCACCGCACTGCAGGCGGAAATGTCTGACGGTCTGGCCGCCGTTTTTGTCAGCGGCATGCAGGGTCTTGGCTACACGGAAGATATGATTTTCGAAGTAATCAGAAAGGCGTTAAAAAAATGAGCGTAATTCTATCAGTTAAAAGCGCGGGGAAAAAATTCGGCAGAAAACAAGTGCTCGATGGTGTTGACATTGAAATACCGGCCGGTAGGATTGTCGGTCTCCTGGGTCCTAACGGTGCCGGAAAAACTACATTGCTCAATACAGTTATGAATATTTACCGCCTCGACAGCGGCAAAATTGAAATCTGCGGCGAACCCGCAGGATACCATGCAAAACGCCTCATCTCATACCTTCCGGATGCCAATCATCTCTTTCCCTGGATGCGTGTCCGTGATGCATTGAAATACTACAGCGATATGTTTCCTGATTTTGACATCATCCGCGCCAAAGAACTTTGCATCTTATTGGAAATTAATGAGAAAGCAAGAATTCAAAGAATTTCAAAAGGCGAGCTGGAACGTGTACTGATCATGCTGACCTTTTCAAGAAAAGTCCCGCTGTATCTTCTGGATGAGCCGCTCGGAGGCATTGATCCGCTCTCACGCAGCAAAATCGTCAAGGCAATCTTTACCCAGCTCGATAACGGGAGTACCATCCTGATCTCCACCCATCTAGTCAAAGATATCGAGACTCTCCTGGACGATGTCATTTTCCTCAACAAAGGCAAAGTGATATTCGCGGCAAGCGCCGACAATATCCGGGAAGTCCGCGGCCAGTCGATTGAGGAATGCTATATGGAGGTATTCGAGAATGTTTAAACTTCTGAAGTGGGACACGATCAATTTTTCAAAGAAATACTTTTGGACATTACCCGTCCTCGGCTTTCTGACAGTCCTTATGAGCGGGTTATACTTCATTCCTCCCAGTTTTGAAATGCCATTTACGAACCGCTCCGTTATTGTACTCCGGCTGTGGATTCAGCTCTGTATCATTGCTCTCACATTATTATCGGTCTCTTCGTGGACCGGCAAAACAACAGTTATTCTTGAATCCTCCTTGTCCGTACCACCATGGAAACAGCTCCTGAGCAAAATGATTCTGTCCATAATGAACTGCTGTTTCTATTTTGCATTTTCCGTAATGATTTATGCACTTATCAATTCAGCCGTAAGCCAGTCAGTCCAACATGCATTTGATGGACTGAATGATCTGCGCATTTATCCGAATTTACTGCTGTACAGTACCGTCACCCTTATCTCTTTTATCATCGCCGGAAGTTTCTCCCTGACACGCCGCCATCCTGTTATCTTCACAGGGATTATCTATATTGTGCTGACCCGCATCTACAATTATCTCTTTGACCTTGTTTCACCCTGGAGCTATCAACATGAAATTCTGATCATAGTCCTCATTACAGTAGTTGTATTTGGTACAGGCTGCCTTCTTTACAAGTATCGATACCAGCAAAACTAACCATCAGGATTTTTGCAATCCGTACGTCCTGCGGAAGTGAAGCATATGCTCCCGGCAAAGCTCCTTTGTCCCAGCAAAGATTTTCTCATCCTCATTAAGGGGAAGCATCCGAAGGAAGAGAAAAAGAAGCGGCATATAGAACTCAACCGCAAGTATCTTCGGATCAACTTTTTGAAGCGCACCATGCTCGATCAGACGCGAGAAAAACATCGTCTGAAACATCATCGGTTCTTCATACAGTTCTGCATTGTAGAACTGCGCAATTGCCGGATTATTGTATTGTTCTATTGAAATCATGCGCCAGAACTTCATCACGTATGGTGTCATCAGAAACCCGTTGAAGAAACTCATCCCCAACTCGACATATTCATCTTCACCAAGCTTCATATAGAGCTCGGCTTCTTTTTCAACATGCATCGCATCGGCTTTATGCAAAAGCTTCCCATGGTCCATATAGGCGCGTTTCATCTCTGAATAGGTCTGGATCAACGAATCAAAAACGGCCCTTTTATTCTTGAAATGTTTGTAGAGGGCGCTTTCCTTGACCCCGACCGCATATGAAATGTCCCGGACCGAAACAGCGTCAAAGCCACGCCGGGAGAACATATCAAGTGACGTATCGAGAATCCTCTGACGAGTGTTCAAAATGGGTACTGACATACATCATTCCTCTCTTTTCTGCGAAGCTGCGGGCATTTTGGCCGCCGTCTGCGCTTCCCCGGAGTTCCTTGTGTATCTTATGGCAAGAATCATGATCGGTGCAAAATAAACGCACCATCCAATAAGGAGAATGCTTCCGGAGACATCGGAATCCGCATTGCTGAAGAGGTTTGTCATCGGCATGATTACACACAGCGGGAAAAAACAGCCGTGAATCATAAGCAGGATCTTCATCAGGCGGTCTCCCCTGTTCTGCGGCCGGACAACCAGTGCAAGAAACAGGGTTGACAGGGCCATCAGCCCGTAACCGAGAATATCATATGCGAAATACAGGGTTCCCGGAATCATCCGGAAATCAGATATAATCGCCGGGTTCATTGCATTTTGGCGGATGACAGTAATCTGCGCAAAATATACAATATTAATAAGTAATGCATACATGACTGCAAATGCAAGTGCTGCATTAGCGGCTGCCCTTCGCTCCGGAAGTGCATCAGCACACAAATCGCAGACAAGCAGGACATAGCACCAGGACAGCAGAAGGCAAACAGCATGCGAGAAATAATCGCTAGGCGTGAAAAGCCCGACAACCATATTGATACAAAACAAAATTGTACAGACTGCCGCCCCGATTGCGGCATAGAACCCAAGTCTTCGTTTCATATAGGAAATCCCCCCTCGTAAAATGACTGTATCGCAGCGGTTAACCGCAGATCCATCGGCTAACGATCGTTAACCTAACCGATACGAGTATAGTTAACACTCGTTAACCTGTCAAGGGGTTTTCTACTTTTATTTGGCACCCGCCTCTTTATATCCTTCGCGAAGCGAATCTATAAGTTCCTTAACCGTGAGAATTTTATCCGCGCGATAGGCGTTGGCTCCGGCAAATGCAAATCCATTTTTCATAAGTCCCTTTTTGGCATTCATCAGCGCAACCGAAATACAATACGGGCTGACTTTGTTATCACATGTCTTGATGCAGTGAAAAGGACACTTGAACGGCTTTCGAACTCCGCCTTTGACGTCTTCAAGGAAATTATTGATGATCGCTCTGCCGGGCAGCCCGACCGGACTCTTAATTATGCCGATGTCTTCTTTGCGTGCATTAATATATGTATTTTTGAAGACGGCAGATGCGTCGCACTCATTTGTCGTGACAAATCGTGTTGCCATCTGCACGCCCGATACTCCTAGCTGCATGAACCTGTAGATGTCCTCACCCGTATAAATGCCGCCCGCCGCAATAACCGGAATTGATTTGGCGCCGCTCTCCTCAAAAGGCTTCATCTCCTGGATTACATCGACAACCAGGTTCTCGAGTAAAAACGCACTGTCATCAATCTGTTCCGTCGAGAATCCCAGGTGACCTCCGGCCATTGGTCCTTCAACCACGATGGCGTCCGGTACATACTGGTATTTATCAAACCATCTTCTGGCTATTATGCGTGCCGCCCGCCCCGAAGAAACAATCGGTACAATCATCGTCTTTCCTGCATTGTTAAGGAATTGCGGCAGGTTCAGCGGAAGTCCGGCCCCTGCAAAAATAACGTCAATTCCCTCTTCAACAGCGGTCTTCACCATATCCTCAAAATTCGACATCGCAACCATGATATTGACGCCAAGAATTCCTGAAGTCATCTCCCGGGCTTTCCTGATCTCGCTCCGGAGCGCACGTATATTAGCCTCGAGATAATTCGAATGATAATCTTTTTCCATCATTCCGATACCCGCTGCCGAAATGACACCGACCCCTCCCTGATTCGCAACAGCCGAGGCAAGCCCCGACAAAGACACGCCAATTCCCATACCGCCCTGAATAATCGGCGTACGCGCTGTCAAATTACCAATAATAAGCTCTTTCATGTCCGTGAAAATCATGTGCTTCCTCCACTTGGAAACTTTCCTGTCCTGTGAGTGTCTGCAGATGAAACGGACTTGTATCCGAATCGTAATTCAATCACACTGCAAACAATCTCTGTTTATTACTAATTCAACTGTATACAGTGTAGACCCGTGGCGTGAAAAGCGCAATCGTTTTGATGATCAAAGTAAATAGTTTCCCGAATGCTTCCATATCGTTAATATAGACCATGCCTTCCAGTATTTTCCGTACGCAGTTTAGGAGGATTGCTCTTTTATCCCATTCCCTCCAGCACTTCCCTCACCATTTTCCTGTAATCCTCTGTAATCCGGGCGGGGCGCATAATTTGTGCGCTGTTTCCGAACTGAAAGAGCCAGGCGTAGAATACGGGACTGACGGAGGCCTGGATGTGGGCGATGATATGATCGGGTCCGTCTCGGTTTACGGGTATGGAGGTGCCGAACCTGTCCATGAGCGGGTTCATAAGGTTATTGGTCAAGCGGATATCAAGGGATACGGTCTCTCCGGTATACATGCCGAATTCGTTCTTAATATAGTTGTTTATCTCGAAGTCTTCCGGCTTAGGCAGGTTGTTAACCTTGGTGCAGGTGACGCTTTTCATGCGGTCAACACGAAAATTGCAGACTTTGGAGTAGCGTTCGTAATATCCGACGACGTAGTATTTGTCATCATTCCAGACGAGGGCATACGGGCTGATCTCATAACATTGCCCGGCCCTTCTGGCCTTCGTACCTTTTTCCACGGTATGCTCAATATAAGTAAAAGTAACGCGTTTGTTATGGTTGATCGCGTCATGGAGGGTACCTGTTGTGTAGTAAACGTGGTCATTCTCGGTTTTGACATGTCCGGCATAATGTACCTGACGACGCAGTTCAGTGGCGCGTGACTTACTGGTCAGGCATTCAAGCTTGCGGATAAGTGTGTCGGTCATGTCTTCCGGGATGAAATGGGCAGATTGGACCGCATCTACAAGAAGCTTAAGTTCCGCAATATCAAAGGAGCGGTTGGCAAGGCAGTATTCTACCGGCCTTGCCCGGTTCTTCTCTATCTCGTAACCGAAATCCTGCAGGGTCACGATGTCGCGGTAGATTGCTTTACGTTCGGCCGATACGCCATGATGGTCCAGATAGCTGAGGATACGGGTCATGGAGACGCCATGATCCTGATCCGTTTCTTCTTTCATCAGCTGGAGAAGGTGTAGAATCTTGAGCCGTGGCTGTTCTGTCCCTGCCATATGCGCCTCCTGTATTTATGAATATTTCAAATCAGTCATATCACTTTACATTATTTACCTTACGTTGCTGTGAAGCAAGGATTTTGATGACTTAATATGCCTTTTTCTGTTGTTTGTATTGTATCTCCGGCTATAGCTGCCATCGAGAAATTTCTGCATATGTAAAGAAAAAGCTGACATCTTGTCCGTGCCTGTATGACCGTGCCCCGCACGATTTACATATTATCAATAATGTGATATTGTTTCTTCGTATGGTTGGCAGCAGAAAATGCATGTTTCCCCGGATAATTGTGTGAAGAAAGACGGTACAATGATGAATTGCAGTGCTTCACCTGACGATCCTGCAAAGACTTCCGAGCAAGCCGGCAAAAACGAATTGTTCACCAGGTATGACCGCAGGCCGGCTCACTTATTATCCGATGCCCTGATCATTGATACCCTCATGAATTATTCGCAGGATACTATCTATTTTAAGGATGCTGAGTCTAAGTTTATTCTAAATGACAAGGCACATGTACTGCAGTTTGGCGTCAGCGATCCGGGTGCCCTGGCCGGTAAAAGTGATGCTGACTTTTATCCGGAAGTTTTTGCTTTACAGACACGTCAGGATGAGCTCGAAATCATGCGTACAGGTATTCCGATTATCAACAAAATGGAGCAGGGGATAAATGCAGACGGAGACGTCCTTACCTTCTCGTCTTCGAAATATCCGCTGTATGACGACGGGGGTAAAATCATCGGTACCTGGGGTACGTCCCGTGACATGACAAAGCTTGTGCTGGCTGAGGAAGAACTTGCCAGAGTCAACGCGAAACTGCGGGCATTGTCCCTGATTGACGATTTATCCGGACTCTATAATCAGCGTCACTTCTACGATTCACTCGAAGTGACAATCAAGCTGTTTACCAGAAAGCGCATGGGTGGTTATCCCGCCGATTTCTGCGTGGTCTTTCTGGATATTGACCACTTCAAGCTGGTTAATGATACATTCGGGCATGTATTCGGGGATGCAGCCATCCGTTATGCGGCAGGACAGATTCTTGCTCACACCAGATCCTCCGATACGGCTTTTCGTTACGGCGGCGATGAGTATGCATTGATTCTTCAGGATACCAACCTGTCAACAGGCAGGGACATGGCTGAACGTCTCCGCAAGGTCATTGAGCAAAATCCCCTTACCATAGATGATAAGACGATCCGTTTGACAGCAAGTCTCGGTGTCGTGGATTTCAATAATGAAATGAGCGCAGGTGAGTTGGTCCAAGGGGCTGACGCCAGACTTTACCAGGCGAAAAACGAAGGAAGAAACCGCGTAATCTGATTATCAGTTACTTAACCCCCAGCTGCGGTGCATCAGGTTCACCTTCTATTGCAAAAAGCGCCTGTTCCTCCGGGCTGAAAGTCGCAAGGAAAATCTCCTTCTCACCCGGCATCCAGAAATCTTCCTGCAGAATATCCAGCAGGTCCTTTCTGCTGTGGACATTAGCACGGATTAATTGGTTCTGCGCCCGGGCATCTGCCGCTGTACTGAGCTTTTCAACAAGTTCCGTATATTCATTGTCGGGCATAGGCGCACCTTCTGCAAAATAACTGGGTTCTTCGCTGCTGATGACTCCCTGTGCTGCAGATGGCAGAAGGATCAGATTCTCGGGGCATTGGTTTTCCAGGGCGCTTTCAAAAAGGGTTATCCATCGATCTGCATAAATATGGGCATATTCGACAGTCTCCGGACCGTATCCTTCCTGAAAAGCGCAAACAGCTTCACAGATGGTTTCCAGCCTTCCCCTTCTGTCCGAAGCAGGCATGGCAGAAAGTGACGAGAGTGCGGTCATATAGGCCGAAATCGGCCGGAGCCATGATTCGGACACGGGAATTTCATCGAGCATGTTCCAGACGGCGGCTGCATCCTTTTTGTCTTCGCTTCGAAGCAGCGCAGCAGCAAAAGCCTGCCCCATCAATATTTCAAAAAAGTTAACAGGCACGGAAGTGATATCCATATCATATTTGCGGCTGTAGGCAAGGATCAATTCACCGCGAAGTTTCTCCGGCACACGGTTGATGTATTCACATTCAATTCTCAGGCGGCGCAGATATACGTGCATATAGATGATTCCGGTTTGGCCTTCAATTTCGATCGCCAGCGGATAATCCATAAGGCTTGGTGTCTCATGTGCTGCATATTGTGCATCATAAAGACGGAAGAACGTCGGGATTTCACGGTAAAGCGTACCATAATATGTATCGAGGGGGAGATGGATTTTCAAGGCGAGTATGGCACGGAAATTTCGTTCCGACTCTTCCAGGATGGCAAGAAGCTTTTTTTGACCGTCGCAGAAACGCTGCTCCACCGTGGCGCCCCGGTCCGGCGAAAGGCTCAGTGTATAACGGATAGATGCAAAAATATTCCGGCCGGTCCGCTCGGAGACGGAGGATGCACCCTCCCCGACAAAGTGGGTCAGTTCGTTCTGGAAAAGTGCCAGGATCTCATGGGCTTCTTCATCCGTTCCGGCCGGTTTGCGGCGCAGCTGTGTGTCGGGATGAGCCGCATGGTTCTGCGGGTCGCCGGTTTGTGAGGTAAAGTCAGCAGTTTGGCTGGCTTCGGTTTCTTTGTTGCCGGAATCAGATTTCGTCCCGTTCAAGTATCCGCGGACAGCAAAAACATTTCTCCGGAATATATCTGTCACCACCGGCGGAAGATCTTCCGGTTCGACTGTCTCTTCCTCATCATCAAAGAAGGAGCCCCTTCCGGGAGTTTCCTCGGCACCGCGGTATAGGTTCTTTTTCAATTTGTAATTTTTAATGATGCGGTCGGCGCCTTTTCCCCGAAGCAGGTCTGCATCGCCGCCGCAGTAGTTATCATAGTATTCCGCAACTGCGATAATAATATCATCGTCGGCCAGGAAATCGCTTGTCTGATTCTGGATATAGAGAATCACTTCGAACCAGTCGTTGATTACCTGAGGCAGCGTATCCTGTTCGGCATAAGGGGATTGGGAAGCGCGCTCAAGAAGCTTCTCCGTCATTTCCAGGGACCACTGCAGACGGGCCTGACGTGCAAGTGTACTCTGACGCGACGCCAGAACTTCGTGAATTCCCTTCTCGGTGAGGTATGCGCCGATTCCCTTGATATCGTCATTTGCATTACGCAAATCAGTTACATGTGAATCGGAAGAAGTAAGAAACCCAAGCCTTTCAAGTCCGTCCTGACTATTCTTTTCTACCATGAAGAATCCCCCTTGACACCAATCTGCTGATGTGCTAACTTGTATTTGTGCATTTTTGCACAATAATCACTATCAAGAATACTCTTAATTTTCGCACGTTTGAGCGCACCCGTCAACAGGGTGTGCTTTTTTTAATGCAAGGGTTACAGTTGCAGCAATGCAAATTTTATTCAAAATAATCAGCCCTGCATATTGACAGCCACGTCAGCCGGTCTCATAATGAAGCCATTATTAAAGATACTTTCAAAAGTATCTTTTGAAAGGCGGATTTTTAATGACCGCAGATGACTGTTCCCATTTTGATCAGATTCGCATCCAGAACCGCCGCATGGTCAGAAACCTGATGCGCCATTTCCCGCAATTGTCAAAGGCGGCGCTTGCCGATATCTCGGGACTGAGTTTCCCGACGGTTGCAGCACTTCTTAATGATCTCCTTCAAACCGGCGAAGTGATGATTCTTCCGGATTCTCCATCGCGGGGCGGCCGCCCCGCCGAACAGTTTGCACTCAATCCGCTTTTCCAGTCCGCGGCCTGCGCCTATGTCGAGAATCACGAACTTTTCATCCGTGTGAATGATGTGATGGGAAATGTGCTTACCGACGAAAAAAAGGTGCTTACGCCGGGGCGGTGTGATGAACGGCTTAAAGATGAACTTCTGGATGTCCAAAATAGATATCCCTCCCTTTCGGTTATCAGTATGGGCATTCCAGGAGTTATTGCGGATGGACAGATCACCTATTTGCCGGACTACCCTGAATTTCAAGGCCTTCACCTGCAGGATTACCTTGAAAAAGCATTGTCTGTACCTGTATTCCTGGAAAACGACGTGAATGTATTTGTTTTTGCTGAACGCGAAAAATGGCCGGATCTCGTTCACATCTTCTATGGTACCAATTGCCCCGGGGCCGGCATTCTCCAAAGCGGTGCAATCGTCCACGGATCCACCGGATGCGCCGGTGAACTTGAGTACCTGCCGTTTGAACACAATGGCCGTTTTGTAACCTTCGCCGAAAAACTCTCCTTCATTGCGCAGGATTATAAAGATCCGGCAAAGGCACAAAAGAGAAGAACCGAACTCCTCTCCTGCATAGCCCGGGCAGTCGCAAGTCTGGTCTGCGTAATAAATCCTCCCGATGTCGCACTTTCCGGGTTTGGCCTGACGGATGCGGATACCGCCGACCTAAGGATAGAGCTTGAAAAGATGATCCCCGCAGCACGGTGTCCTGATTTCCATATCGTCGACAAAATCGACGACCTGTACCAGGCCGGTCTCCTTCAGGCTGCAATGGATTATTGGAAATTGAAATAATATACCACTGGAGGAAATTATGATTACCGCCATTCTTCTTCTAATTATCTACCTTGCATTTGTGAGTCTCGGACTGCCGGACGGTGTGATGGGCGTTGCCTGGCCTGAAATGCGGCAGACCTTTTCGATACCATTGGCAGGAGCCGGTTTGCTGACCGTAGTCGGGTCAGTCGGTACCGTTTTCTCTGCCTTTTCAAGCGGGTACATCCTGAAAAAATTCGGAACGGGTCCTGTCGTCTGTGCAAGTTCAGCCCTGACAGGACTGGCGATGCTCGGATTCGGATTATCCCACTCATTTTATTTCCTTATCCTCCTGTGTATTCCTCTGGGCGTCGGCGCCGGCGCCGTTGACACAGGGCTGAATGATTATGTTGCTACACATTTTTCTTCGCGCCATATGAACTGGCTGCATGCCTGCTGGGGATTGGGCGCATTCTGCGGACCGCTGATTATGACACAGGCAATTGTCGGTACCGGTTCCTGGAGAACCGGATATATCGGTGTTGCAGGTGTACAGCTCACTCTCGCACTCATTTTCCTCTTCACACTGAAACTATGGAATCTGCATGCACCGGAGCAGAAGGCCATGCAAAAGGAACGTGATAAAGAGAAAGCGGCCGTTTCCTCTGAAGTATCCCGCTCTCTGAAGCAGCGCCTGCTCGGGGGACTTCAGGAGATTTTCCATCGCAAAGGCTTGCTTTCAGGCATGCTGCTCTTCTTTTTTTATGTTGGTTCAGAGACATCGGTCGGACTTTGGAGTGCAAGTTATTTGCGCACAGCCAGATTTATTTCTGTTGCAAATGCCGGGCTATGGGTCTCCATTTACTATGGAAGTATTACAGTCGGACGTATACTAATCGGCTTTATTGTTGAAAAAATAGGCACAAAAACAGCCGTCCGCCTTGGATCCGCCGTTAGTGCGGCTGGTTTTATCTGTCTTCTTGTTCCGGCTTTTGCGAATATCCTTTGTCCTTTGGGGCTTTGCCTGATTGGTCTTGGTTTTGCGCCGATGTATCCCTGTGCAATGCAGGACACACCTCTGCGGTTCGGACGTGAATTCTCCCAGATTGCTATCGGTTATCAGATGGGCATGGCAAATATCGGTTATACCATCCTCCCGCTGGTTATCGGTGCCATTTCCGGGGCTACAACGCTTTGGCTCATCCCTATCGGCGCATTTGTCTTTCTCGGAGGCTTTGTCTTCTTCTATGAAAAACTCGCAAAAGCGGTATAATTCTCGTATATGAGCAGCCTTCTGTATTTTTGAGGGGATCAAATGAGCAAGAAAAAAGATGTCCATGTAGAACTGCGTTATTATGCGGTGCCGCAGAATGAATATTCACTTGGCTTATTGGGGGACAGCTGGAACAGGGTCTACCACAATGACATCCTTGATCTTCATTTTCACAATTTGCTGGAGATAGGCTACTGTCACAGCGGCGACGGCAGCATGGTATTCGATGACGGCGTTACCATACCTTATTCGAGCGGAACTTTCACAGTCATTCCCCAGAACATGCCCCACTCGACCTGGAGTAATGGCAGTGATCCAAATTACTGGGAATTCCTGTTCGTTGATGTTGAGAATTTTGTGTCCGGCACGTATATTTCAGACCCCATTTTTGCCCACGAACTTAATGCACGTATTAAAAAACGTTACTTTGTACAGACCGAAACGGACCAGCCTGCATTAGCCGGCACGATAAAGGCTATTTTACTGGAAAAGAAAGAGCCGTTGGAATTCGGTGCGGAAATCGAAAAATGCCTTGTGCAAAAGCTCCTGCTGCAAATTGCGCGTTCAAATCCGTTTGAAGGTAAAAAAGGTGATCATCCCCTGAAACGGCGAAAGATGATGCTCGAGTCGCTGGATTATGTCAACGAGCATTATGCCGAACCAATCAAGATACATGTGCTCGCGAAGACCTGCCACATGAGCGAGACGCATTTCCGGCGGATGTTTGAAGACACGATCCATATGATGCCGGTTGACTACATCAACTATGTCAGGATTCAGAAATCATGTGAACTCCTTCACAGTGCCAACGACACAATTGAAAGCGTTGCTGTTAAAGTCGGGTTCATCTCACAGTCAACATTCAACCGGAATTTCCTCAGATTTGTAGGTGTATCACCTCATAAATGGAAAACAGCAGCAGATAATTACGAGGTCAAACTTCAGAATTATAAGATCACAGCACTGAAGGGCTGGTAAGCTTTTATTCCTTAAATGGTCGAATATGCACATTTTGTGTACGATTCCGAAAACATAAACCCTTTCAACCATGTAATAATATGCACACAAACCGCCGCAGATTTTCAAAATAATTGCACAATATCACAATAACTCGAGTAGATATTGAGGATTTTTTCTTTTTTTGCGGCAAAGATGCAACATCTATTACAGGAGGAAAAGAAATGAAGAGAAAGCTTATTGCAATGTTTATGGTTCTTGCAATGACTCTGTCCGCTACTGCTTGTACACAAACCAGTACCGCTACTACTACCACCGCAAAATCCGATGCGACAGCAGCCACAACAAAAACAGCAGCTACAACAGCTGCTCCCGCCACTGGTGACAATACCCTGACCGTATGGTGCTGGGACCCTGCATTCAATATTTATGCAATGCAGGAAGCCGAGAAAATTTACCAGAAGACTGTCCCTGATTTCAAGCTGAATATTGTTGAAACACCCTGGGCCGACATTCAGACCGCATTAACCGTTGCCGGATCTTCCGGGGATTACAGCACACTTCCTGACGTCTTCCTTTGCCAGGATAATGCTTTCCAGAAGAACGTTATCACCTTTCCTAAGCTGTTTACGGATCTGACCGGTTCCGGCGTCGCATTTGACCAGTTCGGCAGCGCAAAAGTTGCTTACTCGGTTGTTGACGATAAGAACTATGGTGTTCCGTTTGACAACGGCGCTGTCATTAACTGTATGAGAACGGATGTCCTGGAAAAAGCCGGTTATACTGTTGCTGATTTCACGGATATCACATGGTCCAAATATATTGAGCAGGGCAAAGTAGTCCTGGAAAAAACCGGTATGCCGCTTCTTTCCATGCAGGCCGGCGAATCCGACCTTATCATGATGATGATGCAGTCCGCAGGCGCAAGTATGTTTGATGCCAAGGGCAACCCGACAATCGTTGACAACCCAACCCTTACCGCTGTACTCAACACATATGCCGAACTTGTAAAATCCGGTATATTGGTACAGGTCAACAGCTGGGATGAGTACATTGCTACACTTACAAGCGGAACCGTCGCCAGCACAATCAATGGCTGCTGGATCCTTGGTTCCATCCAGACTGCAAAAGACCAGTCCGGCAAGTGGTCCATGACCGACATGCCCAAACTTGACAGCATTGCAACTGCCACAAACTATTCCAGCAACGGCGGTTCCAGTTGGGCTGTATCTTCAAACTGCAAAAATACAGCACTTGCTTATGATTTCTTTTCCAAGACATTCGCCGGAAGCGTTCCTTTCTATGAGACAATTCTTCCTTCATCCGGTGCCCTTGCGACATACCTCCCTGCCGGAAAAAGCGATGTATATTCCAAGCCGTCAGATTTCTTCCAGGGCGAAAAGATTTTCACGAAAATTATTGATTTCGCAGGCAAGGTACCCAAGAACAATACCGGCGTTTACTATTATGAAGCCCGTGATGCAGTTGCTACCGCACTTACAAATATCATCGCAGGTGCAGACACGGCCAAAGAACTTCAAGCCGCACAGGATACTGTTGTGTTCAACATGCAGGGTTAATTCCTTATCTGTTATTGGTATGGTTATTATATAATTACAGGGGAACGGCTTGTCGGCCCGGGCTGGCAGGTCGTCCCCCTTATTAGTACAAAAGGGGGATAATCATGTGAGTAAGCACAGAATGATGCTTAACAAAAAGCAAAGCATGACCGGCTGGGTATTCCTTGCACCGGCAGTGCTTCTGATCGCAATTTTCAGCTTTGCCCCGATGGTAAGGGCTCTATTATTGTCCTTTCAGAGTGGAAAAGGTACAAACCTTTCATGGAGCGGGGCCTACAATTATATCCGCATGTTTCAGGACAAGATATTCCTGCAGTCGCTGTTAAACAACTTTATTTATCTGATCATCCAGGTTCCCATTATGCTTGTGCTGGCGTTGATTCTGGCGGCTATGCTGAACAATAAAAATCTTAAATTCAAAGGTCTGTTCCGTACGGCGATTTTCCTGCCTTGTGCAACATCACTTGTATCGTATGCAATTATTTTCCGCACTTTATTTGCCAACGACGGCCTGATTAACTTTTTTCTGATTAAGCTTGGTATCCTTGATACCGGATATCAATTCCTTACGAATACAACATCAGCAAGAATTGTAATAATTATTGCTCTTATTTGGCGCTGGACCGGTTACAATATGGTGTTCTATCTTGCCGGCCTGCAGAATATTGACTATTCAATCTATGAGGCAGCCAGAATTGACGGCGCTTCAACATTTCAGATATTCAGGAAAATTACTGTTCCGCTCCTGAAGCCGATTATCTTGCTGACGGCAATCATGTCCACAAACGGCACGCTCCAGCTATTCGATGAATCTTTCAACCTGACGGGCGGCGGACCTTCCAATACAACGATTACCATGTCCCACTACATATACAATATTTCATTCAAATATGTACCTAAATTCGGCTATGCAGCGGCTATGTCATTTATGATATTGTTCTTAGTTGCCTTCCTTGCCTTAATCCAGATGAGAGTAGGTGATAAGCGTGATTAAAAAAGATGTCAGGCTGACTACAAAAGGAAATGGTATCAGCTATGTTGTTTTGACTATTGTGTCCTTGTTTTCTGTTTTCCCGTTAGCCTGGATGGTAATATCTGCAACAAACAAAAGTGTTGATGTTACAAGGGGCGTACTCATCCCCGGCACGGCATTTCTGGATAACCTGAAGAAACTTCTCGCAGCCCAGGCACTGGGGACTGCAATGGCTAATTCCTTTAAATATGCCATCATCCTTACGGTCGTTTCCTTGCTTATCTGTTCCCTTGCCGGTTATGCTTTTGAAATTTATCATGATAAGGGCAAGGATTTTGTTATGAAAATCATTTTGCTTGCAATGATGGTTCCGTTTGTTGCGGTGTTGATTCCTTTGTTTCAGATGATGTCTGCGGCAAAGCTGCTTAACACTACAGCGGCATTTATCCTTCCCTCTATTTCCACGCCTCTTCTCATCATGCTGTTTCGTCAGAGTTCCCGTTCTTTCCCCAGGGACATCATCGAAGCTGCCAGGATTGACGGTCTGAAGGAATACCAGATTTTCCTTCGGATGTTTGTCCCAACGCAGAAGTCCACATATGCAGCAGCACTTACCATTACGTTCATGGCTGCGTGGAATGCATATCTGTGGCCTATTGTCGTCATGTCAGATAAGAAGAGCATTACCATGCCCATGCTTGTTGCAAACACGATCCAGGGTTATGTCACAGACTACGGAGTCGTTATGGTAGGCGTCCTGTTCTGCACACTTCCTACAGTTATCATTTTCTTCATCCTTCAGAAGAACTTTGCAGAGGGGATTACCGGTTCAATTAAATAATTTCTAATAGTTACCATATGCCAGTGACATAATTAATGATTACCTCAAGATTGGGAGGCTCAATATGCTGCGTTTTGAACATGATAAGATAAATGATCCCACTTTTTTTGCCAACAACCGCCTGGAAGCCCATTCCGACCATAAGTACTATTCTTCCCAACAGGCAGCGGCAGAAGATAATGATGATTTTTGCTGTTCACTTAATGGATTGTGGAAGTTCTCCTATGCCGCAAGCTACAATGCGGCCATCCCCGGCTTTGAGAAAGTCAATTATAACTGCCATCCCTGGGAAGATATCCGTGTACCTGCCAGCATTCAGATGGAGGGGCATGATGTCCCTCAATATGTGAATGTGCAGTATCCCTGGGATGGACGGGAAGAGATCGTCCCCAACCAGGCGCCGGCAAGATTCAATCCTGTGGCGAGCTATGTGAAGTATTTTACAGTGCCGCAGAACATGAAAGATCAAAAGATCTGTATATCCTTTCAGGGTGTCGAAAGCGGCATGACGGTATGGCTGAACGGTCAATACGTGGGCTACAGTACCGACAGCTTTACTCCTTCTGATTTTCTGCTTTCCCCTTTTCTTATTGAAGGAGAAAACAAGCTTGCCGTACAAGTATATAAATGGACCGCAGCCAGTTGGTGCGAAGATCAGGATTTTTTCCGTTTTTCCGGAATCTTCCGCGACGTCTTTTTGTATGCCGTTCCCGTAGTTCATGTGACTGACCTTGCCGTGCGTGCAAAGCTTAGCGACAGCTTTGCTGCTGCGGATTTGTTCGTCGATATGAAGGCGGAAGGTTCCGGATGCGTCAGCATGACACTGATGGACGGGAATAATCCGGTCGCTCAGTATGACGGAAGACTTGAAGGCACTACTTCGTGTAAGCTTGATGTAAAAGAACCTAAGCTGTGGAGTGCCGAAATCCCATACTTGTACGACTTACTGATCACCGTCCGGGATGAATCCGGAACGATAACGGAAGTCATTCCCCAGAGAATCGGTTTCCGCCGGTTTGAAATCAAAAACTGCGTTATGCTTTTGAACGGCAGACGTATTGTGTTCAAAGGTGTCAACCGCCATGAGTTCAGCGCAGTATCCGGCCGCTATGTATCCGAGGAAGAAACACTCCTGGACATCCTGACAATGAAACGCAATAATATCAATGCAATCCGCACTTCCCACTATCCGAATCAGTCATACCTGTACCGTTTGTGCGATGAATACGGAATCTATTTGATTGATGAAGCCAATATGGAGTCACACGGCTCATGGGAAGCCCTGAACAGGGGTCAGATCACGATAGCGGATGTTGTGCCCGGAGATCGTCCGGAATGGCTTGCGCCGATGCTGGACCGTGTTAATTCCGTTTTCCAAAGAGACAAGAACCATGCATCCGTGCTGATCTGGTCCTGTGGGAACGAATCCTTCGGCGGTAAAAATATTTTTGAGATGTCACAGCTTTTCCACAGGCTCGACCCTTCACGCCCGGTCCATTATGAGGGTGTTGTCCATGACAGGAGATATAACGACTCCACCGACATTGAAAGCCGCATGTACACTCCCGTTACGGAGATTAAGGAATATTTGAAGACAAACCGGGACAAGCCGTTTATATGCTGTGAGTATACACACGCTATGGGTAATTCCTGCGGTGCCATGTACAAATACACAGATCTCACCGATACGGAACCTCTTTACCAGGGGGGGTTCATCTGGGACTATATCGACCAGTCCCTTTTTGCAAAAACCCGGTATGGTGATGATTACCAGGCTTACGGCGGAGATTTTGACGACCATCCATGCGACTACAACTTCTGCGGCAACGGCATTGTATACGCTGGTGCACGTGATGCTTCGCCCAAAATGTCCGAAGTAAAATACAATTATCAAAATATTCATGCACAAATAACGAAAGATTTCGCAGTCATCACCAATCGAAATCTGTTTGTTGCAACCGATTATTTCAATTGTTTCGTTACACTTCAGAAAGACGGCAGAGTTATAGCTAAAAAGGAGATGCCGACTGATGTCGCACCTCTGAGCCAAAAAACGTTGAAGCTTCCTTTCCCGGAATATACAGAGCCGGGCGAATATGCTGTAACTGTTTCTTTTGTCCTCAGGGAGGATACCCTGTGGGCTCCAAGGGACCATGAGGTTGCATTTGGCCAGGGAATTTACAAAGTACTGCCGGAAGTGTCTGTTATTCCGGCGCCTTTCGAGGTGATTCGCGGCAATCTGAATTTCGGTGTCAGGGGAGAAAATTTTGATGTACTCTTTTCCGGCCTGAACGGTGGCCTTGTCTCCTACCGGTATGGCGGCAAAGAACTGATCAAGGGAATTCCGATGCCGAATTTCTGGCGTGCCCCCAATGATAACGACCGCGGCAATAATATGCCTGCACGTTACGGTCAATGGAAGATTGCCAGCCTTTACCTCTCTCACAGGTATGCTAACGGCAGGAACATTCTCATTCCGGAAATCATTGTGAACGACAAATGTGCGGTAATTACCTTTCATTACCTGATTCCTACCGTGCCGGCAACCGAATGCAGTCTTACCTATCGTGTGTCGGGAGATGGTACAATCACGACCCGGCTTGAATATTTACCGGAAAAAGCACTTGGTGATATGCCGGAATTCGGCGTCATGTTCAAATTGGATGCTGATTATAACCGCATGGAGTGGTACGGCCTCGGTCCGGATGATACGTATGCCGACCGCAGCAGAGGCGCAAAATTAGGAATTTATTCCGGATCCGTGTCAGACAACATGGCAAAATACCTTGTACCTCAGGAATGCGGAAATAAAACGGGTGTTCGCTGGGCAAAGATTATGGATCGAAAAGGCCGTGGAATTGAATTTTGCGGCGATGAAATGTACTTTTCGGCTTTGCCTTACTCCCCGCACGAGCTCGAAAACGCCAGGCATCCTTTCGAATTGCCACCAGTCCATTACACATATATACGTGCAGCCAAGATGCAGATGGGTGTAGCAGGAGACGACAGCTGGGGCGCACAGACACACCCCGAATATTTACTGGATATCAGCAGCCGGCTTGTGTTTGAATTCAGTTTCAAGGGTATTTAGGGAATTATTCAGGAAAATATAAGTGTATCCTCCCTGATTAAATGCAAAAACTCCCCCTGGTTACAGAACACGCATTGTTCTGCTGCCGGGGGGAGTTCTAATTGAAGGCTTTGCCTCTGAGGTCATTTCATGACCGGAAGGGTTTCAACTCGCTTATAGTTTTGCCAGTGTCTTATAGTGTTCTTTCAAAGAGGGGTATATGGAACGGTACAGCTGATAATATGATTCATAATCATGATGGCTTTGAGCATCTGGGGACGCAGTATCTTTGGTCAGGACGGCTATTGAGCAAGCTTCTTCGACACTTCTATAGACACCTGTCCCGGCTCCCGCCAGAAGGGCAACGCCCAGGGCAGGACCTTCTTTGGAGGCAATCGTAGTGACTTCACAATTGTATACATCGGCTAGCATCTTTCTCCACAGGGGACCCGCACCGCCGCCGCAGGCCCGCATAACATCAATCGGCGTGTCCATGCCGGAAATAACCTCCAGGCAGTCCCGCAGTGAAAAGGAGACACCTTCCAGGACGGCCCGTATCATATCCCTTTTCTGATGCATGGCGGACAGGCCAAAAAAGACACCACGGCAATCCGGATCCAGATGCGGTGTGCGCTCTCCCATCATGTACGGGAGGAATAAGAGCCGGTTCGACCCGATCGGTGCTTTCTGTGCCTCCATATCCATCAGGTAATACGGACTGACTCCCATCTGGGCAGCTGTCTCCATCTCAGACTGGCAAAGATTATCACGGAACCATTTCAGTGACAGCCCTGCACCCTGTGTGACACCCATGACATGCCAGCATCCCGGTACGGCACAGCAGAATGTATGAACTCGCCCTGCAGGATCAATATGCATTTTCGAGGTGTGGGCGTATACAACACCGGATGACCCTATCGTTGTAAATGCCTGCCTGTCGCTTACGACGCCTGTTCCGACAGCGGCGGCGGCATTATCCCCGGCCCCTCCGACAACAGGTATTCCGGCCTTAAGTCCTGTAATGGCAGCAGCAGAAGAAGATACCTGCCCGCTGACCTGAATCGATTCAAATACGGGAGCCAGAAGGGATTTGTCTATTTCCAGCTTTTGCAGGACTTCATCCGACCAGCATCGGCCGCCGATATCCAGAAGCTGCATGCCGGATGCATCCGATACTTCGGTCGCATATTCACCCGTAAGCATCAGGCGGATATAGTCTTTGGGAAGCAGTATCTTCCTGCATCGTGCGTAGTTTTCGGGTTCGTTGTTTCTCACCCAGAGAATTTTGGAAGCTGTAAAACCGGTAAGGGCAGGATTGGCGGTGATTTCAATAAGCCGGGCTGCTCCGACTTTTTCCGTTATTTCCACACATTCTTTTGCGGTACGCTGATCACACCAGATAATGGCAGGACGAATAACCTGATCCTTTTCGTCCAGCATAACCAGCCCGTGCATCTGACCGGACAGGCCGATTCCGCGGATCTGTGACGGATCGATGCCGCTCTTTCCCATTACCTGCTGCAGTGTGCCGGATACAGCCTGCCACCAGTCGGAAGGAAGCTGTTCCGCCCACCCGTTATGGGGCTGGTACATCGGGTATTCAATAAGCGCATCGCAGATAACATCGCCCAGTTCATTAAAAAGTACGGTTTTTGTGCCGGATGTGCCAATATCAATTCCAATTAAATAATTCATATGCTTCTCCTTGTGGTGTAAGCAAAGACTTTTCCTGCGGTATTTTGCAGGAAAAGTCTTTCACCTCACTATAAACTCTTTTCCAGCTAAACAAAAGGGTTTTCAAAATGACTTGAATTATCCGAACAGGACATCATTAAAAAGCGATTCGAGATATTCCTGGCGGCCGCTTTCTGCAGATACTTCACCTTTCCTGAGAGCATATGCTTCAAGATCCTGCAGGGTTGCCTTGCCGTTTATGATGTCGGAACCTATTCCTGACTTATAGCTGATATAGCGGTTTTCTACAAACTGATCCATACGCCCGTCTTCAATCATTTTTACAGCCATCTTAAGGCCCAGTGCAAAGGTGTCCATACCTGCAATATAGCTGTAAAAAATATCTTCATTGGTGTTGGAAGGGCGGCGGGCTTTCGAGTCGAAGTTCAGTCCGCCGTGTGTGAAGCCTCCGGCTTTCAATATCTCATACATCGTAAGTGTGCTGTCATAGACATTTGTCGGGAATTGGTCCGTGTCCCATCCGAGAAGAAGGTCTCCCTGGTTTGCATCTACGGAACCGAAGGCTCCGTTCGTGCTTGCTACACGAAGTTCATGCTGGAATGTGTGCATCGCAAGGGTCGCGTGGTTCGCTTCGAGATTAAGCTTGAAGTCCTTCGTCAGATCGTATTTACGGAGGAATGCAAGAACTGTAGATGCATCAAAATCATACTGGTGCTTGGATGGCTCTTTCGGTTTGGGTTCAATATAGAAATCTCCCGTGAAGCCAATGCTCCTGGCATAATCAACCGTCATGTGCATAAGACGTGCCATGTTATCCTGCTCAAGAGACATGTCTGTGTTCAGCAGAGTCTCGTAACCTTCGCGTCCGCCCCAGAAAGTATAGCCTTCTCCGCCAAGACGTACTGTAATCTCAATAGCTTTCTTGATCTGTGCTGCTGCATATGCGAAAACATCTGCACTTGGGGAGGTTCCGGCTCCGTTCATGTAACGGCGGTTACTGAACAGGTTAGCTGTTCCCCACAAAAGTTTCTTGTTATATTTTGCCATCAGTTCTTCAAGAAGATCTGTGATGACATCAAGGCGTGCATTGGATTCAGCAAGCGTTGCGCCTTCAGGTGCGATGTCACGGTCATGGAAGCAGAAAAAATCCATATCAAGTTTATCGAGGAGTTCAAAGGCTGCACGCGCCTTGTTTTTTGCTATCTCCATCGGATCTGTTGCGCCATATGTCTTGTCCATACTGCTTTCACCAAACATATCGGCTCCGCCTGAGCACATTGTGTGCCAGTATGACATGGCAAAACGCATATGTTCACGCATCGTTTTACCGGCAATTACCTCTTCCGGATTGTAATGATGAAAAGCCATGGGATTCTTGGTCTCTTTGCCCTCGTAACGTACTTTAGGGATATTGGGATAAAATTCACTCATAATTTGGGTCCTTCCTTTCTTCTGTGGGGCTGCCGCTTTGTTACCTGTTATCAATTACACTTTCACGGATAAGAATGTCAATTTTCGTATGTATTAAATCAGCCGCCGGAGTCTTCTTATCAAGGAAATAATCAAAAAGCAGCATGACGGGCATATATCCCTGTTGAAAAGGATCCTGACAGATTGTGGCGGAAATGATGCCCGATTCCAGAAACGGCTTTGTCTCAGATGTGCAGTCATGAGTAAAGAGCTTGATTTTGCCAACATTTCCTGTTTCCGTAAGAGCCCTGCATGCACCTCCGATACCTCCGGCCGTCATGTAGATTGCATCCAGATCCCTATACTTCTCCAGAATATCAAACGTATCGGCGTATGCTTTATCCACATCGTCCAATGTCTCGAAAATATCCATTATCTTAATATTCGGGTGATTGAGTCTGACGGCATCATTGAATCCTGCGATTCGCTGATTGTGACCAAGAACATGAATGGATCCGGTCAAAATAACAGTCTTCCATTGTCTTTTGTCAGCCACTAGACCCATAAGGCCTGCTGCAATTTCTCCGCTTTTCTGATAATCGGTTCCTATATAGCAAAGCCTGCTGGTCTTCTCAATATCTGTATTTGAAGCAATTACAGGAATACCCAGTTCCACAAGTTCATTTACTTTCTGTGCAATTTCCTTCTCGTTAATCGCTGCAATTACCAGTGCCTGAATCCCCTCGCTGCAGAGCTCATCAATAAGGTGCAGTTGCCCTTCGGCAGAAAATCCTTTCATAGTTTTAAGGGAGACCGTTACACCGTTGTCAGCAAGTGCCTCTTCGGCAGCACGCACTCCAGCTATTACATCATCAAAAAACTTATTGCCTTCAACCGGAAAAATGGCTCCGATTTTGAGCGGCCTCTTCCTTGCCGCAAGGCCCAGGGCAGCACGGTTTGTTTTGTAGCCTGTTTCAGCCGCTAGTTTGCGGATCTGCTGTGCTACATCAGGGTTGACACCATTTCTATTATTCAGCGCCCGGTCGACCGTCCCTCTTGAAACACCTGCCATTGCCGCAATCTCTTTGATTGAAGTCACTTGTTTACCACCACCCAAATCTCGCTGCTATTGGCTAATTGCCATTTCGTGCTCGAGCACGATTACAATCGAATTGTATATCCTATTAGCAGTTCTGTCAACAGGGATCTTTCACAATGTGGTTATCATCAAGATTTTGTGATACAATGTCGTTTACATTCCTTTGCTTTTTCCGAAAGGGGCCTTATCATGCATGCAGTAGTTTTTCCAGAATTAGCCGTTATGGCACCGGAGATTCTCTTTCCGGAAAAGAACGTGGACCTTGGAAGATGGTCTGTCATCGCTTGTGATCAGTTTACTTCGGAACCCCTGTACTGGACCCAGGTAGAACTCGAGACAGCCGGTGTTCCCTCTTCCGCCCATATGATTTTGCCGGAAGTCTATCTTGAATCCCTCCCGGCAAATCAGCTTGACCGTAAGATCGATTCCATTAACGAATCAATCAATACATACCTGTCCGACGGAACTCTTTATGAGCTTCCTTCAGGCTTTGTTCTTCTTTCCCGGGCAACACCCCGCCACTCTTCCCGTAAAGGACTGATCCTTGCCGTTGATCTTGACCAGTATGACTTCACCCCAGGGAACCATATGAGGATCCGGGCGACGGAAGGCACTGTTCTCTCCCGTATTCCGCCCCGTGTAAGAATCAGAAGAAATGCACGGCTCGAACTGCCTCATATCATGCTGCTGATTGATGACCCGGACTGCTCGGTAATCGAGCCCGCATATGAAGCTCTTTCATCATCGGGAAAAAACCGGTTATATGATACCAGCCTGATGCAGGGTGGGGGACATATTACCGGCTATTTTACTGAGGCCGGATCTGACGTGTCCGTACGTATTATCAATGCGCTTACTCATCTTCTGAAAAAATCCGTTGATGGATTCCTCTTTGCGGTAGGTGACGGCAATCATTCCCTTGCAACGGCCAAGGCCCATTGGGATTCTATCCGCCCGACGCTCTCTTTTGAAGCTGCCGCTTCACATTCGGCCCGGTTTGCACTGGTTGAAGTTGTTAATATACATGACACCGGCCTGGATTTCGAACCGATTCACAGGGTCATATTCGGTCTGTCAAATGATGATTTCTATGCTGCAGCCGGAACGTTTTTCGCAGGACAGGGGTTTCATTTTTTGAACGGAGATGAACTGGCCGTACTAAAAGGACAATTTCCGGTTTCTTCGCAGACTATTCCGGTAATCAGCGGCGGGATCTGCCAATACCTGGTTCTGACCGAGCCAAGGCACACTCTGGCCATCGGTTCCCTCCAGAATGTACTTGATCATATCCTGTTCCTGCGTACAGATGTCAGACTCGATTACATTCACGGTGAAGATGCGGTCCGGGCGCTCTCAACTACCGGAAATCTCGGGTTTCTTCTACCGGCTATTTCGAAAAACAGCTTCTTTGAGACGATTTCTGCCGAAGGTGTTTTCCCGAGAAAGACTTTCTCCATGGGGGAAGCCATTGAAAAGCGTTATTACCTTGAAGCCAAACGCATTACGGCAAAGGAGTAATTATGCCTGATTCACGTCCCTCCATCTGTATTATCGGTGCGGGATTAACCGGCCTTGTCTGCGCCTGGGAGCTTTCCCGCAAAGGATTTATCGTCCAGGTTGTAGAACAGCACTCTACAGCCGGCGGTATGCTCTCCTCTATGAGGATCGGACACGATTATATTGAACTGCTTCCCCACCATATCCGTAAAAGTGACCGGAATTTACTGGGGCTTTTGAAGGAACTGGGGTTGCAGGAAGAAATTTCGTGGTTTGATTCCTACTGGTACGGCCGGGTCGGCCGCAAAAAGCTTGGTTATCTTGATAATGGCTTTCATTCGTTAATCAGTGCCCTTACGCAGGAGATCGCAGATCATGACGGATTAATTCATTACGGATATACGGCGATGGATATTGCGCTGACCGGTGATATGGATAAAGCCGCTTCCTCCGGCGTACCGGCATCCTCACTTTTACCGGGCAATGCTCCGCGGTATCAGGTTTCCTGCGTACTTGCAGACTGCACAACTGTTGTATTGGATGCCGATAGTGTCCTTTTTACTGCATCATGCCGCAATTTTGCGCACATCACACACGATTTGCCAATGCCTACCGATTATCGCGATACACTGATGGACGTAACATATAAAGCAAACATGTGCCTGATGCTTCTCATGAAAACGCAGTTTACCGGTTGTTTCTCCCGTCCGATTGCATTCAACGCACCCTTCCAAAGAATCATTGAGCATACCAATCTGGTCGGGGAACGAAGATACGGCGGACATGTTGTTTACCTTTCCGGCTCATTTCCTACCTCCCATCCGCTTTGGACACAATCAGATGCGGAAGTTTTCATTGAGTTTTTCAAGCATCTTCAGCTCCTGAATCCGGTCACCGTCAGGGAAGATATCCTGACATGGCGCCTGACGCGCACACGCTATGCTGCCCCGTCCTCAAAGCCCGTATATAGCCTGATTACACCCCTGATGCCAGGCTTGTATGTAAGCAGCCTGGCGCTGGTCGACGGCGGAGCGGAAGACTCTGTTGAATACAGGATGGACGCATGCGTTTCCATGGCCAGGCAGGCCGCCAGGTCCATCGAGCAGGAACGTTCAAATCCCGTCCAAAAAAATACAAGCTATGCGACAATCGACCGTATTTATTGATGATAATATCAAATAGAGTATATAATCAGCATATAAGCCGGTGCATATCGTTGTGATCGGTTAAATGAGTATTCCCGGAGGATCCCGATGAATAACATAAAACGTGATTCACACATGTCCTCGTCCGATCCCGATGGTTTGGATGCGCAGAATATCAATGTATCCGGCAAATCGCTGACTGAGGGGAAAATCCAGCCCATCCTTTTTCTCTGGTTTCTTGTTCCTGTTGTGCTCGCATTAATACTGTCTAGGCATTTAAAAGGCGATCAGGCGGCATATCTGTGCTGGTGGTCTACTCTTCTGTTATTCGGAATAGGCGCGTTCCCCGTCACAGCATGGATGTTTCCCTCTTTTTGCGGGAAAGGCTATGGCTTCTCAAAGGCTGTCGGCATTCTTGCGGTATCTTTTGTACTCTGGACCTTCAGCTACCTGCAGGTGATCCGGTTCACGCGAATTTGGATAACTGTCCTGCTGGCTGTGCTTTTCTTTGTAAGCTGGGGAATCCCACGGACAAGGAAGGCCGCTATCAGGGCTCTTTCCTCGAAGACCGATATATGGGAGATCACTTTTGAGGAGAGTCTTTTTGTTCTCGCCCTTCTGGCGTGGTGTATTCTTAAAGGAATTCGTCCGGAGATTAACGGGGAAGAGAAATTCATGGATTTTGCCTTCCTGAATTCACTGGTCAGGAATGATACTCTGCCGGCCCTGGATCCATGGCTTGCCGGAAGCACAATCAATTACTATTATTACGGGCAATATATTTACGCCCTCATAACCAAATTTACCGGAATTGTAACCGGAGTCGCCTATAATCTGTCCATGTGTACTACTTTTGCATTATCCTTCACCATGTCTTTTTCGCTCGGTTCATTATTCCTCGACGGTGCCATAAAAAAAGGACTGCGGGCTCCGGCTGGATTTCGTGCAGCTGCCGGAATTCTCAGCGCTTTTGCCGTTGCTGTCTTCGGCAATTCTCACGCCTTCTTTTATGATGAAAATAATTGGGTCGGACACAAAATCCTCGGATTGTTCTCGAAAATGGGTATTACGGTTGGCCGTACCGACCGTTTTTTCTACCCGGATTCCACGCGTTTTATCGGACATAATCCGGATTCACAGGTGTGGGATACAGCTAAGACGACACTTCTGAAATATGGTGACTATACAATCCATGAATTCCCCAGCTACTCCTACCTGTTGGGAGACCTCCATGCCCATGTTGTTGGCCTGATGATCGTCATGCTGATTGTCGCCGTACTCTTCTCCATGTTCATGAATGCCCGGCATCCTTCCGGAGAGGAAGTACTCATATCGGTTTTCCCGCGCGGTGATGCACCTATCGGCCTTGTTAAGCGTATCACCTATGAAAGTAAACGGCTTTTAAAACCGGAGATTGTCACAGTCGGCATCCTTCTGGGTATTGCAACGATGTGTAATTACTGGGATTTTCTTATTTATTTTATCGTCGGCTGTATGACCCTTCTGATATATAATATCAAGACATCCAGGCATTTTATGTCATTGTCCGGTGTACCGTTTTTCCTGACGGAAGTGGCGATGATCCTGATCACTTATTTGAAGTATTCCAAAATGGCTGCCGAACATGTCGGAATCCAGATGATTGTGTTTCTGATCTGTATGATCGGTACGTCACTCATCCCTTGTGCGCTGACGAGAACCGGTCTTGGGATGTCCTTCCTGTTTACCGTATCCAGCCTTTGTTCCCTCACCTTCAATTCCAGATTTGACATGATCGCGAATTCCCTGGCAAAAACAGTAAATCAATCCCCGGTTTACCAGTTCCTGATCCTGTGGGGCGTACATATTCTGTTTGCCATCCTGTTAATCGTAGTAACTCTTTTTTCAAGAAGGGACTCTCAGGCTGTATTGCGGCTCCAAAAAGATGATGATTATATTCCCGGTAATGCCGTCGTCCGATTCATGAGCCAAATGAATCCGGCAGATATATTCATGTCCGGCATAGCAGTAGTATCTTTCATCCTTCTTGCAGCTCCGGAAATCTTCTATGTGCAGGACATTTATTCCGGCAGTTATAAACGGTCCAATACCATGTTCAAATTTACATTCGCAGCATTTGTACTGCTTTCGCTCGTCCTGGCATATTCTTTTATACGCTTTCTCTGTATTCATATTAAAAAGAAGTCACATTTCAATGTATTCATAGCCGGGGCCTGTGTCCTCGCTCTTATTCTTTTCATTCCCATGCACTACCCCTTCGTTGCCATTAGTCAGAGGACCGGTGAAATTTCCTTGGACATGTACAAAGGACTTGATGGCACACTGCCGCTTATAACCAGAAACAGCCCGTTACTGCCGGCTGGAGAAGGGGATCTTGCAGCTTATGCTGCTGCAATAGACTGGCTTAATGCGAATGTTTCAGGGTCCCCTGTCATTTGCGAAGCCTATGGATACAGTTATACCGATAACTGTATTGTCTCGGCATATACCGGCCTTCCCACGATCATTGGCTGGCAGACACATGAATGGCTGTGGCGTTTTCATGGCGTTGTCGGCAGCAACGGGGATCTGGTTAGTGATCCATCCAAACCGGATGTCTGGAAAGATATCCTGACTCCGCGGCAGACAAATGTAAAAATGATCTATACGAGCAACAATGCTCCGGCTGTCAGGGCACTTCTGACAAATTATAACGTGACCTATCTGATTGTCGGTGACCTTGAACGAACCCAGTATGTCAGCATCAACGATACACTCCTGAAATCGATGGGAGAGATCGTATTCGAAAGCGGAACACTCTATATTGTAAAAGTGAAATAGAAAAAGGAAAATCCCTTTCTTTCCAGCTCAGGTTCGCGGAGAGAGTCATTCACTTGCTTCTGAGTAGATTCCGCAGGATTGCAAAGCAATCCGAGGACTGCCCGAGCGAAGAAGCAAGTGAATGGCTCTTGCGCAGCGCCCGATGGGTGCTAAGGTCGGACCGCATTTCTATGCAGTAAAGATGCGCATGGCATCCCGCAGGAATACTGCGCAGCCCGGCGCTATTTTGTCATAGTATGCTGTAAATCGGGGATCATCCACATAGCCCTGCACTAAAGCCATATGTGCTTCCTTGGAATACGAGTCCCAGAAGTACATCAGCCATTTTTTGTGGAGACCGCAGGCCTTTTGAGACAGAATACCTGCAGGATCCCCTTCTTCGAAAGCCGTCTTAATGGCCAGGCTGAGTTCGTCCGTAAGGGCTGCCAACCGTAAATTATCATCTTTTGTCATATTGGTTAGTTTTTGATTCGAGTGGTCAACGACTTCATTACCATATTTGCTTCGTATTTCCTTTCCGTATTTTTCTTCATTCTCCTCGATCATTTTTTGAGTGAATCCTTCAAATTTTTCCTGGTCCGTCATTGTTGCTCTCCCCTCCTGCATTTCAATTGTTTTTTCCACGTTGGCAATCAGTTTTTCCAGCTGCACTTTTCTATCCATCAACAGATTCCTGTGTTCACAAAGCACCCTGTTCCTGTCAAAATCGCCTGGCGTAAGTATGCCTCGTATTATCTCAAGACTCATCCCTAATTCCCTGAAAAAAAGTATCAGCTGTAGTTTGTCGATTTCTTCCTGTCCGTATACCCTGTAGCCTGACGAACGAATCCTGCCTGGTTTCAGGAGTCCGCAAGTCTCATAGTATCGCAGCGTCCTTGTTGATACCCCTGCCAAACAAGCCAGTTTATGTATTGTGTATTCCATATTTCAACCTCCACATGTATTGTAAACCTTGACGTAGCGTTAATGTCAAGAGGACAATGAACTTATTAATAAAAAAAGCCTTAGAACAATATTTTGTCCTAAGGCTTAGATTTCATGTGCAGAAAAAGGAATCAGGAAAAATCAAGCTGCGAAACACGCAGGACTCCTTTAATCCCGGTAAGCTGCCTGACAATGTCTTTTGTCACAGGCTGGTCTACCGAAATAAATGACTGCGCTTTACCGGAATCCGGTTTTCTTCCCCAGTTCATGCTGGCGACATTAATATTGTTTTCGCCTAATATGGTCGCTACTTTTCCGATGATGCCGGGAACGTCTTCATTTTGAATAGCAAGCACGTTGGGTGCAAGTTCGAAATTTATCCGATAACCGAAGAATGTGACAAGTACTTCCGTATCCATGCCAAATATTGTTCCATTGACGCATAGCTCGCGGTTATCTTCCGTAACGAATTTGACGTTGATAAGGTTGTTGTATTTCCTGCTCTGTGTAGATTTGCTCTCCACGATTTCAATTCCCTTATCTTCAACGGCCTGGCGCACATTGACGAAGCTTATTCTGTCGGAGGACAGCGCTGAAAGGAATCCCTTCAGCACGGACAAAGTCAATATTCCGGTCTCCTGCTTGGCAATATCACCGCGGTAAATCACTTCAATTTTTTTAACCGGTGTCTTCTCTGCCTGGTAATAAATTTTACCCAGCTTTTCACAGAGGGAAATATACGGGCGTAATGCGGTCATATTTCCTGAAATACCCGGCATATTGATTGCTGCCACAAGATCACCCTCAAGTGCCCTTGCGACAAGTTCCGTGACTGCTGCGCCGACATTGTGATTGGCTTCATGTGAGGAAGCACCGAGATGCGGCGTAATAACGCAGTTAGGCAGATTCAGAAGAGGGTTTTGGAAGTTTTGTTCCCCGGGCATCCTGTCATAGGATGGCTCCTTATCAAAGACATCTATTCCGGCGGCAGCAACCTTTCCTGTCTTTAATGCTTCTGCAAGGGCTGTTTCATTCACCAGACCTCCGCGTGCTGCATTGACTATCCTGACTCCGGTTTTACACCTGGCCAGTTCTGGAGCATCAATCATATTATAGGTTTCTTTGTTTTTGGGTGTGTGAAAAGTAATCAGGTCAGCAACTCCGAGAAGTTCCTCAAGAGATGCGCATTTTTTTACTTCTACACGGTCAAAAGACTCCTGAGGGATATACGGGTCATAAGCTACGACTTCCATTCCAATACCGGCAAGTTTTCTGGCGACAATCGATCCGATGCGTCCAAGGCCTATGATTCCTGCGGTTTTGCCCTCAAGTTCGTTTCCGATCATACGACCGCGCCGAAAATCATCCCGGTGTGCCGAATCGTTAGCGAAACAAATATTTCTGAATATGGCAAACGAAAGCGCTACTGCTAATTCAGCTGCTGCCATAATATTCGCTTCCGGAGTGTTTACAGCAATGATTCCGCGTTCCGTGCAGGCTTTTACATCAATATTGTCAATTCCATTACCGGCACGGCCCACTACTTTCAGGTTTGCAGCGCGTGCAATCAAAGACCGGTTGACCTGGGTTACGCTTCTTACAATAAGACCATCATATGGTTCAATAATCCCTTCAATTTCGGACTGTGAAAGACCGAGCATCTCGTCCACTTCAAATCCTTTATCCCGAAGATACAAAACCGAATCAGGCGCAATCTTCTCTGATAGTAATATTCTCATATTTCCTCCTGTAATGATTCCAGCCAGATTATGTCAGTACAATTGTAAACGGATTTCTGAAAATTGACCAGTAAAAAAAGAATGCCTTTCCAGTTCCATTTCTCGCAAAATATGAGAAATGCTGTGAAAAGGCATTCTTTACATGCAGTGCCATAATTCAAGTTACGCCGCCGGTGTCGGACTTGCCGTGGCCGTCCCCGTCAGATATGAGATCGGCGGGACCAGAATAACATCGCCGGGCTGCGGTACATAGTCAGCCGGTTTACCGTTATATGTGTTGATCATGGCGATCCTGGGATCAGTACTGCTGTCCAGCTTGATTCCGCCATATGTATAATAGAACAAATCCCACCATGTGCGGAAACCTGTCTTGTCGGTAAAGTAGAATGCACTGACAGGTGCAACCGTAACGGAAGGAGTCACCGCAGGAGTAACAGAACTGCCCGGTGCCGGTGTTGCCGTGTCGGCAGGCGTCACTGCGCCGGTAGGTGTCAGTGACACGATAATGGAAGGGACTGAGGTAACTGCCGGTGTTTTTTTGTTGTTACCAGAAATGACAAAAGCAATAACCAGTATAATTACACAAACTACACATAATGCGATCAGGCCGGCCACCCAAAACTTATTGCGTTTGTATGCCGCATCCGTATCACCGTAATCAAAACCCTTCTCCTGTTCAAACATATCCTGTGAGGATCGCTGCGGCTGGTTTGCCTTGGCACGGGTCGCCTGCTGTACAGGCGGCTGCCCGGCACGCGGTGCGCTTTGTGCGGCACGCTGGTCTTTGACCGAGCCATAGGATGGTACCGTCTGCTGCGGCGGTGTGTATGAATAACTTCTGTTGCCCATATTAGGCTGAGGCGGCAGGTCTTTCCTTATATCGCTGTCTTCATCATCGAGCGAATATGATCCGCGGGCATATACACCTGCATTATCGTAACCTTTGGGCGTATAGCTGTTTGTCGGATAGGTCGGCGGGGAATAAGTCGGCGCCTCATACAGCGGCATATCGGGAATATCATCAATATTTGTTGTTGCCGGAGCAGCCGACTCCTTGGACTCGAAGGGAATATAATAAGTTCCCCCTGCATTCGAACTGACTTCAGGTTTTTGCTGAACCGGTGCATAATCATCGCCAAAAGCCAGAGGTTCATCCTCTTGCCCGGATTCTTCAGGGATATAAAGGGGAGCTGCCTTTCCTGACTGACTGAAAGAATCCTGCTGGTACGGTATTGGGTCAAATTCTCCGTCAGCAGATTTGAATCCATCCACATCACCTTCAAATTCTGTCTTTACAAAACCGCCTTCATCCGTAACTGATTCATTCTCTTTGACAGGTTCACCGAAAGGTTCAAGGGAATCATCCTGAAAATGGATCGGATCTTTAGGTCCGGACGGAACAACCGGCTGTTCTGCCAGAGGCTGAACAAACGGGTTGGTGGCGTCATTTCCAAAAAACAGCGGCTCGGGTGTATCAGAAGCCGGAACAGGTGCCGGAATGGACGCAGAAGCAGAAGCAGCTGCAGCTGCAGCGGCAGCAGCGGTTCCAGCAACTCCAGCGGCTCCGGCTTTTGCAATAGGAATCTCAATGGCATCATCATCCGCTTCATTGTAGGATTGCTGGCGGTTCTTCTTCCCAAGACCGAACAGGCCTGTTTTCTCCTGTGCCGTTACAGTCTCAACAAAAGAAATCAAAAACTGAAGCGGTACACCGGGAAGCTTGGCAGCAGCCTCTGTAATAATATTGCCCGCAGCATCACACTGGTCTTCCGCATCATAAAGGATACGCAGGATTTCCTGCTGGCCCAGGGCGTCATAGACTTCCCGGTTACAGATAATAATACAGTCATCCATCTTAAGTTGGGCAATATTGGAACACAGCGCTGTAGCCGTCTTGGTAGCACAATAGTTATAAAAATTGTCAACTTTCTGTCTTTGCGTATTCACAGGCTCTATCTGAAGATCTGTTGCTGTGAGCGGGAAAAGCGTATCGTCCCTGTAGAGGAACGCGAGGCCCTTGCCCATTGTAATTGCGAATGCTTCCGAGTCTTTTACAAGGACACCGGCAAAAAACGGTGATCTTGTATTGTCCGCCTGAAGCTTCATGCGTCCGGTTACAGCTACGGCTGTGTTGACAAGTTCTCCGATTTCATCGTCCAGTGCTTTCCTGCCGGTTTTGATTTCGTTAAAAAGCTTGCGAAGGGGAGCTTCGAAAACCTGTTCAGCGGCAGGATCCCTTCCGGGAACAGTTGAATGGGAAAATACGGAGAAGAAAAATCCCCTGTCCTCCTTATCAACCGTGATATCTGCGGCCCTGGCTTCTCTTTTGCCGGAAAGTCGACCATCAAGATAAAATGCATCCAGTAAATCTGATGCGGGATAGTACCTGGCGGTTACAGTAGAAGCAAGACGAGTTAATTTAGCCATAACAAGAGCCTCCAGTCCATTCAATGAAACTATTCAAATGCCATATGGCAGCGAATGTACGTATTTCAAAATCAATAAGTATTTATTTTATTATACCATAATGAAATTTCTGACAACTGCAAATGTCATGAAATCACCTTATTGTTATTGGCTTTGTATATAATTATCCATGTATTTCTCCACTATCTGAAACGGTGCGGGGCCAATATCAAGATATGCCTTATGAATATCCTGAAGTGAAAACGAGGTGCCGAGTTTTTTTTGTGCGTTTGTGATGATGTTATCCGTATTTATATGTCCGATACAATACGGCATATAGTAGCAGGGGATCTCAATGACCATATCGTAGCAGTAGCTTGCATAATCTTCACTAAGATAATAATCTGCCACGTATTTAATAACATCCTGCAGGTTCCACCCCTCATAATTTACCCCTATATCAATCCTTGCAGGCAGTAGAAGATTTGTGACCTGATACTCTGCAGCTATATAAGATACAAGTTCCTGGTCATATTCAGAATTCTTTAAAACGTATTCGGATGCATATTCGGCCCAGCCTTCGGAATAACCAATGAAACTTGCCGTACGCTGATAGTAGCTGGAGATGTTCTTTGCATGGTAAACAGCTTCATATAAATGTCCGGGGTATCCTTCGTGCGCAATAGTTTCAAGCAGATTCGTGTAGTCGGTAAGTGCGGCTGTATTGGTTACAATCACATTATCCGTCGGATCATCTATTTTGCAGGTTATATATGCCGCCGGACTAAAGAAATCTTCGAGTGCCGCAGGCACTTCCTGAAGGGAAACATTATGCTTCATTATTTCCGGGAAATCGTCTTTGATAGCCGACTCACAATAATCCAGGTTCTGCTTGACGGTACCTTCCGAGAAATTGTATGTATTGTATGAATCCTGAAAACTACTGTCTGTCGGAACGGTCATTATGATATCCATCTCATCAGAAAGCGCCTTTTCAATTTGACTGGTAATTGATTTCACGGATGAATCCGAACTGGTATCCGACATTAGAAGGAGCGCGTAATATTTCTTGCCGTTTTTGAAATTGCACAATCCGCCGTCGTTCTCTCCTTTACCCATAAGGCCGTTGAAGCCATCGATAAGGATCTGGTAAGCCGGGAACACGTAATCATCCAGCATTTTCTGATTTTGTTCAATATAATCAGATATCTCTGTATCAGTCAGTCCGGAAACCTTGTCGAGGCGCCCGGCAAAACTGGATATAAGGAAGTGATTCTCCCGGTCGGCCAGAAAAGAGTCACATGAATCGATGATTTTCTGCAAATTCACGTCTGGAGCCCCGAATCCTTTGTCTGCACGCTCTTTTTCAAAATCAATCAGGTCCCCGTAATACCTTTTCATGTCTTTAAGGAGCAGTAGGTACTGATCAATATCCGCTTTGTTTTCAAAGGAATATTCGGAAAGCACAAGGGGAAGATTCGTCTGAAGGCCGGTAATGGAATTAAAAGGCGAGGAATAATAATAGTAATCCTGATAGTCAAGTGCTTCGTTCAAATCATATTTTATGACTTCATATGTGATTCGATCTTCTTGAGAAAGCGTTTTAAAATTCACTCTGGAAAGTCTATTCTGATACCCTTTGAACTTGGAATTCATTTCATCTGACTTCTCTTTTGAGATATCCCCGAGAGTTGTCTCCGAAATCGCGATAGCCAAGGCCGCTGGATCTTTTACCACAGTATGTAAAGTGAGTGTATTTGACGTTACATCATCAGCAAACATATTGAAATCAAGATCTTTTAAAGTCGAAATACTGTCAGCCTGATTTAGAAGCGGAAACATAAAGCAGGAAACAGTTAAGGTTGCCGACGCAAGTAAGGAGGCGGCCAGAATGACCGGAAGCAGCCGGCGCAGGACTTTATTTGATGTGGTTTTCATAGTATTTCTCCTTACTCATTTGCTTGCTTTTCCATTACTTCCTGCTGTAATTGTTGAGAAAACGTTCATTTCTCCTGTGATCACAAATCGCAGCAAAATGATATACTATTCCCAGTACGGGAATGGAACTTTTATATCATACTACATTTTCTATTACAGTAGATTATTGTCATGCTACAGATATAGTACATATCCTACAAATCAAAGGCATTTCATTACAACTGTAAGGCAGCATAGTGGAAAAGAGGTCTTTCATGAAATCAATGATTGTACTTTTCCGCTGGGAGTGCCGGCGGATTTTGTCGAACTGGCGTCAGACTATGGCTATTTTTTTGGTTCCGTCACTTGTACTTCTTCTCGCCTTGTATCTTTTCCCTGTGCTTGTAGACTATATTTCTACCGGAAATGTCGGCAAAGCCTCTATCGTACTTGTTGCGCCGGATGATTATATGCGCTCATTCATTAAGTCTGATTCCTATGCAGCCAACTACACGTACAGAATCTGGACAGCCGACACTTATTCAACTGCACTTTCAGATAATTCTGCCGCCAGGGTAACAGAAGACGGAGGCATAATTGTCGTTTTTCAATCAGACGGCACAATATCGGGCAATAACAGCACGGCTTCCTACAGCGATGCTGTACATACCTATTTCCATGGGCTTTCAGAAGGTCAGGGCAATGCACAGACTGCTGCTGTCATTTCCATCTATTCCGATGCCCATATTATTATGTCCCAGACAATTGCGTATCAGTTCCAGCAGGATGTGCTTCCCCGGTACAAGGACTATCTGATCAAAAACGCCGGAATCTCATTCTATTCCAAGGGAGGCGGCGCCCCATTCCTCGTTGACAATTTCAATCCTTATACCAAAATAATGGTGTACAGGAGCCAGGCAAACCCGGCGGGCGCACGTGTCATTCCCGGGATCCTGATCCTGCTACTCTATTACTGCGTCTATTCGCTGTCCGGCGAAATCCTCGCTGCTGACAGGGAACGGGGATTCCTCGCCAAACTGACCTTGACACCGCTCAGCACAAGGGGGCTTCTGTGGGGCAAAGCACTGGCAGTTATCTGTGTATCTGCTCTAACATCCATAATTACACTTTTAGTACTGCTTTTATCCTCCTGGACAAACAGGAGCAATAATCCTCTCTCCCTTATTCCTTTCGGCCTGCTTTTAAGTCCCGTACAGCTCCTGCTGATGATCGGGTCGATTCTTTGCGCTGCCGCCGTGATGACAATGTTTTGTTTTAAAGTGATCGCAGACCTCAGGAATATGCAGGATATTACCCTGAATCTCCAACTGCCGCTCCTTTTGTTCCTTGTTGATTTCTTCCTGCAGCTTTTCAGGATGTCGACTCCCCTTTTGGCGGAATATGCCATCCCTGTCCATAACAATCTCCTGCTGATCCACGACATCATGGCCGGAACGGCTGATATGAAAAGTTATGGAATCATTATTGCAGTTGATTTATTGATTGCGGCCCTTCTGTTTCGAAATGTCAGGCGTACTTTCGAGCAGGAATCCGGTAAAAGTATATTCAGGAGAAAAGCAAAAGGAGGCTTATATGATTGAAGTTTCCCATGTTACGAAAAAATACCGGAATACCATAAACGTGGTGGAGGACGTGAACTTCACGGTTCAGGAGGGTCGTATTTTTGGTCTTCTCGGACCGAACGGAGCCGGAAAAACGACACTTATGCAGATGATTTCAACACTTCTCATTCCAACAAGCGGTGATATTTTGATATACGGAATGAATACCCGGGATCAGGCAAGGGCAATCAGGAGAAAGATAGGGTTTTTGACATCGGAAGTTAAACTCGATCCTTTCTCGACACCCGACAAGCTGTTTAACTTTTTTGGTGAACTTTATCAGATGGATGCAGGTCTGGTGGAAAAGAGAAAGCAAGACAGCTTTGCCCGCTTTGACATCGGTCCATTTGCTCAGAAGAAGATCATTGAACTGTCAACGGGTATGCGGCAAAAAATTTCCATTGCAATCAGTCTGATTCACAATCCGCCCGTCGTCATCTTTGACGAACCTACCAACGGACTGGATATCCTGACAGCCCACCAGGTAACAGACTATCTGCGCGAACTTAAGAATGCCGGGCACATCGTCCTGCTATCGACTCATATTTTTTCAGTCGCGCAGGATCTATGCGACGAACTCGCCGTGATGGTCGACGGCCGCATTGTCGCACAGGGAACCATCGCATCCCTGATAGATGCAACAGGTACCTCAACATTTGAAGATTCCTTTTTCCGGCTGTATACACAAAATCACAAAGAAATCGAATAAGGGGAATACATGCGAAGAGTAGTGTGGGCTATCGCCCGGAGAAGCTTTGCCAAAGGAACCCGGCTGAAGACGCAAATGTCGAAGGCCACACTTTGGGTTAGCCTGCTTTTTATTTTTTTCTTTGTCTGCTATCTTGTGAGTTATTTTTTCCCTCTGCATATGGTTGATTCCAGTCAGCCGGGCACAAAAGTGCTTCTAATAAATTCCCCGGCTTCATTTGAGACTTTTCTGGAAAAACGGTTTGTCAGTCATCCGGAAGTGATCGGGGCGACATTTCTTCACGGGCAAAGCGGAGCGTATTATGATTTCCTTACATATCAGGACAAGCTGTCGGAAAAAGACGTGAATCTGGTAATTATATTCCCCGAAGATTTTGACGTGCAGATTGCCGGACTGTCAGGAGACGCCCGGCCGCAGATTCTGACATATTATAATCCTTCGGATACCGATTCAAAGCTCCTTCATGATGTATACACAACAGACGTGTTTATAAATTACGGTGATTACCTGCAGGCGGAACACGGGCGTGTTGCTGCGAGTGCTCCGGTTTTTTCCGTCTTTCAAAGGGAACTGACAGGTATCCAGCCGGACGAAAGTATTTTCGGATCCAAACGGATCATTTCCCATATGATTCTGCCGCTGATCCTGTTCATCGCAGTCATGTATGCGTGCATGGAATCCGGTACGGTATCTATTGCCGGGGAAAAAGAGCGGGGGACATTTGCTGCGATTCTTCTGACTCCTGTCAGGCGCATTGAAATTGTACTGGGAAACGCACTGGGGATACTCATGCATGCCATGATTCCCTCAACTGTTGTCATTCTCCTGTTTACAGCGCTTTTCGGGTATTTTTCCATCGGTACCATCGCATACCTGATGATTCTCTGTTTGTCCTTGTCGCTTCTGATGACCGTGCTTGTCCTGATCATCTCCATTATGAATCGAAGTATCCTGGCGGCGCAGGCAAGCTTCCTGCCTATTTTCTTTATACTTCTGATTGTCTGCATTACTGCCATGCAGGAGGAGGGCACGCCCCCCGTCCTTTCATTTCTGCTTCCATTCTATGGGCACTATTATGGAATCGCAGCAGCACTCGACGGAAGCTACTCCATAAGCCTTTTACTCATTCTATGCGGGATTTGTGCAGTTCTTACCGCCCTTCTCATTATTGTTTCCAACAAACTGCTTCATATCGAACGTTTTACCACATATGCCGATGATAATCAGGATATAAGAAAAGAGCTCCGCCGAAAAACCCGGGACCGGATCATGTTTCAAAAAGCGGAATTTTTCCCGCAAAATACCGTTTATGGTTATCATCCGAAAAGATCCCGGTCCGCCGTACGTCTTCTGATATATCAGTTGCTGCTTCCCGTTTATCTCCTTGCGTTTTTTCAGTTACTGGCTTTAATCGCCCCTGTCCTTTTATATCTCCGGTCAGATGCTTCAACCGTATTTTTTACAGAGCTCTCCAAATTCAGCGGCAATCTGTTTGTACCGGCAGGTATGGTACTCAAGCTGTTTGCAGAGCTGATGCAGACAAAATCCTTTGTATTCACCATGGGAGTAAGTTATTTTCTCGTGATTGCTGTATATCTTTTCATTATCCGTGTTTTCGAAAAAAACCCGGCATCCTCGGCCGGCCTTCCAGTGGAACATCCCCGCGCATTCAGGAAAATTGTGTTGTCCTATGGGCGGGGCCTGGCAATAGGATTGGGTATGATGCTTTGTGTATTCTTAATCCTTCTTCTTACCGGGCAGATCAGCGTGGGGGGCATCGGGCTTGATTCGTCGGCAGCAGGGCTTTTTGTGATCTATATTCTGATGTGGATCCCGCAGGGTGCCTGTGAGGAACTGATGTTCCGAGGCTACATGCTGCCCCGGTTAAGCGCCCGGTTCGGCCGTGCCGCTGCTGTTTTCCTCACTTCTTTATCGTTTTCCCTCCTCCATATGGGCAACGCAGGTTTCTCAGTAATCGCCTTTGGTAATCTGATGCTGATTTCCGTTTTTTTCGCACTTCTTGCTCTTCAAACGCAGGAGATCTGGACAGTATGCGCGGCACATTCGATCTGGAATTTTGCCCAGGGTAATCTGTTCGGACTCGAGGTAAGCGGAACACAAAGTGCCGCCCGGTTGATTCAAACAAATTTTACAGGCAGCAGCAACCCGCTTCTGACCGGCGGAAATTTCGGTCCGGAAGGCGGCCTTCCTGTCACTGCAGTAATTGTACTTTGCCTGTTGATTTTGCTTATCATCCGTCATAAACTGGATAAGACAATTTTTACCGGTCCAAAGGAGAATATTCATGTCGGGACAGATCACTGAATCAAAGGACTCATTTCCTATAATTGACATACATGCCCATGTTTTCCCGCCTAAAATCATTGACCGCGCAGTCGAATCTATCGGACAGTTCTATGATCTCCGGATGCATATGGACGGATCCCTGGAAACACTTATGGCTGAAAATAATAAAGCAGGCATAACCTGCTCTGTTGTTTTCACAACCGCAACTACCGTAAGGCAGGTCGCTTCCATTCATTCTTTTATACAGGATATGCAGGATTCCTCAAACGGACGTCTCATCGGATTTGGCACGCTTCATCCTGCCATGTCTGAAAAGGAAATTGAATCAGAAGTTGAAAATATAATAGCTTTAGGACTCCACGGCATCAAACTGCACCCGGATTTCCAGAAAATCCCGGCCGATTCGAAAGCCGTATTCGCGATGGCGAAAGCTGCCGCGGGCAAGCTCCCGATCCTTATACATGCAGGCGATTACCGTTTTCCCTTTTCTCATCCCGGGCAAGTCAGGAAACTGGCCGTGTCCTTTCCGGAACTGACTATTATTGCCGCCCACTTCGGAGGCTGGAGCGAGTGGCATAAGGCCCCGGACGCACTGGCAGGACTCCCCAATGTTTATTTCGACACATCAAGTTCACTGGATTTCATCTCGCCGGAAAAAGCCACGGAACTGATATATACATACGGTACGGATCATGTCCTCTTCGGCACTGATTATCCGATGTGGGGTGCCGGAGAGGAGCTTTCCCGCTTTGCAAAGCTTTCGCTGACAGAAGAAGAGCGCAGGCAGATTCTTTACACCAACGCAGCAGAACTTCTTTCCCTTTCTTCCTTTTCGAGCGCTACATAATCGATTTTACCAACAAGGGTCTGCGGAAGGCTTTTCCTGAATTCAATCAGGGTGGGACGGGCGTAAGGAATCAGACGCTCCTTACAGACTGTGATTATTTCTTCTTTCATCTTTGACAGTCGTTCTTCCGAATGGACTCCGGATGCGACTACGATAGCCTTGACAACATGCATACGGTACGGGTCCGCAACAGCAATTGCGCAAACTAATTCGACACCTGCCACTCCGGAAATGACCGCTTCAATCTGTGAAGGAAAAACCGGAATACCGGAAACCTTTATAATTCGTTTGAGACGCTGCGTAAAGTGGAAAAAGCCGTCTTCATCCATATATCCGTAGTCGCCTGTATGCACCCACCTGCGTCCGTCCTCATGGACATGAATCGCCTCAGCTGTGCCCTCGGGATCACCTAAATAGCCGAGCATGGTTGTAGGTCCGGTGACACATATCTCTCCATGGCTGCCAAAAGGAACTTCTTCATGAGTATTGGGAGCTACAATTTTCATACAAATATCCGGCAGGGGAAGACCTACGGATTCTTTTCTGCATTTGTTTTCCGGATTGACGCAGCAGACAGTAACCGTCTCGGTAAGTCCGTAACCCTCCCGAAGGGAGATACTCGAGCCGCGTTCATGAATGAAAGTTTCAAACCGGTCCTTAAGATCCGGGGACAGGGAATCTCCGCCGCAGAAACAGCATTTGAGGAAGGAAAGATCTGCCTTTTCAAGAAGCGTACTTCGGAGAATTCCTTCATACAAAGTCGGCACCGCTGCAATAAAGGAAGGACGCTCTTTCATAATCACCTTTGCAAGTGAATCCGGTGTGAACTGGGGGACAAGGATCGATGTAATCGCGTTGCACATCATGGTATGCATTCCCATGCAAAGTCCGAATCCATGGAAAAGCGGCAGTATGGCAACCATTGATACCAGCGGAGACCGTCCCGTCTCAAACGGATCCGGAATATTGACAATCTGCGTTCCCTGGACTGCAAGGACATTCAGATTCAATGAGGACAGAATAATTGTCTTGGGTGTCCCCGTCGTACCTCCGCTATGAAGGTATACAGCAGAGGCGGAGGGTTCGAGAGGCCTGTCATACCGGTAGGAAGATGCCAGGCTGCCTGAAGCATACCGGTTGGACAGACCCGCTTTTTGCAGATCATGCCAGGACATATACTTCTTATCTTTGGGAATTTTGGGGATCTTCCTGCCTTTGGCGAGGTAGAATCCGACCTTCTTGGCAGCTGAAAGATAATCACCTATTGCAGCAACAAAAATACGCTCTATGGGGATGGTCGAAAGCATTTCCACATGTTTGGGCAAAAATGCATCGAGAATGATCAGGTATTCACTCCTTGCTGATGTCATGAATTCTTTGAGTTCAAGCGGCGGGGTCTTTGGGTGCACCATATTGGCTATTACACCAAGCTTGTTGACTGCATAGAAAAAAACGACTGCCTGCGGGACATTCGGAAGGCAGATTGTGGCTACATCCCCTCTCCTGAGCCCAAGCTCTTTAAGTGAAAGTGCAATCGTATCTACCTGAAAAAGAAGGGAACGAAATGAAATCCTCCCTCCCTCGAATGAAATGGCGGGTGAATGGGGAAAACTATTCTCCGTTCTGGCAAGCATTTCATACAATGTCTTGTCAGGATAAGTCAATGATTTCTTCATGTCGGGATCATATTGCAGCATCCAAGGCTTTTCCATGATTTACACACTCCCTGCACGGGATAATTTCCCGCAGCCATTTCATTTTATGCTATTTCTCATGATAAGTGAACAAACGATTATCACAAAAACACAAGATGATATCAGATACATTGACTGATACAGATGATATAATCATTTTAAATATGGCAATTTTCTTTCGTGTCATTGAAAAAATCCAAATATTGGAACGGGGTGTGAACCATGGCAAAAAGTAAAGCCATCTACGTATGTAATGCATGTGGGTATGAGACCTCCGGTTGGATGGGTAAATGTCCCTCCTGCCAAACTTGGAACTCGTTGATTGAAGAACGTGTTGCCGCCACTCCTGCGGGAGGCGCAAAGCCCTCGATGCGTCAGGGATGGGTCGGGGGCAACGATGTTGTTCCCCTTTCTGATGTTTCTGAGAATGAGAATCCCCGGTATACATCGGGAATAAATGAACTTGACCGTGTCCTTGGAGGCGGTTTTGTCTCCGGATCCCTTGTTCTTATCGGCGGTGATCCCGGAATCGGAAAGTCCACACTCCTCCTGCAGGTCAGCCATCTGGCCAAAACAAAGGGGAATGTACTGTACGTTTCCGGTGAAGAGTCGAAGACACAGATCAGGCTCAGGGCCACAAGGCTTGGAATTGATACGGATCATATAACGGTTTGCACGCAGACTTCTTTTGAAGAGGTATCTAAAACAATCTCAAATACGAAGCCAACTCTTTGCATAATCGATTCCATACAGACACTTTTCTCTGAAGAACTCTCCTCTGCCCCGGGAAGCGTCAGCCAGGTCCGGGAAGTAACGGCCGGGTTGCTGCGTCTGGCAAAAGACCTTCTCATTACGATCGTTCTGGTCGGGCACGTAACTAAGGACGGAGCACTTGCCGGTCCGCGCGTTCTCGAACATATGGTAGATACCGTGATCTATTTTGAGGGGGAGAACAGCAGTCCGTTCCGGATGCTTCGAGCTGTCAAGAACCGGTTCGGAGCGACAGGCGAGCTGGCATTTTTCGAAATGACGGATGTCGGGCTTACGGAGGTTGAAAACGCATCGACCCTTCTTCTTGCAGGAAGGCCTATTATGGTTCCCGGATCTGTCGTAACTGCTTGCATGGAGGGCACGCGTCCCATCCTGGTCGAAATTCAGGCGTTGCTGAACCCTACCAACTACTCTGTTCCGCAGCGAATGGCGCAGGGGCTCGACCGCGGGCGAATCGGTATGCTTCTGGCGGTTCTCGAGAAGAAATTCTCGGTCGGCGTGAATAATATGGATGCCTATATCAACGTGGTCGGGGGACTTAAGGTAGCCGAGACCGCATGTGATCTTGCAATTCTGGCAGCCGTCTATTCCGCCCTCAAAGATCGTCCGGTTCGTCCCAATACAATTGTCTTGGGAGAAGTCGGCCTGACCGGCGAAATCCGTCCGATTGCAGATGTTGAACGACGCCTTACCGAAGCGGCCCGTCTCGGTTTTTCCACATGCATTCTTCCCGGCAGCAACAAGGCAGGGTTGGACCGCATCCAGAAACAAAGAAGTTCACGTATGCCCGCAGTGAAGAGCGGCCTCCTGAGCGGAGCGATATACGGGGCTTCAAACGCTGAAAATACGAAAGTGCCGGACAGCACTGATCATGCCGCCCTTTTCCCGGAACTCATTTTTGCCGACACACTTTCAGAAGCGATGGACGTCCTTTTCATTGAAACTCAGCCCGGTCTTTTCGATCGAGGTGTCAAATGACTGCATCCCCGGAGAATAAGATACCTGATGCCGTCCGGCTCTTCGTTATCATCCCCGCGGCCGGGCAGAGCCGGCGCATGGGAGGGACTTCGAACAAACAGTTTCTTCCTGTCGGGGGTATCCCGATACTGGCGCGGACGCTTCTTTCTTTTAAACGCTTTTATGAGGAGCAAAATAAATTCTGTCCGTTCTCCCTGCACGGGGTGCTTGTCGCATCGCCTGAAACTATCAGGGAGACAGAACGACTTTGTAATCAGTATAATATAACGTTTATTGAAAAGATCATTTTAGGAGGACTTACCAGGCAGGAATCCGTGTGGAATGGTATATGCGCATTAAAGGAACTTCCCTGTTCACCGGAAGCGGACGATGTCGTTTTTATACATGACGGAGCACGCTGCTTTATCGATTCCGGCACGCTCTCCCGGTGCCTTGAAGGTGCCAGGACTTATGGTATCTGTGCAGCGGCCATGCCTGTAAAAGACACCATCAAACAGGTGGATTCCATCGAAAGATGCCAGGTAACTGCAACCCCTGACCGTGCGACTCTATATACGATTCAGACGCCCCAGGCGTTTTTGTATTCGCTGTTAATTCAATCCTATGAATACGGTCAAAAAGAAAAACAGGACGCCACCGACGACACCTCCCTTGCGGAAAAAGCCGGACTTCCCGTTTTTCTTGTCGAAGGTGCTTATTCGAATATCAAAATTACAACACCAGAGGACCTTCTGTGGGCGGAACTTCTGAAAAATCACCGGAAATCCGTCTTACCGTAACACTGCAGAACACCATGATGCCTTCGCCTCTGCCAAAAGCACTTAATCCTTCGCCTGATGTTGCCGTTATTCCTATGGAACCCGGGTATATATGCAGAATATCGGCGATGCTTAGCCTCATATTCTCGATATGTCCGGAAAGCCTGGGGGTTTTGCATTCAATGGAAAAAGACACATGGGTTATTTCCCCGTCGGAAAGGCTGTTGAGTGCCAGTTCCACGTACTTTCTGCTGTCCTTTATGCCCTTTTCCAAACAGAGGCTGTCCGCAGTTTCACCTAGAACATTAATGCAGGTAATACCGGATATTGCATTGGTGAGTGCATGCAGCACAACATCCCCGTCGCTGTTTGCCTGAAGCGGCCGACCGTCAGGAATAACATACCCACCCAGGATGAGCTTCCTGTTGTCATTCGAATCCGCAGGATGTCCGTTCGCGATTAAGTCTTCAAAGCGATGGCTGTCCTGACCAATTGCATGTAAGAATTCATACATAACCATAATGGGTCTCCTTTTCAGGAAATTGAACTGTTTGCAATGATCCATTTCTCCAGATCGCTTCCGGTCCATGATTGACCGTCAAAACTTGAGAATGAAGCCGTCCATGAACCATTTTGCAGAAGGACAAAGTCAGGCAGGGCATCAATCTGAAAATGTGATACGAGATTCTTCTCCAGCTCTGCATCAACAGACACAAATAAAACACGCCCGTGATATGTCTCTGCGAGCTGCTCAACAATCGCTGCTGCTCCCATTGTATCAGATGAAGGGCCAGCGTAGAAATACAGACAAACAGGCACAGGGGAATAAGCAATCATCTTTTCATAGTCGGTTACCGTTCTGTACTGGATTCCCTCACCCTCGCCGTCCATGTCTTCATATACCATGGCGGAGATGGGAGAATTATAAGAGTAATCACCCAGATATGCCGATGCGTCCTTCGTGCCGCCGGAACTGCTGCAGGCACCAGCACCCAGCAATAAGGACGCCAGAAGAACAGCCAGCATGAACGCAGGAAGCACTTTGTACTTTTCTTTATGCCCTATCATATCAGATCGCATGCTTACTGTCTCCCTGCGGCCAACTGCCGGTATTCCTTATTAAGTATTGCATTCATAATTATTTCTTATTAATGAGTTCTGCGATAAATTTTACCGTGTTATCAAGAATATCCGTATTTATTTTTTCGATCTCCCCGGAATCAACAAGTGCGGTCACATATGGGTCGACGGGCACTTTGTCAAAAACCGGTACATTCAGTTCAGCTGCCGCCTTGTCAACTCCGCCTTCACCGAAGATCAGCTGTCTCTCCCCGCAGTGTGAGCAGGTAATATAACTCATGTTCTCCACAAATCCCAGGACCTTCACCTTCATCATAAGTGCCATATTCCTGGCTTTATTAACTACCATCGTCACCAGATCCTGAGGTGTTGAAACCAGAATAATACCGTCCAGCGGGATGGACTGAAAAACAGTGAGCGGAACGTCACCTGTGCCGGGTGGCATATCAATAAGAAGCACATCGACCTCTTTCCAAATTACATCCGTCCAAAACTGCTTGACTACACCTGCGATAACCGGTCCGCGCCAAAGCACGGGGGCTTCCTCATTATCCATCAGAAGATTAACCGAAACGATTTGAATTCCGGAGTGTGAAACCGCAGGAATAATGCCTTCCCCGCTTCCTTTGAGCTGACCCTTCAGCCCGAATGCCTTCGGAATCGAAGGCCCCGTGACATCTGCATCCAGAATTCCTACCTTATATCCTTCGCGTGCAAGCTTCGATGCAATAACGGAAGTAACCAGTGATTTTCCGACACCGCCTTTACCGCTGCAGATTCCAATAACTTTTTTTATGCTTGATCCATTGTGCATCTTCGCAATCAAAGATGCCGGCCCCTGTTCCTTGTCACTCGGGCAGCTTCCTGAAGAAGCGGACCCGCATGATTCTTTGCTTTTGCAACTGTCACATGAAGACATAATTATCCTCCCGATGTCATATCCATTCTTTTGAGATGTCTCCATCCCTTTTGTAATTCTACCACGAAAAAGTCAAAGGGTAAGAAGTACAAATATTCGTACACTCTTTTTCGGAAAAATATCCGCAAGTACGGTACCCGCTGGAAATAAGGCTGCGGATTATCTGGCTTTTTGCGACCTCATAATCCAATAGCCGGAATCCTTATCGATAATTTCACAATTCCCGAAAAGTCCTTCCAGATGTGCCATACTCGAAGGGGCACCCTGCTTTTTCTGCAGGACAATGTACAGGAATCCGCCCGGGTGCAAGTGTTCAAAAGCCCCGTCATAGAAGGCAAATATCGTCTTCTTGCCCGCACGTACCGGTGGATTGGTCATAACAACGTCAAAGTCACCTTCCAGATCCTGCCATGCATCAGAAGATACAATCGAAACAAACGGGCAGTGATTGGATTTGGCATTTTCCTGTGCAAGCCCGATTGCACGCTGGTTAATGTCGGCCATCACAATATCCATTGCAGGGAAAACGCGCTTCATTACAATACCGATCACTCCATAGCCGCACCCGAGATCCAGAAGCCGTCCTTTTTTGATACAGCGTGTATGAAGATCCAAAATTACGGTATCTAGTAGAAATTTTGTTCCGAAATCAATTTGCTTCTTTGCAAAAACATCGGAATCCGAAGTAAATACAAAGTCAATACCATGAAAACGGGCTTCGAGTGTCCTCGGTCCGGATGGAGTTACTGGAATTTCATCAAAATAATGTGCCATACTACCTCAATTCTTGTACTGGATCCTGTCATTTATTCAGTTTTGGATTCTGATTATTACTTTTTTGCCAAATGCTGCTGATACCTGTCTTTTTCAGAACCAAAAGAAAGGGAAGCCCAATTGCATATACGACAAGAGTTTCGCTCAATCCTACATACAATATACTCATTGCTACAAGCGCCCCCGTAATCTGACCATACGCCGGGATAATGAAAGGCAGATATGTTCCGACGATCAGCGCATTTACAAGAACAGGCGGAAACAGTGCAGCTATACTGCGTTTTGTCTCGGAGATTCGCCTGGCTTTTTGAAAGATCAAACGTGTCAAAACCGCCGATATCAATGTGGCAATTGTCCCAAAAACGACGTCAATGACTCCCAGGCTCGAAGGGCTCAGGAGATTTGCAAGAAAGCAGCCAATCGCAAGTCCCGGAATTGCAGCCGGTGTCAGGATCGGAAGCACTACCATTATTTCAGCAAGTCTGAATTGTACCGGTCCTTGGGCAATCTGCGCAAACGGCAGTGTAAGTTCTACATACAGCGCCGCGATTACGGCAGAAGTTGAAAGATACAGTGTCCCGTAAGGAGAGTTTTTTCCCTTGGTCATTCAATTGATCCTCCAGAATTCATGTTGTCGAAGCGTCGTCGACCGGAGTAAAAAGCACTAAGGAATGCGTCCCACATTGAAAGTCCGTCAAAAGGAATCCGCCTGCCCCGTATAGACTATAAAGAAAACCTGTCCTAATTGCAAGAAAAAACAATACGGAAGCGGGTATATTTATCTTGGATGCCCCTGGGCTTCTGCCCTGAATGATGCATCCTTAACAAGTATACCCGCTTCCGGCAAACACTATTCCGGTTCAATGTGTTGTCATTCATCGATGATATGCAGCAACGGCAAGCGAATGCCGAGCCTGAATATTGATCTTTTAAGTTGGTTTTTGCCCGTAATAGGCCCCCGGACCGTGTTTTCTGAGGAAATGCTTATCCAGAAGTTCACCCTGCATCGGAACACGCGGTGCAGCTTCCGGAATCGCCTCCGTATGCCAGGCCATCATGGCAAGTTCTTCAAGTACGACGGCATTGTGAACTGCGTCGGCCGCACTCTTACCCCATGTAAACGGACCGTGTGACTGTACCAGAACTGCCGGGACAAAAGCCGGATCCATTCCCTGTGATACAAAAGTCTCAATGATGACGTTCCCCGTCTCCAGTTCATAATCACCATGGATTTCTTCCGGGGTCATACGTCTCGTACAGGGAATTTCCCCATAGAAATAGTCTCCGTGAGTTGTTCCGTAAGCAGGTATGCCCCGGCCAGCCTGTGCCCATATCGTCGCCCATCTTGAATGAGTATGTACAACACCCTGTATCGAAGGAAAAGCCTGATAGAGCGCGAGGTGGGTAGGCGTGTCGGACGAAGGGTTCATGTCCCCTTCGACTTTTTTGCCTGTGAGGTCAACAACCACCATATCGGACGGCTTCAGTTCTTCATAAGGAACTCCTGAAGGCTTAATTACGAATAAACCTTTACCTCGGTCAATACCCGATACGTTCCCCCATGTAAATACAATCAGGCCATGCGCCTGCAGTGCCATATTGGCCTCATATACCGATTTCTTTAATTCTTCAAGCATCATTTCACCTCGATTATTTAATGTGACTCAAATTTATGAAGTACATGCATAATACGTGTAAATCAGATATTATACACTCAGTTTCCAGGCAATATCATTCCAGCGCAGTTCCTGCCGGAAGGCAGGAATCGTAGTGTTTTCGCTGATATGGACAAACTCTACACTCATCATCTCGGCCCAGTCTCTCATGTGTTCTGCCGTAAGCGCGTAGCTCATTACATTATGATGCGCACCGCCTGCAAGAATCCAGGCTTCCGTGCCTGTTGAGATGTCCGGCATCGGCTTCCACATAACACGGGCTACCGGAAGCTTAGGCATCGCATGGAGGGGCTCAACAGCCTTAACATCATTGACAATCAGGCGAAGCCTTCCGCCCATGTCAACGAGCGATGCTATGATTGCGTCTCCGCCTACTCCGTCATAAACAATGCGTGCAGGATCATTTTTGCCGCCGATTCCAAGTGCATGCACTTCAATCCTGGGCTTTCCGGATGCGAGCGTAGGACATACCTCAAGCATATGGGCACCCAGGACATATTCGTTGCCGGGTTCAAAGTGGTAGGTGTAGTCTTCCATAAAAGACGTGCCGCCGGAAAGTCCCTGCGCCATCTGCTTCATCACACGGACGAGCGCTGCTGTCTTCCAATCGCCTTCTCCGCCGAATCCGAATCCGTCAGCCATCATATTTTGAATGGCAAGTCCCGGAAGCTGCTCCATCCCATGGAGATCCTGGAACGTGTCCGTCATGGCACCGAAACCGCCGTCAGCAAACATCCTTCGCAGGGCAACTTCCACTTTCGCCTGGAAACGAACAGAATCCAGATTGTCCGTTGCCATTATATACCGTTCAGCATACTCTTTCATCTGGGCATCAATCTGCTCTTTGCTAACCTTATCCATAACGTCCGTCAGGTCATTTATGCCCCAGCCATTCACCTGCCAGCCCAACTTGATCTGCACCTCTACCTTATCACCCTCGGTGACGGCTACTTCGCGCATATTATCGCCGATCCGCATAACTTTAAGCTTTTTACTGACAGCAGCACCAATTGCAGAACGCATCCAGCCGGCAATACGCCCGCGAACAAAAGCACTGCCCCAATGTCCGGAAATCACTTTACGTGGCAAACGCATACGGGCTGTAATGAAGCCGTGCTCTTTGTCCCCATGTGCTGACTGATTCATATTCATGAAGTCCATATCTATGGAATCCCAGGGAATGTCACGATTGTACTGCGTATCAAACTGCAGTAGAGGCTTTGAAAGAGCCGTGAACCCTGAAATCCACATTTTTGAAGGAGAAAAAGTGTGCATCCATGTAATAATGCCGGCACAATTCGGGTCCAGACTTGCCGCTTCCAGCGTTGCTGTGATCTCAGCTGCCTCTGTGACAACCGGCATATACACAACCGTACCCGGAACGTTTGAATCTGCATTCAGCGCAGCGACAATCTCCTGCGCATGTCCGACCATTTCCTGAAAAATGTCTCCGTATAGCTTTTGTGCACCTGTGACAAACCAAAACTCGTATTTTTTCAAATCTGACATACATCCAGCCTCCTTCATATACTAATCATTATCAATCTCTGTATCCGCTTTATCTTTGACCGGTCCGGTTGAATCTTTAGCTATCAGCTCAACATCCATAACAATTGATTTTGAACGGCTGCCTGAATCAATCATCTCAAGAAGCCGCTTAGCTGCTTCCTGGCCAAGCAGTTCCCCGGGATGTGTAACTGAGGTAATCCGTACGGGAGAAAGCTCGGATATCGATGAATTATCAAATCCGACTATCGATTTGTCTTCCGGAATTCGAATACCGTTTCGAAGCATGGTCTGGATCAATCGAATAGCTACCTGATCGTTATAACATACAATCGCCGTGCACTTCTGCAGGCGCCGCAAAAGTCTGGCCTCTTCACTTTTCGAGAAAAGATGGTCAAGGTCCGGCGTCGTATACCAGATTACTTCATCATCATCCATCGGCAGGTTCAGAGTAACAGATTCTTCTGAAAACCCAGCATATCGTTCGTGTCCCTGTCGGTCATCCGCTTTGAAAATGCCTCCGATATGCCTGTGTCCAAGACTGTTTAAATAATCAACAGCAAGTCTGCCGCCGGATCTGTCGTCAATAACTACATAAACGGGGTCGAGGGATTCATAGAAACCGTTTATGAATATGAAAGGAATTCCTTTGTCAGTCAATTGCCTGTATAGAGGCAGATTCGGATTGGGCAGCGCAGACCGGTTGCCCTCAATAATTATCCCGTCAACACCTTTATTTATCAGTGACATCAGCAGCTGGTGCTCCGTCTCGACCCTGTTTCTTGTGACCCCGAGCGTCATACTGTATCCGTTGGAAGTCAGGATTCCCTCGATTCCGCTGGTTATCCCCGGAAAAATGTAATCAGTAATATTGGTTGCTATATAACCAATAGTCATAGCCTTTGTAACTTCCGAAACATAAGTGCCGCTTCCGCGTCTGCTTACAAGGATTCCCTTCTTCTCAAGATGGGTGATTGCCTGCCGCACCGTTTGCCTGCTGATACAGAACTGTTCGGCCAACTTGTTTTCGGAAAGTATTTTTTGTCCGCTTTTAAATGTTCCATCCAATATCCTTGACCTGATCCAGTTTTCAAGAATTTGATATTTGTGTTTATTATCTTCGCCGAAAGCCATCTTACTTGCCTCATTTTACATATAAAGAACCACTTGTATGTTTCCTTATATCGTTTTACGTACATCTTCTTGTTAAGAAAACAAACAAATGTGGTTGAAACAGTTTTCATTCGGAATTTTGCAGATTATTTAGCTATTTATATGAATTTTACATGATAATCAGACTGGATGTCAATATTTATTCTTACAATTTTCAACACAACTTAATGACATCTTATATACCAACTTAATTATGGCAGTATCACTTGCGTTAAATTGCAGATTTATTTGTCTGTAATAGATAAAGTTCATTCATTTCTTTGTTCAATAAGTGAATCGACAATATATTCGATATTATTCCGCAAATTCCCGGACAACAAAAAAACCCCGGAGGCCTTACGGCTCTAGGGTTTAATCTGGCTCCTCAAGTAGGACTCGAACCTACGACCCTGCGGTTAACAGCCGCATGCTCTACCAACTGAGCTATTGAGGAATAAGATCCGGCAGCGATCTATCTTCCCGGCCCGTTACCAGGCAAGTATTGTCGACACCAAAGAGCTTAACTACTGTGTTCGGGATGGGAACAGGTGTAGCCTCTTGGTAATAACCACCGGAATGGC
>Ga0209540_10000044_pt1 | contig 166198 bp, 135 predicted proteins | sample BarGraIncu01121A_FD_184501 | JGI IMG/M metagenome (GOLD analysis project Ga0209540, IMG submission 184501) | Arctic peat soil microbial communities from Barrow, Alaska - Barrow Graham LP Incubations 011-21A (SPAdes) (version 2) | ecosystem: Environmental > Terrestrial > Soil > Wetlands > Peat...
ATTTTGCGGGCAACTGTTTGCTTGCGGTTTTTACGCAAGCTTTCGGCTTGTGCTTTTCCACGTCCTTCGGCTATTGCTTCGGAAAAATTGGCGAAAAGCACCGTAAACCACAGCCAGATAGCTATTTGTAAATTGAAAGACGAATACCCTCCCTGAAAAATTCCGATAAAGACAATGATAGTTGTCAAGAGTGCTCCGATACCAACTATAAATATAACCGGATTTTTTATGAGCACTGCGGGACTTAATTTCATTACGCTGTCTTTTGCAGCTCGTGCAAGTAGCTTTTTATTAAAGATACTTTTATTTGATTTTGTTGTCATGTTGCTAATTAATTTTAGTCCCCTTTAGGGGATTAGGGGTTTAAAAAGTAATTCCGTTATTCATTAATAAATGTTCTACAATTGGTCCGAATGATAAGGCAGGGAAATAGGTCAATCCACCTACAATAAGGATAACGCCGATTAATAATACGACAAACAACCAATTGTTCGTTTGGAAAGTCCCTGCCGATGGTGGTGTAATTTTCTTTTTTGCCATACTTCCGGCAATGGCCAGAATAGGTATAATTACTCCAAATCGCCCAACCAGCGTTGCAACTCCAATCAGCAGATTATAAAAAACCGTATTGGCACTTAATCCTGCGAAAGCACTACCATTGTTTCCGGTTGCGGAACTGAAAGCGTATAACATTTCGGAGAATCCATGCGGTCCGGCATTGTTCAACCCGGCTAGACCAAGAGCACTCACCGCTGCCCATGCCGTAAATAACAGAATTACAAAAGAGGTAATTACATTAGCTATAATAGCCATTGTTACTTCAAACCTTTCCACTTTCTTCCCCAAATATTCAGGAGTTCGACCCACCATCAATCCGGCAATAAATACCGTGAGAATAATGAATACCACCATGCCGTACAAACCGGCACCAACACCGCCGAAGATAATTTCACCAAGCATCATATTAATCATGGCAACCATTCCTGCTAATGGCGACAAACTATCGTGCATAGCATTTACAGCACCGCACGATGCATCGGTAGTAACTACAGAAAAAAGTACACTATTCGTTATTCCGAATCGGGTCTCTTTCCCTTCCATCAGTGCTGAATGACCATAAATTGGATTGGCAGAATATTCACCATATAAGGATATGGCTAAACCGCTAAGAAATAATATAAGCATAACAATAAAAATTGTCCAACCCTGACGCTTAGAACCTACCATTTTACCATACATAAAGGTTAAACCGGCAGGAATTATAAAAATTGCCAATATTTCAAGGAAATTGCTAAACGGAGTTGGATTTTCGAACGGATGGGCACTGTTGGCATTGAAAAACCCACCGCCATTAGTACCAAGTTGCTTGATAGCTTCCTGAGAGGCTACCGGACCCATTGGAATTACTTGTGTAGTTCCCTGAAGCGTGTGAGCTGTTTGATACGTGTCAAAATTTTGGATTACACCTTGTCCAACCAAAAAGATAGCAAATAAAATGGAAAGAGGCAAAAGCACATACAAGGTCGAGCGGGTTAAATCTACCCAGAAATTACCGATCTTGTCAGTTGTCTTGCGCGAAAGTCCTCTAGTTAAAGCTAACAATACGGCTATTCCGGTGGCAGCACTCACAAAGTTCTGAACGGTAAGAGCAAGCATTTGTACAAAATAACTCATAGTAGTTTCGCCTGCATAACCTTGCCAGTTGGTGTTGGTCATAAAACTCGCAGCGGTATTGAACGCCGAATGCCACGACACATTAGGTAAATTTGCCGGATTTAATGGTAGAAATGCCTGTGTAAGTTGAAGCAGGAATACAAACAGAAATCCGATGAAGTTGAACAGCAACAATCCGAGAGCATAACTTTTCCAGTTTGTTTCTTCAGTAGCGTCAACGCCGACAAGTTTATATGTCAATCGTTCGAACCAGCCCAATGGTGCCGACATCAGGTGCTTTTCGCCTGTAAACACTTTGTACATGAAATTTCCCATAATAGGCGTTAAGCCTATCAGTAATCCCACGAAAATAATTATTTGTAAAAAATCAAAAGTTGTGAACATACGTTTTTAGTATTAAGAGAATGATTTGATGTTAGAACTTCTCAGGTTTAATAAGTGAATAAATTAAATAGCCCAGTAAAACCACGGCTATAATTGCTCCAATGATATACCCCGTGGGGGTGCTCATTTCAGTTGTTGTTACCATTAAAAGTTTTGTTTCCATTTTGAGTTAGTTTTTAAATTCAATAATTTGAAAGTAAATTAGGATAATTAGAAATTGATATCTAATTGAGTTGTAAATGAATTAGCATTTACGTTGTTTGTGTTGTAAAAAGTGTTTTTATTATTGTAAATGTCATATGCAAAAATTACAGAAACATTTTTAGAAAAAGCCCAAGATAAGCCAAAATTCAAAGCTCCTAAGTAGTTTTGTCCACCTTGATAATCTACGGCTAACCATAATTTATCTGAGATTTCTGGTACAGCTCTATCCCATGAAAGTAGAAGTCCTGAATTTGATGCTTTTCCTAATTCGTCAACAAGTAATGCTTTATTCCCTGTGTAATAACCTGCCGAAATGCGGCCAATAAAAGGAATTGTTTTTGCTAGAAGACCGTAAACGATGTTGTAATTAGTTAGACTTGCTTTAGTTCCAAAATTGTATGCTCCGACTGCTATTGCAGGTGCCCCTTTAAAAAGGGAATCTTCAGGGATTGCTATTTTACCATTGAAATAAATTGGATGTAAGTCATAATTTTTTGCATCTAATGCATTGTTGTCCCCCATGTTTAAATAATCAATACCAATCTCAGCCTGAACTTTACTGAAAGGTGATATTCCGGTTGTTAATCCCATGTCATACATGCCTGAACCATAAACTCCATTTGCATCCTTTTGAGTGCGAATATAATTATCGATACCTAAGTGAACACTTTTGAATGCTTGGATGTCTGTTGAAGGAATCCATATTTGAGTAGACCCTGTTGCTTTTGCAACACTAATTGATGATAATACTGCGATCGCGCAGATTCCTAAAACTTTAATTTTTTTCATTTTCTTAAAAATTTATAATAAATAACTGTTTGTGTTTTATTTCTGTTTTAATATCTCTCTGTTTAATATTTTTCAAATTGATACATGATGAATCATATTTTCATCGTTATCTTCGTTATCCTTGTTGTTGTTTATTGTCAGATCTGTATCATCGTCATCATCATACAGCATTTTGTCGTAAAACTCACCGTAGCCAGTTACACGGTTAAATACCCACACTAATGTAAAAATCAAAACCATACTTCCGGCCAGTTTTACTATTATTTCAATTGTTGATTCCATTTGTTGACTAAAATATGGGATAGAATAAATACTTAATTCATTTCGAATAAATAAAAGAGTTTGTTCATTTTTTATCTTCATATTTATTCGGTGCAAAAATACACTGGAAGTTATAAGTGAAAAATCAAAAACATAGGGTTAGGTGTAAGGATTTTATAAAGGACTAAATCTTTATATATTAAGTCCTGTTTTACAGGCCTTTAAAGTTGGTTGTTGTGTTTGGTTGTTATTCGGCGAACGCCAATTTAAAGATTTATACTTGCAATATCTCGGCAACATATTGCCTTAATCCGAGTTAAATGGATAGATTGAAAAGTTCTTTTGTTTTTAGATATAGAGGAAGTTGGAGAAATTGAATATTTTTTGTAGCTACTAATTACCAGAATTTTCACTCATTATTTTCTTCATATTCGTGTAAATTAACGTGAGTCCGTTATAATAACTCTTATTTATGCTTTAAAAATTAATCGGGTATAATTTTAATGTCAATAGAAAATGTTGACTTTTCCATCTATTGAGTTGGCCTCCGGATCGTGAAAATTTCCTCCCGGAATGCTTACTGTTTCTCCAATCAATATTTTTCAGTATTTTTACGGTTCATCTTAACAAGCAGCCGTATGAAAAAATATACACAGTACATCTCCTTTTTAGTTCTCCTTTTCATTTTCATCCTTAGTTCATGCAACAATGTAAATCAGACTTCGTACAGACTTGCCAAACGCGATGCCATTCTGAGAAACATCAATCCACCCGTTCTGCCGGCAAACACACTTTCCATTCTTTCCTTTGGAGCCAAAGCTGATTCGATAACCGATTGCAAACCTGCTTTCGACAAAGCAATGACAGAGTGTACTAAATTGAAAGGAGCAAAAATAGTAGTACCACCCGGCATTTATTTTATTGGCGGTCCCATTCATTTGGTCAGCAATGTATGTCTCGAGATTCAAAAAGGAGCCCGACTCAAATTCAGTTCTGATCCCACCATGTATTTACCCGTGGTACTCACCAGTTGGGAAGGAACTTTTGTATACAACTACAGTCCGTTTATCTATGGTTATCAACTCGAGAACATTTCCATAATCGGTGAGGGAACGATAGATGGAAATGCTTCACAAACTTTCAATACCTGGAAATTGAAACAAGATAGTGATCAAATGTTGAGTCGTGAAATGAATCACAAAAATATTCCTATTGGAAAACGTATTTTTGGAGCGAGTCATTACCTGCGTCCGCAACTGATTCAGTTGTTCGAATGTAAAAACATACTTATCGAAGGTGTAAATATAACCAATTCACCCTTTTGGTGTATTCATCTTTTGAAATCTGAAAACATAACCATCCGCGGACTAAGTTATAATGCCAAAAATGTGAATAACGATGGCATTGATCCTGAATATTCGAAAAATATTTTAATTGAAAATATCAACTTCGACAATGGCGATGACAATATAGCCATCAAGGCAGGACGCGATGACGAAGGACGGTTGACAGCGATTCCATCAGAAAATATCATTATCCGCAATTGCCGTTTCAAAGGCTTGCATGGGGTGGCTATCGGCAGCGAAATGTCGGCAGGTGTGAAGAATGTCTTTGTCGAAAATTGCACAGCTTCCGGTTATTGCAAACGTGGCATTTTCCTTAAATCGAACCCCGATCGTGGTGGCTATATCTCTGATATTTATGTAAACAATGTCAGTTTCAAAGATGTGGAAGATGCCTTTTTCATAACAGCATTTTACCATGGCGAAGGCAATGGACATAATACCGACATTCACGATGTATATGTTGATAGTTTATTCTGTCGTAAAGCCACACATGCAGGACTTGTCGTTCAGGGCTTTCCAACGAAAAAGGTAAAAGACATCTATTTCTCCAATGTCACCATCGATACCACCACAATAGGTATCAGCTTTACAAATGCCGAAAATATAGTAATGAGTAATATCAATATAGGTGGCGAAGTAAAAGTCCCTTCTTCAGCAAAATAAGCCAATAAAATGGTTAGGATGGAAATATATCTGGAAAAATAACACTTAAATAGCTCTAAAATGATATTGTATTTCAATATAGCTTGTTAACTATCCCGACCTTTTGTCATTCAATTTGAAATAATTTTGTACTTTTGTGCCAAAGTTATGCTGAAATATCAAGTGAGAGAGAAGTGAAATTAGTAATTGATTTTCCTCAATTATTAATTGTAAGTTGTAAATTATAAATTGTAAATTATTCATGAGTGTTGTAGAAAAAATTAGAAGTGCCAAATCGACTGCTTTTTCGTTCGAGTTATTACCACCTTTGAAGGGAAACGGTATCGAAACAGTTTATCGTACCATCGACACTTTACGTGAATTCGATCCCAAATATATTAATATCACAACGCATCGCAGCGAGTTGGTATTTAAGCAAAATGCACAAGGTCTTTTTGAGCAAGTAGCCGAACGTCATCGTCCTGGGACTGTAGCTATTGCGGCTGTTATTCAGAATAAATATAAAATTGCAGTGGTGCCGCATATTATCTGCAGTGGATTCACCCGCGAAGAAACCGAATATGCACTGATAGATTTGCAATTTCTGGGCATAACGGATTTGCTCTTGTTACGTGGTGATAAAGCCAAACACGAACACGACTTTTCACCCACCGGACACCGTAATGCTACTGAATTACAAGTACAGGTGAACAGTTTCAATAAGGGTTCATTTTTGGATGGATCGAAAATGAAATTCCCGGTTGTTCCTTTTTCGTACGGAATGGCTTGCTATCCCGAGAAACACGAAGAAGCACCGAACTTAGATTCGGATTTGATTTACGCCAAACAAAAAGTGGATGCAGGTGCAGAGTATCTGGTAACACAAATGTTTTTCGACAACAAAAAATATTATGATTTTGTGGAGAAATGTCGCGCAATAGGCATTAATGTACCTATTATTCCCGGCATAAAACCCATCACTTTGGCTGATCAATTGACTGTTTTACCTAAGATTTTCCATACAGATATTCCTGAAGAGTTTGCTGCTGAATTACGTAAATGTAAATCAGATAACGAAGCCGTGGAAGTTGGTGTTGAATGGTGCATACAACAGGCTAAAGATCTGAAAAAAAATGGTGTACAAAGCATTCATTTTTACAGCATGATGGCTACACAAAGCGTTAAAAGGGTGGCAAAAGAAGTTTTTTAATATTGAATGTTTTATTTCACCTTTCGGGGGATTTAAGGGGGTTTATTTATGAGTTTTATTTTTTCCTTTTTAATGATCATTTTATTTGTCGGCTTATTCATTATTATAGTCGTATTGGGATTTTTACGCTCACTCTTCGGCTTCGGCAAACACAAAAACCCGAATATGGACTCACAATCAGATGGTTTCGAACAACCGACAACTAAATCTAAGATCTTCGACAAAAAAGAAGGAGAGTATGTCGATTATGAGGAGGTAAAAGAAGAAAAATAAGGCCACCTAACCTTTACCAATTAACGAAAGGGACATTTAAACAATAAAACTCACTTCTTTAAAATAGTATCCTTTCCTTTCACCATTTTCCTTCTCCAGTTCCAATTGTCCATCGGGATGTACGGCAATAATACTAGCCTGAAATATTTCATCGCCCTCTTTAAACTTGTGAACGCCAGCTTTCCGGTATAATATCTCCGCATATTCATCACGAATTTTATTTGCATCCAGGTTGAAATACAAATCCATAATATTCTTACGAATATCATTCAACAAGCTATTTGCGACTTGTGATTTACCGGTAATCTGAAATAATGAAACCGGATTGGGGGCATCACTCAGAAACACTTTCTGATTCACATTAAGTCCGATTCCAATAACAACTATTTTTATTGAATTTCCTTGTAATGAATTTTCAATCAGAATTCCGGCAATTTTTTTATCATTCCAATAAATATCATTCGGCCATTTTACTGTAATATTGTCGGTATATTCGTCCAATGTTTTTTTAATAGCAACACTCACCAACTGCGAAATCAAGAACTGCTCGTCAGGTTTTACTTTTTCAGGATAGAGTACCAAACTGAAAAGCAAGTTTTTCCCTGATTCCGATTCCCAAGCATTACCCATTTGTCCTTTACCTGCCGTTTGAAAATCGGTTTGTAACACAAAACCTTCGGTCAATTTATTTCCCCGAATCATTTCCCACAGCAAAGCGTTGGTGGAAGGTGTTTGTTTTATAAAAAGGGAATCTGACATTTAGTTGATTAGTTAATTGGGTGATTAGTTGAGTAGCTGAGTGATTAATTGGTTAAATGGCTGACAAGTTGAATAGTTGCAGGCTGATTCTGTGAGCTATTAATAAAATAACCATTAATGACGACGTATTCAAATAACAATGAATAACTTGAAACACGGAACACTTTATTTAGCTACATCGAGCAAGAAGTCTTCCATTTTCTTAGTAACCGCCTTCGAACTTCCGTTAGCATTATTCACCAACAATGCAAAAACATAGTTTTTTCCTTTAGTTTCAATATATCCGGCATAACTTTTCACGCGAGAAATCGTTCCACTTTTGGCATGTACTTTTCCTTGCAAGGCCGTATTTCTAAGAAAAGTTGCCAGAGTACCACCTTCTCCCGATACAGGCAGAGAATTGAAAAAAGCTTGCTGGTTTATGCATTTAGTTTTCATATATGTCAGTAAATCTACAAAAAACTGAGCTGAGACAGCATCCATGGGCGACAATCCGCAACCATCATACTGAAAAAGCTGGTTAACCGGAAGCCCTTTCGATTTCCAAAACGATTTAATAACCTGTACTGCTCCGCCAGAAGTGGCAATAGGATTGTTCTTCAAAGCCAGATAACGAAAGATTTGTTCGGCATAATGGTTATTGCTTTTAACATTAGTTTCCTTTATAATTTCACTTAATGGAGGCGAGAAATGGGTATAAATAACTTTGCAGGTTTTTCTTTCGGGAACAATATCGGTTGCTGTTCCAAAAATCGAAATTTGATTTTCTATAAGTATTTTTGTAAAGTCTTGCGCCAATAATAAACCGGGATTTGGAATATCTACTTTCACTATAAACTCGGCGCGGTTTGCTGGAATTTCGCCGTATATAGTTCGGACGTTGGAATGCGGAGCACCATAAAAATAACAACTATCAAAAGCAATGTTGGTACTCAATAAATGATTGTCGAAAGTAAGTCCCGGAATTACCGGAATTGTCCCGCTGATTTCAGGTGTAGTACCAGCTTTACCTGAACGAAAATGAACATGACATGTATTATCAAGATACGAAATTCCATACGCTCCGGCTGCATAATAATTGCCTATGTCTTCCCAAGTCCAATAAGGATTTACGCCTTGATCATCGTAAAGATTTGCATCGGCTATAATTTGTCCATTAATTCTGTTTATACCGGCTTTCTTGACGGCATTCACCCATTGAATTAAAAAATCGGCATCACCTAATTTCTCCGAACCCAGTGTTGGATCACCTCCACCGCGAATATAAAGATTACCTGTCAATAAGCCATCTTTTGTGATTGTACCATCTATTTCCAGTTTGGTTTCAAAGCAAAAGTCAGGTCCAAGTTGTTCAAGTGCCGTAGCTGTTGTAACCAACTTCATTGTTGAAGCTGGAATAACACTGTTATTCGGATGGTATTGGTATAGCGTTTGATTTGTTTCAACATCTTTCACCAACAAACTGATATTTGCATTCTCAAGTAGTTTATTGTTCACAAAAATGTCAACCGGACTTTGAGCAACCGATAATAAGGTCAGCATCAAAAAAGTGAAAAATAATTTATTTCTTTTCATAATCGAATAAGCCCTATAAAATCTGTTGAAACTGAGAGAAAATTACTTATGCAAAAGTAAACAGAAAAAGTCTATCGGTTGCCATCCTGCTTAAAAAAATGAATCATGAAATGCATATTGTCAATAAATTTATTCTATATAAGATTCAAAAGGAATATTTTATATAAATAATGCAACCATCTAAAATGGATTGTCTAATTTTGCAAACAGAAGTATTAAACTTTGATCACACTGTATTTCAAATCAATCGATAGAATTCTTTAACCGAAAGATAATAATTAAATCAATAGATTATGAAACCGCAAGTTTACCTCCTTTTACTGATCATGGCATCGATGTACGGATTGTTTTCATGCAATATAAACAACCCATTGAATTCCAATGAATCTAAATTGGTTTTGAAAGTTCCTTCTCAATCAAAAGTGAATAGTTCCGATTCTGTAATATATACCGGAAAAGACATTCAATGGTTTATTGAGAGTACCGGAGAACTCCAATTTGTAAATCCACCCACCTTACAGAAATTTCAGACTTTTGGTAAAATCAAATTTTATTTAGGAAACGATTCCTTGTTTACTGCCTCCGTTGTTTTAGATTTTATGTCTTCAACCCGAAATGATTTGGTTTTACACTTAAACAGCGTTGGGAAATTCTATTTTGAAGATGGTTATCCTGCATATATCGACAATTTAGGTTCAACAACGTTACGCGCTCAAAACAAAGAGAAGCGTGCTGCTGCATGGGCACTTTTTATTGCTCAACTAAAAACTGAAGGAAAATATAAAGAATAGTTGATAGCAAAAATAACTATTTAGAAAATAATTTTAAGGAATCAACAAAAAAAGCTGCAACCCTATTCAGGATTGCAGCTTTTCTAAATGATCACTGTTAACTGATTACTGTTAACTGTAATTATTCCGCTTTTGGTTTTTCTTCACGAGGAGGACGTGGCATCAGCGCTTTGCGTGACAATTTGAATTTCCCTGTTTTCTGATCAACTTCCAACAGTTTCACATCAATCATATCGCCTTCTTTGATACCGGACTGATCCATAGTTTCGATACGAACCCAGTCAATTTCGGAAATGTGCAACAAACCTTCTTTGCCCGGCATAAATTCAACAAATGCACCGTAAGGCATCACCGATTTTACTTTGGCAGGATAAGTTTCTCCGATTTCTGGAATAGCAACAATGCCTTTGATTTTGTACAAGGCTGCATCGATAGCGGCTTTATTATTGGCAGCAATTTCAACACGTCCCTGATCACCAACTTCTTCGATAGTAATGATAGCACCTGTTTCAGCTTGCATGTTTTGAATAATTTTTCCTCCAGGTCCGATGATAGAACCAATCGATTCTTTCGGGATAAACATAACCACAATGCGAGGTGCATTTGGTTTCATATCCGGACGAGGTGCTTCTAATGTTTCCTGGATTTTGCCCAAAATGTGCAAACGTCCTGCTTTAGCCTGGTTCAATGCTGTTTCAAGAATTTCAAACGAAAGTCCGTCCACTTTAATGTCCATTTGCGTAGCAGTGATACCGTCTTTTGTTCCGGTAACCTTGAAGTCCATATCTCCTAAGTGATCTTCGTCACCCAAAATATCCGATAAAACAGCAAAGTTTTTACCTTTATTTTCAGAAATCAATCCCATAGCAATACCCGAAACAGGTTTCTTGATTTCAACACCTGCATCCATTAACGCCAATGTTCCGGCACAAACTGTTGCCATCGAAGACGAACCATTCGATTCCAGAATATCGGAAACCACACGGATTACATACGGATAGTTTTCAGGAATCATATTTTTAAGTGCACGCAAGGCCAGATTACCATGACCTACTTCGCGACGACCAACACCACGTGATGCACGGGCTTCACCGGTAGAGAAAGGTGGAAAGTTATAGTGTAACAAGAAACGTTCTTTTCCGCGGAAAAGGGCTTCGTCAACCAATTTCTCGTCCATCTTTGTTCCCAAAGTAACTGTAGTCAACGATTGTGTTTCACCACGTGTAAAGATTGCTGAACCGTGAGCTCCCGGTAAATAATCTACTTCCGACCAGATAGGTCGGATTTCGGTAGTTTTACGACCATCCAAACGTTTGCCTTCGTCCAGAATAGAACGACGCATAGCTTCTTTTTCTACTTCATGATAATATTTACCAATTAATCCTTTTTTGGCAGCAGCCTCTTCAGGTTCTAAACCGGTAATATATTCAGCTTTTACAGCTTCAAAATTGTCAACACGTGCATGTTTGTCGGTGTTGCAGGCAGTAGCCAATGCATAAGCTTTATCGTAAGTTTTTGCCCAAACATCTTTTTTCAGATCTACGTCATTTTCTTCGTGACTATAAGTGCGTTTTACTGTTTTTCCCACTTCTTCCATCAATTCCAATTGCGCCTGGCATTGAATTTTAATGGCTTCATGAGCCACTTTCATGGCATTCAGCAAATCGTCTTCGCTCACTTCTTTCATTTCTCCTTCCACCATCATGATATTGTCAATGGTTGCAGCAACAATGATTTCCATATCAGCTTCTTTCAATTGAAGAAAAGTTGGATTCACAACGAATTGACCGTCGATACGTGCAACACGACATTCAGATATAGGTCCGTTAAAAGGAACATCTGAAACAGCCAAAGCAGCTGAAGCAGCCAAACCGGCCAATGCATCAGGCATATCTTCGCCATCAGATGAAAACAGGGTAATGGTTACGAAAGTCTCGGCGTGGAAATCATCAGGGAACAAAGGGCGCAATGCGCGGTCAACAAGGCGAGAGACTAAAATTTCGTAATCAGAAGCACGTCCTTCACGACGAAGGAAACCACCCGGATAACGACCGAAAGAAGAGAATTTTTCTTTATAATCCACCGAAAGTGGCATAAAATCCGTTCCCGGAGCTGCGTCTTTGGCCGAACAAACTGTGGCCAAAAGCATGGTGTTACCCATGCGAACCATAACAGAACCATCGGCTTGTTTAGCCAATTTACCTGTTTCAATAGAAATGGTGCGTCCATCACCCAATGTGATGGTTTTTGTAACTACATTCATAAAATTACATTTTTTCTTTTTTAAACATCTAATTTTCGGGCGCAAAGATACAAAATAATTCGCAAAATTAGTACAGAAGGTGAGTAAAATACTGTTTTTTTGGGGTTTGATAATATATTAAAAAAAAACCGGAATGGATAAATCCACTCCGACTGATTTGAAAGTATTTAATTGAAAATGCTACAACTTATAATTCCATCCTACCCCGGCATATAGTATGCTTTTAGGATTAGGCTGCTGAACATCCTGATCGTAACGTAGAAGAAACTGTAAGGAGGTATGAAGAGAAATACGGTATTTAAGACCTAAAGTTGCACGATAACTATCCATATAAAATCCATTTTCACTATTCAACGGACAAAATATCTCACCTGAAAGAAAAGGTTTTATCGGAGATCCGAATATAGTATAGCTACATTCCAGCTTATTACGCCAGACATATTTCGGATTAAACTTATAATCACCTCTGGTTTCATCCCGCCAGGTTGCCTGAGCACGGGTTCGAAATTCGAAATCAAAAGAGCTATAAGAAACTGAAGTAGCAAATGCAACTGACGATCGGTGTCTTATCTCAAAATACTCATTTTGTCTTTGACAAATGAAATCATAATCTACCCCAACTTTCAACAACTTCCGGATTAAGCTGTAGTCCACTTCTATCGAAGTCAAAGAACGGTCGAATGTGCTTAGATTTTGATTAAACCGAAGTTCCTGTTCTACTTTAGTACTCCATGACCGTCCGAAATCTTTCGATAGAGCCAACGAACCGATGACACCAAGATCTCTTGTTTGTGCAAACGAAAAGATTGGTGTTATCCATCCGATGGAAACAAGCAGCAATATTGGAAAGACTTTTGACATCAAATGAATTGGCTCAATTTTGTCATCGAGTCTATTGAATTAGGTTCTTTTCCTTCAAGTATATAATTGACTTTCAGAAATGCAACATCGCGTAAAAAATCGATATGACCGACCTCAATCTTGAGTATGGTTAATCCGGTTCTATTTTCTAAGTCTGCTTTTAACTCATCTGCTTTATCGGGTTTTATCAGATCTATCTTTTCATACAGGACGATTTTTGAAGAAATTTGTTTTGCAATTAATCTACTCTCGATAAAAGTGACTAAGAGAAACAATAGATTGGTAACTATTAAAACGGAATAACTCAGCGTCATGGCCAAACCATTGATTACTGAAATCCCAATGATAGTAAATAAATAGGTCATTTCACGAATGGAGACCTGTTCTGTTCGATACCGAAGGATACCAAAAATTGCGAATAATCCCAATCCCATTCCGATTTGAAGCTTAACATCATTAAGCAGGTAAATAAGCAAGAATATTGTTACTGAAAAAAGTGTGAATGTATACACGAAATCTTTGCGTTCACTTTTTTTATAATAGAAATATCGAACAATTATCCAGCATATCAGGATATTGAAGCCAAAACGTAAGAATAACTGAATTAAGGCATCGTTATCGAATAGAGGAATACCCATAAAAGTTGTACCTACAGACATATTATCACCATATTGCTGAGCTATAGTAGGATCAAACTCAGGGAAATCAGATTGTACCATGATTGTTAGTTATTTTTGTTATTTTTCGTAATTTACTTTTGAAACCATTACTTTTTAAATCGGGCTTGACAAGCATCATTCCCAAACAATATTTACTCATACTACCAGACTTAATCCTCAATTCGTTAAGATAATCTTTGAAATGTGAGTTTAAAGCTCCATTTTGCTTCATTTCTACGATTACTAAACCGGCAACATGTTTTTCTAGTCCGGTTGATAAATTCTGGAATGACAAACGAGTATCCAAAGTAACACGTTCTGTCAAATTTTTATCTACCAGTGTTATTCGTCGAAAAGAGTTTTGAATTTGTGGCTTAAGTGAAAGAAATTGAAAGTTCATTTCTTTCAGAAAAAGATATTCTTCTTCTTTCAAATTCATTGATTCAAACTGTTCATTAGTAATACCAATTCTTTTCTTGGTTGTTCTACCTTTATTCGTTTTTGTTTTTATCTCAAGAAAGGTAATTCCAGAGTCAATATAGGAACGCATACGTAATTTATGCCGATTCAACTTTCCATTATGATGCATCATATACATCTGAGTATCATCCGTATCAAAATATATGGTGGAGTAAGGTATTACTCTTTTCCCATCAATATCGACAATACGATAATGGTTCAACGCCATTTTCAGTAATTCAGGCAGTTGAGCATTCCCAATCAAAAATTTGGTATCTATCCTGTTCATCAATTTCACAGAATCCATTTCAACCAATGAGATGGGCTCAAAAGCATCAATTAATTGAGAAAAAGAATCTTTTACCGTAGCCATTAGGGCATGAGTTTCAATAAGTATATTGGAATTGTTTTGTTGAATATAATCGACCATTCGGCAAGTAATTGTATTGTGTTTTTTTGGTCCCATCTGCATTATGCTCATACTTACGAATACGAGAAACTTTTTTACGATCATCGAAGACAACTTCTTTTATACAATGGTCATTGGCATCGTATTCAAACAAAACGCGTTCTCGCATACCGAATGTGGCATATTCTATTTCTTCAATTTTTAATCCTTTAGCATTGTAAACGGTTACATGATCCATCCAACGGTTTTTCCCTTTTGCATCTGTATTATACTCACGAACTGTCATATTTTTATGACGTTCACGTTTTTCATTCAAAGACTCAGGGGATGTTTGTGCTAACGTCATTGAAATAACTCCAAACAAAAAAACGGAAAAAAGCTTAGTACGCTTTGAAATTAGTTTCATTATTAATTTATGAGTGAATAATTGATTAGTTTCTTAGTTATTACTTAATTTGATTTGAAAATTTATGTTCTGAGCAACTATTTTCGGATGGTAACAATATGAATACTCCATTATGGAGAAAACCATGTTTACCTTTAATTAGGCATTAATAATAATTTCAAAAGAATCTGGTATCGTTACAATAATTCCTTTACTGTCTATTGTCACAGACTTAATTACAGGAGTTAACACTTTATTTCCCGCTTGTTCTGATATCACAAATACTTCGTATTCACCCGGGCTCAGACCCTGAAAAATAAACGCGCCATCTAATCCTGTCCTGATTTCATCAAATTGATAAGGAGCATCTTTAACACGTATAAAGACGCGTAAATCGTAAGCAGGAATTAAACCTGTGATAAAACCTTTGTCATAGTATTTTACAAGAACTTTACCTTTGATATAAGAAGTCTCAAGCGATTTACCTTCGTGAATATAAATATTCTGCACTTGTTTGGTTTCACCGTATGCAACCGTAACGGTATCAATCACAGCTACTTTTCTCGCATCAGTTAGCGTACTATATGCAAAAACTTTGTAAGTACCTTTGGTAAGGAATTTAAAGCGATAAAATCCATCATATCCGGTTTCCATTTTGTCACCATAAATTGGTTCATCGCCATAAACAATATAAACATCTTCTTTAGCTGCAGGGAAAGTATCTGCTTCGAAGGTAAAATTATCGTTTGGATGAAGGACTTTATAAACTTTACCTTCAACAACAGAAATCCCGCCTTGTCCCTCATCATTAACACATGAGAACATAAAAAGCGAAACCAAACCAATCAAAAGAATTAAATAGTTTCTCACAAAGAATATTTTTAGTTAGCGTAAATGTTTCAATATTTTATCGTTTAAATCCTTTCTTTCAGTTCAGGCTCAATGAAGTTTTTCAAAAAAATCATTCTCAACTATATTTCATTTATGTTACAAAAGAATTAAATCTATGCAAAAGTAATTTATTTTATGATACTTCGAGCCTAATTATCTGTATAAAACTAGTTTTTTTATGTGTAATACACTTAAATGAATTGATTGTCCCCATAGACTTCGCATATGGGGTCTATTTGGATAGTATTAATAAAACAAATACTTATAAATTAGTATTAATAATCGAAAGAATTCAAACAATTTTCATCAGTTATATTTAAAATAGAATTATCACTTTTAGATTTTCATCTGTCATTCTGTCACCAAACCTCTACTGGCACTTTTTTTGACTAATGCATTATCCATAAAAGCGAATCTACATAATTAACCAATTAACATATAACTAAAAATGGCTAAAGGAAACATTGGGGTTACGAGTGATAATATTTTCCCCGTTATCAAGAAATTTTTATACAGTGATCATGAAATTTTTCTACGTGAATTAGTATCGAATGCTGTGGATGCTACACAAAAGTTGAAAACTTTGGCAGCCGTAGGTGATTTTAAAGGCGAATTGGGTGATCTCACCGTGCGGATAGCAATTAACAAAAAGAAAGGCACCTTGACTATTTCCGACCGTGGTATCGGTATGACAGCCGATGAGATTGACAAATATATCAATCAAATCGCTTTCTCCGGAGCTGAAGAATTTTTAGAAAAATATAAAAACGATGCACAAGCCATTATCGGCCATTTCGGTCTTGGCTTTTATTCTTCGTTTATGGTTTCCAAACAAGTGGAAATTTTTACTCAATCTTTTAAAGAGGAAACTACAGCTCAACATTGGTCATGCGATGGTAGCCCTGAATTTGATTTGGAAGATACCATAAAAGCCGATCGTGGAACCGATATCGTACTTCATATTGACGATGACAACCATGACTTTTTGGAAGAAAGTCGTATCCAGGAATTATTGACCAAATATTGCAAATTCCTTCCTATCGAAATTGCTTTTGGCAAGAAAAAAGAATGGAAAGACGGCAAAAATGTGGAGACTGAAAATGACAACATTATCAACATCACTAATCCTGCCTGGACTCGCAAACCTGCCGATTTAACTGATGAAGATTATACCAATTTCTATCACGAGTTGAATCCTATGGCCGAAGATCCACTTTTCCATATTCACCTCAATGTTGATTATCCGTTTAACCTCACCGGTATTCTGTATTTCCCCAAAATCAAGAATAACATAGAGATGCAACGCAACAAAATTCAATTGTATTGCAATCAGGTTTATGTTACCGATCACGTGGAAAACATTGTACCCGAGTACTTAACCTTGTTGCATGGTGTAATTGACTCACCAGATATTCCTTTGAACGTTTCACGTAGTTATTTACAAAGTGATGCCAACGTAAAGAAAATTTCGAGCCACATCACCAAAAAAGTAGCAGATCGTTTACACGAAATCTTCAAAGCCGACCGTTTACAATTTGAAGAGAAATGGGATAATTTGAAGCTATTCATACAATACGGAATGCTCAGCGATGAGAAATTCTACGAACGTGGTGAAAAATTTGCTTTGCTTAAAAATGTTGACAGCAAGTACTTCACTTTCGATGAATATAAAACCCTGGTTGGTGAAAATCAAAAAGACAAGAATGGCGATGTAATTTATCTCTACACCAATAATATAGATGAACAATATAGTTATATTGAGCACGCCAAAGAAAAAGGCTACGATGTGTTGCTTATGGATGGACAATTGGATGTGCATGTAGTAAGTCAATTGGAACAAAAATTCGAAAAAACCCGTTTTGTTCGTGTTGATAGCGATGTAATTGATAAAATTATTCAAAAAGAGGATGTTGCGCAAGTGGCATTCAGCAATGACCAACGTAATGCATTGGTTACTGTTTTTGAATCACAATTACCGACAATTGAAAAAACTAACTTTATCGTTACTTTCGAACAATTGGCACCAACTACAAATCCTGTCTTTGTTACTCAAAACGAATTTATGCGCCGTATGAAAGAAATGTCGGCTATGCAAGGTGGTGGAATGATGAACTTTTACGGCGAAATGCCCGACAGTTACAATTTGGTAATCAATACTGCTCACCCATTGGTGGAAAAATTATTGAAAGACGAAGAAGATGCCTGTACCTTAGGAATAGCTCCTATTGCAACAGAACTTACAGAAGTTGAAAGCAAACATTCTAAATTAAAAGATAGTCATAAGGGCAAAAAAGACGAAGAAATTCCAACTGCTGAAAAAGCAGAACTGGAAGATATGCAAAAACAAATAGACAAACTAACAGAAAATAAAAAAGCAATCTTAAAAGCTTTTGCTACTGAAAATAAGCAAGTACGTCAGCTTATTGATTTAGCTTTATTGGCTAGCAATATGCTAAAAGGCGAGTCGTTGGCGAAGTTTGTAAAGAGAAGTGTGGAACTACTTTAATAAATAATTTATAATTAAACTGGCGGTAGGACTTTATGTCTTATCGCCAGTTTTTATTTTAGGAAGTGCGTCACTCCAAGTGGAGTTCTCAATATGCTTAATAAATGACAAATTGAAACAAAACAACATGTTTAATTTCAATTATTGAAACAAAATCCTTATTTTTGTACGTTTTTTATACCAATAACAAAAAACATATTACTTTGAAACCAGCAAAATCTCCTTCTGAATGTACAAATAAAGAAGAAATCAGAATCCAAATTGACCAAATTGACCAGGAAATCATTGCTCTTTTTGCGTTACGATTTCAATATGTCAGTGAAATTGTAAAATTTAAAACCGACGCCAAAAGCGTGGTAGCTCAGGACCGTAAAGATCATGTTATTAAACAAAGAGGTGAATGGGCAGCAGAACACGGATTGGACAAAGATACATTTGAACAGATTTACAGATTTTTAGTAGATCACAACATTGGCAAGGAATTGGAAATGTTGGAGAAGAAATGACCCCAAATACTTAAAGGGGATTAAATAAGTGAAATAATTGGAAATTGAAAATTAAATAATAGGAAATTATATTAGCATGTACAAAAATGAGATTAAAGTAATGGACTGCACCGTTCGTGACGGTGGATTGATGAATAAATGGCAATTCAGTGATGATTTTGTCAAAGGAGTTTATAATGCTTGTGTTGAAGCAGGAATTGATTATATGGAAATTGGTTACCTGAGTAGCGAAAAAGCTTTCAGCCGGGCAGAAATGGGACCATGGAAATTCTGTCATCAAAAAGATCTGGAACGCATAGTTGGCAAGAACGAGACTAATCTAAAGCTATCAGCCATGGCTGATATTGGGCGTATTGATTTGGATGATATACCATTAGCTTCTGAAAGTGCGCTGGATATGATTCGTGTGGCTTGTTATGTACATCAGGTAGATAAAGCCATTGCGTTGGCTCACCACTGTATGGACAAAGGATACGAAGTATGTATCAACATGATGGCTGTATCAACTGTTGGAGAACTGGAACTTGACGAAGCGCTGAAAGATATTGCCAAATCAAGAGTTCCCGTATTTTACGCTGTAGATAGTTTTGGTAGCATGTACGTGGAGTCAATTCAACATTTGGTAAGAAAATATATCGCTGCATTACCGGGTAAAGAAATTGGGATTCATGCGCATAACAATATGCAAATGGCTATGTCGAATACCTACACGGCATTTATGGAAGGTTGTACCATGTTGGATGCAACTTTGTTGGGTCTGGGACGTGGTGCCGGTAATTGTCCGATTGAAATTTTGATTGCATTCCTTAAAAACCCAAAATACCGTTTGCTGCCATTGTTACAAGTTATTCAGGATCATATTCACCCAATGCAAAAAGAAATTGAGTGGGGTTATCATATTCCTTATCTTATTTCCGGTGCTTTAAATGCTCACCCACGCAAAAGTATGGAATGGATGGAATCGGATCAGAAAAACGATTTCGTGACATTTATGAAAAACATGCACGATAACGAGATATTGGAATAGTCTCAAAAGATTTTTAAAAACAGATTACTACCCTTCATTAGAAAACGAAGGGTGGTTTTTTTTTAACTCGAAGTGTTACTTTATGTTCTCTGTGTTTCAGTGGTTCATCTGATTAATATTTCTCCAAAATCATAGCTCCCATCTCAATAATTTATTGTATATTTGTCTGTTTTTTTAGATAGAACGCATTAAATTAAAACAAAACAACAAACTATCATTAAACCACTAGAAACGACTAACTTAAAATAAAAATGAGCGAAAAAGAAAAAGCGAGAGCTGCTGCGAGTGCCGATTATGGTGCAAGTAGTATTCAAGTGCTGGAAGGATTGGAAGCAGTGCGCAAACGTCCTGCCATGTACATTGGCGATATTGGCGTAAAAGGCTTGCACCATTTGGTTTACGAAGTGGTGGATAACTCCATCGATGAAGCTATGGCCGGACATTGCGATAAAATCGAGGTTTTTATCAATGAAGATAATTCTATCACAGTAATCGACAACGGTCGTGGTATTCCTGTTGATTTTCATGAAAAAGAAGGTAAATCGGCTTTGGAAGTAGTTATGACTGTACTTCATGCCGGTGGTAAATTTGATCATGGAAGTTACAAAGTTTCAGGAGGTTTACACGGTGTGGGTGTTTCGTGTGTGAATGCACTTTCATCTTTGCTGCATGTGGAAGTATCGCGCAATGGAAAGTTATATATGCAGGAATACGAATGTGGCGCTCCTAAATTTCCGGTAAAGGAAATCGGAACTTCGATTACAAATGGTACCCTGACTACGTTTTTACCCGATAACACAATTTTTATCGAATCAGTTTACAAATGGGATATTTTGGCAAATCGCCTACGCGAATTGTCATTTCTAAATGCAGGTATCACACTTACATTAACCGATAAACGGACAAAGAACGAAGACGGAAGTATCAAATCGGAAGTGTTTCATTCAAACGAAGGATTGAAAGAATTTGTTGAATATATCGACGAAGCACGCGAACCACTGATTGATAACGTGATTCATATTAATACTGAAAAAAACGGTACGCCTGTGGAAATTGCCATGACCTACAATACGTCTTACAATGAGAATATCCACTCTTACGTAAACAATATCAACACAATAGAAGGTGGAACACACCTGGCAGGTTTCCGTCGCGGATTGACTCGTACATTGAAAAAATACGCTGAAGACAGCAAAATGCTCGATAAATTGAAAATTGAAATCAGTGGCGACGACTTCCGTGAAGGTTTGACAGCTGTTATTTCAATTAAAGTTCAGGAGCCACAATTCGAAGGTCAAACCAAAACCAAACTCGGAAACAATGAAGTGATGGGTTCGGTGGATATGGCTGTTGGTGAAGCGCTGGGAAATTACCTTGAAGAAAATCCGAAAGCTGCACGCATTATTGTGGAAAAAGTAATTCTAGCCGCTACAGCTCGTCACGCCGCCCGCAAAGCACGTGAAATGGTACAACGTAAATCACCGCTATCTGGTGGTGGATTACCCGGTAAACTAGCCGACTGTGCTGACAAAGATCCTGAAAAATGCGAACTATTCTTAGTCGAAGGGGATTCGGCAGGTGGAACGGCCAAACAAGGTCGCAGCCGTCAGTTCCAGGCTATCTTACCTTTGCGTGGTAAAATTCTGAATGTGGAAAAAGCAATGCCACATAAAGTGCTTGAAAGTGAAGAAATACGTAATATATATACTGCATTAGGCGTTACTATTGGGACAGAAGATGATAGCAAAGCGTTGAACATGAAAAAACTTCGCTATCATAAAATCATTATCATGACCGATGCTGACGTGGACGGTAGCCATATTGCCACGCTGATTATGACATTCTTCTTCCGTCACATGAAAGAATTGATTGAACAAGGTTATTTGTACATTGCAACGCCTCCTTTGTATTTATGCAAAAAAGGGAAAAATGAAGAATATTGTTGGACAGAACTTCAACGTCAGACTTTTATTGAAAAATTCGGCGGTGGAACAGAAGGTGGCATTCACACTCAACGTTATAAAGGTTTAGGAGAAATGAACGAATCACAATTGTGGGACACAACCATGAATCCTGAACATCGCACATTACGTCAGGTAAACATAGAAAATGCGGCCGAAGCTGACCACGTTTTCTCTATGCTTATGGGCGATGATGTAGCACCTCGTCGAGCATTTATTGAACAAAACGCGACTTACGCAAAGATTGATGCATAGCGTATTGGTTAAATAGTTAATTGCTTAATTAGCTAATTAGTTTGTCTTTAAAATTATTTTTCAGGTTGAATATGTTGATTTGCATATTCTCTTTATTAGGTATATTTTAAATCAATAGTTAATTTAAATCAATGATCAAATTAACTAATTAACGATTCAACTAATTAACTACAAATGAAAATTGCAGTCTTCTGCTCTTCGAGCAACCACATAGCTGAACACTACAAGCAATCGGCTTACCACCTGGGCGAACTAATTGCCGAAAGTGGTAATACGCTTGTTTATGGTGGTGCAACGGGTGGTTTAATGGATGCTGTGGCAGAAGGAGCACAAAATAAAAATGGTAAAATCATTGGAATAATTGCGCAAGCAATTATTCTGATGAAACGCCAAAGTTCACTTCCAACCGAGCTTATCGTAGTGGAGACTATGAGCAATCGCAAGGATAAAATGAGAACAATGTCTGATGTGTTTGTAGTACTCCCCGGAAGTTATGGGACATTAGACGAAATGCTTGATATTATTGTCTCAGGTGTGGTAGGCGAACACAAAAAACCACTGATTTTGGTAAATGAAGATGACTTTTATGAATATTTTCTCAATCAAATAAATTACATGCGTAGCGAATGTTTTATTCCTGCACAAGAAAAATACAAACCGCTTATTGCTAAAGATGTTGATCATTGTATGGAGTTAATCAATTTGTCAATTAATCACTCATAAACCCATTACACTATGAATCTGTTTTGGAAAAAACTCTTTGGAGGAATTACACCTACTACTAAACTTGAAAAAGATGAAGCTGATCTGGTAAAAGCCATGCATCGCTACGAAGAGGTAGGAAAGTCGGTTGAGCTTGCTGAATACAAGAAATTAGTTCAAATGATAAAATCCGCCAAATTTCAGGAGAATAAAAAGATTCTAAAGAATCGAAAATACAAAGACACCGAAGAATACCGGGACAGCAAAAAGCATACAAAAATTCAGAATTCAGCTACTGTTCAAATTTATTATCAGGTTCTTTTGTCAGAGGAATTAAAACATTTTCTTGCCTTCAAGTTGACGCCGGAGTATGAACTATTGGGCGAAAAGAAAAAAGTCAAAACATCTGATACGCTTAAAAAAATGCACCATTTTGAGCATTCAAAAGCTTATAAAACATACATTCGTTTTCATGATTCATTCATTATCAATGAATACGAAAAATTGAAACTTAAAATAGCGACTCCTGAGTTTAAAAAAGATAATGATTTCTGGGCAAACCCAAATAGATGGCATACGACGCCTGAATATGCGAAACAAGAACGTTATCACGAACTCGCTAAAAATCCGGATATCATATTTTATGAAAATGAAAAGCCTGAGCGATTCGAAAAATTTCGGACTTTGTCATTGTCATTCAAGGATGAATTTGATTGGAATACCCTGGATAAATCACATTGGAATTTTGGCTTTCACTACAAAAGTACTACGCTTATTGGAAATCATTCATTTTCCAACGAAAAACAAGCTTACCACTCGGGTAAAAATGTGTCTGTAGTAGAAGGAGTTCTGAAATTGGTTACTAAACATGAGAAAGTAACTACGCGGGCCTGGGACATAAAAAAAGGATTCATTGAAAAAGAATTCAATTACACTTCCGATGTGCTTCAAACAGCAGACACTTTTCGTCAAAAAGGGGGTGTTTTACGTGCTAAACTTCGTTGTACCGGAAACATTCAACATGCTTTTTGGATGGGTTCTGATAATAAACTACCGCATATTAATATCTTTCATTATAACGGAAAATACATTACACTCGGAAATGCAAACAAAGATTTGGTCGATGGAATAAAAATTACCGGACTAAATCATGCAGAATTTTTCATTTACACACTTGTATGGACTGAGAAAGAATTGTACTGGATGATTAACAATTTAGAAGTTTATCGAACTGCAAGCAATATTCCAACCGAAGCCATGTATCTGGCATTTAACTCCTTTATATCTCAGAAACAACATGGAAGTGCAGGAAGTCTGGAAGTGGATTGGGTAAGAGCTTATACAATTGCATAAATATTAGAATATGTCAATATACTAATTTGCCAATAAAAGAAAATTTAAGTTTCACTAATTCCTGGCTCTTGAATCTCAAAAATGATAAAAGAAACACACAAAATTAATGTTCTCAATCGCTTTAATATTGGTGGGAACAACCGGTTTGTCCTGATAGCAGGACCCTGTGCAATCGAATCGGAAGAGATGACGATGCAAGTAGCCTCTAAGTTGAAAGAAATTTGTGAAGAGTTGGAGATTCATCTTATTTTCAAATCATCATTCGACAAAGCTAACCGTTCTTCAGTAAAATCTCCACGTGGTTTAGGCATGAAACGTGGCCTGGAAATTCTACAACGCGTTAAAACTGAACTTAATCTACCCATAGTTACGGATGTACACGAAACATGGCAATGTGCCGAGGTGGCAAAGGTGGCTGATATGCTTCAAATTCCTGCTTTTCTATCCCGCCAGACCGATTTATTAGTAGCTGCTGCGCAAACAGGTAAAATTGTCAACGTAAAAAAAGGACAGTTTATGGCACCATGGGATATGAAAAACGTAGTGGATAAATTACGCGATTCGGGAAATGAGAATATTCTTTTATGCGAACGTGGTTCCAGCTTTGGTTATAATAATCTGATTGTTGACATGACCGGTCTGGTAGAAATGCGCAACTATGGTTTCCCTATAGTTTTCGATGCAACTCATGCTGTACAAAAACCAGGCGGACAAGGAACTACAACCGGTGGAAATCGCGAAATGGTACCTTACCTTATGCGTGCTGCTTTGGCAGTTGGCGTAGATGCTATTTTTGCCGAAGTTCATCCCGACCCCGATCATGCTTTCTCCGATGGACCGAATCAATTGTATCTTTCCGATATTCGTAAAATTCTGCAACAAGCTATTGAAATTGACAATATTACAAAAGGCATCAAGAGTCAAGATTCAAAAATACAAAATACAGAACTCGAAACCCTGAACCCTGAACGCAAAACGATAAAACTTTTCTTAACTGATGTGGATGGCGTACTGACCGATGCAGGCATGTATTATTCCGAAATGGGCGATGAATTAAAGAAATTCAATACCCACGACGGTATGGGTTTACAATTGATTCGTCAACATGGCATTAAAACCGGGATTATCACTTCGGAAGATACAAAAATAGTGGAACGCCGTTTCCAAAAACTAAAATTGGATTATCTCTTTCAAGGTAAACGCGAAGGTGGAAAGTTAGCTACAGTCAAAGAAATTTGTGAAAAAGAAGGTATTTCTCTTCGTGAAGTGGCTTATATCGGCGATGATGTAAATTGTTTCGAGTTGCTTTCATCTGTTGGTTTGGCTGCATGTCCTTCTAATGCGGTGGATGCAATAAAGAATATACCCGGCATTATTCAGATGAATAAAAAAGGTGGCGAAGGATGTGTGCGTGAATTTGTAGAAATAATTTTAAAACCCCTAACCCCAAAAGGGGAATAAGAATATGGACTTTATAAAACGAAGCAAAGAAATATTCAACTCGGAAATAGCCGAACTTCAAAAGTTGTCTGATCGGATTGGACCGGAAATAAATGAAGTGGTGGAACTTATTTTTGCCAGTAAAGGTAAATTGGTCATCATGGGCGTTGGAAAAACGGGTATCATCGGTCATAAAATATCATCATCACTTGCCTCTACGGGAACTCCTTCTATATTTATTAATGCCGCTGAAGCTATGCACGGTGATTTAGGGATGGTAAGCAAAAACGATATTGTACTTCTAATTTCAAACAGCGGGAGTTCTTCCGAGATTTTAAATATAGTAGCTCCACTAAAAAAAATCGGTTGCTCTTTGATAGCCATGACCGGAAATCTAAAATCCGCCCTGGCCAAAGAAGTTTCATTGATTCTAAATGTAAGTGTAGAAAAAGAAGCCTGTCCGCTGGGATTAGCTCCGACGACTTCCACCACTGCAACTTTAGTTATGGGCGATGCGTTGACGATTTGTCTGATGGAACGTCGTGGATTCAAAGCTGAAAATTATGCACTTTATCATCCGGGTGGAGCATTGGGACGTCGATTAATTTCGCGTGTAAAAGATGAAATGTTCACCGAAATTCCAAAAGTGAAGGAGACAACACTTTTCAAAGATATTATGTATGAAGTGAGCAACAAACGACTTGGAATGACTTTGGTATATAATACTAAAGACCAAGCGGTTGGTATTATTACCGATGGAGATATACGTCGTGCAATTCAGCGTTTTGATGACATTAAACAGATTACTGCAGCCGACTTTATGACATCTGGTTTTAAACGAATTGCTCAGGATGAATTGTTGACTGAAGCGTTGGAAATGATGGATATCAACAAAATCACAACTTTAACTGTAATGGATGATTCGGAACAAGTAGTTGGAATTCTATCTATTCATAATATTATTGATTTCCGCTAGTTTCTATCAAAGGTATGATGTATCTGAAATAAACTTTCAAAAACCCAATTAATCATTTAACTTTCACACTTGAGATTCAAAAAGATCTATATAGAGATAACAAATAGCTGCAATTTCGATTGCAGCTTTTGTTTTAAAACGACAAGAGCCAATAAGTTTATGTCGCCTGATGAATTTCGGTTAGTTATTGAGAAGATTCGACCATTTACCGATTATATCTATTTGCATGTATTGGGCGAGCCGCTTTTGCACCCACAACTGGATGAAATACTTAACATTGCCGAATCAGCAAATTTGAACATCAATATTACCACTAATGGCGGATTATTGGAACGAAAAAAAGAGATGTTGTTGAGACATTCTATCCGTCAAATCAATATTTCACTGCATGATGCTGAAGAAAATATCGATTCTGAAAAATGGGAAGACTATTTGCAAACTGCACTTAATTTCAGCACCGAAGCAGCTCCGAAAACCTATGTTTCCTTGCGCTTATGGAATACTTCCAATGCAGCAAGTGACAGTTTCAATGCGCTATGTTTACTGAAAATTGCTGAGAAATTCAATCTTACTATTGATTTTTTGGAAGAAAAAACAAAAGGGAACGGACGTAAACTTGCCGAACATATCTTTTTGCAACGTGCACCTCGTTTCGAATGGCCGGAGGAAAATCGGACAGGAACCCAAACAAAAAAAACCTGTTATGCATTGCGCGACCATATTGCCATTTTAGCAGATGGACAAGTTGTACCATGTTGTCTGGATGCTGATGCGAATATCTTATTGGGTAATATTTTCAAGGATAATCTGGCAGATATTCTGGAGAGCAAACGTGTTAAAGACATAAAAAAAGGATTCGAGCAACATAAAGTTGTCGAATCCCTTTGTTCTACTTGCGGGTTTATTATTGATTAAAACTTCAATCCATCCAACAATTGGATATAAATCTCTATTGCTTCCTCAATTTCGTCCAATAAAATATATTCATCTGCAGTGTGCGAACGTGCAGAATCGCCGGGCCCCATTTTTAAACTTGGGAAAGGCATCAAAGATTGATCGGAAAGAGTAGGAGAACCGAACATAGTACAATTCAACTCCCGACCACGATTGATAATTGGGTGATTCAACGGAGTAGCAGTAGAACTTAGTCGGGTGGAACGGGCTTCAATATCACAAGCTACATGTATATTAATTTCAGCCAGAATTTCTTCATTGCTATACATTTCGTTACTGCGCACATCAACTACAAAACTACATAGGTCGGGAACAACATTGTGTTGCGTACCGGCATTAATTTGTGTTACCGTCATTTTAACAGCACCTAGTAAATCCGATTTTTTAGCAAATTCAAATGTACGAAACCATTCAATATCTGGTATGGTTTTATAAATAGCATTATCACCTTCGTTACGTGCTGCATGTCCGGCTTGTCCGTGAACGGTACAATCGATGACCATCAAACCTTTTTCCGCAACAGCCAATTGCATGTTGGTGGGTTCACCAACAATGGCAAAATCTATTTTCGGAAGTTCTTGCAGCAAACTTTCAAAGCCATTTTTACCTGAAATTTCTTCTTCAGCAGAAGCTGCAAATATCAAATTATAGCTTTGTTGTTGTTTTGTCAAATAAAAAAATGCATGAAGTAAACTTACCACACTTGCGCCTGCATCGTTACTGCCTAATCCATACAACTTTCGATTTTCGATGATGGGTAAAAATGGATCATGTTTCCATTCTGAAACTGGTTTTATAGTATCGATATGCGAATTGAGCAATATCGTTGGTCGTGACGAGTCAAATCCTGAGCTAAACAACCAGATATTGTTATCTTTTCGCATAGCAACATAGCCTTTCACCTCAATATATCTTTCAAGAAAATCTGCTGCCGCTTTTTCTTCCTTACTGAACGATGAAATAGCAATCAGTTGCTGAAGCAAGGCAATTGCGTCGTTTGTTTCCTCTTGATGCATATTTTATATTTACAATTTATCAATTTACAATTTTTCTCTATAAACAATCAATTATTTAGACTGAATCAAATCTCTTTTCTTTAACCATTCTTTCAGCAAATCAGGCCAATAATCAACCGGTATTCCACGAGTGCGCATTCCAAATCCATGTCCGCCGACTTCAAAAGTATGAAGTTCTGCCGGAACACCTTTATCCTTTAAAGCTTTTAATAACTGTTTACTATTAAAAATGGGAACAGTTTTATCATCAATGGCATGTACGATAAATGTTGGTGGTGTATTTTTAGTTACTTGCAGTTCGTTCGAATAGAGTTTCACCATTTTCTCTGTTGGATTTTTACCAATTAAATTCACGCGTGAACCCATGTGTGTCGAGTCTTTATTCATAGTAACTACAGGATATGCCAAAATCATAAAATCCGGACGTTGTAGCGTGGATTTAAAATGTGTTCCTACTGTCGAAGCCAAATGACCACCTGCCGAGAATCCCATAATACCGATTTTATTTTTATCAAGATTCCATTTCTGAGCAGAGTTTTTGATAATTTTCAGTGCAGTTTGCGCATCTTCTAACGGAATTTTCGAATGTCCGTTTGGCATACGATAGTATAAAACAAAGGCAGTTACTCCCAGGTCGTTAAACCATTTTGCAATCTCTTCTCCTTCTTTTACAACAGACACCCCACTATATCCGCCTCCAGGACAAATTAATACAGCAGCACCAGTGGCTTTTTCTTTTAGTGCGGGATAAAAGTACATGCGTGGTTCGGAAATTTTTGTAACAAAATCAGCTCTTTGCAATGTTTCCGCTTCAGTAATACCGTTACTATCTTTTGGTCCATTCGGATAAAGAAGAATTTTTTCCTGTGCAGTAATGGTGCTCCAAAGTGCCACAAATCCTAAAACAAAGTAAATTAGGGGTTTCATATTCGGTTCGTTTTTTAAATTATATTTTATTTTAAAATTGCAGTTCCATTATCCGTGTGAATACATTCTGCCCTGGTTATCACGACCTGCCTTACTCCTGCCTTCAATGCTTCAAATGAATTTTCCAGTTTGGGTATCATGCCACCCTGTATAATTCCTTCTGCTACATATTTTTTAAAAAGTGCAGGAGTAAGTTTTGGAATAACACTTTCGTCGTCATTTTCGTTTAAAAGTACGCCTTTTTTCTCGAAGCAATACATAAGCGTCACTTCAAAATGCTTCGACAAGGCTTTGGCAGCTTCTCCTGCAATGGTGTCAGCATTAGTATTGAGTAAGTTTCCTGCTTTGTCATGAGTAAGAGGAGCAAGAACAGGAACAACTCCTTTTCTAATCAGATCGGCAAGTATATCAGCATTCACTTCTTTTACATCACCCACAAAACCGTAATCAACTTCTGTAATCGGACGTTTTTCGGAACGCATATAATTCAGATCGGCACCAGTAAGTCCGAGGGCATTGACTCCTATGGCTTGCAGTCCGGCAACGATTTGTTTGTTCACCAAACCGCCATAAACCATCGTTACTACCTTTAGCATTTCGGCATCAGTCACTCGTCGGCCATTTACCATTTTGCTTTGGATACCGAGTTTAGCTGCCATAGCTGTTGCCGAACGACCACCGCCATGAACCAATACTTTGTACCCTTCAATTTTTGAAAAGTCGGACAGTAATTGTTTTAAGCTTGTCGGGTCTTCTACTATTTTTCCGCCGACTTTAATAAGAGTAAGTTTTTCCATATTTTACCGCAGAGTTTGCAAAGGTTTCGCAGAGAAAAGCAGAGAAAACTCTGTGTTTCTCTGCGTATAACTCAGCGCCCTTTGCGTTCAGTTTTAAAATTGAATCAATGAATGAATATCTTTTGCGCCTTTCAAACGTGTCTTTCCATTCAAAAAAGTAAGTTCGATTAAGAAACTCACATAAACACCGTTGTGCGTAAAATTGGTTAACAAATCCAGTGCAGCATTAGCACTTCCTCCAGTTGCCAATAAATCGTCATGCAACAGAACCACATCATCTTCTTCTATTGAATCTTTATGAATTTCAAGCGAATCGGTACCATATTCGAGATCATAATCAATTTTAAAAGTTTCGGCAGGAAGTTTACCCGGCTTACGAAGCAAAACAAATCCGGCACCGAGTTTATAAGCCAAAATACTCCCCAATACAAATCCACGACTTTCAACTCCAACTACTTTAGTTATACCTTTATCTTTATAATAATCATACAAGCTATCGGCAATAAATTTCAAAACTTCAGCATCTTTCATAGCTGTAGTAATGTCTTTGAACATAATTCCGGGTTTCGGAAAATCAGGCACGTTCCTAATTGAAGCGGTAACAGTTTCTAAATTCATGGTCTTAAATTTAAGCCCCTTTAGGGGTTTGGGGTTCTTCTAATAATCTTTTAATAACTACCTGCGCCGAAATTTCACGATTAGCAGCTTCGGGAATTACAATGGATTGTGCGCTTTCAATAACTTCGTCAGTAACTATCATATTTCGACGAACAGGCAGACAATGCATAAAATGTGCATTGTTTGTAACAGACATTTGACGGTCACTTACAGTCCAACTGCGATCAGTGCTAAGAATCTTACCATAGTTTGGATCCTGGAAAGCCGACCAGTTTTTTGCATAAATAAAATCTGCACCTTCAAAGGCTTTCATCTGGTCATATTCCACATGCGCACCACGAACAAATTGTTCTGCAAGTTCGTAGCCTTTTGGATGTGCGATGACAAAATCCACATTAGCTTCATTCATAAAGTCTGCAAAAGAGTTGGGAACAGCTTGTGGCAATGCTTTTGGATGAGGTGCCCATGTCAGAACTACTTTCGGACGAGCAGTTTTCTTGTATTCTTCAATGGTGATTAAATCGGCAAAAGCTTGCAATGGATGCATAGTGGCAGCTTCCATACTGAAAACCGGTTTGCCCGAATATCTTATAAATTGATTTATAATCGTTTCCTGATAATCAAATTCTTTGTTTTCTAAATTGGCAAAAGCACGCACACCAATCACATCGCAATAGGATGCCATTACAGGAATAGCTTCGAGAATATGTTCGGGTTTGTCACCATCCATAATCACGCCATGTTCGGTTTCAAGCTTCCAAGCTCCCTGATTGATATCAAGCACCATAGTGTTCATTCCCAAATTCATACCGGCTTTTTGTGTGCTCAAACGGGTACGCAAACTGGAATTGAAAAATACCATCAACAAAGTCTTGTTTTCGCCAATATGTTTGTAAGCAAACCTGTTTTTCTTTATCTCTAATGCTTCTTTTACGGCATCTTGAAGATTGCCGAGGTCTTTTACGTTTGTATAGGTTTTCATTTTATTTTGGTTGCATTACAACAATAGGAATCAACATTTCTTCTAGTGAAATTCCACCATGCTGAAAGGTGTTTTTATAATAACTCGCGTAATGATTGTAATTATTCGGATAGGCAAAAAAGTCATCGTTAGTGGCAAAAATATAAGCGGAACTCACGTTTGGGCAAGGCAACCCTACTTTATTCGGTTGTGTTATTTCAAATACTTCCTTCTTATTGTAACTTAAATTCTTACCAACTTTGTAGCGCAGATTAACGTTTGTATTCCTATCACCTATTACTTTGATGGCATTATTTACCTGAATTGTTCCATGGTCAGTAGTAAAAACTACCTTATAACCACGTTGAGCAATTTCTTTGAAAAGCTCATAAGTAGGTGAATGCTTAAACCACGAGAGAGTCAATGAACGATATGCCTGTTCATCATTCGCCAGTTCGCGCATCATTTTCGATTCGGTACGCGCATGTGAGAGCATATCAATAAAATTCAACACACACACATTCAATTGATTACCTTCTAAACGAGGAAGCTGTCCGATTAAACGTTCGCAGGATGCTGAATCACTTATTTTGTGATACGAAAATGTATATTTTTTTCGGAATCTGTCAAACTGAGTTTGTAACAAGTCCTTTTCAAATAAATTTTTACCTTCTTCATCCTCTTCTTCAATCCAAAGATCCGGGTACATTTGTTGAATTTGCAAAGGTAAAAGACCTGAGAAAATAGCATTTCGCGCATATTGCGTAGCTGTTGGTAACATACTGCAATACAACTCTTCTTCATTGACCTGATAAAACTCATTCAGCAGTTCGCGAATTATTTTCCATTGATCATATCGAAAATTATCAACCAGAATAAAAAATACTTTTTCTCCATTGTCAAGCAACGGAAACACCTTGGTCTTGAATAAATCAGGACTCATCAAGGGACGTTTTTCGGTATGTTCAAACCAATCAACATAGTTTTTCTTAATAAACTTTGTGAAAGTGTTATTTGCATCTGTTTTTTGCATGCGGAGCATCTCATCCATTCCATTATCGGTCTCAGCCAACTCCAACTCCCAATACACCAATTTTTTATATACTTCCACCCAATCTTCGTATGTTAAAGTGTCGTTTATTTGCATTCCAATACGCCCAAATTGTGACTGATAGGTCGAAGTGGTATGTTCGGAAACAATTTCCTTTTGGTGAATATTCTTTTTAATGGTTAGCAATATTTGACTCGGATTCACCGGTTTAGTGAGATAATCCGCAATTTTGCTACCGATTGCCATATTCATGATGTTCTCTTCTTCGCTTTTGGTAATCATCACCATGGGAACATTCGGATCAATATCTTTTATTAATGCCAAAGTTTCCAGGCCACTCAAACCAGGCATGTTCTCGTCCAAAAAGATAATATCAAAACTATCTTTTTGACATAGTTCCACTGCATCTTTTCCGTTTGTTGCAGTAATAACTTCATATCCTTTTTCTTCCAAAAACAGAATGTACGGGTGCAATAAATCCATTTCATCATCAGCCCAAAGTATGCGGTCTTTTTTCATAATTTAAAAAGTCTAAAGTCTAAAGACAAAGGTCTGAAGTCTTGGTTAAGTAATTGGTTAGCGCATAACAAATAATCAAATTTATTTGTTAATAAACCGTATTTATTTAAGATAATACTCTTGCATAAACTCAAAATAAACGCTCAGTGCATTTTGTTGCATTAGGGTGTTTAGGTTCTTTTGTGATCCAAGCAAGTTTCTATAATTTGCATTTTTAAGACCTTCAAATAAGCTTTTTTCTTTCACCATGCGTAGTAAATATGACTTTGCCACATTGGCATCACTTAAACTTCCGATAATAATTATCTGTTGATTATTCACTTTTTCAAGTGAAACTTTTAGGTTCATTATTCCGTAGTTCTGAGCATTATAAGTATCGATGGCCGCTTTAGTTTTCTCAAATTCTATTGTTCCAGAAAGTATGTAAATAGCCACAAAATGCGGTTCATTTGCACGGTAAGCGAACAGATTCTTGAATAACGGCACTTCCTCCTGCTTTGGTTGGACAGTGGTTGTTGTTGAGGGTTGACTCGTTTTTACTACTGTTTCTTGTTTAGGTGTTACACTTAAATCTTGAACTGTTTTTTCTTTCAGCTTCTCAACTTTCGTCTCTGTTGGTTTCACAACCATTTTTTCAACAGGTGTTTCCGATTGTTTAACCAACGTTTTTTCAACTGCTTTTGTTGTTACAGGTGTTTCATTTTTAGCCGCTACTTCCTTTACATTCTGAGCAATTTCTTGTTTTTTAGTGGGTTTGATTATCGCAATTGGTTTTGTTTCAAATGGTTTTGATAAGAATGTCAAATAATCATTCAAATTAAAGGAAGTTCTCAACAATGCATAATTTTCTTCGGAAATAATGACTTTCTGAACATTAAAATCGGTCAGTAATTGAGTAAGTGCAGCATCGGAAGCAATCGACTTCGCATACCAATCTGCTTCATCATACGATTCAAAATTAGTTACGGATAATACACTATGTGTAGTGTCTAATTTACTAATTACCAAATCGAAATCTTTAATCATAAACCTGGAGAAATTGAAAGATGCAATATTATAAAGTAACTTATTCAGATTCTCAGTGTTGGTAGGTGTAATCAGTAATAGACGATGTTTAGATTGTTTTTCATTCGAAAACTGAAATTCAGAACTCATATTATTTATGTCAGACTTTGTAATCTCATCGCGCCGGGTAAGCAATGAGCCACTTGAAGTACCAGTTTTTGCTTCACGACCCTGTTTCATAAGTGCAAGAATATCTTTGGACATCGCGCTCACATCACTTTCTGGATATTTTGTAACCAATTCTGTCAATGCCGTTTCGAATTTATCTGATGTTTCCTGCTTACCAATACTCAGCGCGTTTAAAAACAAAAACTTCGGCATGAGGGTCGATAGTGGATATTTTTGTTGAATATATGCTACCTTATTGAAAACCGTTGCATAATCATTTTCGTTATATGCTTTATAAGTTAGATTGTATATAGAATCCTGTTCCAGATACATGCTCGCAAGTCGTTCGTTATAATCTGGTTGCGAAAGAATTTTCTGATATTTTGAATTAGGAAATTCTTTCATTAGTTTTGTCCGGTACATTTCGGCTTCAGTCTGAATTCCTTGTTTAGTTTTCATCATATAAAGGTGGTAATAAGCATCGGGAATCCGATCATCAGAACTAAATCGACGAATAAATTCTTCGAATGTGCTGATAGCCATAGGTAAATCTTCAACTTTGTCTTTATATATCATCCCCATATTAAACAAAGCAGTGGCTATTTCGGCATTCGATTTAGCTAATTGAGATGCAGTAACGGGTATTTGTCTCAAATAAAACTCCGGATCTTTTATATCTGACGTTGCATTTGTTTTAGATATTGTATCTGTACTATCTTTAACTGCAGCAGTATTTTCGGCATTTTCATCTGTAAAGAGCGAAGCAGTTTTGTTTGTGCGTCGCCAGTTATCTTCCAATTTACGTTTTCCCCATTTCTTCTGAAAATCAGACTGTCCGGTTTGCATTAAATTACTATTGTAGAAATACCAGTCACCAACAGAACCGGGTAAATTTCCTCCTATTGGAGCCATATTTGCTAAATCATCCTCTTGATTTCCACTTTGCGTTTTATCCAACTGTTTTTTGGTAGCGGCTTTTTCGTCTGCAATCAATTTCGCTATTAACTTATTTACAACTTCTAAACGTTTACTTTCGGGCATAGCTGCCAAAAGTTGCAAACTGTCTTGCAATAGCACAATTTCATTTTGTGTTACCAGCTCACTCAACATTTCAGCTCGTTTTGTAACGCGGGCAAAATCATCATGTTCTTTTGTAATGATTTTTCCTGCTTCTTCATAACAAGGTTGAGCCAAAACGAAGTTGTGTTTTGTATAATACAAATCACCTAAACTAATAAGTGTAACTGCTTTATCAATTCCGTTTCGTTTACTTTTTTCAGCAGATAGTTTAAAATTTTCTATGGCTTTCAGTGTATCAGCATGGTGCAAATAGGTGTTCCCAATTGCAAAGTACAATTGATCCAGATAATCTTTATTGTTAAAGTTTCGAAGCATTTTTCGAAGATCTTTTCGCACACTCGAAACATCTCCATTATCAATTTGAGCCCGGCTTATTCGTGCATTAAAATCCATTTCAAAAGGTGGATTCGTTTTGATAACTGTCGAAAAACCATTATAAGCTGCTTTATTGTTTCCTGTTTTCTGATAAAGTTGGGCCAATAAATATCCGAAACGTTGTTGCAAATCTTTATCTTTTTCTTTCGATAACGCTAATTCTAAAAATGGGATAGCTTCTTTGTACTGATGCTTTTTGAGCAATAAATCGGCATTTACTGCAGCAAAAAAACCAACATTTTCACCTTTTAAATTGTCTTGTACCAACTTTGAAAGCACTTCTTCTGCTTCATAAATCCAGGCCATTTCGCTGTATGCACGCGCTATCCAGAGTTGACAGGTTGTCTCTACGTCTTTATCATTTGTATAATGACGGGCAATGTACGAATAAGTTGCTGATGAACCCAAAAAATCAGCTTTGTGAAATTCAGCCTTTGCCAATAGTAACCAAGCTTCCTTTAGAGCAGGATTAAATTCTTGCTGGTTGTAAAATAGCAGATATTCGGGTAAGTTTGCTTTTTTATAATTTTTTTTCGGTTTAATTTTGATAGAATGCAATTTGATGGCTTTCCTACATTTTTCGATAGTGCGATCCATGTTTGAAGTCGCTGCCGTTGCATTTGAATGTCGGCTAATAGGATACATGGGAATAATAGAAGAATAATCCTCTTTATTGGCTTTCAGAATATTTTTCAATCCTTCGTTGTAACTTATTGAACCATTGAAAAACACATTAAACCGTGTATTTGTAGCTTGGTAAGTTCTTGATGCCCATGTGTTTTTTTTCGTTGAACATCCACTGACAAGGACTATCAAGGTAAGAAACAATACTTTATGTATGAAATAGTTTTTCAAAAGAGTTCAAGTTGAAAAAAATGAATAAAGTGCAGATATTCAAAACAATTTATAAAATAGCACATTTTTATAGTGTGTATTTTTGTTAAACTAAAAACCACATAGACTTGTGTAGAAATACAAACTTTAAAAACAGCTTTCTATTGTACTTTAACTTACAAAAATACATAATTTTGAGCATTAATATCTAACTTTTCATCGAAAATTATGTTGAATTAAGAAATTATACATGAACATTTTATATGCTAATACTCTTTTTATCGCTGGTTTCGCTTGGGCTGATATTGCTGATAACTACCTATTTCAAACGGAGGAATAAAACGGAAGAGAGGGAAATTATTCTTGAACCTGAAGTAGAATGTTGTGGTGCTCATGTAATTTGTGATCGTGACTCACTGCTAAATGCTAAAAATTTAATTATTTATTTCGACGACAAGGAATTGGATGCTTTGGCAGATGTTTCGCCTTTGAATTTTACCAAAAAACAATTAAAGCAATTGTCCGATATATTTTACAACTTAAAAGAAAGTGATGTGGCCGGATGGCTAAGGAGTTTACAAATACGTCGGATCCAATTACCTATAGAACTTCGTGAACAAGCACTTCTGATTGTAAGCGAGAGAAGAGTTAATTAGTAGCCGTTAGTTTATAGTCAGTAAGATGTTTGAAAAATTATTGAATATACGAATTTTGCAATCGTTTTTTTAGCAGAAAAACTCCAACAATTGCCAACAATCCACTTACATATCCAAGCCATAGTGTATTACCAGTTCCAATTGTATCGATATCGATTGTTTGGTAACCGTTATTTTTCAGGTAATAGAAAATGACAGCTATCACATTGTTGGTAAAATGAGCCAAAATAGGCAACCACAAATTCCTGTTCCAAACCAACATATAACCGAAAAATGCACCCAAAAGCAAGCGTGGAACAAATCCGTAAAATTGCAAATGGATGGCACTGAAAATAAAAGCTGTAATCCAGATGGCTGCCACTGCTCCTTTCCATTCCTGTAAAACGCTTTGTATTGAGCCTCTGAAAAATAGTTCTTCGCCCACAGCCGGAATCATAGCGATTAAAAAGATATTGAAAAATAATCCTTTTACGTCATGCACATTCAGCAACTTTTCTGTTAGTTGAGCGGTTTGTGTTTCGGTTGTTTTCATCCATGTTTCTAATTCTGCTAATGCTTTAGGTAAGACCAATTGTTGATTCAAATCACCAAGTAAATTAATAAAAGGAATAGCCATTATCATAAACAAAATAACAAATCCTGCATTTAACCAATTTGTTTTTTGGTCTAAATGAAGATAGACAACAGGTTTCTCGCTCCACAAATACGCCAACATAAACGGCGGAATAACAAACATACCAATGGATTGAAATAATTGCAACAACTTTAACGAACCGATTTCGGTTACATTTCCTCCACTTATTATTGTCCACAAAAGTACAGCCACTAATGTAAAAAAACTGGTGAAGCCAATAATTAGAAAAAGCTTAGAAAAAATTCCACTTTGTTTAAGTATTCCTTTAAATTTACTCATTGAAATCTTATATTATCAAAAAAACTGCACAAACAGCATATATGTGTTCTTTCTCCTCCCATTCGGGCTTGCCTGCGGCACGCAGGGGAGATCGGGTGGGTTCTTTACAAAAAAACTCCTGCCACCTTTCGATAACAGAAGTTCTTTTATGTCTTAAAATCGAATCTTAAGCTCTTGGTCTGGCTTCTTTAACTACCATAGAACGACCATCAAATTCAGCGCCGTTTAATTCTTCAATAACTTTTGCAGCAGCAGCATCATCAGCCATTTCTACAAATGCAAATCCTTTAGATTTACCTGTTTCGCGATCTTTAATAATTTTGCATGATTCAACTTGACCATACTCTTCAATGACCCCTTGAAGGTCATTTTCCCGAACTTTGTAACTTAAGTTACCTACGTAAATGTTCATAAAATAAAATAAAAAAATTGATAAAAATGTGATTCAAGAACAGTGCAAACAAACAAAGTTAAGATATTCTGTCCATGAATTGGATAGCTAAAAATAACCATGACGAGAAAATACACTTTCTTTTCGGATGCAAAGGAAATCATTTATTTTCGAACCCACAAGAAATTGTGTAAAAATAATTGAAATTTAGTGAATTCTATGTTAGAAAAGGGAAAATTACGAGTTTCAAGTTACTAAAAAGTAAATAAGTTGACAAGTAAACGAGTTGACGGGAAAAAGACGAGTCACGAAAATTAAACTTTTTAAACTCGAAAACACAAACTTCTCAAACTTTTCAATCCTAAACTCTCACCTGTCCGTCACCTTTAATTATCCATTTATACGAGCATAATTCTTCCAGACCCATTGGACCACGTGCATGTAATTTCTGGGTACTTATACCGATTTCTGCTCCTAAACCAAATTGAGCACCATCGGTAAATGCCGTGGAAACATTCGTATATACACAGGCTGCATCCACCACTTTATCAAAAAACGAAATATGTTGTTTATTTTCACTCACAATGCATTCGCTGTGTTTGGAACTGTATTTTGCAATATGATCAACTGCTTCTTCTATTGATTCTACTGTTTTAACAGCCATTTTGTAATCCAAAAATTCCGTACCGTAACTTTTTTCAGTCGCTTTTTGAAGCAAATGGTTCGGATATTTACCGTTTAAAAAAGTAAAAGCTTTAACATCAGCGTAAATAATTACGTTCTTTTCGACTAGTTTTTCGCAAAGGCTGGGTAAATCTGCCAATCTTTTTTCATGTATAACCAAACAATCCAATGAATTACAAACACTAACACGACGGGTTTTGGCATTGAAAATTATTTTTATACCTTTTCCCACGTCTCCAAATTCATCGAAATATGTATGACAAATTCCGGCACCGGTTTCTATTACCGGAACTTTGGAATTATCTCGTACAAAATCAATCAGCCCTTTTCCACCACGAGGAATAATCACATCCACAAAACCAACTGCAGACATCAACTCAGCAGTAGCTTCACGACCTGCAGGAAGCAAAGTCACGATATTTTTGTCAAGTCCAAATTTTACCAATACCGATTGAATCACTTTTACTATCGCCGAATTGGAATTATGTGCATCTGTTCCACCTTTCAGCACACAGGCATTGCCCGATTTCAGACAAAGCGAAAAAACATCGAAACTTACATTTGGACGTGCTTCGTAAATAATCCCAACCACACCAAAAGGAACTGAAATTTTTGAAATCAGCATACCGTTTGGTCGTTTGGTTTCCATTAAAAGTTTACCAAGCGGCGAAGGTAATGAAGCCACATTGCGAATATCAGCGGCAATTCCTTCAATACGTTCTTTATTGAGCAATAGTCTGTCGTGCATTGGATTGGTTTTATCCATTGCTGTCAGGTCTTTGGTATTTTCTATCAGAATCACTTCGGTTTGTGCAATAGCTTCATCAGCCAAAGCAAGCAAAACTTGATTAATAGTTTCGTCGCTTACCAAATTCAGTGAACGGGAAGCAAGGACGGCGGATTGTTTCCAGGATATAGTTTGATTCATAATATTTTTGTTTTAGTGAATTTTACGCATATAATAGAATATATCCAGATTATCTGTGTAAGAATAGTAATTTTATCTAAATTTTCTTTATTGATGAAAAATTTCAATAGTGGAATATACTTAAATTTGTAAATAGATAGAACTCTACCTACTCCAAATACAAATAATCGCAATGTACCAACGGTTTTTGGTTCTTTTTGCCAAGCATTTCACGGGCTTTTTCGCTGTCGTACTGTGCTTTGCCAACACCAAGTTCATGACCTTTTTCATCAATAATTTTTACTATATCATCTTTTTCAAATTCACCAACGATTTTGGTTGCTCCAACAGGTAACAGGCTTACAGCTCTTTCTCCGGTTAAAGCTATGGCGGCATTTTCGTTTACATGTATTTCGCCTTTGGCAAAGCCCTGACTGTGTGCTATCCATTTTTTCACACTGGATACTTCCCCACTGGAAGCCACAAAACGGGTGCAAACCACATCGTCCTTTTTATCGAGTAATTGAAGCAAAATATTATCACGTTTACCGTTGGCAATATATACGTCTATACCTTGGTCGGCAATTCTGCGGGCAATAGTGGTTTTTGTCAACATGCCACCTCGTCCAAAAGTAGATTTGGAACTTTGTATAAAATCGGAAATATCTTGTCCCTTTTCAATTTTTCGAATCACTTTCGATTCCGGATCTGCAGGTGAACCGTTATAAATTCCGTCGATATTGCTCAAAATAATCAAAGCTTGCATGTCCATCATCGAAGCAATGAGTCCCGAAAGCTCGTCATTGTCGGTAAACATCAATTCCGAAACAGAAACGGTATCATTCTCATTTACAATAGGAAGCACATTGTTTTCAAGCATCACCTTCATGCAGTTGCGTTGATTCAGATAATGCCGGCGACTGCTGAAATTTTCTTTGGTGGTAAGTACTTGACCTACTGTGATGCCATGTTCACGAAACAAATCCCAATAATGATTAATAAGTTTGGCTTGTCCTACCGCAGAAAAAAGTTGTCGTTGATCCAACACATCCATCTTTTTATTGATGCCCATAACGCTGCGTCCCGATGCCACTGCTCCAGAGGAAACCAACACAATTTCTACACCTTTTTTGTGCAACTGGGCTATCTGAGCCACCAATGCCGACATGCGATCAACATCTAGAGTTCCGTCAGCACGAGTTAGTACATTACTACCAATTTTTACTGCTATTTTTTTGAATTTCATTATTTATTTTCTTTGAACTTACTTACAAATCCAACGCTTTAAACTGCATAAAAAAACGTAAGATTCTTTCTTTTTACTACCATCTATAAACTCTTAAGAAACAACTTTACTTTTTCAACCGCTGATAGGTCCCGATAGAGCTATCGGGATTTGTCTGCTGTCAGGGTTGATCAGAATTTGTTTCATTTGATTTTTAGTCCTCTATTTTGGGGACTTGAATGCTACCGACTAGATTATTTTTCATTATAAACTACATGCATTAATGTAGTCCCAACAGCTTTAAGCGTATTTTTATCAACGTTCTTCATGGTGTCATCTACCGTGTGCCAATAACTTGCGAAACCTGTACCTGAATTAGCATCGAATTGAATAATATCGATACTTGGAATACCGGTAATTTTATTTACATAAACATGATCGTCGGTAATTGTACCACCTTTTTGATCAACAAAGTATTGCCCGAAACCAAGACTTTTGGCTTGTGACCACACTTTACTTACTATATTCGATGCATAATATTCCGAGATTTGCTCTCTTTGGAAAGTTGCCTGTGGTCCGCCTACCATATCGAGCAAAATACCATATCGTGCGATATAACCCGGAACATGTGGATTCTTTGCCCAATATTGAGTTCCAAGGCACCACGAATCTTCTGTATTCTGTCCTCCGGAACTTTCAGGTGATCCATAATCTTCGGCATCGAAAAAAATAATGTCAACTCCAATATTCGGTTGTTGCAAACCGAATTGACGGGCCATTTCGAGCAATACTCCTACTCCACTGGCACCATCATTAGCTCCCATTACCGGCTTTTTGTGGTTTGCGGGTTTAGGATCATTATCTGCCCAAGGGCGGGAATCCCAATGAGAGAATAATAATACACGAGTTGTTGCTTTGGGATTGTACGTACCGATAATATTGATGGAATGTAACATTGTACCATCAAATGCTTGCAAATCGGCTTTTTGTTCAATAACTTCAGCACCAAATCGTTTTAATGTGGCTGAAAGATAATTGGCACATGCTAATTGAGCGGAAGTGTTTGGAACACGCGGACCAAAATCAACTTGTTGTTGGATGTATTGGTACGCTGAATCGGAAGAAAAGCTAGGAACGTTCACAGTCTTTTGTTCAGTTTGAGTATTTCGGGTTGCATGATTGCAGGCTGTAAACTGAAGAATTGGAAGCAAAAAGAAGAGTATTTTTCTCATATCTAAATAAATGAGCCACAAAGATACTGATTTTTCACAAAAGACGACAGCCCAAGCTTCAAACTTTTCGCACAAATTGAACATGAGTTCCATTACCCTTTTTATCAAAGTGGTTATCTGTTATTTTAATTGATAAAATATGCGTATTCGTATATATCTCAATTAATGGGAATTATATTCATCAAACCACCTTCTCACCCAATCCATTGTCACTTTTTCAGCTTCTTTACGTGGTGTATGCGCTGCATTGGGTATTTCTGTAATAGTAACGGAAGCGTTGATTTCTCTTTTTAGTATATTCAGTTGTTCCACGCTGCCGAATTCGTCATTTTCACCCTGAAATGCCAAAACAGGGCAAGTAATCTGGTGAAGAAGTGGTACGATTGTCCAATTTACAAAATAGTCACTTAGCCAGGTTTCGTGCCATAAGCGGAAAAGCTCGGGAGTTTTATTGCCATGAAATTTCTCTAGACTGGCCAGCAAAGTAGTTTCTTTGGCACGTTCTCTTGTAGCGAACACAGCTTCTTTTCCTGAGTCTTCAATAAAACTGTGTGGCCCTTCAAGTAATAATCCTTTAATACGATTCGGATAACAAGCGGCAGCGATTAAAGCAATCGTCGCTCCGTCACTATGACCGTAAATAATAGCAGTTTCAATTCCACACGCATCCAGCACCTTCATGAGTTCGTCAGCTTCATCGTGTAAGTAAAATTCTGTACGCTGTGTAATAGCAAACGATGAAGACTGCCCATAACCACGCCGGTCATATAACAAGGCATTTAGTCCACTCAACTCCACCAATTTATCAGGAAAATAACCCCACATTTCAACACATCCCCACGAGTCGTGGAGAAATACCAGCGTTGGTTTTGTGTTATTTTCCATAAAACGATTTATCTTTTTCGCAAAGAGTTTGTAACCGTCATTTTCAATATAAAAAGTCTCCATATCTTTTTGTTAAAACAAACGGACAAATGTATGAAAAAAAATAATTTAATGCGTAACTTTGTAGCGATAAAAATAAATAGTAACAAATGAAAAAACTTGTTGTACTTACCGGTGCCGGAATGAGTGCCGAAAGTGGAATCAGCACATTTCGAGATTCGGGCGGACTTTGGGAAAAATATCGGATAGAGGATGTAGCGACCCCCGAAGGTTGGCATATAAATCCAGATTTAGTGCTTGACTTTTATAACCAACGCCGTAAACAATTACTGGATGCTAAACCCAATGCCGGACATTATGCGCTGGCTGAACTGGAAAAATCCTTTGACATACAAATCATTACCCAGAATGTGGATAATTTGCACGAACGTGCCGGAAGTAGTAAAGTTTTACATTTGCACGGAGAATTAATGAAAGTGCGTTCTACCGGTGCCGGGCACGAAGTATTTGATGTAGATATTAATTATCCTGACGTAAATTTAGGTGATAACTGCCCGAAAGGGTTTCAACTTCGTCCGCATATCGTATGGTTTGGCGAAGCTGTTCCCGAAATTGAAAGAGCTGAAGTTTTAGTAGAAAATGCTGATATATTTGTAGTTATAGGTACTTCACTACAAGTTTATCCGGCAGCCGGTTTGATGCATAACGTGAAAACCGATGTTCCCATCTACTTGATTGATCCGCATGTAATGCCTAATCTCCCAAAACAAGTTACTATCATTCAGAAAGGAGCTTCAGAAGGCATGAAAGAACTTATTCTAAAGTTGTCCGAGATCTAATGTAAAATAACATTCAACATTTTTTTTATATTTTCTTATTTGACTTAAGACCCTCTTTTAGTTTTATTCAAAAAAACATTCAAAAATAGTTTGTCATTCAAAAATGATTGTCTATTTTTGCAGTCCGAAATAAAGATAACAACATTATACAATATAAAGATAACAACATTATACAATAAATACTTAGTAATTATGATCGTAGTCCCAGTAAAAGAAGGCGAAAACATTGAAAGAGCATTAAAAAAATTCAAACGCAAATTTGAAAAAACAGGCGTAGTCAAAGAACTTCGTCGTCGTCAATGTTTTGACAAACCTTCTATCGTAAAACGCGACGAATTAATGCACGCGGTTTACATTGAAAAGAAGAATCTTCGCGAAGAATAGTAAAAAAAAGTTGGAAAACTTGTTTTCCTAATTTATTTAATCTACCTTCGTTGCAGAATTGAACATACGGTTATGGTGAACGAATTTCTGCAATATTTACAGTATGAGAAGAACTTTTCTTCTCATACTGTTTTGTCATATCGTACCGACATACGACAGTTCTGTGATTTTTTGAAAATTACACCCGATCAATTTGCACCCTCTACCGTAAATTCCCAACAAATACAACAATGGGTGCTTTCGCTCATGTCCGGGGAAATATCTGCCCGCACTTTATCCCGAAAAATATCTACTCTTAGGTCATTTTGGCGGTTTTTACTTACGCGGGGTCATGTTAATCAAAATCCAACGTTAAAAATCATTTTGCCGAAAACAAAAAAGCCTATTCCTGCGTTTTTTAAAGAAAACGAGATGACAGCTGTATTAGAAAATGATTTCATACCTGATCGTTTTAAGCCTGTTCGTAATCAGTTGATTTTGTCGGTTTTTTATCAGACTGGAATTCGTCTTGCTGAGCTTATTTCCATCGAAGATAAAGATGTTGATTTAGATAATGGCAATCTCAGAGTAATAGGAAAAAGAAATAAGCAACGTATTATTCCAATCAGCAAATCATTGTGTGAAGAAATAGAAAACTATATCATGTTGAGAAATAAATCTGTAGAAACACTTGTTCCATATTTATTTGTGCTTGAAAATGGAAAAAAAACTTATCCGAAAATGATATATAATTTGGTTCATAACGCCATGTCGGAGGTAAGTAGTTTACAGAAAAGAAGCCCGCATGTACTCCGTCATACTTTCGCCACCAGTTTGCTCAACGGAGGAGCAGATATCAATGCCGTTAAAGAGCTGCTTGGCCATAGCAGTCTGGCTGCAACGCAAGTTTATACTCATACAAGTTTCGAGGAGTTATACAATATATATAAACACGCTCATCCACGAGCAAAATAAAAAAGGAGGAAATTATGAAACTAAGGATTCAATCCATCAATTTTGATGCAACTGCCAGTTTAGAGTCTTACATCAACAAAAAATCGTTGAAGTTGGAAAAGTTTTTTGATGAGATACTGAATGTAGAAGTATATTTAAAGGTAGTAAAACCCGAATCGGCATCCAATAAAGAAGCCGAAATTAAAGTATCTATCCCAAATGTTGATTTTTTTGCTTCCAAAACCTGTGATTCTTTTGAAGAAGCTGTTGACCTAACTCTCGATGCTTTAGAGAAACAGATGCGAAAATACAAGGAAAAAATTACTAATAAATAAAATATTGCGGGAATTGTTTTGTAGTCCAAAATATTATCGTACATTTGCAAGCCGTTTGAATAGCAGTATTTAAACGGCTTTTTATACGGTAAAAACCTTATAAAATAGCACTTTGCCTCTTTAGCTCAGTTGGCCAGAGCACGTGATTTGTAATCTCGGGGTCGTTGGTTCGAATCCGACAAGAGGCTCAGCGATCTTTATTTAATGTATCAAAATGGAAAAATGGGCAGTTACCAAAGTGGCCAACTGGGGCTGACTGTAACTCAGCTGTCTTTCGACTTCGGAGGTTCGAATCCTTCACTGCCCACATATCAATCGATATTTCATATTAACAATTTACAAATAAAATCAATAATTGAAAAATTGAAAATATAGAACTGAAAATTGAAGTAATTTTGCGAAAGTAGCTCAGTTGATAGAGCATTAGCCTTCCAAGCTGAGGGTCGCGGGTTTGAGTCCCGTCTTTCGCTCCATTTTGCTGTTGTAGCTCAGGGGTAGAGCACTTCCTTGGTAAGGAAGAGGTCGCGGGTTCAATTCCCTTCAACAGCTCAACTTTGTAAGCTTTTATAAAACATATTAAATTACTAACTAAATAATTTTTGAGTTATGGCAAAAGAAAAATTTGACAGGTCAAAACCCCACGTAAACGTAGGTACCATTGGACACGTTGACCACGGTAAAACTACCTTGACCGCTGCAATTACTATGGTACTTGCAAAAAAAGGACTTTCTGAAATGCGTTCTTTCGATTCAATCGATAATGCACCAGAAGAAAAAGAACGTGGTATTACTATTAATACTTCGCACGTAGAATATCAAACTGCTTTACGTCACTATGCTCACGTTGACTGTCCTGGACACGCCGATTATATTAAGAACATGGTTACCGGTGCTGCTCAAATGGATGGTGCTATCATTGTAGTAGCTGCTACTGATGGTCCAATGCCACAAACCCGCGAACACATTTTGTTAGCTCGTCAGGTAAACGTTCCTCGTATTGTTGTTTTCATGAACAAATGTGATATGGTGGATGATCCGGAAATGTTGGAATTAGTAGAAATGGAAATGCGTGAATTGCTTTCATTCTATGATTTCGATGGCGACAACACTCCTATTATACAAGGTTCTGCACTAGGTGCATTGAACGGTGTTCCAGAATGGGAAGATAAAGTAATGGAATTGATGGATGCCGTTGATACCTGGATTGAATTACCAGTACGTGCAACTGATAAACCATTCTTAATGCCAGTTGAAGACGTGTTCTCTATTACCGGTCGTGGTACAGTGGCAACAGGTCGTATCGAAACCGGTAAAATCAAAACTGGTGAAGAAGTTCAAATCATTGGTTTAGGTCAAGGTGCAAAAAAATCGGTTGTAACTGGTGTTGAAATGTTCCGCAAGATTTTGGACGATGGTCAGGCTGGTGATAACGTAGGTTTATTGCTTCGTGGTATCGACAAAGAAGAAATCAAACGTGGTATGGTTATTACCCACCCGGGAAAAGTAACACCTCACACTACTTTCAAAGCTGCTGTTTATATCTTGAAAAAAGAAGAAGGTGGTCGTCATACTCCATTCCACAACCGTTACCGTCCACAATTCTATATTCGTACTTTGGACGTAACTGGTGAAATAACTCTTCCAGAAGGAACAGAGATGGTAATGCCGGGTGACAACTTGGAATTAACTGTACAATTAATCTATCCTGTAGCTTGTAACATTGGTTTACGTTTTGCTATTCGTGAAGGTGGTCGCACAGTAGGTTCAGGACAAATCACTGAATTAATTGACTAATAACAAGTAAACAAGTATATAGTAAACGAGTAAACGGGTTGTCAGAATCTGATCCCTGTTTACTTGTTTACTTCTTAACTTGTCAACTTTAACACACGGGCGTAGCTCAGTTGGTAGAGCACTGGTCTCCAAAACCAGGTGTCGGGAGTTCGAGCCTCTCTGCCCGTGCAAATTCTATTTAAACATGAAGATAATTAGCTATATCAAAGAGTCGTATTCGGAACTTGTTCAAAAAGTATCTTGGCCAACTCGTCAAGAACTTACTAACAGTGCAGTGGTGGTATTAATTGCTTCCCTCATTATTGCATTGATAGTTTGGCTTATGGATGTAAGTTTCGAAGCTATCATGAAATTCATTTACGGACAACTGTCTTAATTTAATCAATGGAGGTCAACAAAGTGTCTGAGACAACAAATTTTAAATGGTACGTTATGCGTGCTATTAGCGGAAAAGAGAACAAGGTGAAAGAATATATTGATGCAGAAATCAAAAATTCGGATCTTGGTCAATATGTTGCTCAGGTATTGATTCCTACTGAGAAGGTTTACCAGATTCGCAATGGCAAAAAAATTACAAAAGAACGTAGTTGTATGCCGGGATATGTATTGATAGAAGCTTATCTAATCGGTGAAATTCCTCACCGCCTGCGTAATACACCAAACGTTATTGGTTTCTTGGGAGAAAAAAACCATGTTCCAACTGCGATTCGTCCTTCGGAAGTGAATCGTATACTGGGGAAAGTGGACGAACTACAAGAAACTGAAGAAGAAATGCTGACGCCTTTCTATGTTGGTGAGAACGTGAAAGTGATTTTTGGTCCTTTCACCGGATTTAGCGGAGTAATAGAGGAAATAAACTCAGATAAGAAGAAACTTAAAGTTATGGTTATGATTTTTGGACGGAAATCTCCGCTCGAATTATCTTTTACACAAGTAGAAAAGGAGTAGTTGATTACTGTTACAAATCGACAACTTCAGTTTAACATCAAAAATTAAATATTATGGCTAAAGAGATTGCTGGACTAATTAAATTACAGATTAAAGGAGGGGCAGCAAACCCATCTCCCCCAGTAGGCCCTGCATTAGGATCTAAAGGGATCAATATTATGGAGTTTTGCAAACAATTTAATGCCAGAACCCAGGACAAACCGGGCAAAATATTACCCGCAGTCATCACCTATTATACTGACAAATCATTCGACTTTGTTGTAAAGACTCCTCCTGTTGCTATACAATTATTGGAAGTAACAAAACTGAAAAGTGGATCGGCAGAGCCTAACCGTAAAAAAGTAGCTGAAATTACTTGGGAACAAGTAAATGCAATTGCAACGGACAAAATGGTCGACCTGAATTGTTTTGAAATAGAGGCAGCTATGAAAATGGTTGCCGGTACAGCTAGAAGTATGGGTATTACCGTAAAAGGTACATTTCCAATTAAAAATTAATAAACTTCAATTAAAATGAGTAAACTGACAAAAAATCAAAGGTTAGCTTTAGAAAAAATTGAAGCAGGAAAAACCTATTCTCTCAAAGAAGCAGCTGGTTTGGTAAAAGAAATTTCCAATACTAAATTTGACTCTTCTGTTGATATAGATGTACGCTTAGGTGTAGACCCACGTAAAGCCAACCAAATGGTACGCGGCGTTGTGTCGTTACCAAACGGAACCGGAAAAGAAGTAAAGGTTCTTGCATTATGTACTCCCGACCAAGAAGCAGCGGCTAAAGAAGCTGGAGCTGATTATGTTGGTCTCGATGAATATATCGAAAAAATCAAAGGTGGTTGGACTGATGTTGATGTTATTATCACTATGCCTGCCATCATGGGTAAGTTGGGTGCTTTAGGACGTATATTAGGCCCACGTGGTTTAATGCCGAATCCAAAAAGTGGTACTGTAACCAACGAAGTAGGAAAAGCTGTAAAAGAAGTAAAACAAGGCAAAATCGACTTTAAGGTTGATAAATATGGTATTGTACATACATCGGTAGGAAAAGTTTCTTTTACTAACGAACAAATTGTGCAAAATGCCAGAGAATTTGTTTCTACTTTGATGAAGCTGAAACCAACGTCCGCAAAAGGTACTTATGTAAAGAGCATTTATCTTTCTAGCACAATGAGTATGGGTATTAAGATTGAACCCAAATCAATTGAAGAATAAAATTAAACGTTTATGAAAAAGGAAGATAAAAGCGCTATAATAAAACAACTTGAGTCAACTCTTAATGAGTATGCTCACTTCTATTTAGCTGATATTGGTGGATTAAATGCTGCTAAAACTACTGAATTGAGAAGAATTTGCTACAAACAAGATATTAAACTTGTAGTTGTTAAAAATACATTGCTTCAAAAAGCTCTTGAAAATTCATCAGTTGATTTTAGTGAACTTTACGGTTCACTTACAGGTGAAACTTCTATGATGCTTTCGAATGTAGGTAATGCTCCTGCTATAATCATTCGTGATTTTAGTAAAGCTAGCAAGAGCAAAATTAAAAAACCAATTCTTAAAGCAGCGTATGTTGAAGAGAGTTTCTATATTGGCGAAGATCAATTAGAAGCACTTATCCACGTTAAGACGAAAAACGAACTTATTGGGGAGGTTATTGGATTATTACAATCGCCTGCTAAGAACGTTATTTCAGCACTCCAAACAGGAGGTTCAACTATCCACGGCGTGTTGAAGACATTGTCGGAAAGATAAATTTTAGGTAAAATAAAAAAAACAAAATCATAAAAAATAAGTAAAATGGCAGATTTGAAAGCTTTTGCAGAACAATTGGTTAACTTAACAGTTAAAGAAGTAAATGAGTTAGCTCAAATTTTGAAAGATGAATATGGTATCGTACCAGCTGCTGCAGCTGTTGCTGTAGTTGCAGGTCCTGCAGCTGCTGCTGAAGTTGTAGAAGAAAAATCATCTTTTGATGTAGTATTGAAATCAGCTGGTGCAACAAAATTGGCTATCGTTAAATTGGTAAAAGAATTAACTGGTCTAGGCTTGAAAGAAGCTAAAGATTTAGTTGATGCAGCTCCTTCAGTTATCAAAGAAGGTGCAACAAAAGACGAAGCTGAAGCCTTGAAAAAACAACTTGAAGAAGGCGGCGCAGAAGTTGAACTTAAATAATAAAACCTGATTATCAGGTCTTTGGTTTAGAGCCCCTCTTATAGAGGGATTCTAAACCTTTTTCTGTCTATAAAATAATTGAGTTCTCTGCACCCAAATAACCTCTTTGAAAATGTCGTCATTAACTAAAGCTCAAAGAATAAATTTTGCTTCTATTAAGAATCAGTTGGATTATCCTGATTTCTTGGAAGTACAATTAAAATCTTTCCATGACTTTTTTCAAATGGACACTGCTCCAGAAAAAAGAAAAACAGAAGGTTTGTACAAAGTTTTTTCCGAAAACTTTCCTATTACAGATACCCGAAATAATTTCATCCTCGAATTTCTCGATTATTACGTTGACCCTCCACGTTATTCGATCGATGAGTGTATTGAACGCGGCCTAACTTATAGCGTGCCGCTTAAAGCCAAATTAAAATTATATTGCACCGATCCGGATCACGAAGATTTTGATACGGTTATTCAAGATGTATATTTGGGACCAATCCCTTATATGACATTGAAGGGTACTTTTGTTATCAATGGTGCTGAACGCGTTATTGTATCGCAACTTCACCGTTCACCAGGTGTGTTTTTCGGTCAAAGTACTCACGCAAACGGAACAAAACTTTATTCTGCTCGTATTATTCCTTTCCGCGGTTCGTGGATCGAATTTGCAACGGACATCAACAACGTGATGTACGCCTATATTGACCGGAAGAAGAAACTACCTGTAACCACTTTACTTCGTGCCATTGGTTTCGAAAGTGATAAGGATATTTTGGAAATTTTCAATTTAGCTGAAGAGGTTAAAGTTAGTAAGACAAGTCTCAAAAAAGCAATCGGACAAAAATTAGCTGCTCGTGTTTTGAAAACATGGGTGGAAGATTTCGTGGATGAAGATACCGGCGAGGTTGTAACAATAGAACGGAATGAAGTAATTATCGACCGTGAAACTATTTTGGAAGCCAGTCATATTGATGAAATTTTGGATGCAGGAACTCCAACAATTTTACTCCATAAGACTGATGCAAATCAAAATGATTATGCAATAATTTATAACACACTTCAAAAAGATCCAAGTAACTCGGAGAAAGAAGCTGTGTTGTACATTTATCGTCAATTACGCAATGCTGTTCCGGCTGATGATTCAACAGCTCGTGAGGTTATAAACAATTTATTTTTCTCTGAAAAACGTTACGATTTAGGTAATGTTGGACGTTTCCGTATTAATCGGAAATTGAATTTGACTACCAGCATGGATACTAAAGTGCTGACCAAAGAAGATATTATTGAGATTATTAAATATCTGATTGAGTTGATTAACTCTAAAGCAGATGTGGATGATATTGACCACTTAAGTAACCGTAGGGTACGTACCGTTGGTGAACAATTATACAATCAATTCGGCGTTGGACTTTCGCGTATGGCTCGTACTATTCGTGAACGTATGAACGTTCGTGATAACGAGGTCTTCACTCCTATCGATTTGATTAATGCAAAAAGTGTTTCTTCGGTTATCAATTCGTTTTTTGGAACCAATGCGTTATCGCAATTCATGGACCAACAAAACCCATTGGCCGAAATCACACACAAACGTCGTATGTCGGCACTCGGGCCAGGTGGTTTATCACGTGAACGTGCCGGATTTGAGGTTCGTGACGTACACTATACTCACTATGGTCGCTTGTGTCCGATTGAAACTCCTGAAGGTCCAAACATTGGTTTGATTTCCTCTTTGTGTATTTATGCAAAAATTAACGAACTTGGATTTATCGAAACTCCTTATCGGAAAGTTACCGATTCGGTAGTTGATATGTCTGAAGAAGGAATTGAGTATTACACAGCAGAAGAAGAAGAAAATCTTGTTGTGGCTCAAGGAAATGCTCCATTGGATGATAAGGGTGGATTTATACGTACAAAAGTAAAATCCCGTCGTGGAGCAGATTTCCCTGTAATTTCACCCGAAGAAGTGAATTTAATGGATGTTTCTCCTTCACAAATTGCATCGATTGCAGCAGCTTTAATTCCATTTTTGGAACATGATGATGCTAACCGTGCTTTGATGGGATCTAACATGATGCGTCAAGCTGTGCCTTTATTACGTTGTGAAGCCCCGATTGTGGGAACAGGTATTGAAGGACAGTTGATACAAGATTCACGCACTCAGGTAATGGCCGAAGGTGTTGGTATAGTTGAATATGTAGATGCTACTTGTATAAAAATACTTTACGACCGTACTGAAGAAGAAGAATTTGTAAGCTTTGATACTGCTGTAAAAGAATATAAGTTACCGAAATTCCAAAAAACGAACCAAAACACTACCATTGACTTACGTCCTATCGTAAGTAAAGGTGATAAAGTGTTTGCAGGTCAGATTTTGACCGAAGGTTATGCTACTCAAAATGGTGAACTGGCAATTGGAAAAAACCTGAAAGTGGCTTTCATGCCTTGGAAAGGTTATAACTTCGAGGATGCTATCGTTATCAACGAACGTGTTGTACGCGAGGATATCTTTACTTCTATTCACGTAGTTGAGCAACTTCTTGATGTTCGCGAAACTAAACGTGGTATTGAAGAGTTTACTTCGGATATTCCGAACGTAAGCGAAGAAGCTACCAAAGATCTTGACGAAAACGGTATTATTCGTATTGGTGCACGTATCGAACCGGGTGATATTATTATCGGTAAGATTACTCCAAAAGGAGAATCGGATCCTTCACCGGAAGAAAAACTGCTTCGTGCCATTTTTGGTGATAAAGCCGGTGATGTGAAAGATGCTTCGTTGAAAGCAACTCCATCCTTATCGGGTGTGGTTATTGGAAAACGTTTGTTCTCAAAAGCTCAAAAGAACAGGAAATCGAAACTGGCAGATAAAGCTGTTCTTCCAAAATTGGATGAAGAGTTTGAAAACCAGGCCAGTATTTTACGTAATACCCTGATTGAAAAACTTGTGGCTATGATTGGAGATAAAACTTCAGCCGGTGTAAAAGATTTTTTAGGTACAGATATTATTTCCAGAAATAGTAAATTTACTGAAGATCGTCTACGTGAAATTGACTATTCTTCGGTACAATTAAGCAAGTGGACAACTGACAATCATAAAAACGAGTTAGTTAAGAGATTGATCATGAATTATTTGAGAAAATACAAGGAATTGGATGCTCAAATAAAACGTCAAAAATTCAATATAACAATCGGGGATGAACTTCCAAATGGTATTGTGCAAATAGCCAAAGTATATATTGCTAAAAAGCGTAAAATACGCGTAGGTGATAAAATGGCTGGTCGTCACGGTAACAAAGGAATTGTTTCGCGTATTGTTCGTCAGGAAGATATGCCTTTCCTTGAAGATGGAACTCCGGTAGACATTGTATTGAATCCACTGGGTGTGCCTTCGCGTATGAACCTTGGTCAAATTTTTGAAACTGTATTGGGTTGGGCCGGTCAAACTCTGGGTGTGCGTTTTGCAACCCCTATTTTTGACGGAGCAACGCTTGACGATTTGAATGTTTGGACTGAAAAAGCCGGCGTACCAAATTATGGTAAAACATATTTGTACGATGGTGGAACAGGTGAACGCTTTGACCAGACAGCTACTGTAGGTGTTATTTACATGTTGAAACTTGGTCACATGGTTGAAGATAAAATGCACGCGCGTTCTATCGGACCATACTCACTTATTACACAACAACCACTTGGTGGTAAAGCTCAATTCGGTGGTCAACGTTTCGGAGAAATGGAAGTTTGGGCACTCGAAGCGTTCGGTGCTGCTCATATTTTGCAAGAAATTTTGACAGTAAAATCGGATGATGTTATGGGACGTGCACGCACCTATGAGGCGATTGTAAAAGGCGATCCAATGCCGGCTCCGGGAATTCCTGAATCGCTCAACGTATTGTTACACGAACTTCGTGGTTTAGGTCTGAGCATCAATTTAGAATAAGATAGAGACTGTTTATATCCGACTAAAAACCGGATATAAACAGTCGAATACCAAAATATTCAAAATTGACTTTTCACAAATAGTAAATCTTATAACTCTTTATAAAACAGAGATATGGCTTTTAAAAATGATAATAAGGTAAAGAGTAGTTTTAATAAAATTTCAATCGGCTTAGCATCGCCGGAAGAAATATTAAAATTATCAAGTGGTGAGGTACTCAAACCCGAAACCATTAATTATCGTACTTACAAACCCGAACGTGATGGTTTGTTCTGTGAACGTATTTTTGGCCCTACCAAGGACTTTGAATGTCATTGCGGAAAATACAAACGTATTCGTTATAAAGGCATTGTCTGCGACCGTTGCGGTGTAGAAGTGACCGAGAAAAAAGTTCGTCGTGAGCGCATGGGACACATTCAATTGGTAGTTCCTGTAGCTCATATCTGGTATTTCCGCTCATTGCCGAATAAAATCGGTTATCTGCTGGGTATGCCTACTAAAAAATTAGATTCAATTATCTATTACGAAAAATACGTTATCATTCAGGGAGGAATCCTTGAAAACGGAGAGAATATCGCTCAAGGTGAATTGCTTTCTGAAGATGAGTATTTGGATATTCTGGAAGCACTTCCACGTGAAAATCAACAATTAGAAGACACTGACCCAAATAAGTTTATTGCTAAAATGGGTGCTGATGCTATTCACGATATGTTGAGCCGCTTGGATTTGGATGTTTTGTCGTACGATTTACGAAATAAAGCTAATACAGATACATCGCAACAACGTAAAACAGAAGCTTTGAAACGTCTGCAAATTGTAGAATCGTTCCGTGCTTCGAGACTGCGTAATAAACCAGAATGGATGATTATTAAAATCGTTCCGGTTATTCCGCCTGAATTGCGTCCGTTGGTTCCTTTGGATGGTGGCCGTTTTGCCACTTCCGATTTGAACGATTTGTATCGTCGTGTGATTATTCGTAACAATCGTTTGAAACGGTTGATCGAAATAAAAGCACCTGAAGTGATTCTTCGTAACGAAAAACGTATGCTTCAGGAAGCTGTTGATTCGTTGTTCGATAACTCACGTAAATCGAGTGCAGTAAAAACTGATGCTAACCGTCCATTGAAATCACTTTCTGACTCATTGAAAGGTAAACAAGGTCGTTTCCGTCAGAATTTACTTGGTAAACGTGTCGATTATTCAGCACGTTCTGTAATTGTTGTTGGACCAGAATTAAAAATGCACGAATGCGGTATCCCAAAAGATATGGCAGCCGAGTTATATAAACCGTTTGTTATCCGCAAGTTGATTGAACGCGGAATAGTAAAAACGGTAAAATCTGCTAAGAAAATTGTTGATCGTAAAGACCCTGTAATTTGGGACATTTTAGAGTACGTGATGAAAGGTCATCCCGTATTACTAAACCGTGCCCCAACTCTTCACCGTTTGGGGATACAGGCTTTTCAGCCGAAAATGATTGAAGGAAAAGCAATTCAACTTCACCCACTTTCGTGTACGGCTTTCAATGCCGACTTTGATGGTGACCAGATGGCTGTTCACTTACCACTTGGTAATGAGGCTATTTTGGAAGCGCAGATGTTGATGTTGGCTTCGCATAATATTTTGAATCCTGCTAATGGTGCACCTATTACCGTTCCGTCACAGGACATGGTTCTTGGTTTGTATTATATTACAAAACCACGTACAGGTTCATTAGGTGAAGGTTTGATTTTCTATTCGCCCGAAGAAGCTGAAATAGCTTACAATGAGCGAAAAGTTGCTTTGCACTCATGGATAAAGGTGAAAACCAAAGATTTGAATGCAGAAGGTGAATTGGAAGATATGATTATCGAAACAACAGTTGGACGTATTTTATTCAATAAATGTGTTCCTACCAAAGTTGGATATATCAACGAATTACTTTCAAAAAAATCATTGCGCGACATTATTGGTAACGTAATCGAGATTTGCGGTGTAGCTCGTACTGCTCAATTCCTTGATGATATTAAAGATTTAGGTTATTTCATGGCATTCAAGGGCGGTCTTTCGTTCAACCTGAATGACGTAATTATACCACCGGAAAAAGAAACTTTGGTGAAAGAAGGTAATGCTGAAGTTGAAGAAATTCTGAATAACTATAACATGGGATTCATTACCTTCAACGAACGTTATAATCAGATTATCGATACATGGACACATATCAACTCCAAATTGTCGAATATCCTGATGAAACAACTATCAACTGACAATCAAGGGTTCAACTCAGTATATATGATGTTGGATTCAGGAGCTCGTGGTTCTAAAGAACAAATTCGTCAACTTTCAGGTATGCGTGGTTTGATGGCTAAGCCCCAAAAATCGGGTGCTGAAGGTGGTCAGATTATTGAAAATCCAATTTTGTCGAACTTTAAAGAAGGACTTTCGGTGTTGGAATATTTTATTTCAACTCACGGTGCTCGTAAAGGTTTGGCGGATACTGCTTTGAAAACTGCTGATGCAGGTTATTTAACGCGTCGTTTGGTGGATGTGTCGCAAGACGTGATTATCAATGAAGACGACTGTGGTACATTGCGTGGATTGATTGCTACTGAAATGAAAAACAACGAAGAAGTTGTATCATCTCTTTATGAACGTATTCTTGGCCGTGTGTCGGTTCACGATATATATAATCCACTTACCGGAGAATTAATCGTTTCTTCAGGAGATCAGATTACTGAATTGCTTGCTAAAAAAATTCAGGAATCTCCGATTGAACGTGTTGAAATTCGTTCGGTATTAACCTGCGAATCGAAAAAAGGAGTTTGTGCCAAATGTTACGGACGTAACCTTGCTACCAACAAAATGGTACATATAGGTGAGGCTGTAGGTGTTATTGCAGCTCAATCGATTGGTGAGCCGGGTACACAGTTGACACTTCGTACTTTCCACGTCGGTGGTATCGCTTCGAACATTGCTGCTGAATCTAAAATTGTACTACGTTACGATGGTCGACTTGAATTTGACGAACTTCGTACAGTAGATGCAATTGATGATGACAAGAGAAATTATCAGGTAGTAGTAAGCCGTTTGGCCGAAATGCGTGTTATTGATATAAATACTGGAATAGCACTTACCACACAGAATGTTCCTTACGGTTCTAAACTGTATGTGAAAGATGGCGAAATGGGTAAAAAAGGTCAACTTGCCTGTGATTGGGATCCGTTTAATGCGGTAATTATCTCAGAAACTGAGGGTAAAATTGAATTTGAAGATGTAATTGAAAATGTCACCTTCAAAGCCGAAACTGATGAAGCAACCGGTTTACGAGAAAAGATTATTATTGAATCGAAAGATCGTAATAAAGTTCCAAGTGCACACATTGTATCAAAAGACGGTTCAATATTACGTACTTACAACTTACCGGTAGGTGCCCACTTGGTGTTGGATAATGGAAATAAAATCAAGACAGGACAAATGTTGGTAAAAATCCCGCGTGCTGTTGGTAAAGCAGGTGATATCACCGGTGGTCTTCCACGTGTAACTGAATTATTCGAAGCACGTAACCCATCAAATCCGGCTGTAGTAGCTGAAATTGATGGTGAAGTAACCTTTGGAAAAATCAAACGTGGTAATCGTGAATTGACAGTAACTTCTAAAACCGGAGAGATCAAGAAATACATGATTCCATTATCGAGACAAATTTTGGTTCAGGAAAATGACTTTGTACGTGCAGGAATTCCACTTTCGGAAGGTGCTACGACTCCATCGGATATTTTGTTAATCAAAGGCCCAACCGCCGTTCAAGATTATATTGTAAACGAAGTACAAGACGTTTACCGCTTGCAAGGTGTGAAAATCAATGATAAACACTTCGAGGTAATTGTGCGTCAAATGATGCGTAAAGTTGAAATTCTGGAACAAGGTGATACCCGTTTTCTTGAAAAACAGATTATCGGTAAAAACGAATTCATGGAAGAAAATGATCGTATCTGGGGTAAAAAAGTAATTATGGATGCAGGTGATTCAGTTACAATGAAACCCGGACAAATCATTACTCCTCGTAAGTTGCGTGATGAAAATAGTATGCTTAAACGTCGTGATATGAAAATCGTTGAAACACGCGATGCCATAGCCGCTACTTCTAACCAAATTCTACAAGGTATAACCCGTGCTGCTCTTCAAACAAATAGCTTTATGTCAGCTGCTTCGTTCCAGGAAACGACGAAGGTGTTGAACGATGCTGCTATTAACGGCAAAGTGGATAGATTGGAAGGATTGAAAGAAAACGTTATTTGCGGTCACTTAATTCCAGCCGGTACAGGACAACGCGATTTCGATAAAATTGTCGTTTATTCTCGTGATGAGTACGAAAAGAAGGTCGATGCACGCAAAAATGTGTTAGATATAGTTGACAATGAACCAGAAGATTAAATAATCATCTAGTTTTACAACTCTAAAAATGAGCTTGTTTTCTTTTTGAAGGCAAGCTCGTTTTTTGTGGATATAAGTTTTGGTTTGCTCAAAAAAACATAGTATCTTAGTACAATTTTTATAATTAACCCGAGTTTTAAACTCTAACCTTTCAAAGTAATGGAAAAAAATTATTGTATCATTATGGCAGGTGGCGTTGGTAGTCGCTTTTGGCCATTTAGCCGAAATAATCGTCCGAAACAGTTTCTTGATTTTTTTGGAACCGGACGCTCACTCTTACAACTTACTTTCGACCGATTTCGTCATTTGATGCCAGCTGAAAACATTCTCATTGTATCTAATGTAATTTACAAAGACTTGATTTTAGAACAATTGCCTGAAATTAAAGCTGATCAGGTTTTATTAGAACCCAACAGACGAAACACGGCACCATGCATAGCTTATGCAGTGAATCGTATCAAAGCAATGACTGACAAAGCCAATATTATTGTTGCTCCATCGGATCACTTGATTTTGAAAGAAACTGACTTTTTGGATACAATTAGAGTTGGACTTGATTTTGTAAAGAAAAATAATTCACTTTTGACATTGGGAATTAAACCAAGCAGACCCGAAACAGGTTATGGTTATATTCAGATAGATGAAGGAGAAACGAATCTACGAAAAGTAAAAACCTTCACTGAAAAACCTAATGCCGAACTGGCACAAGTTTTTTTTGAAACAGGAGAGTTTTTCTGGAATTCCGGCATTTTCCTTTGGAATTTACAAACCATTGATCAGGCTTTCAATGATTTACTGCCAGAAGTAGCATCTAAATTTAGCGTAGGTAAAGAATTTTTTAATACGCCAAAGGAACAAGAGTTTATTGATGAAATGTATCCATCCTGCCCAAATATATCTATCGATTACGGTATTATGGAAAAAGCAACCGATGTGTATGTGCTTTGCTCCGACTTCGGTTGGACAGACTTAGGTACCTGGGGATCATTGTACGAGATGTCACCAAAAGATGAACATGAAAATGTAACTCTTAAATGTAAAACTGTTTACTACGAGAGTGAAAATAATATCGTAGCATTACCTTCTGAAAAACTGGCAGTAATACAGGATTTAGATGGTTATATAGTTGCTGAGTCGGATAATGTATTACTGATTTGTAAACGCGAGAATGAACAAAATATTCGCAAATATGTGAATGACATCAATATTCAGTTTGAAGGAAAATATAGCTAAGCAGTTATCAGCGAACAGTTATCAGTGAATATTTATCTGTTGTTAGCTCACAGCAATTTTTTACTATTAACTATTAACTACCAACTATTTATGGGATTTTTCAACCTTTACAAACCAAAAAAATACGGTTATCGTTTTATTTATTACGACCCAAAAAAGGAAGCTCAAAAAGAGCGTGAGAAACGTTTAGCTGAAGGTTCTGAAGACAACAAAACTGAATTCAAAAGCTCTATTCAACGTGGTTCGTTTCGTGAGCAAGCTGAGAAGAACAAAAATGTGCGTGGTTATCAGGCACGGCAATCGAATATTCGATTGGTAATTATTTTGTTCGTATTACTGGCTTTGCTTTATTATTTTTTGAAATAAAAAAAATTCATGAGTGATATTATTCATTTGTTACCCGATTCGGTTGCAAATCAAATTGCGGCTGGTGAAGTGATTCAACGTCCGGCTTCTGTTTTAAAAGAATTAGTTGAAAATTCGATTGATGCAGGTGCAAGTCTTGTTCAGATTTTGATCAAAGATGCTGGTCGAACCTTGATTCAGGTAGTTGATAACGGGAAAGGAATGAGTGAAACAGATGCACGAATGGCTTTCGAACGTCATGCAACATCGAAAATAAAAAATGCGGACGATTTATTTTCGCTTCGTACCATGGGTTTTCGGGGCGAAGCATTGGCTTCTATTGCTGCAGTAGCTCAGGTTGAATTACGAACACGCCGAGCAGATGATGAACTGGGTGTATTGGTAGAAATTGCCGGAACGCGGGTTTTTAAACAAGAAATGATTCAATGCGATGAAGGAACAGCTTTTCAGGTAAAGAATTTATTTTTCAATGTTCCGGCTCGTCGTCGGTTTCTGAAGAGTGATAATGTTGAAAAAAGTCATATTCTTACAGAGTTCTATCGCTTAGCTTTGGTCAATACCAACGTTGCATTTTCCTTATTCGATGGTGATGAGGAGATATTTCAATTGCCCGCCTCTAACTACAAAGTTCGGATAGAAAATATTTTCGGGAAAAACGCTAAAAAACGTTGGCAACAACAACTACTTACTATCGAAACGTCTACCAGTCTGGTAAATATTTCAGGTTACGTTGGAAAACCCGAATATGCACAAAAAAGTGCTATTCAGTATTTCTTTGTAAATGGTCGGTATATGCGTCACCCTTATTTTCACAAAGCAGTATTATTAGCTTATAATCAAATGATTCATGCTTCCGAAAGTCCGAATTATTTTATTTATTTCGAAGTTGACCCGCAGACTATCGATGTCAATATTCACCCAACTAAAACAGAAATTAAATTCGAAAATGAACAGGCCATTTGGTCAATTCTTTCAGCTTCAGTAAAAGAATCCTTGGGTAAATTTAATATCGTTCCTTCCATCGATTTCGATCAGGAAGGATCAGTTGATTTGCCCACGGGAATATCCGTAGAAAATGTACGGCCACCACAGACGAACTTTAATCCCAATTACAATCCTTTCGGCACAACAGCCTATAAACGCCCTGTTTTGGACTGGGAAGATTTATACGGAGGTTTTGAAAAGAAAGAATCAGCCATTGAATCATCGCCTGACTGGCAACCGAATTTTAATTCATTAACAACAGGTTCAATAAATTCATCTGAGCAACAGAAAGTAATTGAAACTATTGAATCGCGTGCAGAAAATTTTCAATTTAAAAATCGCTATATTCTTACCGGCATCAAATCGGGCATGTTGATGATAGATCAACATCGGGCACATATCCGAATTCTTTATGATTTGTTTATGAGTCAGATTGAAAACCGAAAAGCCCTGTCGCAACAAGTTCTTTTTCCCGAAGTATTGGAATTAAGTGCTGATGAAACTTTGATATTTGAACAACTCCTACCCGATCTTTACCATGTAGGTTTTGACTTTGAGTCACTGGGCAATCACTCATATAATGTGAAAGGAGTTCCCGATCAACTTGGAACTGCAAGTGTGATTGATTTACTGCTGAATATGCTGGACAAAGCCAAAACAACTGCCGAAGATCTTACTACCGCTATGCATGAATCAATTGCGCTATCATTGGCTGAAGCTTCCTCTCTGAAAGCCGGACAGAGATTAGCTAACGAAGAAATGTGCGACTTAATAGACCGACTTTTCGCCTGCTCCAACCACAATGTCACCCCCGATGGAAAAAAGATTATGTCGATTTTTACGCATGAGGAGATAGAGAAGAGGTTTTAAACAGTTCGCCAAATATTCGAGACGCAAATTGCGGGGAAAAATATTTTGCTAACAAGAATAATTAGACAACTGACAATAATTTAATAACTTTATCAATCAGAAAAACATGAAAAAAGTAAAATTGGTTTTAAGTTTATTGATGTTCTTAGGTGCAAATACTATTTTTGCACAATCAAAATATCAAATCGTCAATAAGATTCACCTTGAAGGTAATGGTGGATGGGATTATCTGACAATGGATGAATCATCATCCAGACTTTATGTATCGCATGGCTCAGTTGTGCAGGTTTTGGATCTTACAAAAAACACTTTATTAGGAACTATTCCCGACACCAAAGGAGTTCATGGAATTGCTCTGGCTACTGATCTGAACAAAGGATTTATTAGTAATGGAAGAGATACTTCTGTAACAATTATTGACCTGAAAACTCTACAATTTATTGCCAAAGTGAAAGTTACTGGTAATAATCCTGATGCAATTCTTTACGATCCTTTTTCGAAGAAAGTGTTTGTTTTTAATGGCAGAAGCTCAAATGCTACAGTCATTGATGCAAATTCGAATAAAGTAATCGGAACTATAGCATTGTCAGGTAAACCCGAATTTTCCGTCACCGATTTGAAAGGGAAAGTTTATGTGAATATTGAAGATAAAAGCGCTATTTGCGAAATTAACGCCACCACTCTGAAAGTTGAACAAACCTGGCCGATTGCACCTGGTGAAGAACCAAGCGGTTTGGCAATAGATTTGAAAAATCATCGTTTATTCTCAGTTTGCAATAATAAATTATTGACTGTTCTCAATTCTGATAACGGAAAAGTTGTCGCAACTTTAAAAATTGGTGAATATGTGGATGGCGTTGCTTTCGATCCAATTTTTAAACGGATTTATTCATCCAATGGCAATGGGACTTTAACTGTTATTCAAGAAGAAAATGAAAATACTTTTACCGTTTTAGAAAACTTTCCAACACAAAAAGGAGCCAGAACGATAACCTTAAATCCAAAAACACATAAAATTTATTTACCTTCAGCCGAATATGTCGAAACTCCGGCGCCAACCGCTGAAAATCCACGCCCACGAGCAGCATTAAAACCTGATACATTTACCATCCTTGAGATTGCAATTAAGTGATTTGTAATTAAAATACCAGAATTAAGAACTAAAGAGATCCGAATACAAATTAGAAGATTACGGAGTCTAACATGTATCAATTATTGCAATAAATTGCAACATATTAATAATAACTATTTTGTGTGTTTTAAGTACAGTTCACAAATTTGTAAAATATAAAGGAAAAAAATCTCAAATGAAAAACCTCCTAATCTTCGATCTTGATGGCACATTACTCGATACCATTGCTGATATGGCCGTAAGCACCAACTATGCGCTTAGTTTATGTGGGTTTCCTTCATACGAGGCAAGTGCATACAAATTTTTTATTGGAAATGGAATCAACAAACTTTTTGAACGAGTGTTGCCGGAAGGTGAGAAAACCTCTGAGAATATCTTACTGCTTCGGCAGCATTTTCTGGAATATTATGGAACTCATAATTCAGAGTTGACTATACCATATCCCGGCATTACCGAATTATTACAAAACTTGCAAAATAAAGGCGTGAAGCTAGCAGTAGCTTCTAATAAATATCATAAAGCGACAGAGAAACTCGTTCAATACTTTTTTCCGGAAATTGAATTTGTAGCCGTGTTCGGTCAACGCGAAGGAATACCGACAAAACCCGACCCAACGATTGTATACGATATTTTAGCAATTGCAAAAGTTGATAAAAGTGATATACTTTATATTGGTGATTCAGGTGTAGATATGCAAACGGCACAAAACGCAGGCATAGATGCTGTGGGTGTTACCTGGGGATTTCGTCCTCGCTCAGAAATGGAGGCCTTTTCACCAAAGTATATTGTGGATAAACCTGAAGAGATTCTAACAATTTTAGCCACCTAAATCTCAGCCAGCTGGTGGAATATTCAAGACACAAATTCTAAAGTAAATGCATAAAAAAACCGTTCAAATGAACGGTTTTTTTATAATTGCAAATTGTCAATCGTTAAATTGTCAATCATTTTTAGTCTTCTTTTACTACAGGAGTAATCAATTTATAACCTTTACCGTGTATGTTGATAATTGCTACATTTTGATCAGCTTTCAATAATTTACGTAATTTGGTGATATACACATCCATGCTACGTGCATTGAAGTAGTTATCGTCTACCCAAATAGTTTTCAGTGCAAAGTTACGTTCCAAAATGTTATTAGCGTTTGCAGCCAATAAATTCAACAATTCAGATTCTTTTGTAGTGAGTTTTTTTGTTTCTCCATCAAAAGTAAGCAATTGTTTTTGAGCATCAAATGTGAAACCACCAAGTTGGTAAGTCACTACATCTTTTGCTTTTTTACCTTTCACACGGCGCATAATTGATTCGATGCGATACAACAATTCTTCCATGCTGAATGGTTTCGACAAATAATCGTCGGCACCCAATTTGAATCCCTGTAAAATATCTTCCTTCATTGATTTAGCTGTAAGGAAAACAATTGGCACTTCGGTATTCATAGCACGAATGTCAGCTGCAAGAGCAAATCCGTCCTTTTTAGGCATCATTACATCAAGCACACATAAATCGTATTTATTACGCGAAAAAGCTTTATAGCCTGCTTCGCCATCAGGTTGCAAATCTGCATCATACCCTTTAGTAATTAAATACTCTCTCAATAACATGCCAAGATTTTCGTCATCTTCGCATAACAAAATTTTTACTTTTTCGTCAGTCATAATTCGTAATTTTTTAAAGTTGGTATTGTAATAGTGAATTTAGTTCCGATATTTAATTCGCTCTCCACTTTTATGGAGCCTTTGTGCTCTGTAATGATTTTCTTAACGTAAGCTAGTCCTAATCCAAAGCCCTTTACATTATGTAGATTCCCTGTTGATACCCGAAAGAATTTCTCAAAAATTCGTTTTATATCTTCTTTATGTATGCCAATGCCATTGTCCTCGATACTTATCAGCAGGTTATCTTTTTCATTCCATGTTTCAATTGTCAACAACAAAGGTTTATCGCTGTATTTAAGTGCATTATCCATTAAGTTAAAAATAACGTTTGTAAAATGCACTTCGTCAATTAAAGCTACGTCGCTTATTGCTTTAAGTTTGGAGGTAATTTTACCTCCTTTACTAGTTACTTTGAGAGAAAAATTGCCAATTATGTCCGTTATGAGCGAATTAATTTGAATTTCATTTAGTTTTAATGTTGACTTTTCTCTCTCAAAAATTGCCATTTGCAATACTTTTTCTACCTGAAAGCTTAATCGCTTGGTTTCATCACGAATTACATTCGAAATGTGTTTAAGTGTTTCCGGTGTTTTACCCACGCCTGGGTCTTGTAACATTTGCGAAGCTAACGAAATTGTTGATATTGGCGTTTTAAATTCGTGCGTCATATTATTAACAAAATCGTTTTTCATATTGTTCAGTTGCTTTTGTCTGAATATGATAATAATAGCAACAATAAATATGCATAATATGAGTGAAACAAGTGCTATAGAAGGTAAAAGCAAATTCATTGAATTTAAAATAAAATTTTGCTTTGTTGGAAATATTACTTGTAAGTAAGCTGATTGGTTCGACTCTTCGAATGGAAAAAGTTTTTGCGTATAAACGTTGTTATTTATATTTTCATCTTCTTGATGAATGTTCTTATGGCATTTATAAATTATTTTTCCTTGTTTGTCGACAATTGAATAGTAAAAAGGTAGTGTTACCCCATTATTTACTAATACCTTTTCCAAAATTCCATTCAGTTCTTCAAAATTAACACGTTCGCTTATCTCTTTTTTATCAGTCTCTCTCAGCCATCTAAAAACAGCTTGATCTAGAATTGTCTTAGATCGTGAAAAATTTTGCTGAAATTTTTCTTGCAGATAACGCGACGTTTCTTCTATGGTTGCTTTTCCGTGTCGGGTTGATAGACGAATGCTCGGACGATTAAGTTGCTCCGAAGTCAATTTCGTATTTTCAGCCATGCTATCTATATTGTTTTTCAACCGTATATTTTGAGCATCCATGCTCAAAAGTTTATTCTTGTTACCCGAATAATCATTTCCTTCCAATGTTTGACCCAAATATTCAAGTGCTTCGTTTTCTTCTACAAGGCTAACAGTCTGAAATAAACTTCGTTGAACATTTTCGTTAAACTGATTTTCTATCATTTCTGCATTTATCCTTACATAACGAGCTTGTAAAGTAATTAGCCCTACAAAAGTCAAGAGCATGGTGATGATTAATATCCAAATTGTCGTTCTCTTCATTAGGTTACAAATTTACATTAAAATTAAATGTTAATTCAATATGTAACAATGTTTAACTTGAATTTCATAATATAAACACAGAATATCTGTAATTGTTCATTTATATTTTGTATTTTTTTATAAATGATTCATTTTAAATACAACTTAGTATACAAGAAAAAAAAACTAAATGGTAATTTGACCGATTTATACAGAATGAAAGCATAATTTATTTGGGTATAATAAATGCAAAGTTCATAGCATTAACTTAATATAATTCAAAAAGTAGAAATTTGGGTGAGTATTTAACAAACTGCCAGCTATAGATTATTAAAACATATAAACGAAAAAAAACCGGGGAATAAAAAATCCACCGGTTTAAACTTATTGTTGAACTATAATTACAAGTCAATTTCTTTATTTGATAATTCAACTTTAAAGCCAGTCTGTTCAACTGGATCGCTAATTATTTCTTTCAGCACAAATCGCTTATAATATGAAATTATTAAAGTTGTCATAGGCAATGCAATAATCATTCCAACCATTCCCATTAATGAGCCCCAAATGGATAATGATAGTAAAATGACGGCAGGATTAAGTCCGGTGACTTTTCCCATAATTTTTGGTGAAATCAACACATCCTCTAAAATTTGTATAACCAGAAAAACCAAGGCTATACCAATTAAAATTGATCCATATGGTTGCCCTGTTTCAGTTGACTGCAGGAATCCTAAGGCTATACAAGGAATTATGAGAATGATTTTTAAATATGGAACCATAGTGAGCAAACCCACTAATAAACCCAACGCGATAGCCAAGGGCAGTTGAATAATACTAAATCCAATTGCAAAAAGAACTCCAACGATTAAAGCGACTAATGCTTGTCCTCTGAAATAGCGATTCATACCAGTTTCCAAATCTATCATTATTTCAGTTACGAGGCTGCGATATTTGGGTGGAATAATTTTAAACCAATCAGCACTTATTTTTTCATAATCGAGCAAAATAAAGATGAGGTATAAAAACACAATTATCACAACGGTTAACCCCAACACAAAATCCAATGAACCATTAATCAAATTCCACAGCTGTGGTGCCAAATTTTTGATACCAGACATGATATTTTCATCATGCAAAACCGTTTGAATATTCAAATGAGATAGGTAATATATTATTTCTTTTTGCCAAGCCACAGGCAAATAAGTATTTAAATTTAGTCCTTTAGAATACAATACAATTGATTGTGAGAGTTTGCTTATCTCAATGCTTACTAGAGGAGTAAGAGCCCAAATTACAGCACTCAAACTTCCCAGAAAGAGTAACAAAGTGCAAGTCATTGACAATACACGGCTTTTAAATTTTAATTTATATTGAAAAAACCGCACAACAGGTTGCAATAGATAAGCCAATAGCCATGCTATCAAAAAAGGCAGTAAAACATTACTCAATCTTTTGACAATAATAAAAAGCAATAAAATGATAGTCAGGCCAATAAGTATCCTTACAACACGATCGAAAGTAAAAGGTTTTGTGTTCATGAGATAGTAAACAATTATTTATGCAAAAATTTCTTCAAACATTTTAAACTTTTGAAAAACATTCCCGACATATTGGTTCATATTCAGTCATTTCTCCTAACAGAACGCGTTTATCGCTTTCGACCAACCGATGCGAAACATAAGCCAAAGCTCCACAACGGACACAGATTGCATGCACTTTAAAAACATCCTCCGCCACAGCACAAAGTGCAGGCATAGGGCCAAAAGGAATGCCTTTAAAGTCCATATCCAAGCCGGCTATAATAACCCTGATTCCTTGATTAGCCAATTGTGTACAAACTTCAACAAGACCTTCATCAAAAAATTGAGCTTCATCAATGCCTACCACATCGACATCACCCGACATAAGCAGAATACTTCCCGATGAATCTACCGGGGTTGAACGAATAGCTGTTCGATCATGTGATACAACTTCATCTTCCGAATAACGTGTATCAATTTTCGGCTTAAATATCTCAACTTGTTGCTTAGCAAATTTCGCACGTTTCAAACGGCGAATCAACTCTTCGGTCTTTCCTGAAAACATAGAACCGCAAATAACTTCAATGCTACCGCGTTTTTGTTGATTGGGATGGTTACGTTCTGAATAAATCATTGTATTTTATTGAAAATTAGCTGTTCTATTTCCTTATCTCTTTCGATTTTTGTACCTTTACACCCGAATAATTAATGTATAATACATAATTAACACATTGCTTAAAGTCAGACTTTTATAAACATGACTTTAAATAATTTGATTCAAGTAGATGTTTAGCTGCAGTTAAAATGAATAACCATTGAACTAAATATGCGAATCAACTTATTTATATTGCACAAAGATAAAATAAAATAACAAGGATAGAAATCGTTTTTAGCAAAAAAGATATGAACAGAAAATTAATAGTCACATTACTTCGCAAAGATATTCAGGAACTGGAAATGATAACTGAAGGTTTTATGGAAATGAATATATATCCTAAGGCCATTATTCTATTAGCACAACGAAAAACCGACGATATTCAATCGTACATTAAGCAACTTTCTGAACTAGAATTAGAAGAATCTGCTGCTGGAATCAATGACCTAAAACAGTCGATTACAGTTCCAACCGCAACACAAGCAACTATAATACTGGCAGAACCAATAATTGAAACATCAATAGATACAGATACAACTGATGAAATTCATGAAGAAATTGATGCTTCAATGGAGTCAACAAGCGAGTTGATTGAAAATGATGATATTGTAGATGTTAAAGAAGCAATTGAAGATATCGTAGTAAATGAAGATACGGAAATTACAGAGATTAAAAATACTGATTTAGTTACTGAAGAAATAAAAGAAAATGAAATTAACAAAGTTGAGATAGTACCTGAAACTAATATAAAACCATTAGTTGATGAAACCAGGAAGACGATTTTAGGTGAGAAAAATATTTTAACCACACCATCACGAAACGAACAACTTTTAAAAGTCGACAATTCAATTAGTTCATCATTAGCCAATAAAAAAATCCACGACATCAAACAAGCTATAAGTATAGGCGATCGTTTCCGCTTTCAACGAGAATTATTCCGTGGAAATGGCGAGGATATGAACAAGACGCTAACATATATCAACTTATTAGCCACTTTAGAAGAAGCATTGTCTTTTCTTCAATCGAAATATGGCTGGACTCCCGATAACGAAACGGCTGAAGATTTTTATCAAATAGTAAGAAGAAGGTTCTTATAAGAGTTCGAATGGTTTGAAGGATTGCATTTTGCTGGCATTTTTAGACATTAGATATTAAAAGAAAAAAATGAAACTATACGTTGTCCCCACCCCAGTGGGAAATTTGGAAGATATGACTTTTCGTGCTATCCGTGTACTAAAAGAAGCAGATTTAATTTTAGCTGAAGATACCCGTACAAGCGGATTTTTGCTGAAACATTTTGGCATTGAAACTCCAATGCATTCGCATCACAAATTTAACGAGCACAAAACAGTTGATAATATTGTGCAACGTCTCAAAAATGGTCAAATTATCGCTTTAATCTCCGATGCCGGAACGCCTGCCATATCTGATCCAGGGTTTTTAGTAGTGCGACAATGCGTTGAAAATGGTATTGATGTTGAATGCCTACCCGGAGCTACTGCCTTTGTTCCAGCTTTAGTGGCTTCAGGATTACCAAACGACCGCTTTTGTTTCGAGGGTTTTTTGCCTCAAAAGAAAGGTCGTCAAACAAAAATCAACGAATTGGTAAACGAAAAGCGCACTATGATTTTTTACGAATCACCGTTTCGTCTTGTAAAAACATTGACACAATTTTCAGAAGTGCTTGGAAACGAACGAAAGGCATCTGTATCACGTGAAATATCAAAGATTTACGAAGAAACGAAACGTGGTACTTTGCAAGAATTAGCTCAATATTATACTGATCACAATCCTAAAGGAGAAATTGTAATAATTGTTGCAGGATTTGAATAATAGCATTACCTTTGCACTCGAAAAATCAGGTACGGAAAATCTTGAGAAACTAGCACTTAGACCTGTTAATTCAAAAATAAATAAAATAATTTCTTTCTTTATTTCTTCATTCATTCAATTTTACAAAAACAAAAACGTTTAAACAAATTTCCAAATGAAACCAACTATTTTTTCGCTCGCCATTTTACTCGTTATATTGACATCTTGCGGAAAACAATCATCTGATTATAAGACGTTAAAAGCTCAGAATGACTCATTATTGAATGCTAAACTTAAACTTCAGGAAGAAGTGGATGGTTATTTTTCGGCCATGAATCAAATTGAACAAAATATCGAAAAAATTAAAAGCACCGAAAATACGATATCTATTCAACCGACGGGACAAGAATTAAATGACGACCAGCGCACAAAGATAAATGAAGATATGGTGTATCTGAGTGAAATGCTGCAGACCAATAAAGATGAACTTGCCCGTTTAAAATCTAAACTCAAAAAAAGTGGATTTAAATCAGCGGAACTGGAAGGCACTATATCGCGTCTTACCAAGTCATTGGAAGAAGAGTCCACAAAAGTAGCCACTTTACAAACACAATTAGCTGAAAAGGATTCTCTTATTGCACAATTGGGGACTACAGTTAACGATCTTGGAAAAAATGTTGAAAATTTATCAACTGACGTAAAGATCAAAGAAACAAAAATTAAAGAGCAAGACGAAACCATTCACACAGCATGGTATGTTTTTGGTACAAGAAAAGAGTTGAAGGAACAAAAAATAGTAACTTCAGATGGGATATTTAGTCCACAAAGAGTATTAGAACGTGATTTCAACAAAAATTACTTTGTACGCATTGATGCCCGAAATACAAAATCAATTCCTTTATATTCTACTCGTGCTAAGATTCTTACAAATCATCCCAAATCTTCGTACACCCTGGAAAAAGAAAATGGTAACTTTATATTACTCATTGTTGACCCAGCTCAATTTTGGAGTGTTAGTAAATATTTGGTGATTGAAGTGGACTAAAGCATTTACAATTTATCCATTTACAATTTACAATTACTGCGTTTCCTGACAATAAGGAAACGCATTTTTGTTTAAATAAAGTTTTCTCTGATTTACATCAAGGTATCTTGGTTCCTGGATCTTGACTCTAAATATCTTCATATGTACAAACACGTTTTTATCGATTTAGACGACACGCTTTGGGATTTCCATGCTAATGCTAAACTATCCTTGCAAGAAGTTTACGAATACCGGAAATTAAATCAATATTTTGATAGTTTCGACCAATTTTTCAAAATATACGCTAAACGAAATTTAGAATTGTGGGAACTTTACGGGAAAGGAGTGATTAGGAAGGAGTTTCTTATGGTTGAACGATTTCGCCATCCTTTGGCATTTGTTGGGGTTGATAATGACGAATTGGCTATTCAAATAGGGGACCAGTTTTTGGATATTCTACCCACGAAAACGATTCTCATACCATTTGCAAAAGAATTATTGGATTATCTATATCCCAAATATCCTCTAACAATTATTTCAAACGGATTTGTAGAAGTACAATACAAAAAACTACGTAGCGCCAATCTTGAACGCTACTTCACGCATGTAGTGCTTTCAGAAGCAGCTAAGGCATTGAAGCCGGACAAACGCATCTTTGAGTATGCATTACAATTAAATAACGCCATCGCAGCTGAAACCATTATGATAGGGGATAGTTACGAAGCAGATATACGTGGAGCCCAGAATGCGGGGATTGATCAGATATTTTTTAATCCAACAATGAATTTATCTGAAAAGAATAAGCCATCAACCTTTTCAGTAATAAATCTGAAAAATATAATTCAGTTCTTATAATCAAAGAAAATTGAAAATATAGTCAAAATAAAAGCCACCTCAATTGAGGTGGCTTTTTAGTTTATATATAACTTTAAAGTTATCTAGGACCTACATAAGTAAATGTTTCATCGAAAGCTGTACGATGAGTAGCACCAGGTTGATTCATCCAATATTTAACTTTTAACGTTTTAGTTACAGGATCATATTTGTTAATCCCTGAAGGATCTAATTGCGCGGAACGTCCGTTTGCAGCAGGTTGACCATAAATATTTGTTACAGCAATAACATTATTACTTGCATCAAATTTAAATACAGGAGCAAAGCTACCATAACCACTATAAGATGCTCCATTCATAAATGCATGGAAATAATTACCCCAAACCTCTATATCCCAATAGCCTACAGAAGTACCATCTTGAGTTATTAAGTAAACCAATAATGGATAAGCTCCTGTAAATGCAGCATTAGTAGCATCAACCATTGTACCTGTATTAGTATATTCGCCATCATACATGTTTTTAGCACCCATTTTAACGTATCCTACATTTAGATTACTAATAGTATATTTAGCATCACTTACAGCAGTAATTTTGATTGCTAAAATATAGGTATCTCCAATTAGATTATTTGGATTAAACTTAACTTGAATATACCCTGTGGATGAACCTGCCGGAATAGTGACTTTATTACCCGTGTTCATGACAGTATATTTAGTTGCATCAGGGACAACAAATCCATCATCATTAACATACGATTTTACAACTTCCGAACTTAATGTATCCAACACCTCGAATGTTATAGTAACATCGCTTGTAGCAGGGCCCGAAGTTAAATTGATAGGAATTAAATTAATAGTAGTATCCTTACCAATCGCATTATAAGAACGTGAAACGGTATTTGTATTATCAGAGGAAGTTAAATGAACTTCCACAAAATTTTGATTACCTTTATTTTTGGTACCGATCAAATTATTATCATAATCACTGTCACTCAAGCAGGAGCTCAATGTTAAAACAAAGGCCAGCGTCATGACAGGAAAAATTTTATTTATTATCTTATTCATAATTTTTTATGTTTTTAAGTTTTTAATTATGTTATAGTCTGTCAATCAATCAGATCAACAAACTATAACATGAATTTAATTATTCTTATCACGGTTGCCAGAAAAGTTTTTCTGTAAATATTGCATCTCCACTTCTGGTTGGTAGATTTGCAGCATTTGTTGTAATTTCAGTTTGTGGATATGGCATCACGGTTGGTAAACCAGCTGCTTTTACAGCATTGTTTGACAAATAACCTGCAGGTAATACCAACACACCACGTCTTAAATCCGACCAAGACTCAACAGCATCAATACCACATAAAGCAATGTATTTTTGCAAAGCAATAAATTTTACTTTTGTAGCAACTGTTGCTCCTGAATTTGCCCACATAGCTTTTGGTTCAGTAGTTAAATAAGTTGATGCAGCTGAACTTGCACTTGGAACTCCCAACCATATGAACGACTCAGTAACTGCACTTTCATATAAAGCTTGTGCTGCAGCATCTCCGCCCGGTAACCAACCTCTTTCTGTTGCTTCAGCCTGGAAGAATAAACTTTCAAATGATGGTAAGATAAACTGATCTTGTAATGAAGAACCCGCTAAACCAGGACCAATTTCAGAGCCAACGATAGTAGTACCTGGTGAAGCAGCATTTCCACCTAACGCACCATAATCGGTACCCGCTATAGGAGAAGCATAAAACCGTGTTAATCGTGGATCAGTTACACCTAAAATAATTTTAACAAAATAATTATTCGGTTTATTATTTGTTGTGGCAGGTGCTCCGGCAGCTGTAAGACCAAATGCTGCATAAAATGGATTTTGCTTGTCAGTTTGATTTGAATAACCAGGATTTACACTTACATTTTCACCGGCAGCTAAAAGCCCACCATCAGTAGTGATTTTTGCAATTTGAGCTCCAGTTGGAACAAACCCTTTTTCAGATTGACGTAAATAAATACGCAATTTGATTGTATTGGCCAACTTTTTCCATTGTGTTACAGCCGCAGTAACACTACCACCACGAGCAAAAATAACATCAGTTTTTTCAAAACTTGATTTTGGAACAATAGCATTAAGATAAGTTATTGCTTTATCCAATTGTACTAATTGATCCGTATAAATATCGGTTGCTGCATCATATACAGGACGTGGATAATTTACATAATCGAAAGCTTGTGAATAAGGTATTTTACCAAATTGGTCAACTGTTTCTTGCCATAACTTAGCAGACAATACCATGGATGCTCCTGCTAAAACTGAATCATTTGCTACTAAAGCTCTTGTTTTTACCTGATTTAGATCAAATAAAATATTGTAAGCTTGATCCCAGTTATTTTCAGTGAAAGTATTAGCCACTTTATAAGTGGTTTCCTCTTGTTCCACGATAAATGTACCAGAACGAGACCAATAGCCCATCCAGTTATTCAGGTAAATAAACCGGGTTGCTTGTCTTTGTCCAACAGCATTTTCAGCTTGCGTAAAAATCAAGTCAGGAGTCACATTATCTCCGGTTACACGGTTTGGATCTTTATTCACATCCAAAAAGTCACTACAAGAGCTTGTTGCAAAAACAACAGCTAAAAGCGACAACATCAATATATTTTTAATTTTTTTCATATCTCTATAGTTTTATAATTTTTAAAACTGTATATTAACTGATGCACCATAGAATCTCGATGAAGGTGTTTCATAAGCACTACTAACACCCATGGTATTACCTGTTGATGTGTAGTTAAATTCAGGATCACCCCATTGGTTAGATTCAGGAAGGAACATCAATAAATTCTTAGCAATTAAACTTAACGAAGCTCTTTTAAGGAAGCTAGTATTATTCATTAAGAACCTAGATGGAACATTGTATGTTATATTCAATTCACGTAATCTCAATGCTGCAGCACTTGCAAAATAGTTTGTAGCAACACCGGTATTGGTTGTTTTACTAGTCCAAAAACCATAGTTACCATCTGATACCAAAATATTGGTATTATCTGAATAAATTGGATTTGCATCTGTTCCACCTGATCTATAAACCGAATTCGGGAACACAAAACGTTGACGACCATATTCAGCAGAACGTGCAGACATTCCAGAGAAATCCATATCGGCACCGGCTCCTGCATAGAAATTATGTCCAGTTTTATAATCCCATGTCATTGAAACACTAAAATCACCAAGGGTGTACGAAGGAGAAATACCAACTACCCAAAGAGGCAATGTTCTACCTTTGACAATTAATGCAGAAGAAACAGCAGGATTTCCAGATGTTGCATCTACAATTACTTTACCAGTAGCAGGATCTCTGTTATAATCTGTCATTTGGAATGAATAGGCAGGTTGTCCAACAACAGCTATATTATTTACTGTAGGATTACTTGCTGCATTTTGAATAAATTGGCTATTACCGGCCAAAACCACAGGTATATTACCCATTGTTTGAGTTACAATATTGTTATTGTAAGTAGCGTTCACTAATAAGTTAAAATCACCATTTCCGATTTTAATAAGTGGCGTTAATTTCAAATCCATTTCAAAACCCCAGTTACGGAAGCTTGCTGCATTCGCCAACGCTACAGGATAACCTGTTGCCCATGATTGTGATACACTTAAAATCTGATTTGAACAATCCTGATTGAAATAAGTAGCTTCAATACCTACGCGATCATTTTCCATCAAATGGAGTTCAAAACCTGCTTCAGTAGTAGTTACAAACTCAGGTTTTAAATCTGGACTTGGAATAGTATTTCCTGCTGTAAAACCAACATTACTTCCAAATGGAAATCCTAAACCTAGTGAATAAACTGCTTGAGTTGAGTAAGCAGCAAGGTTAACGTTTCCGGATCTATTCCAGGCACCTCTAAATTTAAGGTAATTGATTGAATTATCTTTTAATGTTGGGAAAATATCAGACATAATTAGCGAAGCACTTACACCCGGATAAAATACCGAACGATTTGCAACTGCTAATCTGCTATCCCAGTCATTACGACCTGTCAAATCTATGTAAGCTAATTTTTTATATCCTATGGTAACGTTACCAAAAGCTGATACTAATCTGCTTGTAATGCTTGCATTGAAAGGATATGCAGGAACATCAGCATCACCTGAGCGAACTGAAGGATTGTATAATCCGGGAACTGATAAATCGTTACCACCTAATGCAACATCATTATAACTATTGTTACGAACAGTAGATCCAGCCAGATATTTGAAATTTAAATCACTCGCATCAAATTCACCACTTAGGAAAGCATCAACATTTATTCTACTGGTAGTAGTCATATCATTGAATACAGTACCCGGTTGATTGTGATATTGAGTGGCATTACGTTTCAATACATTTAAAGTATAGTCAGAGACTACTATAGGACCATCTGTATTTTGGTATGAAGCTAATGATACGTTTGTGCTTGCTTTAACATCAGCTTTCAACCATTTCGCAAATTTGTATGACAAATCTACATTACCCATAAAATCATGAGTTGTACCTTTTTGCCTTAAATTAGCAATTACCCAATATGGGCTAAATGCATATTCACAAAAATAATTATCGTATTTTCCCCATTCGCTGTTTAAATCTTTATAAGATAATAAAGGAATATTAGCACCTGCCTGAAGGAGATTAGCTAAGATACTACCTGTATAAGAACTTGTAGTTAAATTTGGCATGCTAGCCTCATTAACAATATCATATGTACTATTTGTATAGTTGACATTGTAATTTACTGTTAAGTTTTTATATTCTTTACCTGAATTAAAACGTAAAGTAGTTCTGCTATTTTTATCATTAGGCATTAATCCTTTAATGTCAGCATTTGTAACACTAAAGAAGAAATCTTTGCTTGATAAAGAAATAGCATTTTGGAAAGTCATACCTGTATTCCAAAAATCAATTTTATCATTAGCATGAATCGCGCTATAAGGACCGGTTTGTTGATGACCTAATGAATTTACGATACCAATTGGTTGAATAGAACCATCAAAACGAGGTCCATAATTTTGATTTTCAATCGGAGAATAAATTGTATTACCAAATTCATCGGTGCTTTCTCCTCCCCAGCCTCCAAACTCTGATTGAAGTTTTGGGAAGTAAGCAACCCTAGTTGCCTGAAGTGATGAAGTGATAGAAACCGAAGTTTTATCAGTGTCACCTCTTTTAGTGGTTACTAAAATTACACCGTTTACAGCATCAGGACCATACAGTGCAGCAGAAGCAGCACTTTTTAATATGGTAACATCCTGAATATCTTCCGGAGCAATTGAATTAAGATAGCCCAAACTTACCGGAGAACCATCTAAAACAAACATTGGTTGGTTATTCCCTGTAAGAGAACGGATACCACGAATATTCATCTTCGCATTCTCAAACACTCCACTATTCGTTGTAGTAATATTTAAACCCGAAATTTTACCATTTAATGCTTGTTGCACATTGGTAGAACTAGCCTGAGTAATAAATTTACTTTTAACAGTTGTAGCAGCGTAACCAACTTCTCTTTCCTGTCTTCTAATTCCTAGAGCAGTCGCGATGACAACAACTTCATCAATCATCTTTGAATCTGATTCCAATTTAACTGTCATGTTGTTTATTGCTAGAACTTCGACAGTTTTCATGCCTACGTACGAGATTAATAAACTCTTTGCATTTCCTTGCAAATTGATTTTAAAATCGCCATCTGTATTAGTTATAGTACCAACAGTTGTACCTTTTACCATTACAGTTGCACCAATTACTGGTTGCCCATCATCCGCGGAAAATACTTTTCCCGAAATGGATTTTGATTGAGCATTAACCATACCCACGCCTACCAAAAATAGGCAAGCCATTAAGAACGTTAGTTTTCTCATAAATTTAACATTTTGTTTATTAATCTTCTTTAAATTACGATTGATTCTCGTTAGTTCACAAAATCAGCTTGCAAAAATAGGGTATTAAAAATTAAAAAACAAGTGTTTTTGATGATAAATAGAAAAAATATACAGAATTTTTGTGTCAAACTGTAGGCAAGCTCTCTTTAACATACTGTATTTGTCTGTTTAAAATCATTTTTTTTAGTATAAATAAATAGCTAATCTATTAAATATCAAATGATATATTCATTTAAAATCGATCAAAAATATTTCATACTAATTATTGTAAACATAAGTAGGAGAAAAGAAAGGATTTGAAAGTTTTTTTAAAGAATCAAATATTTAACCTTTCATTTGTAAGAAATAACCATAAGACTTGACTCTCGAAGAGCAAAAACACAGCAAAAAATGTTATTTTTCTACATATTGTTCCAATTTTAATCCATCGCCTTACAAAAAGTAATGAAAAATTTACCGTGTTTGTTTAGTTGGAAAAGATTCTTAATTTGAAATAAAAAATAATATCTTAATAAAAAATTTCAGTTTGTAAAGATTTTGTATGTATGGTATCTACAAAAATGAAAAAACACAAAAAACCTCAGTAAACAATTGTTTACTGAGGTTTAAAATGGTGACCGCGGCGGGATTCAAACCTGCAACCCCCACATCCGTAGTGTGGTACTCTATTCAGTTGAGCTACGCAGCCATTTCTTTGCTTTTGCGAGTACAAAGATAGAGCTAATTTTTAAATCTGCAAAGCAAAAAGAAGAAAAAAAACCCACCGATCCACCGAAGGGGGAATACCGTAAAGAAAATCAGACGTTTATACATGAGAAAATGCCAATATGAATTCCACTTCGGGGTTCCGATAGCTATCGGAATGGGGACTTTATGCCAGCACAAAATCCAATTGTTTTTTATCAAGATTTGCTCTTGCAACTTTCACAGTAAGTTCATCGCCAAGCTGATAGCGTTTATGAAACTTGCGCCCGACTAAACAATAGTTTTTATCATCAAAACTGTAATAGTCATCGTCCAAATCACGAATTGGAATCATACCTTCGCATTTATTTTCGATCAGCTCCACGTAAATACCCCATTCGGTAACTCCAGAAATAACACCATCGAACACTTGCCCGATACGTTCGGACATAAATTCTACCTGCTTGTACTTAATTGAAGCACGCTCGGCATTGGCTGCAAGTTGTTCCATAGCTGAACTATGTTCGCAATAGCCTTCATATTCATCCGCACTTACGCTCTTTCCGTCTGCTGCGTATTTTTCTAGTAACCGATGCACCATCATATCCGGGTAACGGCGAATGGGCGAAGTAAAATGCGTGTAGTAATCGAATGCAAGACCATAGTGCCCCAAATTGGAAGTAGAATAAATAGCTTTAGCCATAGAACGAATGGCCAGAGTTTCTATCAGATTTTGTTCTTTTTTGCCTTGTACTTCATCTAATAAGGCATTGATAGAGCCCGAAACAGCTTGTGGTTTTCCTGTTGTTCTAAGATTATAACCAAACCGTTTGATAAAAGCTGAGAAAGTAGCCAACTTATCGGGATTAGGTACATCATGAATTCGATAGACAAATGTTTTGGCTTTTTGTCCTTTGCCAACTTTCCCTATGTGAGTTGCCACTGTCTTGTTAGCCAATAACATAAACTCTTCTATCATTTTATTGGCATCCTTCTGCTCTTTAAAAAATACCGAGATCGGTTTTCCTTTATCATCAATTTCAAAACGAACCTCTACCCTGTCGAAAGCAATGGCACCACTATCGAAACGACCTTTTCGAAGTATTTTTGCTAAACGGTCTAAAGTCAGAATTTCTTCTTTCAAATCACCTTCACCGGTTTCTATAATTGTTTGTGCTTCCTCATAGGCAAAACGGCGGTCGCTGCAGGTTACCGTTTTTGCAATTTGGTAATGTTGTATCTCTGCATTATCGTTCAATTGAAAAATAACCGAATAAGTCAATTTATCTTCGTTAGGCCGCAACGAACAAATGCCATTGGATAAATGCTCAGGCAACATGGGAATGGTACGATCCACTAAATATACCGAAGTGGCACGTTCTTCTGCTTCTGTTTCAATAATACTCTCAGGACGAACGTAATGGGTTACATCAGCAATGTGGACACCCACTTCCCAGAGGCCATTGTCTAATTTTCGTAGTGATAGCGCATCATCAAAATCTTTGGCATCGCGTGGGTCAACGGTAAAGGTAGTTACGTTTCGCATATCGAGTCGATTGGCAACTTCCTGAGGTGTAATACCTGCATCCATTTTATTAGCAGTGGCTTCTACTTCGGCAGGATATTTATATGGCAAACCAAATTCGGCCAAAATAGCATGCATTTCAGTATTATTATCACCTTTATCACCTAAAATATCAATTACTTCTCCTACCGGATTTTTCACATTCGGCTCCCAAGTCAGCAATTTAACTACAGCTTTTTGTCCTGTTTTACCACCTTTCAATTTATTCTTGGGAATAAAAATGTCGTTAGTCATTATCCGATTGTCCACGGTAAGAAAAGCATAATTCTCCGACACATCCAAAATACCAACAAAAGTATCTTTCGCTCGTTTAGTAATTTCAACTACTTCACCTTCGGGCTGTTGACCTCTTCGGTGAGCATAAAGAAATACTTTAACCACATCATTCAGTAAAGCATGATTGGTTTTCTGTTCAGGAATAAATACCAACTCACCTCCATCATCAGGTATCAAATAAGTTTTAACTCCTTGCCTATCAATCGTTCCAGTTATATAACCACCGCGAGTATTGACTTTAAACATACCACGCGAAATCTCCACCAAGAAGTCTTCCTCCAAGAGTTCATACATTATTTGATTAATAAAAATCCGTTGTGATTCAGATTTAATATTAAGAAATGATGATACTTGCTTGTAGTTAAAAGTCTTTTCTGGATTTTCATTAAACACATTGATAATATTCCTTACCAATTCTGTTTTGCGGATACGAGTACTTGGGGCTGGTTTATTCTTTTTTGACATGATTAGAAGAATTTAAATATAGTTGGTAGTCGGCAGTTGATAGTCGGTAGTTGACATTTAACAAACATGCAAATATACAACAAAGCATCGATATGAATAGTTTTTTTCTCTTGTTATCATCATTTTTTTTAATTGAAAAAATATTTGTAATTTCGCTGCGTGATCTCGATTACATAAAAACGAGACGAAAGAACATGAAAATAAAAATCGCATTTATTATAAATCCCTATTCGGGAACCGGAAAGAAAGAAGAACTACCGGTACTGATACAACAAGAATTGGATGCGACGGTTTTTGAACCTGAAATTATTTTTACTAACTACCGCGGACACGCAACTGAGTTGGCACAAGAGTTTGTTGAGAAAAATTTTCAGATTGTTGTTGCAGTAGGTGGCGATGGAACGGTAAATGAAATTGCACGTTCATTAGCGCATACCAATACGTCCCTTGGCATTATTCCAATTGGCTCCGGCAATGGATTGGCACGTCACCTGGGGATTCCCATGAATGTAAAAAAAGCCATTCAACAACTGAATGAATCCGAAAGTATTTTCATGGATTACGGTCTGGTAAATGATCGACCTTTTTTTTGTACTTGTGGAACCGGATTCGATGCATATGTAAGCACAGAATTTGCTAAAGGTAAAAAACGGGGGGTTATGAGTTATATCGAGAAAATTATTACCGGCTATTTCAGTTACAAATCACAAAACTACCACTTACAAGGCGAAGGCATTGATTTGAAAGCAAAAGCATTTGTTCTGACTTTTGCCAACGCCTCACAATGGGGAAATAATGCCTATATAGCACCGCAAGCCAGCGTTCAGGACGGAAAAATTGACATTTCCATAATGAGTAATTTCCCTATCATTGCCATTCCTACTCTGGCATTACAACTTTTCGCCAAAACGATAGATAAAGATTTGTTTATGACCACACTTCGTGCCAAAGATATCACCTTAACACGCGAAGAATCCGGTCCGTTCCATTACGACGGTGAACCTTACGAAGAAGGAACAAAAATACAAGTAAAAACGATAAAAGATGGATTGAAAGTGCTGGTAAAGAAGCGTTTTTAATTTTTAAATATGTTGGTCAAGAACTATATTTGCAAAAATAATTTCTCCGAATAGATACTCATCAAATTCCTCTTTATAGAATTGCATGGAAATTGTATCAAACTTAACACATTAGATATGAAAAGATTATTCATTATCATATTCGTTTGTTTTGCTGCATTTAGAATTTTCGCACAGTCGGACTTGTTAATTTACGAATATCAAAATATAAGCGGTAAAAACTATATATCGAATAAAATTATTGAGGCAAAAGAGTATGTTTTTGCCGGTAATATTGATCAGTCATATATAGACACAACAAAAAACACTTTGACACTTCTGATTAGTGGAACAAGTCTTAAAGGGAAATGGCAAAATAATTTCGGAAATTTGCTTTTATTCGATTTGAAAACTGGAAAGGTGATATGGGATAAAAGCATTCAATCTGAGCAAAATAGCTTTCAACTATTGGGTGATGTTATCATTTATATTAATGATTTTCAATGTAATATATTAAATTCAAAAAATGGAGATGTTCAATCGGAAGTAAATACCGCCATTTGTTATGTTGACTCCATTCATAAAATCGGAATTGGTTATGACATTAATTTTGGAAGTGCAAACACCAATAATTTAAAAGCTATAGATTTAGAAACTGGAAAAATGCTTTGGAAAAGGCAAATCACACATGAGTATGGCTGGAATAATACTTTTCATATAAACGATTCTGTTCTAATCCTGGAGTCGGACGGACTACATACAATTAATATAAAAAACGGAAAAGGTTGGGACTATAAAACTGCTACCGGAAAAAAAGATTATACAATTACAATAATCAGAAATATTTTAGGGATTACTTTAGGCCTGTTTACAGGTACATTTGTAACTTCTTCAGAATATGAACTTATAACGGGTATTACTTCAAATGTAAAAATCGACACTTCTGCAATTTATTTTGCATCCAGAGAAAACATTTCAGGATTAGATACTAACGGACAAATAATATGGACGACTGCATTAGAGAAGAATAAGATTAGTAATTCTTCTATTTTTATAAAAGATAGTTTGCTATATATGATCAATAAAGGCTATGCTTTTATGGGAAATAGTCAAATAAACATTGGGAAACCATATTTCTCGGCTTATAATAAACATTCAGGGAAGCAAGTCTTTTACTCTCCGCTATCCGGATCAAAAAACCAAATAAAGGAATATGATATTCGAAAAGATACAGTCTTTTTGATTTCTGAAGACAGGATTTCGAAATACTCAATGACGAATGGACTAAATATATCTTACAAAATGTTTGAAACAGACACTCTTGGTAAATTTGAGAGTTTTTTAGGGAAACAAGTTTTTATAAAGTCTGATTCTTTGTATTTTAATCTGGTATCCTCCGATTCAACTAAGCATTATTTAATTACCGATAAAAACAAAGTACTTGTTATTAATAATCAATTGGAGATTTTGCAGCAAATTAATATTGACCAAATTTATATTTGTTATTTCACAAACAAGGATTACAAATTTTTGGCAAAAGGGGATGAAACTATTGTCATCGATAAAAACAGTAAAATCGTGGCTGATTTCAAAGCATCACAAAATGCCAAATTAATTGGCACGAAGTTATTCGATGTACAGAAAAAAAGTGTCATTGAAATTGATCTTAGTGAATTGTTAGGGAAATAATATATTCGAAATGGACAGTTACTTACAATTATTTTTATTCAATTGATTGATGTTGAAAATACACATCTTATGTTTTGCTCCAGAAAACCTGAAATATTAAAGAAACGCTCCAGAAAAATAGAATTCTCTGGAGCGTTTCTTTTTAAAATATCGAAAGTCAGTTTTTATACCACTTTATAAACATCAACGTTTTCCACATCGAAAGTTTTGATAAAAGCAGCATGTCTGCGCACTTCTACTTCGCCGTAGTTCAAATAAACCTCAGCTGATTTACGGAATAAATCTTCTGAGTCACGTGAAGCGTCGATAATCAACAAATAACTCATAATAATATGTCCTGCCATTTCGACCAAACGACGAGCCTGGAAGTCAAGATATTCCTGATTTTTTGCTTCCGTTACTCGCGCTACAGCATTTGAATACAAATTTGTCATTATCTGTAAGCGTTTGTGGAATGAAGTATACTCAGGATTAATTGGTTGTTTTTCATAATCACGAATTATTTTCAGGTAATTTCCGGTGGTTACGTGACGGATAGCAGCTACAACCTGTAATTGTGATGTTCCTTCGTAAATAGTCATGATACGAGCATCGCGGTACAAGCGTTCGCAGGCATAATCTTTCATAAAGCCTGAACCACCATGTACCTGAATAGAATCATAAGCATTCTGGTTGGCATATTCGCTGGTAAACATTTTTAGCATTGGTGTTAATGCATCCGCAAGCTTAGAATACTCTTTGTAATCGGCTTTTTCATCAGCATTCAGTTTACGTTCAGTTTCAATAGCTTCGTAAGCTTTGTAAACATCTACAAAACGCGTTGTTTCGTATAGTAAAGCACGGGAAGCATCTAATTTGGCTTTGATAACTGAAACCATTTCGTAAACTGCAGGGAATTCGATAATAGCTTTACCAAATTGACGACGATCTCTGGCATAAGCCAATGCTTCATTATAAGCAGCTGATGAAAGACCTACAGATTGTGCGCCGATTCCTAAGCGAGCGCCGTTCATCAAAGACATTACGTATTTAATCAAACCCATTCGACGGGTTCCAACCAATTGAGCAGGCGTATTATTAAATACCAATTCGCAAGTTGGTGATCCTTTGATACCTAATTTATTTTCGATACGACGAACTAAAACAGTATGATCGTGTTTGTTATCAGCAACAAAGTATGACAAACCACGCCCATCTGAAGTACCTTCTTCAGAGCGAGCCAAAACAAGTTTGATTTGCGCATCGCCATTGGTAATAAAACGTTTTACACCGTTAAGATACCAAACACCATCTTTTTCATTGTAAGTTGCTTTCAACTGAACAGCTTGTAAATCCGATCCTGCATCAGGCTCGGTTAAGTCCATTGAACAGGTAGCACCTTCACAAACGCGTGGTAAATACTCAGCTTTTATTTCATCGGTTGCAAATTCAGAAATGGTTTCAGCGCAATCCTGAAGTCCCCATATATTTGCAAAACCGGCATCAGCACGGGCAACCATTTCGCCTGACATAACATAAACCACAAACGGGAAATTTAACCCTCCATATTGACGAGGTAAAGTAAGTCCATAAACTCCGGCCTGAATCAATGCGTCGTGGTTTTCTTGCGTTCCACGAGCATAAATCACACGGTTGTTTTCAACCTGTGGCCCATCATGGTCAACACTTTCAGCATTTGGGGCAATAGTTTCTGCTGCAATTTCTCCAATAATTTCAAGTACTTTTTCGTAATTGTCAATGGCATCTTCAAAATCGCGTGATGCGTAATCATATTTATCCTTTTCAGCAAAATTGCGCTCCTTGAGGGCAACTATTTTTTTCATCAATGGATGCGAAAGCTGAAATTTTATTGTGGGATTGTCGTTGTAGAAATTCATATTATTTGCTGTTTTTCTTATAAAACTTAATCATTTTAGGAAGAACCTCTTCCACACTTCCAGTAATAACGTAGTCGGCAATTTGGTTAATCGGTGCTTTTGGATCACTGTTAATAGCAATAATAATAGCACTTTCCTGCATTCCAGCAATGTGCTGGATTTGACCGGAAATACCACATGCGATATACAATTTTGGGCGAACAGTTGTTCCTGTTTGACCAATTTGACGTTCGTGTTCAGAAAAACCTGCATCTACAGCTGCACGTGAAGCACCAACTTCGCCACCTAAAGTAGCTGCCAATTCGTGCAATAGTTTGAAATTATCGGCACTGCCTACTCCATATCCACCCGATACAATAATGGGTGAACCCTTGATATTCAGTTTCGATTTTTCCATGTGACGTTCGATGACTTCAACTACAAAATCGGTATCAGCAACATATTTTGTTACATCCAATTTATGAGTTTTACCTACGAATTTAGCGTCTTTAATTTCTTTTTTCATTACGCCTTCTCGTACAGTTGCCATTTGAGGACGACAATCGGGATTTACAATCGTTGCAACGATGTTACCGCCAAAAGCTGGACGAATTTGATAAAGCAAGTTTTGGTACACTTTGCCGGCCTTTTTGTCTTCATAAGTTCCAATTTCGAGCGATGTACAGTCAGCAGTTAAACCGCTAAACAAAGCTGAAGAAACGCGTGGACCTAAATCGCGACCAATAGAAGTTGCTCCCATTAAGGCAATTTGTGGTTTTTCTTCTTTAAATAGTGTTACCAACAACGAAGTATGTGGTAAGGAAGTATAAGGAAAAAGTCTTTTATCGTCAGCCAGATGTAGCACTTCAACTCCATACGGAAAAACCTGTGCTCCAATTCCATCCAATTTATAACCGGCTGCAACTGCTTCTAATTTACAATTCAATTGTTTAGCTAAACTGCGCCCTTTGGTAAGCAGTTCTAAGCTGACATCTCCAACAATGCCATCTTCAATTTCGAGGTATACAAATATATTGTTCATGTAATTATCCTATCGTGTGGTTAGCAATTAATTCTTTCATCAAACTCTCAATTTCTACATCGGTTGCAGTCAAGCGCTTGCTTTCTTTGGCGGTAAACACCACATTTTCGATTTGTTTTACTTTGGTAGGTGAGCCGGTTAGACCCAACCATTGTGGATCGTGTTCAATATCGTTTACACCCCACTCAGTTATATTCAGATATGGATGTGCATCGTATAAATCGGTGTAATCCGATCCAGCTTCTTGTTTTTCGGAAGGAGTAGCAGCACGTTTGTATTTGAGAGTGAGTTTTGCATGACGAGGACGACAATTAGCAGCTGAACCATTTACTGTAACAAGCATAGGCAGTGAACCTCTAACTACTTCTACACCACGCTCCAAACGACGTTTCACTGTAATTTTGTTATCGGAAAGATCCAAAATATCTTCTGCATAAGTAATTTGGGGTAAACCTAATTTTTCGGCTACTTGCGGACCAACTTGTGCTGTATCTCCATCAATGGCTTGCCGACCACAAAGAATTAAATCAACTTTTCCAATTCTGCGAATGGCTGCAGCCAGAGCGTACGATGTGGCTAAGGTATCTGAACCTGCGAATTCACGACCACTCAACAGAAAACCGCCATCGGCACCACGATACATACTTTCACGAATAATTTCGGCAGCACGAGCAGGTCCCATGGTAAGGATATGAACAGTAGCACCTTCTATTTTACTTTTCAAGCGAAGTGCTTGTTCCAACGCATTTAAATCTTCGGGGTTATAAATGGCTGAAAGTGCAGCACGGTTAACCGTCCCATCAGCTTTCATCGCATCTTTACCCACATTGCGTGTGTCAGGTACTTGCTTGGCAAGAACAATAATTTTAAAACTCATTTCTTATCAATTATGGTTAATATTTACGACTGATCATTCATTGTTTTCTATGTATTCATGCTTTTTTCATATCTTCTATTTCCTGAGATACCAAAAGAATTATGCCTCAAAAAAAAGCACACAAAAGTAGCAATTAATATTTATGTTGCAACCGTTTTTTGCACAAAATTCCAAAAATGTGCATAAAAAAAGCCAAGCGGCTACAAAAAAAACGTGAGACTTTTCACAAGGTCTCACGTCTAAATAGGTATTAGTTTTTTAAGGTATAAAAAAGATTGTGTTGTTTAGTTAACGATGCAAATTAACGGCTAAAAACGGAGTTATACAAGTCCAAAAATATGTTTTACAACCTATTTTTGGGTTTTTTGTAGTTTTTAAAATGGCTTTATCTCTGCAACGACCGTCAGAAAAATTACTAGTCTATTCACATGCAATTAATTAGCTTTAATTCTGTTGAAAAATTCGAAATATATTTATTTTTAAAAAAAATCAACGAATAATTTTTTTCAACTAAATAATTGAAGAAAAAAATTGAAAGATTACTGCAAATTAAAAAAAAACAGTTGAAAAACGATCATCTTGCAACAAACAATTGAAAAGATTATCTTTGCAGTAATAAATTATCACGCAAAACATGACAACGTTAAACAGAAAATTTATTTTATTATTCTTTTTACTTCCAATAGCCATAATGGCTCAAAACTTTCAAGTTCACTACGACCTTGGAAAAAATCGTCATTATATAATTACTACTTTTGAAATGTTTAAACCCGATAAATGGGGAAATACATACTTTTTTTGTGGATTATGATTATAATTTAGATGCCAGTAAAAATGTAGGCATGTCATATATGGAACTCGCGCATTGCATCTCACTTAGTAAAGAAATTCCGATTAGCGCACATATTGAATACAATGGAGGATTATTCGGTACGCCAGATAACCTGGTACATCCAATTAATAATGCATTTTTTGGTGGGGCTAGATTATGGTTGGTATACCAAAGATTTTAGTAATACGGCAAACATTAAATTATTGTACAAATATATTGTAGGAAAAGACCCTCTTTCATTTCAGATCACGGGTAAATGGAATTTGAACTTTTACAAAAACAAATTAACGTTATCAGGTTTTGCCGATTTTTGGAGAGAAAACAATATAAACTTCAATGATGCACAAGGGAATTTACTTGCAATACCAGCCAACACAAAATATGTATTTATAACCGAACCTCAATTCTGGTACAATATAACTCCAAATATATCCGTTGGTTCTGAAGTAGAAATTGCCTGTAATTTTGCAGCGGTGAAAGGATTGAAAGTTAGTCCTACACTGGCAGCTAAATGGAATTTTTAAAAAGCAACCCATAAATCCATTAAAGCGGACTTTAAGAAGTACTTATTTGACGAAACGATGTGGAGAACTTTTAGAAGAAACATATCGTTTCTTTGTTTAAATCAATAAAATAAATCTATTTATGGAATTTCAACTAAAACAATGTACTGAAAAGCAATTACTTGAGATATTGGAGATATTCAATGAGGCGATTCTAAACTCTACTGCCTTGTACGATTACAAAACACGAACAATGGAGATGATGTATGCCTGGTATGCCGATAAATTGAACGGCAATTATCCAATCATTGGCGCTTTTAATCAGGATGACACATTATTGGGATTTGCAACTTATGGTATGTTTCGCGTTCGTCCGGCATATAAATATACTGTAGAACATTCAGTTTATGTTCGTTCGGACATGAGATGTCATGGTATTGGAAAAGTTTTGCTTAAGGAAATCATTAAAAAGGCAGAAGAACAAGATTTTCATGTACTGGTTGGTGGAATTGATGCTTCCAATACAGTAAGTATTAAGTTGCACGAAAAGGAAGGTTTTGTTTTTTGTGGTTTAATAAAACAAGCAGGATATAAATTTGGAAAGTGGCTCGATCTAGTTTTTTATCAATTGATTTTGAAAACGCCGGAATATCCGGAAGAAGATAAATAAATCACTTTATTCAACATAGTTTGCTGACTTTATGGAGTTAATGATAAAACTCTAAACTTGGAGACTTATCGAAAGTAAAAAAACAAGTATAAGCAATTAAATACCCTTAAACGATAAATTATGAAAATTCTGCTCACAGGTGTTACCGGTTATATTGCTCAACGATTGTTGCCTGTTTTGTTGCAAAAGGGTCACCATGTGGTTTGCTGTGTTAGAGATAAAAATAGATTTAATAGCAATAGCTATAATAGTGCAAATTTGTCTGTAATTGAGACCGATTTTTTGAATAAGGAAAGCTTAAAGGAGATTCCAAATGATATTGACATAGCTTATTATTTGATCCATTCAATGTCTACACCAATAGGCGATTTTGAAAGAATGGAAAGAATGTGCGCGATTAATTTCAAAAAAAGAATACAGAAAACAAATGCTAAACAGGTTATTTATTTAAGTGGTATAAGCAATGAAATTGTATTGTCTAAACATTTATCATCCCGAAAAAAAGTTGAAGAGATTTTGTCAGAATCTACATTTGCGCTTACCACATTGCGTGCTGGAATTATTATGGGTTCGGGTAGTGCTTCATTTGAAATTATTCGAGATTTAGTTGAAAAATTACCTATCATGATTGCGCCAAGTTTACTCAATACAAAATGTCAACCCATTGCTATTCGGAACGTTGTAGAGATATTAAGTAATGTAATAGGAATGACCGAAACCTATAATAAAAGCTACGATATAGGTGGACCAGACATTTTAAGTTATAAAGAAATGCTATTACGCTTTGCTAAAAAAAGGGAACTTAAAAGGCGAATAATTATTATCGCACCAATGAAAGTTCCAAAAATTTCAGCTTATTGGTTGTATTATATTACCGCAACATCATTTGCCTTAGCAAAGAATCTGGTAAGTAGTATGACTGTAGAAGTGATATGCAAGCCGAATAATTTAACTGAAATGCTTGGCATTAACCTAATTGATTATGACACATCAATAAAATTGGCTTTTGACAAAATAGAACAAAATCAGGTTTTGTCCAGTTGGAAAGACGCACAAACAAGTAATATTTTGCAAAAGGGTATTTCACAATATGTGAAAGTACCTGTAAATGGATGTTTTAAAGATATACGGAAAATGAAAGTTGAAAACGGTAAAAATGCTTTAAACAAAATATGGAGCATTGGTGGCGAAACCGGCTGGTACTGTGCTAATTGGCTATGGGAGTTAAGAGGAATTATTGATCAGGTATTTGGTGGTGTAGGAATGAGAAGAGGAAGAAAAAGCAAAACAGAAATTTCACCCGGTGATGCATTGGATTTCTGGAGAGTTTTATTGGCCGACAAAGGAGAAAAAAGATTGCTTTTGTATGCCGAAATGAAACTACCGGGTGAAGCATGGCTTGAATTTAAAATCGATGAAAATAATATGCTTACACAAACTGCAACATTCAGACCTTTAGGTGTTGCAGGTCGATTGTATTGGTATTCTGTACTGCCCTTTCACGGATATATTTTTAAAGGGATGATACGTAACATATTAAAACAATGAATGCTTTCGTTCAACCTAATATCCAAAAAATGTCTATTAAAAGCAAGACTCAACAGGGTCCTACCATGTCAGTAAACTTGCTACCAAAGCTTTTGTGTTGAGTTTATCAGAAGCTATTGCCAATGAACTGAAGGGAACAGGCGTTACGGTAACGGTTTTATATCCAGGAGCAACTGAAATCGGATTCAAAGCAGTAGCAGACTTGAACGAAAGCAGTTTATTTAAAGGAAATGCTCTCGCAACTTCGAGGGAAGTGGCTCAATTTGGTTACAAAAAGATGATGACAGGAAAAATAATAGTCATCCATGGATTTACAAATAATATTTTGGCACAATCTGTACGGTTTGCACCTAGAAATATCATTGCAGCAGTCACAAGACTGAAATTAAAGTAAAAATAAAAAAAAGAGTTAGTTCGAAAAAGTAATATTTAATTTAAAAACACATTATCTGATTTATTCACTGTTATTTACTGTTTTTAATAAGATAGATAATGAAAACGATTTGAGTTTGAAAGACGTAATAAAACAGCTATTTTGAAGTTAAATTAGTACTGAAAATTTCGAAAATCAGGCAAATTTTAAAAAAAACTATATTTAATTTCCAAAAGATATTGATTTATAATTATAATACACTATCTTTGCGACTCAATAATTATTTAAAACATTAACAATGAGTAAAGGAACAGTAAAATTCTTCAATGAATCTAAAGGATTTGGATTCATTAGCGAAGATGGTTCAAACAAAGAACATTTTGTACACATTTCTGGATTAATTGATCAAATTCGTGAAGGTGATACCGTAGAATTTGATTTGCAAGAAGGCAAAAAAGGATTGAATGCAGTAAACGTCAAAGTAATTTAGTAGATATACTAATTGACGTTTTTCACATTAGAAAAGTCTATCTTCATTTGATAGGCTTTTTTTATGCACAAAAGTTATCTGTTCTTTAGTTATAACAAACTGGAAAACTAATATATTGCTATTCAAAATAATTTAGCAATCAATTATCATAAATAGAAAACGCTCCTGAGAATCAAATTCTCAGGAGCGTTTTCTATAAAAAGCACATCTACTCAATCCCCAACACTCTTCCTGTTTGTTGATCAACACGGATTTTTAGATCTCGTTGTTTAAATAAATCTTCGGAAAGCGGTATCACTTTTCCAAATTGAGGAATAAAGTATTGACCGGAGAAATAAGTACTAACACCATCACCAATCTGAATTTGCGTTGAGGCTGGTAAAATAGTATAAAGTCCTACCTTTTCTTTTTTAGCTTTCGGATCAGCAGCTATGGAACGTATTAAAGTTGGGGTAATATTAATATAATAAGGTGTTCCACTCAAATCATCGGAAGCAACAATTCCTCTTAATGCCGACAAGCGAAATATAACATGGTTGGTTAATTCGGAATCGGGCGTTAAGTATATTGTTTGCGTTTGAATTTCAGTAGTCGTCTTCCCTACAAAAAGTTCGGTCAATTCACGTTCCATTTTATTCAGACCGTCCAACATAGACGAAAACGAAGCTCCATCGGCAGGAAGCTTTTCAACATCAGCAGTAAGTAAGCCAACGCGACTTTCGCGAATGCGGTAAATTTGTTTAGCTGCACCTTCGGCTAATTTTGCTTCCGAGCCGGCCATCATATATTCTTCGCCTAACGGAAGTAAGGTTTGAGTTTGTGAATTATCGACAGATGGAAAAGAGACAACCGGAGGCAATTTCATTTCCGATTTGCTTGGAACATTCACACCACAAAGTAAACCTTGCGCGTTCACCGTCAAACGAATTGGTTGGCTATTAATAGGACTTACGAATTTATAGGTACGATTTGGATCGGCCACAGCATGGGTTTTCACCGCAATACTCTTTAAATTATATGTAGTTTTTTCTGTTGTAATAACTTTATTCGTTGCTAAATAACGCTCGGAATAACGATAAAACATACCCGGTTTTTGTGTCACTTTTTCAGTTTGAACTTCTATACAAAGTTCGGTTTTTGGTAAAGCATACACAACAGCGCATTCACCTTCTGTTAGCGAAAACGGAACCTGAGCCGAAACCAATAGGTTTAGCATAAACAGAATTGATAATAGAATAAGCTTTTTCATCAAAATTTGGTTATTAATGGTTATTTGCTGCACGTTATTAAATTGTTATTTGCTGCGCGTTATTAATAGTTATTTGACTGCAACGTTATTAATATGCATCAAATAACGTGTAACAAATAACGCCGAAGGTAAATAACACGAAGTTATTATCATTTCTTTACCTTAGCTTTCGTTTTTGCCTTAACCTTAGCCTTAGGTTTGGGTTTGGGTTTGGGTTTGGGTTTAGGTTTAGGTTTTGCTTCTACTTTTACCTTCGCCGGTTTTGCAACTACCGTTTTGCGACCAAAAGGTTTCTTTTTAGTGGCAGCATCGGGTTGTGCAATAATTAGCTCCAGACATTTTTCGTGAGTAAGCATTAAAGGATCAGTTCCTTTCGGTATTTTATAATTGATTTTGTCGAAAGTGAAATATGGACCAAAACGACCGTTCAGCACCTGAATTTCTTTGTTTTCTCCAAAGGTTTGAATGATACGGTTCTTTTCAACCTCACGTTTTTCTTCAATAATTTCAATTGCACGTTCCGTTGATACATCCATAGGATCATCGGTTTTCGGTAAGGAATAGAAAGAACCATCGTGACGAATATAAGGTCCGAACCGTCCAATTGCAACTGTCATCACTTTTTCTTCGAATTCACCTGCTTCACGTGGCAATTTAAATAGTTCTAATGCTTCTTCAAAGCTGATACTTTCGATGGACTGGTCGCGACGTAAAGAAGCAAAAACAGGTTTTTCTTCTTCTTCAACAGTTCCGATTTGTGCCAATGGTCCGTATTTTCCTAATTTTACAGAAAGTTGGCGACCGCTTTTCGGGTCAGTTCCCAAAATCCGTTCACCAACCTGGCGTTCGGAGTTTTTCATTGTATCTTCTACAATGGGATGGAATTTTTTATAGAACTTATCAATCGCTTCCGTCCATTTAATATCTCCATCGGCTATATTATCGAATTCCTTTTCAACATCTGCAGTGAAATTATAATTCAATATCTCTGGAAATGAATCGGTCAGGAAATCGGTAACAACTATGCCAATATCGGTTGGGAAAAGTTTTGATTTTTCGCCACCGGTATTTTCAATTTTAATTTTATCTGTAATTTTACCGGCTTTCAGTTTGAGTACATTGAAATCGCGTTTATCAGCATCGCGGTCACCTTTCTCTACATACAAACGATTTTGTATGGTAGATATTGTGGGGGCATAAGTAGAAGGACGACCAATACCCAGTTCTTCCAGTTTGCGCACCAGACTTGCCTCGGCATAACGTGGAGGTTTTTGCGAGAAACGTTGTTGAGCCATAATTTCCTCTGGCAAAAGTTTTTCGCCCATATTCATCTTAGGTAACAAGGAATCATTTTCGGCATCCGTTTCATCGTCGGTCGATTCCAGATATACTTTCAGAAAACCATCGAAAACAATCACTTCACCCGATGCTATAAATTGATATTTAACACCAGATATATTGATATAAATTGACGTTTTCTCCAGTTCAGCATCCGACATTTGAGAAGCGATAGTCCTTTTCCAGATCAATTCGTACAAACGTTTTTCCTGAGATGATCCTTCTATCGTGTGAGCGTTCATATAACTTGGACGAATGGCCTCATGGGCTTCTTGCGCGCCTTTACTTTTAGTAGTAAACTTGCGAATATGAACGTATTCCTTTCCTGCCATGCTGATAATCTCAGCTTTCGAAGTTCCCAAAGCCAAATCTGACAGATTTACCGAGTCGGTACGCATATAGGTAATCTTACCGGCTTCGTAAAGTCGTTGCGCCACTTGCATGGTTTGTGCCACCGAAAAACCTAACTTGCGAGCAGCTTCCTGTTGCAGGGTGGAAGTTGTAAAAGGTGGAGCCGGTGATTTTTTGGCCGGTTTGGTAACAATATTATCAACACTAAACTGAGCATCTTTACATTTTTCAAGAAAATCCTGCGCTTCGGCTTTGGTAGCGAAACGTTGTTGTAATTCTGCTTTCAGTTCAATAGGTTTTCCATTAACATCTACCGAATTGAAAATGGCACTCACTTTATAAGTAGCTTCGGCTGTAAATTGGTTTATTTCACGTTCGCGTTCAACAATCAGACGAACTGCAACCGATTGTACACGACCGGCTGACAAAGATGGACGAATTTTGCGCCAGAGTATGGGTGAAAGTTCGAAACCCACAATGCGGTCGAGGATACGACGGGCCTGTTGGGCATCAACTAAATTTATATCAATATCGCGGGGCGTTTCAATGGCGTGAAGTATTGCTTCCTTGGTAATTTCGTGAAAAACAATTCGGCGCGTGTTTTCGGCTTTTAATTTCAACTCATCGTACAGATGCCAGGCAATGGCTTCTCCCTCGCGGTCTTCATCGGAAGCGAGCCAGACCGTTTCGGCATCCTTACTTGCTTTTTTAAGCTCCGACACTATCTTTTTCTTATCGGTAGAAACTACATACTGAGGTTGATAATTATTCTCAAAATCTATACCGATTCCTTTTTCGGCCAAATCGCGTATATGTCCGAAACTGGACATAACCTGATAATCTTTTCCAAGGAATTTTTCTATCGTTTTAGCTTTCGCAGGAGACTCGACAATAACAAGGTTTTTGGCCATAAGAACATTTTAAATAATTAATAATTAACAAATAACAATTAAGACATTATAGCTAATTTGAATTTCTCTAAACAAACAACAGATTCAATATAAATAACAGAAAAAAACAGAGATAAGAATAACGTTAAAATGAAATCGGTTGCAAAATAACAAAAACAAGTAGGTACGAGCCAAATTTTCAGCACATTATTTTTGTTTTTTATTGTTTTTGGTCGAAAAAAGGCTCTTAAAATTGATTTTTCATAGGGAAAAACACCATTTACGTGAAAGTTGAATTAGGAGTTGACAACTGTCAATAATACCAATAATCCTGATTTCTACATTGAATGCAGGTGGAAGAAGATTTTGAAGGTATGCGGTATTCGAGCATAATTTCGTGGGAAGCATTCTGAGTATATCCGGTCGTAAAACTTTGATCGTAAGCATAACCTACGCGAAGATTGGGGGAGATATTCAGTCCGAATAACAAGGTCATTTGGCGGGAAGTACGATAAGTGAGTCCTATATCAAAGATCTCACGTGGTCCTGCTGTAAGGCCTGTAGCATGTTTAAAACGCAAAGAGGCATTTCCTTCAAGCACGGTAAGGTTTGATCGATTGACCACCTGAAGTCCCATATTGTAATTGATGATTTCGGAATCGGTATTTTTATAAATAGCGTAACCGTAGCGGTGGTTTGAATTCAGAAACAGATTGTCAGGCTTGGCAATAGAGAATAAATGCGTGGAAGAAAGTCCGAAGATAAAGTGAGAATTTTGAAACTCTACGCCCACATTGGCATCGGGACGAATCACCTTTTCCATCTCGGAATAAAGCGAAAGGTCATTTACATTTTCGGCCTCGAACAGCGAACCATCGATAAATCTTGAAAAAACACCGGCCGACAAACCCATGGAAAGTGACCAATCGGGATCATTTGCTATCCTGTAAGCATAAGTAAGCATGGGATTGATGGCTTGCGTTACGCCTGTCTGATCACTCACCAACGAAATGCCGAAAGCAGAACGCAGACTGTGAATATATTCCGAAGCCTGCACATTGAATACGGTGGGTGCTCCTGCTACTCCGTTCCATTGACTACGGGCATTGCTAAACAAATAGATATATTCTGTTTTGGATATAGAGGCCGGATTATAATTTGCCCGGTTATACCAATGCGTAGCCATACTTATATCGGCCTGTGCAAAGGCTTTTGTACATGGTACAGCCAATAGGGAAAGCAGAATATATAAAATGTATTGTTTCATATATGCTTATTTCTTCAAAGTAACATACCCTTTCCGGGTTTGTGCCTGTTTATATTTGTCGGAATAGTGAATCAAATAGAAATAAGTATCATTGTCCATCAATTTTCCCTTAAACATGCCATCCCAACCATCGGTTCCTTTATAGAGTAAAGTTCCATACCGGTCAAAAACCTGTAAATCCATATCCGGTAAAAATCGTTCATTTACGCCATCATTATTGGGGGTAAAAACATTGGGAATAAAAGGAACGACATCCACCATTTGAAATGCAGTGTTGACGCAACCATTGGCGTTTGTAGATGTGAGTGTAATTTTATAGTCGGGCAGCGTACCTGAAACAGCATAAGTATGTTGAATCGTCGAGCCGGTTTCGGTAGAACCATCACCCATATTCCAGTTATAGATCACTCCGGGTTGAGCCGCAATGATACAGGTGAGTTGGTTGTGTCGTGTATCCACCGTAGGACTTGATAAATTAAAATCAACTTGGGGAAGCGGATCTTCCACCACATTGAAACTGACCGACTTTTCACAACCACGGGGATTTGTACCGCTAACAGTATAGATTCCGGCTGTATTAACGGTAATCGATTTTGATGTATCACCGCTATTCCAACGATAACTGATTGCTCCCGAAGCACTCAACACCGTACTTTCACCTACACAAAACAAAGGAATGCCATCTGTGAAGAAAGTCCAGTCGGGTTCTTGTTTTACTTTGAACTTAATGGTATCGGTATAACATCCGGAACTTGAATATCCGATTAACCAAACAGTGGTATCTTTCCCTACTTCAATCGAATCGGCCTTCGAACCGTTACTCCATTCATAACGATAAGCACCATGGGCTTTCAATCCGGCAGAATATCCGGGACAATAAGTTGAATCTCCTCTTATTCCTACTAATGGAGGATAAAAGGTTTCAACCAGTTTAGTCATCGAATCGGTACAGGTAGAAGGAGGATTACTCACCACCAGACTAACCGGATGCAAACCTGAAGTATTGAAAGTATGGGTTGGACTCTTTTCATAGGAAGTTGTTCCATCACCAAAATCCCATTTATATTCCAGACTACCATGGGTTGCAGGATGTAGATTTGTAAATTTCATTGAATTAGTCAGGTTATTACAATCGACTAAATCATATTTAAAATCGGCATTGGGTTGATATTTGGCAATGACTGATGTTAGTGATACCGTGCAACCAGTGGCAGAAGTCATATTACATGAATATACAGAACCTTCGGTCGGGTTTGTCACTTCATAAGCTTTCGAAGCGCTGACAATAACACCCTGGTCATTCTCCCAACTGTAAGTTTCAAAACCTTCAGGAGCTGTCAGTATTGCAGATAAATCACCCGTGCAATACTTCACAGTAATATACAAGGGATGAGATTCTGCAATAAAATAGGCATAACCATAATGACTTCTGTGGGTACAATCGGCGGCCATAAATTCGATGGTTATGGTTTGTCCGATATAGGATAATAAATTGGCTCCAACTGTTGTCCAATCGCGCCAAATTATTGGATTCGATGTAGAACCATTCGGATAATAGGTTTGAAAACCTGTTATCTTAGCATCTGAAACGTACACATCGTAATTGGCACAATCGGGAATGGTATCTCCGTTTTGGTCAAGTAGGGAAACCCGGAAACGTGGTTCTTCATTTTTTAGATGCCCACTCAAAGGGTCTTGTAAAACCACTGCAAATTTCCAGATCAAAAGGGCATTGCCTGAGTCAATTTTCATCGAGTAGGATAAACTTTCCTCTAAACCACCTGTAACAGCATCACCCAAGCGGGCTGAATACTTACTTCCTTTTGGAATCTTCTTAAGTTTTCCGCCGGTATTTAAATCATAAGCCAGCGTATCGGACATGATCGTATGTCTTCCGTATATAATTCCTTTTGTTTTTGGGGTAGTTAAACTTGGGATATCAGTTCTGTATATCCAGCTATATCCTACCCAATTGGTAAAATTACCTAATTCAAAACCCAGATTTGTTGGATTTGAATTAGCTGCCTGAACAGTGAGCCCTGTTAACAAAGCGATAAGTGAACATATTAAGAAAGACATAAATTCTTTCATGGGATCTTTCAATAATTATGTGAAACTGACTGAATTTTTCAAATTCAATTTATAACACAAAGATAGTAGTAGATTTATCGGTCTTTTAATAAAGTTAGGTTCGAATCCTTTTTTGTAGATAAAAAGAACCTGCTTTTTATTGATTTTTTCGAATCATAAGTTCGAAAAAGTCGAACCAAGCAACAAAGATAATACTTAATATTTTATTTTCAAGTAATTGATTTTGAATCTAAGTAGAAATACATTTTTTGAATGTCATAGGTCGAATTTATTCATTTAGTAGTAATAAAAATTGTCTTTAAAAAGGATACGATTGTGATATGGTTTACTTACAACTATATCTAAATACAAACAGAGGAACAACTCTATTAAGTTATTCCTCTGTCCTTTTTGATTCTGGAAGAGATAATTTTATTTTATATGCAATCCGCACTCTTTGTGTTCCGGATTTTCCCACCACCATCGTCCGGCACGAATGTCTTCACCCGGTTCTATGGCCCGTGTGCAAGGTTGGCAACCAATGCTGGGAAATCCCTGATCGTGAAGTTTATTGTATGGAACTTTATGGGTTTTAATATAATTCCATACTTCTTCTTCTGTAAAATGAATAAGCGGATTGAGTTTTATCAGATGATTACCTTCATCCCATTCAACCAATTGAACTCCCTTCCGAGTAATGGATTGTTCATTCCTTAATCCACAAATCCAGATGTCCAGACCTTCAAAAGCACGTTTTAATGGTTCGAGTTTCCGTACCCGACAACAGGCTTTGCGTTGGTCAATACCATTGTAGAAAAGATTGATTCCTTCGGTTTTTACCAGTTTTTCCACTTCTTTATAATCGGGGAAAAACACTTCCAGTTTAATATCGTACTTTAAGTTGGTACGTTCAATCAAACTATAGGTTTCCGGAAAAAGACGTCCGGTATCGAGCGTGAAAATACGTGCTTCCTTATCTATCTTCACGATTAGATCCGTGAGCACCTGATCTTCGATACTAAGACTGGATGAAAGAGCTATTTTGCCTTTGTATTCAGTAAGAAAATAGCTGAGTACTTCCTCTGGTGATTTTCCTTCAAACTGAAGGTTAAGTTGTTCTATATTCATGACCCCCAACCCCCTAAAGGGGGCTATTTAGTTAGTTTTGTTTTTATAATACGGTATTGTTTCATAAAAGGTGTCTTTAAGCCCCTTTAGGGGTTTTGGGTCGCAGTTTCAAATAACAAACGTTTCATCTTCCAGATCGTGCACTATCATTCCTGCACCAACCGTTTCGAATGTGTTTTCATCTATCAGTACCAGACTTCCGGTAATGCGGTTTTCTTCGTACGAATCATATTTCAACGGTTTCAGGGTTTTGATGGTAATATGTGCAATGTCATTTACTTTCACCGTTTTGTCATCCAGTATATTTTCCAGACTATTAATATTGACCTTGTAATGTACTTCTTTGACAATGGCTCTCGTTTCGTCGGTAGCATGGCGAATTATGTATTTTCCACCCACATTCAAAGGTTTGTGGTTTAACCAGCAAATCAAAATAGACACACTGGCACTTACTATAGGTTTCTCCTCTGTATTTTTTACAATAACATCACCCCTGCTGATATCCACATTATCTGCCAGACGAATGCTGACCGATTGTGGTGTGAAAGCTTCTTCCAATGATTTATCACCTTCGTCGATAGCTACAATTTTCGATAGCGTTTTCGAAGGCAGGATAGTAACTTCATCGCCCACTTTAAAACTTCCACCCGAAATGCGACCGGCATATCCGCGGTAATCGTGAAATTTATCACTGTGCGGACGAATGACGTATTGCACCGGAAAACGTGCCGGTAATTTGGTTTCGTCTTTACGCACCGGCAGTGTTTCCAGCAAATGAAGTAAGGTTTCGCCTTTGTACCAGGGAGTATGGGTTGAAACATCCACCACATTGTCGCCATCGCGTGCCGAAATAGGAATAAAGATAACGTTTTTAAGTTTCAATATTTTGGCTATATCTTCGTATTCATTTTTAATATCTTTGAAAACGGTTTCGGAGAAATCAACCAGATCCATTTTATTTATGGCCACAATTACGTTTGGAATCTTGAGTAACGCGGCAATATAGGAGTGACGTTTGCTTTGTTCAATGATTCCATTTCGGGCATCGATCAGGATAATGGCCACATCAGCCGTAGATGCACCGGTAACCATATTCCGGGTATATTCAATATGTCCCGGAGTGTCGGCAATAATAAACTTACGTTTAGGTGTAGCAAAATAGCGGTAAGCCACATCGATGGTAATACCTTGCTCCCGCTCGGCACGCAGCCCATCGGTCAGCAAAGCCAGGTTTACTTCATCACCGCCACCCATGCGCTTGCTGGCGTCTTTTACTGCTTGTAACTGGTCTTCGAAAATGGACTTGCTGTCATAGAGCAATCGTCCTATCAGTGTGCTTTTACCATCATCCACACTTCCTGCCGTGCTAAAGCGAAGCAGTTCCATGTCGAGGTATCCGGATGTATCTTTGTGTTGTGTCATTTTTTTGTATATTAGGCAATTAGTTAATTGGTTGATTAGTCAATTTGTTGATTAGTTAGTTAGGGGATCGGTTAATTAGTCAATTTTTCAATTTCAGTCACTTCAATAACTAATTAACTAATAAACTAATAACTAAATCAAAAATATCCCACTTTCTTTCGATCTTCCATAGCCGCTTCAGAGCGTTTATCATCCGATCGTCCACCACGTTCGGTAACGCGGGAACTGGCTATTTCTTCAATAATATCAACCAACGAATTGGCTGTTGAAAGAGTTAGACCAGTACAGGTAATATCACCAATGGTACGACAACGAACCCGTTTCACTTCCACTGTTTCGGTTGGTTTGCGGGGAATGGCATCCAGTGCAGCATAAATTACCCCATCGCGCTCAAATACTTCCCTTTCGTGGGTATAATAAAGCGAAGGTAAAGGAATGTTTTCCTGCAGAATATATTGCCAGATGTCCATTTCAGTCCAGTTGCTGATAGGAAATACCCGAAAATGTTCGCCCAGTTGTTTTTTTCCATTAAAAATATTCCATAATTCCGGACGTTGATTCTTTGGATCCCATTGTCCAAATTCATCCCTGTGCGAAAAGAAACGTTCTTTGGCACGGGCTTTTTCTTCATCACGGCGGGCACCACCAAGCGCTGCATCGAATTTATATTGTTCCAGGGTATCCAGCAGAGTGACTGTTTGCAGCTTATTACGACTGGCAGTATATCCTTTTTCTTCTACTGCCCTACCTGTTTCGATGGATGCTTCAACCGAACCGACTATCAGATTCGCGCCCAACAGTTTTACCAATTCATCGCGATAGGTGATGGTTTCTTCAAAATTATGACCGGTATCGATATGGACGAAAGGAAACGGAATAGTTGCCGGATAAAAAGCTTTATATGCCAGATATGCCATCACAATGGAGTCTTTTCCACCCGAAAAAAGCAAAGCCGGTTTTTCGAACTGTGCCGCCACTTCCCGTAAAATGAAAATGGATTCGGATTCTAATTCTTTGAGGTGAGTTAGTTTGTATTTACTCATGAATGTATTTGTTGTTTACCCGATTAGAAAAAATATTATGTTACTATTGATGCAATAAATCTGAGAAATCTTTATGCTACAAAAGTACGCCAAGCAACAAGACAATAAAATACCACAATCAATGTATTTATATACCATGTATGAGGTAGCAAAATTTAATTTGACTATCAAAGCAGGCTACTTAGATTTTCAATTTTCATTATCAGCCTCAAAAGGGATTAACTCTTGATTTTCATGATAATATAAAAATAAACCTCTTTCTATTACATTATTCATAATATTCAATAATCTTCTATGATTTCTTCTTTGATTTTCAGCAAATTCTAAAGTTATTATAAATTTCGGCAGGATAACTTCGTAATAAATTATTAACAATTTCGATTTTCGATAAATAAAAACATATAATCAATTACATGTTTTCTATAATTATCTTGAAATTAGTTTTATTATCAAATATAATAGGTTTACTTTGTAAAAAACTGTATTTCTAAATTGTAAAATGGAATTACCATGCATTTTTTAGTTATTGGAATTAATTTTAAAACTGCGGATGTAAGCATACGTGAGAAACTCCATTTTTCAAATGAGGTAAACGCTGATGCATTAGGTCTTCTAAACGAATATAAAACCATAAATGGTAGTGTTATTCTATCAACCTGTAATCGAGTTGAAATTTATGCCTCTGTAAATAATGTCGAAAAAGGAAGTGATGACATTATTGATTTTATAAGTACATTTCATACTATCCCTGTCGAATCGCTTTTGCCAATTGTATATAAAAAGAATTGTCAGGACGCAGTGGTGCATCTGTTTAAAGTTGTGTCCAGTTTAGACTCAATGGTGCTGGGTGAATATCAGATTCAGGGACAAGTTAGAGATGCGTATTTTAAAGCGCAAGAGAACCATTCGACTAACAATATGCTGAATAAGGTTTTTCAAACTGCCATTCAAATCGGTAAAAAAGTACGTTCGGAAACAAAAATAGGTGATGGTTCGGTGTCAGTAGCCACATTGGCCGTTGATATGGTTAAGCAAATTTTTGAAGACAGGGCAAATCTAAATATTCTGCTTATTGGAGCCGGTAAAATTTCCAACCTTACTGCAACCTACCTGCAAAAACAATTCAAAAATTGCAATATAACTGTTACCAATCGGTCGGATGCTACCGAATTAGCAAAAAAGATTGATGGTAAGGCTATTGAGTATGCCCAAAGATTTGCAGCCATTCTCGAAAACGAAGTAATTATAGCTTCTACAAGTGCTCCGAATTTCATTGTTTGCCGACATGAAATAAGTATGATGCAAGAAGCATTACAAGGTAAAACAAGAATTTTTATTGATTTATCGATACCTCGAAATATCGATCCTGAAATTAACAAAATTGAAAATTGTTTTGTTTACTCCATCGATGATATAAATAAAATGATAGATTCTAACCTCGATAAAAGAAATCTTGAAGTCTCAAAAGCCGAAAAAATAATCCAGGAAATCTCTGAAGATTATTTCGAATGGTATTCCAAGCAATTCATAATACCCACTATGAGGGAAATAAAAAAGGGGTTGGTGGTTTTAAAACAAAACACCCTGGACTTGCACAAACCTTTTATCAACAATCTGGATGAAGCACAAAAAGAGGATTTACATGTCTTATTGGATGCATATTCAGACAAAATCATTAAAGTTATTATGGTTAACTTAAGGAAAGCAAGCTCGAAAGAGGAAATGATTTCGATTACAAATACATTAAAGAATTCGTTTACTCTAGACACTCATGAGTAATAAAAGAAAATACATTGTTGCTACGCGTCCGAGCCTTTTAGCCTATACACAAACTCTACAAACTGTTGAACTGCTGAAAGAAAGAAATCCTGATTGCGAATTTGAAATACTTAAAATATCCACTCACGGCGATACCGTAACTGATAAACCCTTGACAGCATTCGGTGGAACCGGCGTATTTGTGAAAGAACTTGAGAATGCAATTCTGGAAGGGAAAACCGATTTTGCCGTTCACAGCTTAAAAGATGTGCCAAGTATTCAACCCAATGAGTTAATACTCGCCTCATTTCCAACCAGAGAAGATCCACGCGATGTTCTGTTAATCAGAAACGGACTCAGTATCAATGAACTTCATGATAAATGCATCATTGGAACCGGAAGTCCACGTAGAATGGTGCAAATAGCTGAAATAAAACCAACTGCTGTTTTCACTGATTTGAGAGGTAACATTGACACCCGATTAAAAAAACTCGATGATGGTCAATACGATGCCATAGTGCTTGCTGCTGCCGGACTAAAAAGATTGAGAAAACAAATTAATGTAAACGCATTTCTTTCTGTCGAAGCTTGTATTCCTGCCATTGGTCAAGGTGCTATTGCCTTAGAATGCAGAAAGGGTGATGTAGAAACAAGGGCATTACTCAGAACAATTAATGATAACGATACAGAAATAGCTATCTTAGCCGAAAGAGCTTATATGAAAACAATTGGAGGTGGTTGCAAATTTCCACTTGGTGCTTATGCAACAATTGAAAATAAGATTGTGTATCTTACAGTCATGTTGGGCAATCATCACACGCAACAAATCGTTCGAAAGTCAGGTCATTCACCCATTGCGGAAGCAGAAGAATTGGGGGAAAAATTGGCAGATGAAATAATTGTTGAAGCTGAAAAACAGGGAATTGAGATAATTTATAGTTGATAATAATTAATGAACAGTTTAAAAAATAAAATAATCATTTCAACCAGACCTCTGTCAAAAGAAGATTCAATTAAAAATCAGTTAACTGAAAGTGGTGCTATCGTATTGGATTTTCCGATGATAAAAATTGATGCAATTGATTTGACCGATAAACTAAAAGTCATACTGGAACAAATTGCGACCTATCAATGGATAGTTTTTACCAGCAAAAATGGAGTTGATTATTTTTTTAAGTTTTTGAGCCGGTTAAGTATTAAAACAGAAGAACTTTCTTCAATTAAAATAGCAGTTGTCGGCAAAAAAACATCAGAAGAGGTTTTGAAAAATAATTTCAAACCCTGTTTAATTTCCTCCGGCAATACTTCCGAAGATTTATTAAAAGAACTTGCTGAAAAGACAGAACCATCCGAAAATATATTACTTATTCTGGGTGAATTGGCTGATGATACACTGGAAAAAGGATTATCCGGATTGGGCATCATTACCCGCTTAAATGTGTATAAAACATCACAAGAAAAGATAATTTCATCCGTAATTATTGAAAGAATAAAGAAAGATGATTATCATATTATTCTGTTTACCAGTCCATCAGGAGTTCTGAATTTCAACAAAATCATGAATGAAAATAGGATAACAGGCAGTTTTAAAACTGCTTGTATAGGTACTACAACTGAAAAAGCAATGTTGAAAAACAATTACCAGCCTTTATTTGTTTCCACGAAGTCAAATGGAGAAAGCTTTGTACAAGAATTAGAACGATTTTTCAATAACACAAAAAAATAATATATGTCATTCCCAGAAACCAGACTCCGCCGCTTAAGAAAGAATCCCATTCTTAGAAATATGATTTCAGAAACATCAATTAGCGTTGATGATTTAATTATGCCTTTATTTGTTTGTCCGGGAACAAACGTAAACAATCCAATTTCTTCCATGCCAGGCAATTCACAACTATCTGTTGATTTGCTCGTTGAAGAATGTGGCAAAATATTAGCAGTCGGTGTAAAGTCCGTTTTGCTTTTTGGAATTCCCGAAAGTAAAGATGAGACTGGAGATGTAGCATGTGGTCACAACAGTATTGTTCAGAAAGCAATTCGCGCTATTAAGGAACGGTTCGGTAACGAAATTTTAATTGTTGCCGATGTTTGTAATTGTGAATATACCACGCATGGACATTGTGGAACCATTGTAGATGGCGATGTTGATAACGACTTAACAGTAGTAACCCTTGCCAACCAATCTTTGTCACTTGCCAAAGCCGGTGCAGATGTAATTGCACCGAGTGACATGATGGATGGAAGAGTAAAAAAAATCAGAGAAATTTTAGATCAAAATGGATACAACCAAACGCCTATTATGGCGTATTCGGCAAAATATGCATCCGGTTTTTATGGTCCATTCCGAGAAGCAGCCGAATCGGCTCCTAAATTTGGTGATCGCCGAAGCTATCAGATGAATCCATCCAATTCGAATGAAGCCATGCGTGAAATTGAATTGGACATTGAAGAAGGTGCTGATATAGTGATGGTAAAACCGGCTATGAGTTACCTGGATATTATCCGTCGAGCAAAAGATACTTTCAATATTCCAATCGCAGCTTATAGTGTTAGTGGTGAATTTTCGATGGTGAAAGCAGCTGCAGCCAATGGTTGGATTGATGAAGAGCGGATTATGATGGAAATTATTACATCCATTAAAAGAGCCGGTGCCGATATTATAATCACCTATTATGCAAAAGAAATTGCTGAAGTTTTAAACAGGAAATAGCTCCTAATCCCTAGAGGGGAATTTAAGACCAAGTCTTTATAAAGAAAAAAAAATTACACATGAATATCGAAAACAGTAAAATTGCATTTAAAAAGGCCTGTGAAATCATTCCCGGTGGCGTTAATTCTCCTGTCAGGGCTTTCAAAAGTGTAGGTGGACAACCTATTTTAATTAGTAAAGGTAAAGGTTCAAAAATTACTGATATCGATGGAAATGAATATATAGATTTTATCAGTTCGTGGGGACCCTTAATTTTGGGGCACGCCTATGAGCCAATTGTTGAGGCTATCCAAAAAGCGGCTGAACTAGGCACAAGTTATGGTGCTCCCACTTTGCAGGAAACCGAAATGGCCGAATTAATAGTGAGCATGATGCCTTCGGTTGAAATGGTCAGAATGGTCAGTTCCGGTACAGAAGCAACCATGAGTGCAGTTCGATTGGCAAGAGGAGTCACCGGTAGATCCAAGATTTTAAAATTTGCAGGTTGCTATCATGGTCATGGCGATAGTTTCCTGATAAAAGCAGGATCGGGCGCATTAACACTGGGCCTACCCGATAGTCCCGGAGTTCCTGAAAGCATTGCTAAAGATACACTTAATGCAAATTACAACGATATTGCTTCAGTAGAAAAACTTTTTGCTGAATTTGGTCAGGAGATAGCAGCTGTAATTGTTGAACCGGTTGCCGCCAATATGGGCGTGGTTCTTCCTGAGAAAGAATTTTTGGAAGGATTAAGAAACATCACTGAAAAACATGGTGCATTGTTGATTTTTGACGAAGTGATAACAGGCTTTAGACTTTCGACTGGTGGCGCACAAGAATATTATGGAGTTATGCCTGATATTACAACGCTAGGGAAAATCATTGGTGGAGGTTTACCGGTAGGTGCTTATGGCGGCAAGAAAGCAATTATGGAGCAATTGGCACCGGTTGGACCAATTTACCAGGCCGGAACATTATCAGGGAATCCGTTGGCAATGGCAGCAGGACTAGAAATGCTCAAAACATTAAAAAATAATCCTTCCATTTATATTGAACTCGAAAGAAAGTCGGCAAAACTTGAAAAAGGGTTGAAGGAAAATCTGCAAAAAACCAGAACCAAAGGGGTAATAAACAGAGTAGGTTCATTGATGACTTTGTTTTTCACTGATCTGGAAAAAATCGAATCATTTGAGGATGTAATGAAATCAGATCAGCTTAAATATGCCAAATATTTCAGTTTGGCACTTGAATCGGGCATATATTTGGCACCCTCGCAATTCGAGGCAGCCTTTATTTCCAATGCACATAGCGATGAAGATATAGAAAAAACAATAGAAGCCAGTTATCAGGCAATGATGGAAATGTAAAAAAAACTTTCTCAGTTCTCACTTTATCAATTAAACAACATGTCAAATTCAATTTTTATAGATACTCTAAAAGGCATAAAACGTGAAAGACCGCCAGTTTGGTTTATGCGCCAGGCTGGCAGAGTACTTCCAGCATATCTAAAATTACGGGAGCAATACAGCTTCAGGGAATTAATGTTGACTCCAGAGTTGGCAGCACAAGTGACGCTACTACCGGTTAGTGAACTGGGTGTGGATGCAGCCATTCTGTTTTCCGATATTCTTATTATTCCCGAAGCATTGGGGATGGATTTGAAGTTTACGGATAAAGGACCTATTTTTGACTCGCCACTACGGGATATACAAAATCAATTGTCATCTTTAAAAGCTGACTCTTCTAAGTTGGTGCATGTGTACAAAGCGTTGGATATTATCAAAAAACAAAAACCGGAAGATGTAGCTTTGATAGGTTTCTGTGGTGCGCCCTTTACTACGTTTTGCTATATGGTAGAGGGAAATAGCATGAATCATAATTTCTCCAATGCCATCAAGCTATTTTACAATAACCCCAAAATATCGTCACAAATTCTTGAAATAATTACCGAACTCTCCATTGAATACGCAACTTCACAGGCTGAACACGGTATTGATGTATTTCAGTTATTCGAAACTCATGCCAGTTTGATTCCATCCGAAATGTATATCGAAAGAATACTCCCATTTGTAAAAAGAATTACGAATGCGGTAAGAAGCAAAAATACTCCCGTGATATTTTTCCCAAAAGGAATTGGTGCCGGGATTTCAAGTATCAATAATGACATTGCTGACTTTGTAAGCATAGACTGGCAAATGTCAATGAACGATGCCAGATCGATGTGCGACAGCAACATAGGGCTACAAGGCAATCTTGATCCACGCATACTGGCCATTGACAATAAAGAAATTTTAGAAAAAGAATTAGAAAAATATCTGGGTTTTGGAAAAACAAATCAAAATTGGATTTTCAATACCGGTCATGGTTTATCACCCGACAATTCAGTTGAAAACGTGAAATTCGTGGTCGATTGGGTTAAGAAAACAAACTGGTACAGAGACTAATTCATAATTTCCAATTTTCAATTAATATAAGAAAAATACATTAACGCCTAACTTTCATATTGTTTCTCATGAAGATAACCCCTCAATTTTTAGAAAAATACAACAAAACAGGACCACGTTATACCAGTTATCCACCCGCTACAAGTTTTAGCACAAAATTTACAACAGCTGACTTTGTTCCTGCAATTATACAGTCTAATGCAGAGCAACCGGAAAGTATATCCATCTACATTCACATACCGTTTTGCCCTCAATTGTGTTTCTTTTGCGGTTGCAATACAACTGCATTCGAGAGTGCTGCCAAAATCAGACGTTATATCGACTGTGTGTTGAAAGAAATAGACACAGTGGCTCAACATATCGACAAATCACGCAAAGTAAGTCAAATTCACTGGGGCGGTGGAACTCCAAATTCCATCAATTACGATTTTATTGAAGAGATAATCGAAAAAATTAAATCACATTTCAGCTTTAGTGAAAAATGTGAAGTTGCCATAGAATGTAGCCCTGCCTATTTAGACCTGGAACACATTGATCGTTTGGCTAAAATTGGGTTTAACCGAATGAGCATTGGAATTCAGGATTTTCATCCTGATGTATTAAAAGCAATCAATCGCAGACCATCGAAACATCCTATCGAACAGGTGATTCAGAGAATCAGAGAAAATAAATTTGATGGTGTTAACCTTGATCTGGTTTATGGATTACCACTTCAGACGCTGGAAACTTTCAAAGAAAATATCGAAAAAGCCATAGCGCTTTCGCCCGATAGAATTGTCACCTTTTCGTATGCTCACGTTCCATGGGTAAATTCGTTACAGAAGCAAATGGACGAAAATAAAATGGCTAATCCGGAAGAAAAACTAAGTATGCTATTGATGGCATATGATATGCTGACAAAAAATGGCTACGAAGCAATTGGGATGGACCATTTTGCGAAACCAACTGATGATCTGGCCATTGCAAAACACAATAAAAACCTACACCGTAATTTCCAGGGCTATTGTACCCGTGAAACTACCGGACAAGTTTATGCTTTTGGCACTTCTTCAATCTCTCAACTTTGGGGAACTTATTCTCAAAATATCAAAAATTTGCACCAATATATGGATGCAATTGAGCAAACAGGACTTGCAACCGAGCGGGGCTATAGTTTAACGAAAGAAGAAACTGTCATCCGCGAAGTAATTAATGAAGTAATGTGTAACGGTTATCTCGATTTTGATGTCATTGCTCAACGACTGAAATGCACTACCGAAGAAGTTAAAGCCATAACCGATTACAATCCTTCTAAACTTCAGCCATTTATTGAAGATGGATTAGTTGAATTAGTAAACGATACGATACATGTAAGTGCCGACGGTATGTTTGTGGTTCGAAATATTGCCATGCTGTTTGATCCAAATTTAGGAACAACAAATTCTAAATTTTCGAAAATAGTATGACAGGCGTTTTATTGCTAAACATGGGTTCGCCTTTGTCTAAAAAAGAAATGAAACTGTTTCTATTCAATATGTTTCGGGACAAAGCCATTCTTCCATTTCCAACTGTGCAGAGAACCTTACTTGCATATATCATCAGCATTTTCAGATATAGTAGTTCATGGAAAAAATACGAGTTGATTGGAGGATCAAAATTAATTGACTCTATGAATCAAATAAAGGATGAACTAGCAACAGAATTAGGTCAAAACTACTCTGTAACAACTGCATATTCATATACTTTACCAGGAATCAAAGATGGTATCAAAACATTACGAGACAAAGGAATAAGAGAGATTAAAATTGTCACCATGTTTCCGCAATCCAGTTTCTCTACAACTGAAAGTATAAAAAACGATGTAGATAAAGTGAAGAATAAATTTAGTGATGTTCAGATTTCAATTATGAAAACTTTTGCTGAAAACCCTAACTTTATATCCTATTGGGTGAGATTAACTCAGGAAACTATCCTGAAACACAATTACAAAAATCCTACTTTGTTATTTAGTGCTCATGCAATTCCAGTGTATCAGGTTGAAAAAGGTGACACTTACGTTGACGAAATAAATTTATCGGCTAAAACAATTGCAGATAAATTGGATTTGAAATACAGAGTCTCATTTCAATCAAAAATAGGTAAACTAAAATGGGTTGGACCTGATTCAAAAGAGTGTTTAAAGGGAATGCATACTGAAAATATCGACGAAATAATACTCGTACCCATTAGTTTTGTAAACGAAAATCTTGAAACAGCTTATGATCAGGATGTTGAAATAATACCCTATGGAAAAGATGAACTCGGTATCAAAAATATTTGTAGAGTTGAAATTCCACAGTCACACCCATTATTGATAGCCACTTTCAAACAATTACTTACCGAATCATGATAAATCATTCCAACGAAATAACGACAGATGTAGTAGTTTTAGGTGCCGGATTAACAGGACTTACTACTGCCCATTACTTGCGTAAATTTAACAAGCAATTTGTTGTGCTTGAAAAACAAAATCGTATTGGAGGAGTCATTCAGTCTAAAAAAGAGGGCGACTTTTTGTTGGAAGAAGGTCCGAATACGGGTGTAGTAGGCAATACAACCGTTGTGGAACTTTTCGAAGATTTAGCAGGAAAATGTGAATTGGAACTGGCAGGAGGTGATGTCAACAAAAGGTTTATTCTTAAAAATGGACAATGGGAACATTTGCCACAAGGTTTAATGGATGCCATCAATACGCCACTTTTTACATTGAAAGATAAACTCAGAATATTAGGTGAACCATTTAGATCAGCAGGTAATAATCCACACGAAAATTTAGCTTCCTTTGTAAAACGAAGATTGGGCAATAGTTTTCTCAACTATGCCATTGACCCTTTTATCATTGGAGTTTACGCCGGTGATCCAAACTACTTGATACCTAAATATGCTCTCCCAAAACTATATGATTTGGAACAAAAATACGGCAGTTTAATAGGTGGTTCGGTACGAAAAGGATTCGAAAAGAAAACAGAAGAGGAGAAAAAAGTTAATAAGAAAGTTTTTTCCTTCACCAATGGTTTAGGCTCATTGACAAAGGCTTTGCATGAGTCGGCTGGTGTAGGAAATTTCATTCTGGGCGCAGAAAATATAATTGTTCAACCGGCAGAAAGCGGTTTTACCGTACTCTACAAAAACCAAGGCGGTGAAACCTATATCATCAATACAAAAAATGTCATTTCAACCGTTGGAGCTTATGCTTTGGAAACTACACTTCCATTCGTTGATAAATCTGCCATGGAAAAAATAAATTCATTGCTTTATACTAAAGTAATTGAATTATCAATTGGATTTAATGTTTGGCAAGGCATTGATCTGGATGGATTCGGAGGATTGATTCCTTCATTAGAAAAAAGAAATATGCTTGGTATTCTTTATATGTCTTCACTGTTTAAAAATCGTTCACCCGAAGGTGGTGCCTTATTATCTATTTTTATGGGTGGTGTCAGAAGGCAAGACCTGATGGAACTCAGCGATGAAGAAATCAGGAGTATTGTTGAAAAGGAATGTCTGGAATTGCTAAACCTAAAAACTTTCCAACCCGATTTATTCAAAATTAATCGCCACAATTACGCGATTCCTCAATATGGGGTAGAAAGCGGAGAACGATTTGCCACCGTCAGTTTACTTGAAAAACAATATCCCGGCTTACAGATTGGCGGCAATTTGAGAAATGGAATTGGTATGGCCGACAGAATAAAGCAAGGGAAAGAGCTGGCTTCTTGTACTTTATAATTCACAAAGCAATTTCGAAATTCAATTCCACAGTTTTTTGTATTAATTCAAGTTTAGGATTATTTCTAAACGAAATCACATCACCAATTATTATAATCACAGGAGTTGGGTATTTTTCTACACTTTGGCTCAATATTTCGAGGGTAGTCAGAAACTCCTGTTGATCGGGCAATGATACATTGTAAACTAATGCCACCGGCGTATTAGGGTCACGGCCTTCAGCAATGGCTTTAGCTGCTATACGATGAATAGTTGATCCCGCCATAAAACAGACCAAGGTGTCAGTGTTTGGCAAATGTACTTCACTGGTGTGTCCTGAAATAAATGCCACTGACTTTGCAATTCCTCTTAGAGTTAAAGGAATTTGAGTAAGTGACGAAACAGCAATGCCGGTAGAAACTCCGGGAATAACTTTCACATTAATGCCATTACTTTTCAGAAACTCAATTTCTTCTCCTCCATGCGCAAAAACCATAGGGTCTCCACCTTTGAGTCGTACCACCTCTTTACCTGTCAAAGCAGCATCAAGCATCAGTTGATTGATTTCCTCTTGTTCGTGACTGTGGCAATGTTTGCGTTTCCCCACATACACCTTTTCTGCTCTGTAATTATTAAGAAATGACTGATCGACCAAATCATCATGAAAAATAATGTCAGCCTTAGCTATAGCACGTTCACCGGCTATGGTAAGTAAGTCGGGATCTCCCGGTCCAAAGCCTACCAAGGTTACTTTCCCGGATGAAACTCCTGTTTTAATATTTGATTTGTATTCTACCATCTGCTATAAGTTCTTATATTTGATCCCGAAAATAAATACAATATTAAAATATATCAACCCAACCTTTTTAGAATTTCAATACCTTGCTCCCACTCACCATATCCCGACAAATCATTTATATGTCCGGCATTTCCAATGTTTACAAAATTGCTTCCCCAACTTTCTGCATTTTGAATGGCTTTGTCAATAGTTGACCATTGATCGTTTGTACTTGCAACAACTATAGTTTTAAATCTGATTTTTTCTGTTGGAATTGAATCAAAAAGAGTTACCTTCAACTTATCCTGCAGTAAATCTACATCTGGAGGCGCAACAAGTAATGCTCCTTTAATTTTCCGTTGGTAATTTTTTGCCCAATAGGCAAGCGTCGGACAACCTAAACTATGTGCAACCAATACCACATTTTCGGGGTTATATTCTGAAATAGCTTTATCGATATTTGCAGCCCATTCCTGTATATTAGGTGCATCCCAATCTTTTTGAGCGATGCGTTGGAAGTTATCTCCCAATTGTTCGAAATAAGTTTGCCAGTGTTTAGTACCTGAACCTCCATAACCGGGAATGATAAAATAGTTTGTCATCTGCTCTCGAAATTGCTTGTTGATTTCACTTTTGTTTTTAGTTTATTGAACTGTGCAAAATTCCACAATTTTAAGGGTTACTACAATCGCACAATGATGGTAAATTTATACCTTAAACACGGTACTAAACTTAAGACAAAATTTTTCTATCCGAATATCGGGTCTGAATCTGTCCTTTTTCTATCAATTCTGTTATTTGATTTCGTATGACTACCGATTGCATAGCATTTTGCCCGTTTGTACCTACCGAAATGGTCACATTACCTTCTTTATGAATGGCCGGTGAAACAAAATCGCACAACATGGGCGCATCACATACACTGGTAAGTATCCCCAATGCTTCGGCATCAACTTTTATCTGCGCATTTAGTTCGTGGTTTCCCGTGCAGACATACACCAAAAAGAAACCAAACAAATCGGTTTTAACGTATTCTTTTTCAATAAAAGTAAAAGGCAGTTGTTTTATCTCATCTGTAAATTCCGGTGCAATCACCGTAACCTGATTAACAAAGCGAGCCATTATGGAACCTTTATGAGTAGCCACTTTTCCACCACCAACAAGCAAGATTTTCTTGTTGGTTACATTGATGGAAATAGGCAGAAATTGAAGATCTTCGCGGCTCATTGCTAGTTATTAGTTGATTAGTTAGTTGGTTGATTAGTATCTTGGGTCAATAATCTTGGTTCTTTTTTCAGTCATGAAAATTCAATCCTGCAGTAGTGGCTTTTACATATTCTTTTCGAATCACAAAATCACCGAAATGTTCTTCTTCTGTTCTGTTCTGAGCAAAGTCCTGTAAAATAGGTGCCAGAGTTTCGATAATCTGATCTTCTGAAAGCATTTCTTTGTAGAGTTTATTGAGTCGTTCACCCACGAAGCTTGCACCTAAGTACAAATTATACTTTCCGGGTGATCTGCCAACAAAACCAATTTCAGCCAAAAAAGGTCTTCCGCATCCGTTGGCACAACCCGTCATACGAATGCTGATGGGAACTTGCAATATCCCGTTTGCTTCAAGGACTTTGTCGATTTTATCAATAAGTGAAGGCAAATAACGCTCTGCTTCCGCGAAAGCCAATCCGCATAAAGGCAAAGCGGCACAAGCGATGGAGTTTTGACGCAATTTCGAAAGACTTTCGGCATCAACAACCTTGTATTTTTTTAACAACTTCTCAATGACAGCTTTTTGTTTTTCGGATACCTGAGCAATTACTACATTTTGATTACCAGTTAGGATTAAACTTCCGCTATGAATTTTGGCAATTTCACGTAATGCTGTTTTTGCAAGATATCCGTTTTTGTCGACAAGTTTACCGCCTTCAACAAATACGGTGTAATGACAAAAACCATCTGAGCTTTTTACCCAGCCATACTGATCTCCCAAGGTTTCAAACTTATAAACCTTAGCCGGTTCAAGGTGTATACCTTTGATTTTTCCGATTTCTGAATGGAAAAATTCTAATCCCAGGCGATCGATGGTGTATTTCAAACGTGCATTTTTACGATCGGAGCGATTTCCATGGTCGCGTTGAAAAATCAGAACGGCTTCCGCTAGTTCCACTATCTTTTCTTTTGGGATAAAACCTACAACATCTGCCACACGGGGATAAGTTGCATTATTCCCGAAAGTATAAGCCATCCCACCACCTACAGTTACATTGTAACCCGTCAGTTTCCCATCCTCTACTATGGCAATAAATCCTAAATCGTTCGATAAAACATCTGTATCATTCCTGGGGGGGATGGCAATAGCAATTTTAAATTTTCGGGGTAAATAGGTTTTACCATAAAGCGGTTCTTCTTCTTTTTCGCCACCTTCAATCAATTTGCCATCCAACCAGATTTCGTGATAGGCATTGGTTTGTGGAGTTAAATGTGCCGAAATCCGTTTGGCATCTTCGGCCACTTCGGTATGAAACGATGACTCGAAAGGATTTGACGAACACATTACATTCCGGTTCACGTCCCCGCAAGCAGCTAATGTGTCGAGCAGCGATTTATTAATTTTCTGTATGGTTGTTTTTAAATTGCGTTTCAACACGCCATGGAACTGAACAGTCTGTCGGGTTGTCAACTTCATAGTCTTGTCGCCGTATTGATCAGTCAATGCATCTAAATCCAACCATTGTTGAGTTGTTAGCACTCCACCCGGCACACGCACTCGAATAAGAAAACTGTAAAGCGGTTCCAGTTTCTGACGTTTACGTTCATCGTCAATGTCCCGATCCTGTTGTTGATAGGTTCCGTGGAATTTTATTAATATTTGATCATCAGGTCTTAATGCTCCGGTCAAGGAATCATTAAGACTTTCGGCAATCGTTCCACGCAGGTAATTGCTGTTCTCTTTTAATGTTTCAAAAGGTGAAACCCCTAACCCCTGAAGGGTAACAGAGTTACTTTCGTTTTGTATATCTTTATTATTTTTACTCATATAATAAATTGTAATTATCAGTAATATTTTCAGTTCCCCTTTAGGGGTTATTTAGGGGTTAGTATACATCTAATTGTAATCGTCTTTCTTTCTCTAAATTGTCAACATATTCCTGCGCATGTTCTTTGCTCATTAGACCTTGATTTTCAACAATTTTTACCAGAGTATCCTGTACGTGGCGAGCCATATTTTTCATATCGCCGCAAATATAAAAGTGAGCACCTTCCTCAAGCCATTCGAAAACTTCAGAGGCTTTTTCCAATAATTTGTCTTGTACATACACTTTCTTATCTCCATCCCGCGAAAAAGCCACGTCCATGTTCGTTAATACTCCTGTTTTCAAAAAATCCTGCCATTCGGTCTGGTACAAAAATTCAGTTTCAAAGTTACGGTTACCAAAAAACAGCCAACTTTTGCCGGGCTTTTCAGAGAATTCTCTGTGTTGAACAAAAGCTCTGAAAGGTGCTATACCGGTTCCTGCTCCCACCATGATAATAGGTGTTTCGTCATTTTCGGGTAATCTGAATCCGGGATTGGATTCAATAAAAATAGGTACATGTTCATTTTCAACTACTACTTCCGACAAAAATGTGGAACAGGTTCCTCTTTTATTACGACCGGCATTTTCGTAATTAACCACACCCACTGTGAGATGTAATTCTCCGGGATAAGCTTTGGGACTAGACGAAATGGAATAATAACGGGGCTGCAAAGGTCTTAGTAATTTTATCAAATCATCTGCAGTGACTTTAGCCGGAAAATCCTGGAATAGATCCACTATATCTCTTCCTTCGAGGTATTCTTTAAACTTTTCAGTATTCTGAGTAATTTTCATCAGTTTATCGTTGGGTTCAAAAGTCAGATAACGACTTACAACATCCGTGGTGATTTTAGACAGTTCAAAATCACGGCAAAGGGAATCGTAGAGCGTGGTCTTTCTATCTTTTACGTCCACTTCATCATCGACCTTTAAACCGGTAATGTTCAGCACTTCGTGAATCAACTCTGCAGGGTTAACCGGCAAAATACCCGCAGCATCACCCGGTTCATATTCTAAACCTATAGCACCTTCGGTATTTATTTCCAGATGTAAAGTTTGTCTTTTCGAACCCTTTCCGTGTAAAGTAATCTTTTCGAATACCGGTGCCAAAAATGGATTTTTTTTTGAATTGGTGATTAGTTTATCTTTTTTAATACCCTGAGAAGCTAAATCCATGCGGAATTGAGGTACTGCTTTTGTTGTTTTTGGTGCAGCACCTCCAAAACTATTCAGAGTATTCTTTAACCATTCTTCTGCGGGTTGTTCAAATTCTACATCACAGGCTATTCGTGGCACCAGACGTTTTGCTCCTAATACTTCCAGTTGTTCATCAAAGTCTTTTCCAGTTTTGCAAAACTTAAAATAGCTGGAATCACCCAAAGCAAGCACCGCATAGTTGACTCCTTCCAGTCTTGGAGCACGTTTACCGAAGATAAATTCATGCAGTTCGCGGGCAGAAAAAGGAGGAACACCTTCACCGTGGGTAGATACAATAATCAGTAAGTTTTTCTCCGTTTGTAAATCACGGATTTTATAACTGGCCATGCTTTTTAACTTCACAACAAAGCCTTGTTCCATAGCTAATTCTTTTGCTTTTTTTGCAAGTCCTTCTCCATTCCCTGTGCGTGAACCGTAAAGTACAGTCAAAACCTTTTGCGGATCAGCTGATATAATTTCGGCAACCGGTTCAGATTTAAATTCTGTGTTTTGAGCTGACCAACCCGCCAAATAACCTGATGCCCAGGCTAATTGTTCTTTATTTAACGATACTGTTAGTTTTGTGAACAATTCAAGTTGTTCTGCCGATAAAGGACCTGATATATTTAAACTCATATTTTAATTTTTATAATAGCAATTTTTACTCTAATAACTCTGAATCCGCCCCGTTGTTCAATTTCTAAACCAACATTATTTATATTTCATAATCCTGAACGCTTTCCTTATGACGACCAATTTTAATTTTGTTCCATAAACGTTCGTGAAAATAGTAAAGTGATATTTTTGTGAACACTTCTACACCACCGATTGTCAGTGCCATTGTAATTTTCCCTGTTATAAAGTATGAAATTACAATGGTATCAATTGTTCCGGTAGCTCTCCAGGATATAGATTTGAGGAGGCTTCTGTAGTTTTTATCTTGCATGGGCAGTAGTAATATTTATATCTTTTAATATTGCAAAATTACAGTAAACCAAAAGCATCTACAATACCCCTATAATAGTAAATCCATACCTTATTGATGGTACGAATTTAACAACAGAATTAGTTAACAATCAATTTCAAAAAGAGAATATTAACGATACTTTAATATTCAATGAAGATGTTCAAAAATGCTTGCAATTAACTAAAAGCTCCCTCCAGATATTTCCGGGTCAGTTCTTGTTTTGGATTATTAAATACTTCATCGGCCGGACCCGACTCAATCACTTCGCCCAGATACATAAAGACAACATAATCGGCAATACGCAAAGCCTGTCGCAAAGTATGTGTTACCAGTATAATGGCATAGTCTTGTTTCAGTTCAACGAAAAGTTCCTCGATATGTTTACTCGAAATCGGATCGAGTGCCGAAGTAGCTTCATCGGCCAAAATAAATTCGGGTTCCACAGCCAAACCGCGCGCCAGACATAACCGTTGTTGTTGACCGATAGAAAGCTTCGATGCAGGAGCATTCAAGCGGTTTTTTACTTCTTCCCATAGCCCTACCGCTTTTAATTGTTCTTCCACAATCTGGTTCAGTTTTTTGCGATTATGCTCACCGTGCATTTTGCAACCAAAAGCGATATTGTCATAAATAGACATCGGTAGCGGACAAGGACGTTGCGACAGCAATCCCATTTTCTTACGAATATCGGTTATTTCTGTTCGTCTGTCGAAAATATCAGTACCATCAACCAGTATGCTTCCTTCGTATTTTACACCTTCGGTGTCGTCAATAAGGCGGTTGAATGTTTTAAGTAAAGTAGACTTTCCGCAACCGGAAGGTCCAATAATACATGTTATTTTTTTATCTGGAATTTCCAAATTCACATTTTTGAGTATATGGGTCTTATTAATATAGACGTTTAAGTCACTTACTTTCAAATCTGATTTTTTAACTCTGAGACCTTCTCTATTGTTAATATCATTATCAAATTTATCTTTTGCACTTTTATTTAAATCATTATTCAAAAAGGAATAATCTTCAGCCCAACTGGCTCGCGTGGGGTTTCGATAAAAGAATGATTTCATTATATTTTGTGTTTTGAAAAATGGTTCGTAATTAATCGTCCAAAAATGCTTATAACAAGCACAATAAATATCAAAATCAGTGCAGCGGAGTAAGCTCTGTCCTGCACATCGGCATTCGGACTGCTCAGTTGAAAAAACACTGACAACGGCAATGTAGCAGCCGGTTGACTGAGCGAAGTAGGAATGCTGTCGGTAAAACCTGCTGTAAACATAACCCCTGCTGCATCACCAATAGCACGACCAACTGACAGTAAAGTAGCCGTGGCAATACCCGGTGCAATTTGTCGGAGAACAACCTTTATAGTTTCCAGTTTTGTTGCACCCAAAGCATAAGTGGCATCGAGCAGATCTTTAGGCAATTGCAGCGCAACTTCGTCCATAGAACGGATAAAAATGGGAATAACCAGCAGTGTGATAACCAGTATACCGCCGCCCAATGAAGTATGCATTCCCAGATAAATCATAATGGTAAATGCAAATGCACCATAAACTATTGACGGAATACCAAATAGCACATCGAAAGCCAACCGGGCAACGTAAGCCAGTCTTGAATCTTTTTTCAGGTATACATTGAGGTAAAACACCACCGGAATACTAGTAAGCAACCCCAAGATAGTAGAACCTAGCACGATATACAGTGACCCAACAATGGCATTCAGAATTCCACCGCCACCACCGTTGTAGTATCCACCGGCTGGAATTTGGCTAATCATCTCCCAATTCAAAGCCGGAAAGCCACGACGAAATATAGTGTAAATGATATTCACTATAAAGGCAAATACAGCTAGTGAAGCTACAACCATCAGCCCTTTTGCAATCTTTTCTTCTATAAATTTTAGTCTCATCTTTTTACTTCGTGTTACTACGTGATATTTACTCACTTCGTTCGAATTATTTGTTTGCTACGCTCACGATATAAACACTTCTTGCGTTATTTACTTCGTGTTATTTAAGTACCTATCAATAATGTCCGATGGACAAATAACCACTAATAACGGCGAAGCTTAATAACGTGAAACATATTTATTTAAACTTCCTTTCTATCCTGTAAATCACAGCTCTCGATGAAGCATTGAAAATAAACACCACGATAAAGAGTAAAAAAGCGGCTAACATTAATGCTGATTCGTACAAAGGTACCGAAAGCATTTCGCCATAATTATTGGCAATCAATGCCGGAAGCGGATAACATGAATCGAATAAAGAGTGTGGCACTAACGGCAAGTTTCCGCAGACCATCAACACCGCAATGGTTTCCCCAAAAGCGCGTGACACAGCCAAAATAACCGCAGCCATAATGCCGGGAAAGGTTTTCCGCAAGATTACAAACTTGCTGGTTTGCCATTTAGTAGCTCCAAGCGATAGAGCAGCATCCCTAAACTCACGCGGCACAGCTGAGAAAATTTCCACAAACAAGCTTATGAGCAAAGGCAAAATCATTACCCCCAATACAATTCCTCCTGCGAGCACTGTATATCCGGTAGAATACTCCACAAAATACGGAGCAAGTTTTTCCGAAACCCAGGGCACAATCAGTAAAATTCCCCATACTCCATAAACCACCGATGGAATACCGGCAAGAATATCGAGGGCCGGAAATATCCATTTCTTTACAAAAGGTTTAGAATGTTCGGTAATATACAGAGCTGTAAAAAGCGAAATGGGTAAAGCCAGAAGTACTGCTATACCGGTAACCCAAAGCGTACCGGCAATAAAAGGTAAAAATCCGAACTCTCCTCTGCCGGGTTTCCATTCGGTTCCTGAAACGAGTTGCCAAAAGCTTTTTGTCTCAAAAATTGGAGCTGACTTCATATATAAGCCAAGGCCAATTAAGACTACCAGCAAGATGGATGCTACCGTAATGCTAAGCATCAATCCACCGGCAATTTTATTTTTGAGGATTCTATTAATTGATATCGTTGGCATAGTTAAACAAGGATTTGAGATTAGTGATAAATGATAATCATTTTTCACTAATCATTTATCATTTTAATTTAGCAATTCCTAGATTGAGTTTGTTTTTAGGAAGTGTAATATAACCGTTAGGTACATTGTATTTTTGGCCTTCGGTAAGGATAAACTTCAGAAATGCAATTACAGCCGGGTTTGTAGGTTTCCCATTAGAGACCAGATATAAATCGCGGGCCGGCGGTGAAGGATATTTACCTAAAGCTATGGCATTAATTAGTTGGGTTGATGTGGCGTAAAAGTTTTCTGCTGCATCAATTCTCCCGTTGTTGTTAATATCAATCGGAAATACCACGATACCCGGATTGGGTTTCTTCGTTTTTAAATCGTAGGCATAAGCAATGTTGTTGTAACCAAATCCCAGCGGATCTTTTTGGATAGCCGAAGCAACACCGGGATCACCAAAAACGGCGGTTCCAAGCAAATCTTCCTGTTTTTTTCCTCCCATGTATTTCGCCCAGGTTTCACCGGCACCACAGGCATCAGACCGGTTATATAAGTGAATAGGAATATTGGAGCTATTACCCAACAGATTTCCCCATGTTTTAAACTCGCCGCTTACATATACTTTTATAGCAGCATTTTGAGTCAATCCTTTAGCCAATAATTCTTTTAACTTCGGATTTTTTGCATTGATGGTGGGAACTACTGCATCTTTTGCTACGGCCACTACCCATGCACCCTTCTTTAATTCCTCCGGATGAATTTCTCTCGAAACCATACCTAAATCAACAACTTTCGACAAAGCATCGGTAATCCCTTTGCCGGCACCACCACCCGAAACATCTATTTTTACATTGGGATGAAGCTTTTTAAACTCTTCCGCCCATTTCACAGCCAATGGATAAAGTGCAAATGCACCTGATAATGAAATTTGTCCTTTCAAGTCTTTTTTCTGGGCCTGTGTATGATTGGACAGACCAAATACTATGGCGAACACAAGTACTATATTTATTATTCTTTTCATAAGTTTGTTTTGTTTATTACGGTATTGTAAATTAAAAAGTAAGTAATAACTGGGTTACAAAATAATTTGTATCCGTTTTTGATACATCTTTATAATCTCTAAAAGTGTAATTAAATTGAAGTCTTGTTTTTTTTGTTATCCAATAATTTAATCCCAACATATAATTTATAATTGGTGACGAATCTTTTGATAAATCTGACTGGTAAAAATCATATTTAAGTACGGGTTGCAATTGCTTTGAGACATAATATGCCGCTACCAGATAATAACCATTGGCATCAGTTATTTTGGTAGTTCCATTTAAATACTCAGCACGAACCAACAATTTGCCATCATCATATTTTAAACCATATGAAATTCGGTTACGATTATATTTTGTAGAATCAATACCAAATTTACCTGCGTAATAGGAGACACCTAAACTGAGTGGTTTAATTGGATTTATTAACAAGGTGCCGGCCAGGTCTTTTGTACTATTATTGTCGGTCGTATTTATGACATTTCCATTATAAAGTCCAATCTTATACTCAATTAAATTATAATCCTTTTGGGAAAATAAATTTCCATTCAACGAAATACCAATATCACGGCCATTGTTTTTATTACCTGCAATATCTGTAATAAGAGCAGTAATGATCTGTGAATTATCAGCTGTTTCGAGCGTATTGGGCGAATATGGATTCTCTAAAGTGTATGGTATTTTAAATTGCCCGGCCTGTAACCCAATAAATTTTGTGGGCTTCCACTCTGCATATGCATCCAGAATTCTGGGTGTTCCGGCAAAGTCTAATTGAATACGATAGCTCAATTCTTTGGTGACATTTCCTCTAAAATCCAGATAAAGACGTCTTACATCAAATCCATTTTTTCCATTAAGGTAATTTTTATCCTCTGTAGAATATTGATGTCTCAAGTTTATAATTCCACTTATTTTAGGTAAAATGCTTTTAACTTTTTCAACAGAATTAATCCGGTCATCAGTTGAAGTTATTTTGGAAGATGCACTATCTTGAGCCGGGAGGAATTGCGATAGGCTAAGAAATAATAAGGTATTGGTAAATATATTTGTAATTTTCATTTTGTCTGTTTGTGAAATAAATATTCATGCTTTGTTTTTTTCTAATAAATGTGCTTGTTGTCAACATACAACATCGCGATTGAACAGCAAAGCAAAGCATTCGATTAGTATAAGACAAATACATTAACACATAACTTTTCAGTTTCATAAGGTAAAAGCTCACTTGTGAGATTTTTTGGAATTTGTCTTTTCTACTTTTCATCTTGAATAATTTATTATTTGTGATTAAACTTTCTGGCTTCATTTTTAATAATCTTGTTCTGATAAAGCCATACCAGCAACATCACATTAAATTTGACACTGCAAAATTCCTGCAATTTCAGAACTCCTGCAATCCCATTCAAAGGGTATCTTTCTACCTCATTCAGGGTAGAAAAATCTGCAAGATTCATCATTCTGAATGAATATACAAGTATTCATACAAAAAAGAGACTAACCCTTTTACAGGTCAGTCTCTATTTAAATTTATTCCAATCAACTTTTCCAAAGTTACAACAAATAAACGGGTCAGATATTTTCGAACCAACCCGTTTTTTTTGTAAAAACTATATACTATTCTTGCGGTTTCATGACCACTTCCAGAACATTCCCTTGCGATACAATGGCTTTCAAAGTAGCTTGAATTGTAGCAGGAGTTAAACCTTCAACAGATGCTTTGTAATCGTCTACCAGATTGATTTTATCCTGGTAATAACTTTCAACTGCATTTTGCCACCATGAGTTTTCAGCCAAATCCTCAGTATATTTCTTCAACATGTTTTCTTTCACCTTTTGTAAATCATCTACACGAGGTCCGTTAGTTAATATCTCAGTTACTTCAGCATGAATAATACCCATCAATTTTGCTTGTTTAAGCGGGTCGGTATCAAATTGCATCATCAATGTTGCTTCTTCAATTGGTATATAATTAATGCTACCACGTACACCTACTCCATACGATCCACCTTCTTTTTCGCGGATACTTTCGAGGTAGCGAATATTCAAGATACTACCAATAGCGGTAACTGCTGTGCGGTTTGTAATATTAAAAGGCATAGCTGCACTATACAAAATAAAATTCGAAGCTTTTTTGATTTTCATTTCTTTCGTGAAGTCATTTTCGACCTTTCCTTTTGGCTTGCGTATATTGTTATCGGTGAATTTTTCTGTTACTTTTTTCGATTTCAAACCTCCCAGGTAGGTGCAAATTGCTTTCTTAACGGCTTCATTATTCGGGTCAATATTACCGGTAAAAATAAAAGTAAAATCAGCCGGAGCAGCATAGCGTTCTTTGTAAATAGCCAGTGCTTTATCCTGATCCACCAAATCCATAGTTTTTAAATTCATTAAAACTGTACGTGGATTGTGATTTGTAACCGTTATCCCTATCGTATCAGAAAATGCTTTACGTGGATCGGTAGCTGTATTGGCCAGACTGGCACGATACATGTTCATCATGGCTTTAAAGGCATTGTCGTCTTTACGTGGTGCAGTAAAATTTAGATAAATCAACTGCATCATAGTTTCAAAATCGGAAACTGATGAATTTCCGGAAAAACCTTCTTCGTAAGTAGAAATACCAGGACTAACCGAAGCAATTTTGCCTGTAAGTATTTTATTCAAATCAATTAATGAATAATCACCCAAACCATTATTGCTTACAATGCCCGCTGCCAACATTGCTGATGGAAGATCAGTCACATTGCTTACTTTCGACAGACCACCCTGACTGAAAGCAGACAATAAAATCTCATCTTTCTTAAAAGTTGTAGGTTTGAAAACAACTTTCACCCCATTACTCAATGTCCACTCGGTGGTTCCAAGTGATTTATTTTGAGCTACCTTCTTAACCTCTCCGGCTTTTGGAACTTCCTTAATCAACGGTTTGTTGAGATTTTCTTCAGCTTTTGCTGTCAGTTCAGCTTTTTTGGCATTGTCGATGGCAGCCAGTATTTGTTCTTTGGTTGGAATTTTTACTGCTTCTTTTTCAGGAGCCATAATGGAAACAATCAAGTTCGTATCCGTCACATATGATTTAGCCAATTGATTTATTACACTTAATGGCAATTGTGGCAAAATCGCTTTTGTATTTTCATATTCCCATTCTATTCCCGGGATCACTTCATCACTGGTAAAATTGCGAACATATTCTCTTACCAGATTATTATTTTTCTGATTATCACGTTCGTTATATGCTTTCTCCATCCGTTTCAGGAAATCTGTTTTAGCACGTTCTAATTCGGAATTAGTAAACCCAAAACGTTTGATTTTCTCTGCTTCGAGCAATAAGGCATTTAAACCTACCAGTTCTTGACCTTCTTTTGGAATAGCCAATAATTGGAAAGCATCTTTCGATTTTACCAATTCACCATAAGTAGCATAACCACCTACAAAGGGTGCATCTGCCTGTTGTGTGATTTCTTCAAAACGATTGCCAATCATGGTTGATATAAGTGAATTTGTTATACCAAAAACATAACCATTTATCGATAATTTTACATCAGTAGGAAGCACATCATGTTTGTATTCCAACTCAATACGTGTCATGCGGGCTTCAGGATCTTTTACAATTGATACTATTGGTTCTTTATTGTTCAGAATTGGATAAACAGGGCGTTCTCCGAAATTTGCTTTTTTCGGTATATCGGCAAATAAAGCTTTAATCTTTGCTTCTACTTTATCTACATCAACATCACCAATAATCAAGATTGCTTGTAAATCGGGACGATACCATTTTTGATAATAATCGCGAATAGTCTGGTGTGCGAAATTATTAATAATAGCTGTATCGCCAATCACGTCACGTATAGCATATTGCGAGCCCGGGTATTTTAACTTATTTGATTCTTTCCACATGCGTCGGTCTGCTCCTGCACCTGTACGCCATTCTTCCCTAATCACTCCACGTTCGGCATCAATTTCGCCACCATCGAGCGAAATGAAACTTGACCAATCGTGCAATACCAACAAAGCACTATCAATTATTCCTTCGCGATAAGTAGGTACATCCGAAAGATTGTACACCGTTTCGTCCAAAGAGGTATAGGCATTAATATTCGTTCCGAATTTCACACCAATGGTCTCAAAGTAATTGATAATTCCTTTACCGGGATAATATTTAGTCCCGTTGAAAGCCATGTGTTCCAAAAAATGAGCTAATCCGTTCTGGTTATCATTTTCCAGAATAGCACCTACATTCTGAGCAATGAAAAACTCAGCGCGTTGTTTGGGTTCCTTATTCGCACGAATATAATACGTAAGACCGTTGTCTAACTTTCCGTAACGTACCTTCGGGTCGATGGGAATTGGTTGAGCTTGCTGAGCACTTGCACTCACGCACAAAACTACCAGTAAACTGATGGAAATCAATCTAAAAAAGTTTTTTTTCATATTAGTAATTTAATTAAGTAAAAGGTATATTTATAAAATTCAATTTTTTGGCGTTAATAATGAAATGCAAAGGAAAGTAAAATTTTCTAATTAACAAAATATTTTCTTACTTTTCGACGAATCTTATTAACTTAAAGAGCTTTTCGTATATAAAATCAAAACCTAAAGCATAATTCAACCTGTTTCAAATATAGAAATATCCATTATATAATGTATTTTTGCACATTAAAAAAAAACATAATGTCTGAAGAATTATTTATTGTAACAGGTGCAACCAAAAACGAGAAATATCTCAATCTGTTGCCTCAACTAACAGCACTTATCGATGGTGAAGCAGATTTAACAGCAAATTTAGCCAATATATCTGCAGCTTTAAAAGAAACATTTGGTTGGTGGTGGATTGGCTTTTATTGGGTAAAAAACGGTGAACTGGTACTTGCACCTTTTCAGGGACCAATTGCATGTACTCGCATTAAAATTGGGAAGGGAGTTTGTGGTACTGCATGGAAAGAAGCTAGGAGTCAGTTTGTGCCCGATGTCGAAAAATTTCCCGGACATATAGCGTGCAGCAGTAGTTCGGTTGCTGAAATTGTTGTTCCCGTTTTTGACAAAAAACAGCATGTTATCGGCGTATTGGATGTTGACAGTGAGCGGTATGATGTACTCGACGAAACGGATGTTTATTATTTGGAACTTGTAAGCCAATTAATAACAAGCACTTTATAAAACGAAAAAAGTCCGGAAATAAACTATTCCGAACTTTTTTTGATTTAATAAGATATAGATTCAATTTCTAAAAACTGGAAATTGATAATTGGAAATTATTATTTCATTCTCGCTTCCATTTCATTAAACACACCTAATTGTGTGGCTTTATCTGCTGCAGTTACACCTTCTCTTCCTGCTAAACGTGTAAACACATGTAATTTTGAGTTTATCATTTCTACATCTATATTTCCATTATTTGAAGTTTGAATTCCTTTGTAAATCAATAAAGCACTGACAGGATCGGCTGTATCATCGGACTTGCTTTTATAAACTTTCATATATGTTCCGGTGGGTAATTGAATTCCTTTTTGCAAGTCATTACGTGTAATATCAATCAAAGCCATCAATTGTTTCAAAGTTTCCTGAGGACGATATACATACCAATGTCCTTGTTCTCCGGTCGGTAGATCAACTGTGGTATAACCTAAAACTGGTCCCAATAAGCCAACCAATGTCAGAGTTTTATTGGAAGAAACTATAATTGGATCAACCAGAAAAATACCTTTTGGCTTAGTGTAATTTTCAAAGAATCCTGATTTTACCATATTGATAATAAGCGGTGCTCCGGTTGATGATCCGGCTAAATAGATTTTTTTGAATCCCAAGCTATCTAGTTTTATGTACTCATCCATAATTGAACTTTGCCAATCTTTCCATGTAGCTTTTTTGAAGTCTTGATATGTTCTTCCATGTCCGCCCAACAATACCTGCGATACGTAAAAAGTTTTTGCAGAATCGGCAAATGAACGTAATTCATCCCACTCAAAGGTAGTTGCAGTATAACCATGTGCAGCAATAATTACCGGAGTATCTTTCTGAAGTGCGGTTGGACTTGAAATGTATTTAGAAACTAAATATTTTTCGGGATGCGCCAGAGAAGGATCATATATCTGATCTCCATCTAACATGGTTGCATTATTAATATCAGGAGTTTTGCTGCACGATGCAAAGATTACCATCAGCAAAAATAAGAGGGTTATATTCTTTTTCATCTTATTATTTAAATTAAAAATGACATAATTTATTTGCAATTTATTTTTAAACTAACTTATTATACGAATAGTAAGTCCTACTTATTCAGTAATAGTCTTTAATGGCAAATCGACATTTGATTTCTTCTTAGGTATATCGATATAATAGAAAACACTCATCTGATAATACAATGGGAATAAAGTTCCCGGAGAACTCACGCCATTCCCGTTGATTATATTGTATCCAAGAGAAAGATTCAATGCCAGTGGAAATTTAAACTTGTAAAAAAGCCCTGTTTCCAGGGAAAAAAGCATAGAGTTGTGGGGCAATACATCAAATTGAGCACGTTCCATATCGGCGTGAAAAAAACCCGTATTTAAACCTGCAAAAATCTGAAAGTCTTTTTCTGAACGAAATCGCCAGTCGGCACCAATCAGATAATTGTCTTGTTTAATTGCGTTACTGCTGAACGCACTTCCCAGCCTACTCGAAGTATAGCTTAGTTTCAGGTGAATTTTTTTATTCAACAAAAAACCGGAAGTAAAATCAGCACCAAAGCCATTTTCCCAATAAAGTTGTTCCGTTTTTTGGAATCTCAATCCAACTCCTAATTCATAAGAATCTGTACTTTGAGCCCATGCATTTGATACGATTATCAACGATACAAATAAAATAAATAACGATTTTCTCATTTTTGTTTTACTTAGGTTTCACAAAATTAATTCATAAATACATTTCTACTTGTCTGTTCAAACCACAAAACTACGAAATTGTTCAAAATAACTTCTTTTTCATATTAAGTCATGAACTAATAGAATATTATTGGTTAACTGGAATATTATCTTGATTGAAAAACAAGAATATGATAGTAATTACAAATTGACAATTATAAATTTAAGAAATGGCATCAATATTTTCCTGATTATCTATACTTTTAGCACCTGAAGTATAGAGATTTTCAATTCGTGCTGCATAACGCTCTTCCACTTTTCCTCTCATAATCTTCATGGTGCTGTTTACTAATCCGTTTTGTTCGGTAAACGGCTCGCCGATAACGGCTATTGCAGCCGGCAACCAACGTTCGGGGAACATTCCCTGATATTTCCCGCCTTTTCGGTAGTCATTTATTTCACGTTGCAGTTTATTCAATGCTAATTCTTTGGCCTCTTGTGATTCCCAGTTTAAATGCGGTTTTTTACGGTTAACATACCGTTTCAATGCTTCTTTATTGGGAACGATTAAAGCTGTAGTATATGGATTTTGATTATTATAAAGCAACACCTGATCGATAAAATAAGAATTATTCACCAGTGATTCTTCAATACCTTCGGGACTGTATTTTTCACCATCGCTGGAGATCAGTAAGCTTTTAAAACGTCCTACTACATATAAAAAACCATCATTATCCATATAGCCCATATCGCCGGTATGTAACCAACCATCTACAATAGTTTCTACTGTGGCTTTTTCATTTTTGAAATAACCTGCCATAACATTTTCTCCTTTAATAACGATTTCTCCTTTTTCGAAATTAGGTAATTCATTACCATCCAGATCACAAATTTTCAATTCCATGGGTTTTACGAGATATCCTGATGAACCCAACTTGTGATTCTTCATCCCATTTGAAGAAATAATTGGTGTGGCTTCCGACAAGCCATATCCCTGAAACATGGGAATACCGATAGCATAAAAAAATCGTTGTAAATCAATATCGAGCAAGGCACCACCCCCGATAAAGAAATCGAGTTGGCCACCAAAACTTTCACGAATTTTCGAAAAAAGAATTTTATCAAAGAAAGCATATTCGGGTTTTAAAAGGGCACGCCAGCCTTTCCCACGGTTCCAACCATCACCATTATACAGATAAGCGCCTTTTAATCCATGTTGAAATAACATTTGGACAATTTTCCCCTTAGCACGAATACCACCTTCGATATTTTTTTTGAAACTTTTTGCCAAAGCAGGAACACTCAACAGTAAATTGGGTTTTAATTCTTTGATATTTATCGGGATATTCTTTAATGTTTCCATTCCCGTTTTACCACTCTGAACAGTACCAATACTGGCACCGGAGGCCATGAAACTATAAATACCAGCAACGTGTGCAAAACAATGATCGAGAGGTAATATAACAAGAGTGCGATAGGTAGTCGGTATAGTCATCAGCGTAAGTGCCTGTTCGACATTGGCTGTATAATTCCTGTGGGTTAGCATAATACCTTTGGGGTCGGCAGTGGTACCGGAAGTATAACTGATATTGGCCAGATCATCGGGTTGAATGGCTTTGACGCGTTCTTCTATAGCTTTTGGATGCTTATTTAAATAGTCCTTTCCTTTTTCTAACAATTCTGTCAGGTTGATTTCATTCTTTTCATATTCAGTCTGATCATCAAAAACCACTATCTTTTTTATTTGTGGAAGTTCACCGACTATGGCACGTATTTTTCTTAATTGACTCCCAGAAACAAGAACATATTTTGATTCGGAATGTAGTAGTCTGAAAATTAAATCGTTACTTTCTTCCAATTTAATCGATAATGGAACATTTATCGCTCCTGTATGCAAAATACCCAACTCACCTATAATCCAGGCATTTCTACCTTCCGACAATAAAGCTATTTTATCCCCGGCAACTACTCCCAAATTAAGCAATCCTGCTGCAAGCAAATGGGTTTGTTGTTTAGTTTCCAAATAGCTTGTTGACGTAAATTCAGTTGAAGTTTTCTCCCAAAGAAATGGATTTTGAGCGTATTTTTCAACACTTTGATTCAGCAAATCAATAATGGTTGGTTTCATTTATTCGATTTTTGGTTTTATCAAAATTAAACTCATTCAGATTTGAATATTAAATTTTCTACAAAAGAGTTTAAAAAACAGTTGTAAAGATAATCGTTTTTTCCATAATACCCATACATAAAAAACAACTATGCATTTCTAACAACAAAGCCCACTTTAGAGCGGGCTTTGTACATTTAGTTCTCTCAAGTTAATTTTATTTACTCAGGAAAAGATCACATCTTCGATTAGGACGATATTTCACACGTGGTTCAATGATTCTTCCTTTTCCATTTGTAATAATTCTTTCTGGAGATATTTTCCACATTTTCACCATTTCAGTTTTTACCCGTTCAGCACGACGTATACTAAGTTTCTCATTATAAGGATTCTTTCCAACGTAATCGCAATAACCTCTTACTTCAACCATTAATCCTTTATCTGCTTTCAATTTAGCAGCTATCTTACCTATGGTTTCTAATGCATCATTATCCAAATCTAATCGATCAAAATCGAAATAAACAGTCGGTGTGTCATCACAGCCATATTGATCAGTTCCGGATTGCTTATTTCCATTTTGAGTGACAATTACATTAGTTTTGACTGGTAAAGGAATTCCCCAGAAATCGACTGCTGTATTCGGAGGCGTATTGGGACTTCTGTCTCTTACATCAGGCACACCGTCGCCATCGGAATCAGCACCATCATTCGACAAAAATACTTGTATTGAATCAATCCGTCTCCCTTGATTATCTACCTTTTTTTCTAATTTACTTAATGCAACACCCAATTTATTTACTTTATCTGCAGTAGCTTTTGCTAAATCCCAAGCTTCATTGGGCTCGAAATTTTTCATTGTAATGTTACGCAAATGATTCTTTGATGTAGCACCAAATTTGTAACGAACTGACAAGGTAACCGCTGAAATGTAGTCGTTAGTACTTCCTTTCCAATTAAGAACAGGCGCACCTTCAAGATTATCGGTCATATATGCCCGATAATGGGCTCTAAGACCCAAAGCAAATTGTTTCGACAAATTATATTCAATCAAAAAAGAAATCGGTATAGAAGAGATAAATTTGGGATTTGTTATACTATCTGTAATTGGGGGTTTTGAATATGGTTGTGAAAATTGAGTAGTATAACGTGCAACTCCTACTCCAATACATCCGTTAACAGAAAATTTAGACTGAGATTGCGGGAAAATCATTTTCGTAAAATTGATGGTCGCATTGAAATCTGAGTTGATCAAATCTGCCGTGAAACTGGCAGTTTTATTTGAAGAAATCCCTTTATACGGGAAATTATAAAAATCAACTGATAAGCCCCAGATTGGTGTTAGTGCATATTCAACAGATAATCCGTAAGTTGGAGGTAATGGAGTTGATATTTCTTCGACATAATCCCCAAAAACTAAATTTAGTCCATATTCAGCGGTGACTGACCATTTCGAAAAGCCAGGGCTTTGCGAAAAAACATTTATAATAAATGAAAACACGTAAACTAATAAAAAGAATCTCTTCATGTTGCAGGAAAGATTATAAACTCAGAATAAATTAACACAACTAAACTACCGAAATCTTTAAAAAAGGTTCTATACAAATTCCTATATTTGAAAGTTAAAATAAGAAGATAATGTTATAAACAAAAGATTAAATACTACTTCAGGATGATCCAAAATTCATGAAGTTTGAAATAAGATTCACAATGAAAATATTATTTGACCTCAATTAATTTTCTCAAATAGTTGGATACAATACAAGAATTTGAAAATATATTGTTAATTTATTAGGATAAATCGTACTTAAAACCCTATAGAATCAACAAATAAGTGTCAAAGTTATGAATATATTTAATTAATATAATTTTCCTGAGGAACATTTGCATTACATTTTATTACATCGTTTTGGATATACACTTCTATAGCATTAATATTTAAATATTTAAGCAAATAGATTATATAGTAAGAAATAGATTAAAAAACTCATTAAATTAGAGTATTAGAGCGATTTTCAAACAGTTAAAGCAACATTTTACCTAACTCACATATAATATTATTTAAATTTGTATTCATTATCTGTGCTAATAATAAAAAAATGCAGAATCAATTTTTCAATCTGAAAAAATTGAAAAAGGATGAATTCTAATCTTTGTGTTTTGCTACACGATGCAAGAGATTAACATTGTATTTTATATAAAAAAAAGGGCTTGTTCTCACAAGCCCTTTTTTAAAAATTAATTATAATTATTTTTCAAAACTAACTATAAACTCAACGCGTCTGTTTTTCGTTCTACCTTCGATAGTATTATTATTCGCAACTGGTTTTGTATCGCCATATCCATGAGATGTAAAACGTTTATCGCTAACACCTTTTTCTATTAAATAATTACGTACAGCTTCAGCACGATTTTCTGACAAAACAAGGTTTGCATCAGATTTACCAACATTATCAGTATGACCTTGTATTTCAATCAAATACGAAGTGTTAAGTATAAGTACATTCACGATTTTATTCAATATAACAGACGATAATGGCTTAATATCAGCCTTTGCAGTTTCGAATTGAATTCCTTGAAGAGCTTGTTTAAATAAAGCTTTTACTTCTTTCTTCACTTCAGGACATCCATTATCTGATATTTTACCTGATATTTTTGGACATTTATCAAGAAAATCGGGTAATCCATCGCCATCGGAATCGATTCTATAATTTGATAAAATTAGTAACACTGAATCCAATTGCCTCCTCATATCTTTATCGTTTTTTTCAATTTTGTATATTGAATTCGCATTTTCTTTTGACAAAGCAATGGCAGTACATGCCGAACAACTATCATTTTTTTCAATTTCAGAGTTTGTTTTTGTGACAAAATCTTCCATGTTTATGTTACGCATATGATTCTTTTTAATAGCAACAAACTTGTAACGTAAAGACATGGAAAGAACACCAATGTTATCGTTAGTTACTCCCTTAAAATTAAGATAAGGAACACCTTCTAAATTGTCGCTGAAATAAGCTCTATAATTAGCTCTTATTCCCAAAGCAATTGAATTTGAGAAATTATATTCGAACAAAAAAGAAACAGGTACAGAACTTACATAAGAAGGATTAGGACTAACAACTAGGGGTGAATTATCCGGATCAGGATATCTGTATTGGGAAGAGTAAACTGCTAATCCTATGCCTATTGCACCATTCACAGAAAATTTTGACTTAGTTTGAGGGAATATAAATTTCGTAAAATTTATGGTCGCATTTAAATCTGAATTGCTTAAGTCTGTTTTAAAATAGGCGATTTGGTTTTTCCCGCTAATGGGTAAATGATAATAATCGACAGATAATCCCCAAACAGGAGAAAGATTATATTCAACAGTAGCTCCAAAAACAGCCTCCTGTAAAGTGGCAGGAAAAATACTTGGTAATTGTGGGGCTAAATCACCAAAAAAATATGTTACTCCATATTCGCCAGTGATAGACCATCTCGAGAAGTTTCTAGTTTCCGAAAATAATGACAAAATAAATAAAAATGCTATAATAACCAGTACTAATCGCTTCATGCAGCAGTTTAAATCCAAGTTCTGGCAATTAATACTTTAACGCCAATGTTATCTAAAAAAATTAGGTGACGAAGGTAAAAATTAATTTTTATTTATTTATAAATCACAAATTGCAAATTAAATTACATTTCATTACATACGATTAAGTAGTTTCTTATTGCTTTGACAACGTGTTGATTATGCGCACAATTGCAAAACAATAAAAATGCACAAATATAATTAATACAAATCGTAATGCGATTTATAGCAATAGAAGTAAGTTTTTCTTATCAATGCAATAGTATGATATATCAGATATTATGCCTTGAAACAAAATGTAAAGGAATTATATATAGTAACTTCTTACGAAATTCTATTTTGCCATCTCTACTTTTTTTGTTGCTTCTATATTTTTATTTCTAAAATCTACACGTTCAACAACTTTTTGAGCCAGCTCAAGGAATGCTAAAGAACTTATACTATTTTCATCAACTGCAATAGGTCTTCCTGCATCACCACCTTCACGAATACTTTGAACTAAAGGAATTTGCCCTAATAAAGGCACATTGAGTTCATCGGCTAATCTTTTACCGCCATTTTTTCCAAAAATAAAATATTTATTTTCTGGAAGTTCAGCAGGTGTGAACCATGCCATATTTTCTACAAGCCCTAAAACGGGGACATTTACTTTCTCACCAGTAAACATATTAATACCTTTACGAGCATCGGCTAATGCTACATCTTGAGGGGTTGTAACCACTATGGCACCCGTTATACCCATAGTCTGAACCAAAGTAAGTTGAATATCGCCTGTTCCGGGTGGTAAATCCATTACAAAGAAATCAAGTTCACCCCAATTTCCATCAGTAATCAGTTGTTTTAATGCATTGCTTGCCACAGTACCACGCCAAACCAACGCTTGTGTAGGATCAACAAAAAAACCGATTGATAAGAGTTTTACACCATATTTTTCAATAGGTATCAACATTTGTTTACCATCAATATCTTCTAAAACAGGATGTGCATCTTCTACACCAAACATTTTGGGAATTGAAGGACCATGTATATCAGCATCGAGTAATCCTACTTTGTAACCAAGCGAAGCCAACGCAATGGCTAAATTAGAAGAAATAGTTGATTTTCCGACGCCTCCCTTACCTGAGAAAACAGCAATGATATTTTTTACATTTGGTAATATGGATGCAGGCTTGGGTTTTGGAGCTTCTTTGGCTACAATGCTTATATTTCCTTTAATTTCAACCTGTTCACCTACATAAGTCGAAATTGCTTGTTCTGCAGCTTTTACAACTGATTTGGCAAAAGGATCGTTTGCTTTTTCGAAAAACAATGAAAAAGATATTTTATTTCCTTCAACGGTAATATTATCCTGAACCATACCTGATGAAACGATGTCTTTTCCGGTACCGGGGTAACGAACATGAACAAGTGCATCAAGTATTATTTGAGAATTTATTGTCATAACGAATTTGATTTTAATGATTGAAATAACTAAACAACGAAACTAGTCTAAATGTTGACGCTTACTTCTACCAAAACTGCGATAAACATCCGGTTCAATTTTAATATCTGGCTCAATAAAATCTAAACGATTTTCCAACACAAACTGTATATATTTAATTGTCAGACCCCGATCTAGCCATTGTTGTTCATAATAAGTCTTTATACCCAAAATAGTATCATTCAAATTTGAAGCATATAAATCGTTATTTGAAAAAACAACCGGATAATTATTGACTTTTACCATTTCGCAAGTGTATGTAAACATAAAATTACTATCGGTTTTCAAATGAATTAATCCATTGGGTTTTACAAATTGCTGATAGGATTTCATAAAATTGGTAGCAGTCAATCGTTTTGTAACCTTCTTCATTTGTGGATCGGGGAAAGTAAGCCAGATTTCACTAACCTCGTTTTCTGCGAAAAAATAATGAATCATTTCAATATTAGTACGTAAGAACGCCACATTACTCATCCTTTTCTCAAATGATTCTTTTGCTCCAGTCCATAAACGAGCTCCTTTAATATCAACACCCACAAAGTTTTTCTCTGGATATAATTTTCCTAATCCTACTGTATATTCTCCTTTTCCACAACCAAGTTCCAAAACGATGGGATGATTATTTTTAAAAAAAAGTTCATTCCACTTTCCCTTCATATCAAAACTGACACCTTCGCGCAGATCATGCGCAGATACCTGAAAGACATGTGGAAAGACTTCCATATCGGCAAATTTGGACAATTTATTTTTACCCACCTCGTTAATTTACTATTTTAAAATTTACTATTTATAATTGGCGTTTGAGTTTTTCACTAAACTTACTACTGACTATAAACTATTTTACAACTTTCTCTACACGCATTCCAATGTCATTAACACCTGTCAAAACATCATCGCGCATGCCCTGAACAATTTTATAGTGGTAAATTCCTACAGTTTTGAATTTGATATTCTGTTCATATAAAACAGGCATATCAAATACCGAACCCACACCTGTTCCAAGCCATTTGCCACGCTGATCGGCTAAATAGCATTCAATGGAATCGCTTGTAAGCTTATTATTGGGGGATGTCTTACTTAGGAAAAGCCATAAATTTTGATAAGGATATTCGCCTCTATTTCGAATATTGACAAACACATTATAATTTGCATTTGTATCAGTTATAGGAATATCGAAAGTGTAAATACTATCTTTACTCCAACCTTCGGGAACAATTGTGTGGTATTGTAAATAGACGTCTTTGTGATTACAGGACACAGTTAAGAGCGAAATGAAAATCACCCATAAAATTTTATTCATCATTTTTTTTTGCATCAATATCATTTTTTTTTATCGGTTTTTCAAATCTCGGTGCATTTGCTTTATTATCGGCTTGAGCAGGTTTAGCAAATTGAGGTTGATTGTTCTTTCTATTATTTAGTTTTCCATTTGATCGTTTTTTAGTCGTATCGAAACGAGTCAAACTATCCTGACCAACTCCATTTTCGTATTCAACAATCACTGGTTTATCTTCTTCATCCAAAAAATCATCGAGTAAATCGGGTTTAGTACCTTTTTTGTTCATGGCAATAATGTCTTTTGCTCGTTGCGCAGAAATAGTAACTACATTTGCACCAAAATTTGGGGACGTTGAATATGAAACGAGTCCCTTGAAGACATCGGTTTTAAAATAATAATAGGTGTTGTCCAAAGTTTCCAACTGAATTTCTTTAGAAGGGAAAATTTTCAATGCATCTACATAAGTGTCCAATTCATAGTTCATGCAACATTTAAGTTTGGCACATTGCCCGGCCAATTTTTGTGGATTTAGAGAAATATCCTGATAACGAGCAGCACTGGTTGAAACGGAATTAAAAGTTGTCAACCAGCCAGAGCAACATAATTCACGTCCGCAAGGTCCTATTCCACCAATGCGACCGGCCTCCTGGCGTGCACCAATTTGTTTCATTTCTATACGAACACGAAAAGTTTCGGCAAACACTTTTATTAATTGCCGGAAATCAACACGCTCATCGGCAATGTAGTAAAAAATGGCTTTATTTCCATCTCCCTGATACTCCACATCACCAATTTTCATATTTAGCTTCAGACTTTCGGCAATCTGACGGGATCTTATCATGGTACTTTGCTCTTTCGCTTTTGCTTCCTGATACTTTTCTAAATCAGTCTCTTTAGCTTTTCGATAAACGCGTCGAATTTCCATCTTTTCAGGATGGACATTGTATTTTTTCATTTGCAACAACACCAATCTACCAACTAATGTGACTTCACCAACATCATGACCAGGTGATGACTCAACTGCAACAATATCACCTTTTTCGAGGGAAATTTTTGTACTGTTCAAGAAATATCCTTTACGGGTATTTTTAAATTGTACTTCGACAAAATCAGTTTCTTTTTGTGTTTCAGGCAAATCGCACATCCAATCGAATGTACTTAGTTTTTGGGTAGAATTGCGATTGCAACCTTTTTTATTCATGCGGCATCCGCCGGTATCAAGTTTATATTCCATATTTTTGAATTTTTGGGTTCCGGATTACACATATTGCATTCCGGTTTCTATATATTAAGTGTTTATTATTCTGTGATTCTTTTCAATAATTTAAGATTGACTGGTAAATTTTATTTCTTCAGCAACATAATAATCTTCAACGTTAAATCGAAGAAAATCATTTTTGCATTTACGTTTTGTTCAATATGTCGCTCGGCTAATGCAAATTCGCTCATCAATTCTTCCACATTTCGTTCATTAATAAAGGGCGAAAATTTTTGTGAAAAATCGGCTTCAACAGTTGTTAAGTTATTCAATTCCGGTTGTTGAAGATTTTGTATGAAATTTTCACGTGTCATCCGTTGAGCATAGGTTAAGAAATTTTTCTGACGTTCACGCCCTACTGTTGTTGCAGCCATATCATCAGACCACTTTCGAAGGGTTTTGAGCGATGCATGATCTTTTTTATTTCCTACTTGCCACGCTAAACGCATTATTAACACGAATCGTTCAAAATTCTGTTTATTTTCATCACCTTCATTCAACACAGCCAAAGCATTCAGATAGCTTCCGTTAGCAATGTGAGCAGCGTAAACCGAATCTTCCTGTTCCATCTCTAATTCGTCATTTTCAAGAAGTGCATTTACAATTTCGTTTTCTTTTAAACGAGGTATATGAATGTGCTGTGTGCGTGAAAGTATGGTGGTAATGATATGATCCGGTGCGTTGGAGACCATTAAAAAAACTGTTTTTTCGGGTGGTTCTTCTAAAATTTTCAGTAACTTGTTGGCACAGGTTAGATTCATTTTTTCGGGCAACCAAATAATCATTACTTTGTATTCGGATTCGTAAGTTTTCAGACTCAATTTTCGAATAATTTCTTCACTTTCATTGCCATAAATCATTCCTTGTTTGGCATCGCCCGAAATTTTTGCGTACCATTCATTCATTCCGAAATAAGGACTTTGTAATACCATTTCTCTAAATTCAGTAATAAAATCATCACAAATAACCGAAGTTTTATTGGCCGGTTTAATTACAGGAAAAACAAAATGCAAATCGGGATGCGCCAATTTACGGTATTTTACACATGATGGACAGAGACCGCAAGAGTCTGTAGCAGTGCGATTTTCACAGCAAATATATTGAGCATAAGCGATAGCTAATGCCAATTTTCCAATACCTTCCGGTCCACGTAAAAGTTGCGCATGCGGTATTCGTTGTTCGACTACTGTACGAACAAAGCGAGCTTTAACTTCCTGTTGACCAATTATTTCTGAAAACAACATAAATTCAATTTGCTGATTTAACGAATTTTCGTGATAAAGTGCAAATATACAAAAAAGTAAGGAGAATGAAAAATGGATTAAAATAGTGGCTAGTGACTATTAAGATATACATATATTTCAAAACAAATATTTTATTATCTTATTTTGTTAGAACATTATAATTTAAAAATACATTTACTTGTCAATCTATCTATCTATTATAAATTTCATCAAATCAGGAAACTCATATTTACTAATAAAACAACCATTCGTTTTGTCTTTTTGTCTATCTTTGCAATTAGCCTTTTTATCAAGTAGAATTAACAGAAAATACTTATCGATATGAAAAACCTCGAACCAGCCTTGGTATGGAACTTTTTCCATGAGATTACACTAATACCGCGTCCATCGAAAAAAGAAGAACGTATCATAGCCTATCTAAAAGTTTTTGGCAATAAAAATAAATTGGAAACAAAAATCGATAAAACTGGTAATGTTTTGATTTGCAAACCGGCTACTGAAGGATTCGAAAAACGCCAGACAATTATTTTACAATCGCATGTTGATATGGTTTGTGAGAAAAACAGCGATGTGAAGTTCAATTTCGATACCGATCCCATTCAAACTTATATTGAAGACGGTTGGGTGAAAGCCAAAGGAACCACCCTGGGTGCAGACAATGGCATTGGCATGTCGATGATGCTAGCAGTGTTAGCTTCGGATAAAATAAAACATCCGGCATTGGAATGTTTATTTACTGTGGATGAAGAAACAGGATTGACTGGTGCTTTTGCTTTGGAACAGAATTTTCTTAATGGCGATGTACTCATCAATTTAGACTCGGAAGACGATGGAGAAATTTTTGTGGGTTGCGCCGGTGGTATAGATACAGTTGCGCTACTACCATACAAAACAGAAAAAACTCCTGAAAAATATTTTGGATTTTCCGTTTCGATAAAAGGACTGAAAGGCGGACATTCAGGTGATGACATAGACAAAGGATTGGGTAATGCAAATAAAATACTGAATCGCTTTTTGTGGAATGTAAACAAAAAAATTAATTTGCGATTACACAGTTTCGATGGTGGTAATTTACGAAATGCCATTGCTCGCGAGGCAGTTGCTGTGGGTTGCGTTCCATATTCCGAAAAAGAAAATTTACGTGTTTTATTCAACATTTATGTAACCGAAATAGAAAACGAGATAGGGAGTATTGAACCGAAAATGAGACTGGATATGGAATCGGAATCTCTTCCTGAAAACGTTATCGACAAAAAAACATCAAATACATTACTGAATGTTTTATATGCTTGTCCTCATGGCGTAAAAGCAATGAGTCCCGATATGCCAGGTTTGGTTGAAACATCCACCAATCTGGCATCGGTAAAAATGAAAAAAGGAAATGTAATTGAAATCTCCACCAGTCAACGTAGCTCGGTAGAATCATCGAAACATGATATTGCACATCAGGTGGAAGCCGTATTTACTCTTTCTGGTGCGAAAGTTTCGCATGGTGACGGTTATCCGGGTTGGAAACCAAATTTAAAATCTGAAATCTTGAAAGTTGCTTCGGATAGTTACGTAAAACTTTTTAAAGAAGAACCAAAAGTACGCGCCATTCATGCCGGACTGGAATGTGGTTTATTCCTTGAAAAATATCCGAATCTGGATATGATTTCAATTGGGCCGCAAATGTATGGTGTTCATTCACCGGATGAAAGATTGAGTATTTCTTCAACTCAAAAATGCTGGAAATGGCTTATTGAGATTTTAGCTGCGCAATAATAATTGATATCGAACTTTTCCAAAGTATAAAACTTTGGAAAAGTTAAACATCTTATAAGAAATGAAACAACCAAACAAACGTAAAATAATCAATGACCCGGTATTCGGATTTATCAATATTCCGAACGATTTTTTGTACGATATCATTCAACATCCATATTTTCAACGGATGAATCGTATCAAGCAGTTGGGTTTGACGTCCATGGTATATCCAGGCGCACAGCATACGCGCTTGCAACATTCTTTGGGTGCAATGCATCTTATGGGTGAAGCCATTGCTCAATTACAACTGTTAGGTCAAGAAATAACACCACTCGAAGCCGAAGCTGCCCGAGCCAGCATTCTGTTACATGATATCGGGCATGGGCCTTTTTCGCATACTTTGGAACATAGTTTGATCGATGGTGTAAATCACGAAGAAATTTCGCTTTGGATGATGCAAAAAATCAACAGGGAAATGGATGGAAAACTGGATATGGCTTTGGCTATTTTTACCAACAACTATCCGAAAAAGTTTTTGCATCAATTGGTTTCCGGACAACTCGACATGGATAGGTTAGATTATTTGAGCCGCGACAGTTTTTTTTCAGGCGTAAGTGAAGGTATAATTGGAGCAGCACGAATAATCAAAATGTTAAACATCCATAACGACCAACTCGTTGTTGAAGCAAAAGGTATTTATTCTATCGAAAAATTTCTGGTGGCACGTCGTTTGATGTACTGGCAAGTATATTTGCACAAAACATCGGTAGCTGCCGAAAAAATGTTAATGAATATTTTGAAACGAGCCAAAGAATTGGCTAGCAAAGGCAAAGTGCTTTTCACGACACCAGCCTTGCATTATTTCCTTTATAATGAAGTAAATAAACAAAATTTTATACATTCTGAAGAAGCATTGGAATACTTTGCAATGCTCGATGATTCAGATATTATCTGTGCCATTAAAGTTTGGTCAACACATCCGGATGTTGTACTATCTACTTTATGCAAAGCATTTACAAACAGACATTTATTTAAAGTTGAGATACAAACTGAAGCAATAAATGAAGCAAAACGTCAACTTTATTTAAAACAATACAGTGAATATTTTGACATCAGTTTAGAAGAAGCTTCATACTTTATGGGTGAAGAAGTCGTTAGTACAGATACCTACACTCAACAAGATGACAATATTAATATCCTTTATAAAGATGGTTCAATCAAAGATATTGCAGACGCTTCGGACATGTTGAACATTACAGTTTTAACAAAAAAGGTAGAGAAGCATTATTTTTGTTATTTCAAGTTGTAATATAGAAGTTATTTCACTCTGATTGTTAACATTAATAAACATAATGTACTTGCGGTGTTATGAAATAGCTACCATATCATTACGTATTATTGAAAATAGTTTAGTACTTTTGCAACCAAATTTTTTATTATGGAGTTTACTGCTCAACAAATTGCTGATTATTTAGGAGGTGAAATCCAAGGCAATCCCTCTGTAAAGGTACATACCTTTTCCAAAATTGAGGAGGGAGAGCCTGGAACATTGAGTTTTTTGTCGAATCTAAAATACAGCCAATATTTATATGATTGTCAAGCAAGTATTGTATTGATAAATAAGGATTTCCAACCTGAAAAAGAAGTTTTGGCAACTCTTATTCGTGTTGAAGATGCCTATCAATCCCTGGCCTTATTAATGACATTGGTAGAACAAACCAAACCAAAAAAGGTTGGGATTTCGCCATTGGCATATGTTGCAGCCACTGCCATCATAGGAGAAAATGCTTATATTGCTCCTTTTGTTTACATTGGTGAAGGTGTTACAATTGGTAAAAATACAATGTTGCATGCACATAGCTGTATTGAAGATGGTGCACGCGTTGGTGAAAATGTAATTTTATATTCCGGCGTAAAAGTTTATAACGATTGTGTGATTGGAAACAACTGTATTTTGCATTCAGGATCAGTGATTGGTTCTGATGGATTTGGTTTTGCACCAACCGATGATGGCTCTTATAAAAAGATCCCTCAAATGGGAAATGTGATTGTAGAAGACAATGTAGAAATAGGAGCTAATACCGTAGTTGACAGAGCAACGTTAGGAAGCACTATCGTTCGCAAAGGTGTAAAACTGGACAATCTCATTCAAATTGCACATAATGTGGAAATTGGCGAGAATACTGTAATTGCCTCTCAAACAGGGATTTCCGGTTCTACAAAAATTGGGAAACAGTGTGTATTAGCAGGTCAGGTAGGAATAGCCGGTCACTTAAATATTGCTGATGGTACTATTTTTGGAGCGCAATCAGGTGTACCAAAATCGATTAAAATTCCTAACCAAATTTTTCAGGGAACTCCATCAGTTCCGATTGGTATTTTTCATCGTTCGTCAATCGTTTACAAAAATTTACCTGAACTACAGAAAACAATTTACGAATTACAAAAACAAATACAAGATTTAGAAAATAAAATTAAAAGTATTTCTTAAAAAAGCATGTCGAAACAAAACACTATTAAACAGAGATTTACCCTTACGGGAAAAGGTTTACACTCCGGTTTAGAAATTACGCTAACATTCGTACCTGCTCCCGAAAATCATGGGATCAAAATTAAACGCGTTGATTTACCTGACCAGCCACAAATGGATGCCGTAGCTGAAAATGTAACAGAAACTACCCGCGGAACAGTACTCAAAAAAGGTGAAATGCAGGTCAGTACGATCGAGCATGTCTTATCGGCACTGTATGCACTTGGTATTGATAACTGTTTATTGGAGGTAAATGCACCAGAATTTCCAATATTGGATGGAAGTGCCAAATACTTTGTAGAAGGAATTCAACAAGTAGGGATTGAAGAACAATCTGTAGAAAAAGATTATTATATAGTTAGAAAAAAAATCGAATACAGCATACCTGAAACAGGTGCCAAAATCACCATTCTACCTGATGATACATTTAGTGTAGATGTACATATCGGCTTCAACTCCTGCATTTTAAGCAATCAATTTGCAAGTATATCATCGTTGGAAGAATACACGACTAAAATTTCATCAGCACGTACTTTTGTTTTTGTTCACGAAATTGAGCCTTTAGTTAATATGAATTTAATTAAAGGTGGTGATTTAAAAAATGCCATTGTCATTTACGACAGATTAATGCCTCAGGATGATATGGATAAGTTAGCCGATTTGATGGATCATCAACCACATCACGATGCCAATAAATTGGGATATCTGAACGGCGGTTTGAAATTTGACAATGAACCTGCATGCCATAAGTTATTAGATATAATTGGTGATTTAGCGTTAATTGGAAAACCTATTCGTGGAAAAGTAATTGCCACTTATCCGGGACATAAGATTAACACCGATGTTGCCAAACTAATTCGAAAAGAACTTAAAAAGCAAGAACTGCAAGCACCAATTTACGATGATACAGTTCCTCCTGTAATGGATGTGAACGCAATCAAAAAATTATTGCCACACCGCTGGCCATTCTTAATGGTTGATAAAATTATCGACATTCGTCAAAGTGTAATAGTTGGAGTAAAAAATGTAACGGCAAATGAAACCTTTTTTATGGGACATTTCCCGGATGAACCGGTTATGCCTGGTGTTTTATTAGTTGAAGCAATGGCTCAAACAGGCGGATTGTTGGTATTAAACTCAGTGGAAGAGCCTGAAAGATATTCAACTTATTTTTTGAAAATAGACAGTGTAAAATTCCGTCAGAAAGTTGTTCCAGGCGATACGGTTATTTTCCACCTGGAAATGCCGGAACCAATGCGTCGTGGATGCGCTCTTATGAAAGGTCATGCTTTTGTAGGTGGAAAAATTGTCTGCGAAGCTGAATTCATGGCCCAAATTGTGAAAAATAAATAAAGCGAGAGTATAAAAGAATTCAGTTTAGTCCATGGTATTTCGGCTCTACTGAATGCAATGTATTATAATTGAAATAGATAAAATAAAAAATGAAACAACCTTTAGCATACGTTCATCCAGATGCAAAAATTGCTCCTTCAGTCGTAATTGAACCATTTGTTACTATCGACAAAAATGTCGTTATAGGTGAAGGAACAAGAATTGGATCCAATGTAACCATTTTAGAAGGTGTACGAATTGGAAAAAATTGTGTTATTTTCCCGGGAGCAGTTATTGGTGCCATTCCACAAGATTTGAAATTTAAAGGTGAGGATTCTTTGGCAATTATCGGTGATAATACCACAATTCGCGAATATGTAACTATTAATAGAGGTACTGCCACTAAAGGAAAAACTGTAGTTGGTGACAATTGTTTAATCATGGCATATTGCCACATTGCACACGATTGTGTGGTTGGAAACAGTGTAATTATGGCAAACGCCACTCAACTTGCAGGTGAAGTTGAAATTGATGATTTTGCCATTTTGGGTGGAGGATGTTTAGTTCATCAGTTTACGCGTATCGGTTCTCACGTCATGCTTCAAGGTGGCTCAAAAATCGGGAAAGATGTTCCTCCATTTGTTAAAGCTGGTCGTGAACCACTTTCGTATGCAGGAATCAATTCAATCGGATTACGTCGTCGTGGTTATACAAACGAACAAATCAGGGATATTCAGGATATCTACCGCTATTTATATTTGTCGGGAATGAACACTTCTCATGCCATTGAACGCATAGAAGCCGAATTACCCGCAACCAAAGAACGCGATGAAATTTTGCTGTTTGTGCGAAATTCACCACGCGGAATTATTAAAGGTTACTTTGAGTAAAAATGTTGAATCGTTGAAATGTTGAATTGTGTAATTGTGTAATTGTGTACTCGTTTACTCGTCAACTTGTTTACTAAATACTTGTAACTATAATATGAGCATAGAAAATAATATAGAAACTCCGAAGAAAAGCTTGAATTTTATCGAAGCTTTTGTGGAGCAAGATTTGAAAGATGGTAAAAATGGCGGACGAATTCAAACCCGTTTTCCACCTGAGCCAAACGGTTATTTACACATCGGACATGCCAAAGCCATTTGCCTGGACTTTGGCATTGCTGACAATTACGGTGGCATTTGTAATCTTCGTTTCGATGATACGAATCCGGTAAAAGAAGATGTTGAATATGTCGATTCCATTCAGGAAGATATTAAATGGCTTGGTTACCACTGGGAAAACGTGTATTATGCATCTGATTATTTTCAACAACTATGGGATTTAACCATCGAATTTATAAAACAAGGAAAAGCTTATATCGATGAACAATCGGCCGAAACCATTGCAAAACAAAAAGGCACGCCAACTGTAGCAGGAACCGAAAGTCCATATCGTAACCGCCCAATTGAAGAGAATCTAGAGTTATTCCAAAAAATGAATTCAGGCGAAGTGCCCGAAGGTGCTATGGTGTTACGCGCTAAAATTGATATGGCTTCTTCTAATATGCATTTTCGTGATCCATTAATGTATCGTGTGATCAACTCTCACCCGCATCATCGCACCGGCTGGAACTGGAAAGCATATCCAATGTACGATTATGCCCATGGTCAATCGGATTATTTCGAAGGCGTAACACACTCGCTTTGTACCTTAGAATTTGAAGTACATCGACCATTATACGATTGGTTTATCGATCAATTTCAAAATTCGGATTATCGTCCGCGACAAATAGAATTTAACCGCCTAAATATTACCTACACCGTGATGAGCAAACGCAAAATGCTTCAACTGGTACAAGAAGGTTTAGTGAGCGGTTGGGACGACCCACGCATGCCTACAATATGCGGTTTGCGTCGTCGTGGTTATACACCCGAAGCAATTCATAACTTTATCGATAAAATCGGATATACCAAAGTTGAAGGTACGATTGATGTTGGCTTATTGGAACACACAGTACGTGAGAGTTTGAACAAAACAGCAAACCGTATGAATGCCGTTATCGACCCCGTTAAACTAATCATTACCAATTATCCTGAAGGACAAGTGGAAATGATGGAAACGGTAAATAATCCTGAAGATGAATCGGCCGGAACACGCGAAATTGCATTCTCAAAAGAATTATATATTGAGCGCGAAGATTTTATGGAAGAAGCTCCTAAAAAATTCTTCCGCATGACTCCAGGACAAGAAGTACGACTAAAAAGTGGATATATTGTAAAATGTACAGGTTGTAAAAAAGACAGCGAAGGTAAAATTGAAGAAATCTATTGTGAGTACGACTCACAAACTAAAAGTGGCATGCCCGAAAGCAACCGCAAGGTAAAAGGAACGCTTCACTGGGTTTCGGCAGTTCACAGTTTGCATGCAGAAGTGCGTTTGTACGATCGCTTGTTTAGTGTGGAAAATCCATCGGCTGACGAACGCGATTTCCGCGATTTATTAAATCCGGATTCTCTCAAAGTACTTACAAACTGTCGCATCGAAGCTTCGTTGAAAGATGCTAAACCTATGGATCATTTTCAATTCCAACGGATTGGTTATTTCGTTGTCGATCTGGATTCGACTGCAGAAAAATTGGTTTTTAACCGCACTGCATCACTCAAAGATAGTTGGGCAAAAGAACAAAGCAGATAATTAATTGATCAATTTCTAATATAAAAAGACCATTGCATATTATTGCAACGGTCTTTATATTTTAAAAATTACATTGTTGTATCTCGATTAAATCAAAATCCGCATTTTCGAATAATTTTCGCGAAATTCTTTGGGCGTGTAACTTTTACGTTTTTTGAAAATCCGATTAAAATTGGATAAATTATTGAAGCCGCATTCGTAGCTAATTTCGGCTATCGTCTTACTGGAATCAACCAGATAGCGTGAGGCGATGCCCAATCGCAAATCGTTCAGGTATTCGATGTAGTTTTTTCCAGTGCGCTTTTTCATAAATCGGCTGAAAGAAACTTCCGACATATTGACATAATTGGCAACATCTACCAACCTAATTTCTTTTTGGTAGTTGGTATGTAAATAGGCGATTGCCTTTTGAACCCGACGACTTTCAAATGAATTGTCCTGATTTGTAAAAGTGCTGCTGCAAAGTATGCGAGCATCTTTGTCATTTGACAATTCGTACAAGATGGTGAGTAATTCAATCACAGAATAAAAGCCGTTTTGATTACTACTTAAAGAAACTATTCTGGGTTTGACCTTTTCTATTGCAGCACGAGAAAACACAATCCCTTTTTTCGCATTTTCGAACATTACAGCTATAGAATGAAACTGATTTTTATTGAGTAAACTTTCCAAGAACAACTCTTTATGGAAATGTATAGTAATTTCGTGTATATCCAGAGACTGACAGTGATGATCCATCCAGGCATGTCCTAAATTTTCATTCCCTATTAAACACAACTCAACATCATCAATTTCTTCAATAGAATCACCGATTAATCGGCCAGCACCTTTGCCATTCTCAATAAAATTGAGTTCGTATTCGGGGTGCACGTGTAATGGGTAAGTAAATTCTGATTTAGTACGCTTATTTACCACAAAACAATCTTCGTCTGAAAGTAAAGTAACTTCGCGAAATAGATTGGAGACTTGCATGATATAACTTTTTTTATTGTACCGCAATATTACTAATAATGTTTGAATAAACATTATTAGTAATATAAAAATAAAAACATAAAATTCTACCAATAGCTGAATTTTGCCAATAAGGCAGCAATATTAAAACGATTTATTTGGCGTTTCGTTCACGGATAGCTGATCTGCTTATTTTCCCCCATTCTTTCAATAATCCGTCATCCCAGTTTCCGTCTGCAGGTGCACGTGGAAGTAACATCGAACAGGTTTCGTTTTTATCAGAGACTGACCATACTATCCAACTTAGTTTGCTTGCTTCCATCCAATCGAGGAAGGCTTTCCACTCTGGTTGGTTAACAGGTCCATCACCTGAGGCTTCCATTCCAGCACATTCCGAAATGAAAATCGGAATACCCTTGGTTATAGCTGCATCGGTACGATCGCGCAACCATTTTTTATGCGTTCCTGCATAAAAGTGCATGGTGTACATGATATTTTTTTGACCAAGTATTGGATCACCTGCTACCGAGTCTACATCCTGATCCCAATGCGGAGAACCTACCAGAATAAGATTGTCATTATCAATGGCACGGATAGTCGAAATAACTTCTTCAGAATATTGCTTCACTACTTTCCACGAATAATAATCAGGTTCGTTCCATATTTCGTAAATCACATTCGGCGTATCTTTATATTTCGTCGCCATTTCTGCAAAGAATTTTTTAGCTTCGTCTGTATGTAATTTATGGCTATGAAAATCAATCAACACATAAATTCCATTTTTGATTGCGCCATCAATTACATTTGTCATACATTTCAAGGCAAAATTCGGATTTTCAAGATAACTATCATCTAAACCTACACCCATCGAAGCACGAACCACATTGCATTTCCAGTCGGTAGCTAACCAGGCAACTGCACCCTGATTATAAAAACGTGGCCATAGATTATGCCAACCGAAACTGGCACCACGCAACATCAGTGCTTCGCCTTTTTTATTTGATAATTGAGTACCAACAACTTGTAGTTTCCCGTTTAGAGCTACCGGAGAATTCTTTGGTGCTAAAATATTTGCACCATAACAAGGTGTAAAACTGAATACCATTAACATTAAACAGATGGTAACTGTCAGGAAGATTTTGCTTGTGATTTTCATGATGTATTAGATTTAATGTCTATTTCATTATACATTTTGTATGATGAATTATTTTAATTTAAGTTCTCCATACACTTTTTTTTCCAATAAGGGTTAGTGTTCTATTCGTGTATCCGTGTCATTAGTTCGAGGCACATCCGGCTATTATGATAGGGGCATTTCCAGAATCCGGCTTTGTCTCCATGATCATCCACTATGCTATCAGCCGAAACTGCCCAGTGCCATTCACCTGCTTTTTTATCAATAATAAATTCTTTGGTAAATTCCCATGCAGCAAAAGTTTTTTCAGCATAGGAATCATTTTTCGACAACTCATAAGCATTAAAAAATCCCACCATAGCCTCGGCTTGAGACCACCAATCGCAATTAGTGTCTACATGTCCGGTAGCGTAATTTTTTTCGTTGATAATTGAACCATTCCGTTGTACTCCTTCGGTGGCTGCATCTGCAATTTTTAAAGAGATGATGCGGACTTTTTTCAAAATGTCGGCATCGCCAAGCACTATCGCTGCTTCATCGATCAACCATGCTGATTCAATGTCATGTCCATATGAATTTAGAGTAGATTTGCACTCCCAGTTTTCATCGAAAAATAAATCAAGATGAAAGGTTTTAGAATTGATTATTCTGGAAAGAAATATCTCTATCAAATTTTTCAACTGCTTTTTAAGTCCATCATCTTTCCACACGCGATATAAATTAGTATATGCTTCCAAAATATGCAAGTGTGTATTCATGGTTTTCTTTTCGTTTGCATCTTTTTCACTCAAACGCAAGTCTTCCAATAATTCCCACTCTCGGTTATAAGCTTCAAAATAACCATTATCTTTAAAATCAAAACTATGCTTTTCAATTAACCGGAATAATTCAATTGCCTTGTCCAGACATTCCTTTTCGGCCGTAACCCGATAATATTCAACCAATGCATAGATAAAAAAGGCCTGACTGTAAATTTGCTTTTTTGTGTCGGAGGGAGTTCCGTCAGCATTTAGCATCCAATAAGTTCCACCATTTTTTTCATCAAAGAAATGCTCAAAAATGTAATCTTTGGCTCGTTTAGCATATTCTGTATAAAGGGGATTCCTGAAATACAAAGCAGCCGAAGAAAAGGACCACAAAATACGGGCATTCATAATGCCACCTTTTACTGCATTAGGCACTATTTGATTTGTTCCGGTCATTTGTCCATAAAAACCACCTTGTTTTTCATCCACCATTTTATCCATCCAAAAAGGAAGGATATTGTGGGTCAACTCTTCTTTGAGTTCTTGTTTGAGTTCTAGAAAATTGTATTTCATATTTGATTAGCGATTTTAGGCTTCGCCGTTATTAACTACCTTTGGTCATGATATTTGACTTCGTCGTTATTAAAATTTTTGAAAAGTTGATAGAAGAATTTAAATCATCACCACTTCTACCTTATACGTAGCTCCTGCAAGCATCAACGGAATAATGTTTCCTTCCACGGTTTTTCCATCAATTTTAATAGACGAAACACCTTTCATCGAACCGTTTGGATTTTTCACTTCAATATGATAAGTTGTACCACGGAACTGACGAGTTACATTAAAGCCTTTCCACTCAGCCGGAATACAAGGATCGACCATCAAACCTTCGTAAGTAGGACGAATACCCAAAATGAATTGTGTTATGGCATAAAAGTTCCAGGAAGCTGTTCCGGTTAACCAGGAGTTTTTTGCTTCACCTGGACGAAAAGCATCTTTTCCGGCTATCATTTGTGCATAAACATAAGGTTCTGTTTTGTGTAAATCGCTTATTTCTTCGAGATACGACGGACAAATCTTGCGAAAATACTCCCATGCCCGATCTCCACGACCTTGTACGGTTTCGCCTATCATAATCCATGGATTATTATGGCAGAAAACGCCGGCATTTTCTTTATAACCAGGAGGATATGTTGAAATTTCACCGTATTCGATATAATATTTAGTAAATGGCGGATTATTAAGTACAATTCCGTGTTCGCTATCCAAACGTTCTTTTACCGAGTCGAGGGCCTTGGCTACCAGACCTTCTTCCAATCCAATTCCGGCCATTGTACACCAACCATTCGATTCGATAAAAATTTTAGATTCTTCATTTTCTTTTGAGCCTACTTTTCGTCCGTAGTAATCGTACGCACGAATAAACCATTCACCATCCCAACCGTGAATTTTCACAGCTTCGACCATGGCATCGACATGTTGCTGAGCGCGGTCGGCTTCGGCATTATTCCCGATTTTCCGGCATAATTCTACATAATCGCGACCATAAACCACGAAAAGTCCGGCAATCATCAAACTTTGAGCCTGTGAACCTTCGGATTTATTTTCGGTAGTCTGGAAACTCTCGTTGGGGTCATTTGAGAAGCAATTAAGATTCAAACAGTCATTCCAGTCCGCACGACCGCTCAAAGGCAAGCAAAGAGGTCCGAGGTTATTCACAACGTGGTTGAACGAAACAGTGAGATGATGGAAAAGTGATACTTCCGAACCTTGTTCGTTATCGAAAGGCACCGGTTCGTCCAAAATGCTGAAATCCCCTGACTCTTTAATATAACTTGTGGCTCCGAGAATCAGCCACATAGGATCATCGTTGAATCCCTGACCAATTTCGTTATTCCCTTTTTTTGTCAAAGGTTGATACTGATGATAGCAACCACCGTCAGGAAATTGAGTGGAAGCAATGTCGATGATGCGTTCGCGTGCCCTTTCGGGAATTTGATGCACAAAGCCCACCAAGTCCTGATTGGAATCGCGAAAACCCATTCCACGGCCGATTCCACTTTCAAAGAAAGAAGCTGAACGCGAGAAACAGAAGGTAATCATACATTGGTACTGATTCCATATATTCACCATGCGATCCAATTTTTCTTCACCGGATTGAAGTGTGAAAACATTAAGCAATTTATCCCAATACGCTTTCAGGTCTGCCAATGCTGCATCTACTTTTTCGGCTGTATCGAAACGTGCAATCGTAGCTTTTGCTTTTGTTTTATTGATAATGTTTTTGCTTTCCCATTTTTCTTCTTCAGCATTTTCTACATAACCCAGTACAAATACTAAATCTTTCGATTCTCCTGACTGCAATTCCACTTCCACATAATGTGAAGCAATTGGTGACCAACCATGAGCCACTGAATTGCGCGGTTCACCTTCTAATACGGTTTGCGGTTCATCAAAACCATTGTATAATCCGAAGAAAGTTTCGCGGTCAGAGTCAAAGCCTTGCATGGGTACATTTACCGAATAATAGGCATAATGATCGCGACGCTCTTTGTATTCTGTTTTGTGATAAATCACCGAATCCTCAATTTCCACTTCTCCTGTAGAGAAGTTACGTTGGAAATTTTCCATGTCAGTAGCAGCATTCCACAAGGCCCACTCAACGAATGAAAATATCTTTATTTTTTTAACTTCGTTGCTTGTATTACGCAAAGTCAGTTTTTGTACTTCAGCCCAAGTTTTCAATGGAACAAAATATAAAACTTCGGCTTCTACTCCATTTTTAACCCCTTTTATAGTGGTATAATTCATACCGTGACGGCATTCGTAACTATCCAGTTCTGTTTTACATGGTTTCCAACCCGGACTCCAAACCGATTCTCCATCATTGATATAGAAATACTTACCACCACTGTCCATCGGTACGTTGTTGTAACGATAGCGAGTGATACGACGAAATTTGGCATCTTTATAGAAAGAATATCCTCCGCCGGTATTGGAAACCAAACTGAAAAAATCCTCGTTACCCAGATAATTAATCCATGGCCATGGAGTGCGTGGATTGGTAATGACGTATTCACGTCTGTTGTCATCGAAATGTCCGTATTGCATTTTAATATAAAATCGTGTAAATGTAAAATGGTTTAATTATTGATTCTTTTCTCTTGTTTCAGTCAAATCAGTGCTGATTTCATGCATTTTTTTCTCGCTCAACGGATAGATAAACATAAATAATGCAGCAAGTAAAGCTCCAATGGCAGGGAATACGCTCAACATCATTCGAATTCCGGTTTGCGTAGCAATGGATTGCTCAACATTTGGATGATAACCATAATATGCAATAATCCATCCCACAGCAGCGATTCCCAATGAAGCACCGAATTTTTGTGACATAGATGCTGCCGAGAATACCAAACCCGTAGCTCTACGTTTATTTCTCCATTCGGAATAATCAGCTGTATCGGCAAACATTGACCAAACAAGTGGGAATATAATTCCGGCATTTATGCTAATCAAGAATTGTAATGCAAGAATTAAATAAAGGTTCGATTTATCAATGAAATAGAAAACAACACTCAGGACAGCTGCAATAACCATTGCAAAGAGAAATGTGTTCTTTTTCCCAATTCTATCTGAAACTGGTTTTGCCAATACAACACCTACAATGTTAGCAGCCTGTCCGAGTAACAAATAAATTGTACTTATAGCTAAAGCCATTGTTGAAGTAACTTCTATACTGCTTTCTCCTTTGAAATAGTACAAGAAGTAATATACCGCTGCACCATCGCGGATAGTATTGAAGAAAATAGTTGAAACACTTGCACCCAAAAGGATAAACCAAGGCATGTTTTTACCTAAATCTTTCAGGTCATCTTTCAATTTTGTTTTCTCGGTAATCGGTTTAACGCGCTCGCGAGTCCATAAGAAAGTAAGAAAGAAGAAAAGCACGGCAATTACTGCAATTACCATTACTGCATGTTGGAAACCGGTTTTGTAATCAATTTGTTTGATATCAACTTTAGTAAATTTAACTTCAGCACTCGAATTGGTTGAATATACAACTTTCAGATCAGCGGGATTGGCAAGACTTTCTTTTGAAACTAAGTTCTTTAGTTTTATTAGAATATTACTTGTGCTTCCATCGCGAAGTAAACCTAACGTATCTTTTCCGGCTTTAAACTCAACCCAGCTGTATTGATTTGTTTTGCTATTTACGACTCCAATTTTAAACGCATCTTTCGATTTAGTAATAACTTTTACTGAAACAAAAAGAAGAGAATCAACCGGTTTTTCTTTCAATTCTGAAGTAATCTGACCATTCCAAACATATAATTTCGCATTCGATGTTTGAGTAGAGTCGGTACGTTGAACTAATTTAGGTTCACTGAATTTACTTACAGTTTTAGTTCCAAATCCATCAAAGAGGGGCTGAAATAATGCAAGTACTAGAAAACTACCTCCAAATGCAAAAATAAACCTGTAAGTTGCAAGAGTAGTACGTTCTTTTCCATCAGAAGTCATTACACCCATTAATGAAGCATAAGGAACGTTTATCATCGAATATATCATCATCATCAGCGAATAGGTGATGTATGCATATATGATCTTGCCGGTCATGCTAAAGTCCGGAGTAGTAAATGTCAGGATACCAATAATTCCAAAAGGTATAGCCATCCAAAGTAAATAGGGACGGAATTTTCCCCAACGTGTTTCGGTTCTGTCACTTATAATACCAACGAGTGGATCGAATACTGCATCACCCACACGTGTTATCAGGAACATTGTACCAACAACAGCAGCAGGAATACCGTAGATGTCGGTATAAAAGAACATAATATACATACCGAACAGCTTCCAGAACATCGACGAAGCAGCATCTCCGAAGCCATACCCAATTTTCTCTTTGAAATTTAGTTTTTGAAAATTCATATTGATTCTTTTGTATTAGTGAAAGATTTAAATTTAAGGACAAAATACTACTGCAAATTAAAAAACTGTGTAAAAATAGCTGTTTTAGACCAAATATAAAGTCTTGAATGTTTCTAAAATAGCACTGTTTTTGAAAATTAATTTCTTATTTGAATAATTTCAGACACAGCACATCGTGAGCCGGAATGGTTGCTTTGAGAACTTTGCGGGTATCTCCTGTGTTTTTCTTCAACCACAAATCACGGATTTTATATAATTCCTTGCCGGTAGTATCGAGGGTTCTATTCGAAAGTGTATCGGTTACGGAGATAGTTTTCCAATTTAGTTCAACGCTTTTAGGGGATTTGCTGCGATTTAGCAGACACAAAGCCCATTCGCCATTTTTAAGAGGTTTCATCCATGTTTCCACGCTGTCTTTCACCGCATGACGGAACCCTTGAATTCCCAACGAATCCTGGTCGATAGCAATTACTTCTTTGTTGGCAAGCACACCCAATGTTTCGGGACTCATCTTACGCAAGTCGTTACCCGAAATAAGCGGAGACGCCATCATACACCACATAGTGAAGTGCGCACGTTCTTCATTCAATGGCATTCCGTTACCCACTTGCATCATATCAGGATCGTTCCAATGACCCGGTCCCGCATATTGACGCAATCCATCCTGTTTGTCCAGAATTTGCATAACACCCCACGATTTCCAGGTTCCATGATCATTAATACAATCGAAGCAATTGTAAATATCTCCGGTCGTTCTCCAAAGATGACCAACTTCTTTAGCCCATTTCCATGGCTTGTTGTCACCCCATTCGCAAAGGCTGAAAACAATAGGTCGTCCAGCTTCGTGAAGTGCATCACGCATAGTTGTGTAAGCACCTTCGGCATTCAGTTTTTCAGTATTGCACCAATCGTATTTCAAATAATCGACTCCCCATTTGGCATACATTAAAGCATCCTGATATTCATGACCACGTCCCGCAGGACGACCACCACACGTTTTGTCTCCGGCGCACGAATAAATTCCGAATTTCAATCCTTTGGAATGAACATAATCGGCCAAAGCTTTTATTCCGGATGGAAAGCGTTGCGGATCGGCCACAATAAATCCAAGGCTATCGCGACTTACTTGCCAGCAATCATCAATGACAATATATTCGTAACCCGCATCTTTCATACCAGAAGAGACCATGGCATCAGCCGTTTCACGAATCAATTTTTCGCTTACATCGCAGGCAAATTTATTCCAACTATTCCAACCCATTGGTGGAGTTTGCGCTAATCCTTGAAATTTTTGAGCTTGAAGCGGAATTAATGAGCAAGCTAAAACTGCTAATAATAGCAGATGTTTTGTATTTTTCATAATGTTTTTTATTTTTGGTAAGCTTTATTTTTAGCCACCATTTGTTTGATAGTTTCTACGGAAGTAGCCGAACGATAACCATCGGCAAGACTATTGAGACAATAATCCAATAATTTATCAATGGTTGAAGTTGCCACATGCATCCTAGTGTCGGACGAAGCATAATAAATAAACACTTTTCCATCTTCATCAGCAATCCAGCCATTACTGAATAATACATTTGAAACATCACCAATACGTTCTTCACCTTGTGGAGCCATAAAATGCCCGGCTGGCTCGGCAATCAGTTTAGTAGGATCTTCCAAATCGGTAAGGTAGAGATACAACACATAACGCAATCCGGCAGCGCAATTACGAACACCATGTGCCAAATGCAACCAACCCTTTTCAGTTTTTATTGGGTGTGGTCCTTCTCCATTTTTCAATTCTTTGATTGTATGATAATAACGGAAGTTGATAATTTTTTCTTCTTTTACTTCTGCATGTGTCATATCGTCAACCGATCCCCAACCAATTCCACCACCACTTCCTGTATCAATGAATCCATCTTGCGGACGAGTATAAAGTGCATATTTACCATTAACAAATTCGGGGTGAAGTACTACGTTACGTTGTTGGCTTTTGGTTTTCAAATCAGGAAGTCGTTCCCATGTCAATAAATCTTTAGTACGCACTATTCCGGCAGTCGCCACTGCTGCCGACAAATCACCTTCCGGGGCATTTGGATCTTTTCGTTCGCTACAGAAAATACCGTAAATCCAACCATCTTCGTGAGCAGTAAGGCGCATATCATAAACATTCGTATCGGGATTTTCAGTTTCAGGTAAAGTTATAGGTACGTCCCAAAATTGAAAATTATCAATTCCATTTGAACTCTCTGCTACAGCAAAAAACGATTTACGATCGTTCCCTTCTACACGTACCACCAGAATGTATCTCCCGTTCCATTTTATCGCTCCTGCATTCAGTGTTGCATTGATTCCGATACGCTCCAGTAAATATGGATTAGTTTCAGGATTCAAATCGTAACGCCATTCTATTGGTGCGTGACCTGCAGTAACTATTGGATTTTCATAACGGTCAAAGATACCATTTCCAAAGGATAATTTTTCATTTTTCTTACTTAATAATTCCTCGTGGTCCGCTTTGAGATTTCTCAAAGCTTTAATAAATTTAGTCATTTTTGTAAAGGTATATAATTATTTATTTTAACAGTACTTCTGAATGTCCCATAAGATCAGACTGACATTTATTATACTTATTTTATTTACTTTTTAAAGTCTTCTGTTGTTGGTACTGAAATAACTGAATTTGAATTCAATTTCAGTGTCGCCTGAATCATTCCTGCCGAAGTTGCCGTCAACGTAATTTCTCCGGCTTGTTTAGTCGTTTTTACTATTATCTGAGCCAGACCATTAAAAGTCTCACGCTTCCATTGCGGAGCAGGATTATATATTTTTATAGTTCCCGGATTGGTATTAATTTCTTCCCATTCAGTTTTCTTCACCAAAGGTTTTCCTTCGAAAACAATTGTGTTTTTACCTTTGTGTAAAAGATTTCTATCAAGCACAAATACCTGATTTGGATCGTTTCTTTTCAAATCTTTACCTACTAATTTTCCATTTACATAAACCGATTGATCAGCCGCCAAACTTTTTGCAAAAAGAGTAATGATTGTTTTATCGGTCAGATCAGCCAACGTAAATGAACCGCGAACAATGATATTCTTACCTACTTCATATTCGCCATATCCTTTCGCAAATGCTTTCGACCATTGTGAATCATCGAAATTTTCAGCAATCTCCGTGTTATTCGACAACGTGCTCGAAAGTTGATATTTCAGATTGTCGATATTCACTCTTGAAACCGTTTCTACATATTGTTCCGGATCATGCGCAGCAGGATCACCATTACCAACACCAATTATTTTACCGGGACCTGTGAGGGTAAAAGCAATTTCGTTATTGGCGGTTGGCACTAACCGGTTTTTCAAATCGTTTAGTTGAACCGTAATAACGGCAACATCTTCACCTTCGGCATGGAGTTGCAAGCGATCGGCCGAAAGTGCAACTGTTGCAGCTGCACCAGTTGTTTCAACTAGTTCCGTTACGGTTAGTCTCCCTTTCACAAATCCTTTGGCAAGGATCGTTCCGGGTTGATACGTCACATCCCATTCGAGATGTCCGTTCTTCTCCATCGTTTTCTTGCCAAGCGAATTTTTATTCAATATCAATTCAACTTCCTCAGCATTGCTGTAGATAGTTACTTTGATGTTTTTACCTTCACTGCCTTTCCAGTTCCAATGAGGCATGATATGCATAACCGGCTTAGTGCCCCACCACGATTTCAGGTAATAGAAAATATCTTTTGGAAAACCACAAAGGTCAACAAGTCCAAATTCAGAATTCACTGCCGGCCACGAAAGCGGATTTGCTTCACCGCGATAATCGAAACCTGTCCAAAAGAACAAGCCCGACAAAAACGGACGAGCTGCATAGAATTTCCAACCCGATTCAGTACCCATATTTTCGGGCATCCGGTTCGTAGCCGCCATGCGACCGTTTGCTTTATCATCTACATAAACTCCACGTGTTCCAATGGTATTGCTTTCTTCAGTACCAATGCCACATTGCCAGGGGAAATTCTTGTGATGTTCATCGATATTTCCCTGAACTATATAATTGTAGCCCATTACCTGAGCTGTTTTCCCACTTCCATTTTCCCAACCACCTGAAACAGCAACAGTGAATGCACGCGACGAATCAATTTTCTGAGCAAACTCCTGCATAGTTTTCATTATGCGTGCTCCTTTTTCGTTGCTTTCGATAGCCCACTCTTCATTGCCTAACGACCAAAGTATCACACTGGGATGATTCCGGTCACGCACCATAAAGCGTTCGAGTAAGTCGAAATGCTCCTGATCTATCCCCATCAATCGATTTTCGTCCAGCACTAGCATCCCAAGCCGATCACAGGCATCCAGCAACTCGGGTGTAGGCGGATTGTGCGAAGTGCGGATAGCATTGCTTCCCATTTCTTTCAGTTTTTTCACCCGAAATTCCTGCAATGCATCGAGAATAGCTGTTCCAACACCGGCGTGATCCTGATGATTATTGGTTCCTACGATTTTTACATTTTTACCATTCAGGAAAAAGCCCAGATTTGGATCGAAGCGCACTGTGCGAATTCCAACATTGGTTGTGTATGTATCAACAATCTGACCATCGATAATAATACTGGTTTTAAGTTTGTATAAGTACGGATTTTCGAGCGACCAAAGAGTTGGTTTCTCTACTTTTATTTTTTGAAAATAGGTGTTATCCAGATTTCCATTCAACATAACGTTTTCAAGCTTTTTTGAAACGACTTGCTCGTTGTTAGCGTCAATCAATGTTTGTTCAATAGTAAAATCACATGGCTTAGCATATTGATTCGCCACTTTGGTACGTACCGTTATCTCTGCATTATCACCATTAATTTCAGATGTCACAAAAGTGCCATATTGAGCCACATGCAAGCGGTCTGTTTTGTTCAACCAAACATGACGATAAATACCTGCTCCTTCGTAATACCAGCCTTCTTCAATGCTGGCATCAACCCGCACGGCAACGGTATTTTCTTCGCCATAATTCAGGTAATCGGTAATATCATATACCGAAGTGGCATAACCGCTTGGCTCGTTACCTACATAAAAACCATTAACCCAAACCGTTGCATTACGATGAATACCATCAAACTGAATACTTATTTTACGACCGTAATCAGATGCAGGCACGGTGAATTTCTTGCGATACCATCCCACTGAAGTTTCGGGATATTTCCAGCCAATGGTGTGATAACCGTGACTATGACTTGCGGCAGCAGAAAAAGGAAGTTCCACCGCCCAGTCGTGGGGTAAATCCACTTCGCGCCAAGTCCGGTCTTCAAATGTTGGTGCTGCCGCTCCATCACCATATCCTGTCTTGGCAAAATAGGTGAAATAGCTTGTTCCTGTAGTAAAATCTTTAGCATAATCGGTGGCATGTCCCAGTGCAAAACGCCAGCCAGCATCCAATAACAAATGTTCCCGGATATTTGATATAAGTTCAACATCCTGTTTTTGGGAGAAAACAGGAAATGAAACAAATATGTATATGAAAAACAATAAATTTATTTTTACTTTCATCGCTATTAATAAAATCAATTTTCAACTATCTTAAAATGCAAAATCTCTTAGTTCCGGAAAAACTATTATTCTTTATTCTCAACAGATACAGCCCGTTATCAAACTTTTCAGTATTGATTTTCATTGGCACACTTCCATCATAATTATACTGAAACATATCTATTAACTTTCCATCCTGCGAATAGACCGAAATATCTGTCAGAGCCGGAGTTTGTGATCCGATAGCAATTTTCAGGTTTTCCTTGGCCGGATTAGGAAAAAGATTTATTTTGGTCGACGAAGCCTGTGGATTTTCAACGGCAGAAGTGTTGGATTTCAATATCACGGCAGTAGTGGAAACAGTTGGCAAAACAATGCTGAATGAGTTTCCTGAAACAGTTACTATACTTTTTTTCAATGCATTGCCAACATGCGACACGAAAGTTTCGGTAGTAGGCAACGACGCTAATTGCAGCGTGTTGTAAGTTCCGTCAACTACAGAAAAGTTGGATAAATTCACAGTTACCTTATGCGTTGAACTCAGGTCTCGATTGACCATAATCACCGTCATAGAATCGGCATTGCTCGTTACGGTGGTATAACCTGAAACCATATTTTCAAGGGTAGAAGTGCTTGTTACACTGTTGCTTTTAGCATATCGGCTAAACAAATGCAAAGTTTCCAACATTCCCACTTTCCATGACCATGGAGTGTAGAGTTCCACACCATTATTGGCAAATGTTCCCAGCAAAGAAGCATACAAAACCGAATTAGTATTCGCATTTGTTGAGTTAATTCCCGACTCGCTCAAACCAATGGTAATACCGTGATTTGCTCCGAAATACAGAGTCAACCAGTCGCTAATACGTTGGAAAATATATTCCTTTGTTTGGGTGTTGTCCCAACCGCCGTTAATTGATTTTAAACCGTTTGCACCGGGATAAACATAAGTTTTATCGTAAAAAATGCGGTGTAATTGCAATACGTCAGCATCAGCCGATTCTCCAGGATACCAGTGAATATCAACCACATCTAACAGTTTAATCCCGGTTGCTTTTTGTTCGTCAGCCACCCGTTTAAGGAAATATTCGAGCCAACAATAATATTTTCCTCCAATATTCAAGGTCTCGGAACTCCATTTGTACCATTGCCATTCATTGGCACAAACCGGTCCGCACAACTTGATCCCGGGAAACAATGCACGGGCTTTTTTGGCCACAGCAAAGTATTTGTCCATAAAGGCCGTTGCAGCAATCTGCGTTGGCATTACATCATTGTGTGTTCCACTCCATATTTCCGGTTCATTGTCCATGTTCCAATACGTGAAATTAGTTGAGTTCAATCCAATCCCTTTAGCTCCGAACCAATGGTTTAAGACTTCAGCGGTTGAATCGGCAGGCCAATCCATGGTGTAAAGTGTCGGATTGCCGTTAACGGTTGCCGTGCTTCCACCACTGGCATTTACCGTTCCTCCGCCGGCCAGATTTTGCGTACAACCGCTCCACCATTGCGATTTGTTGTAACCCCAATCATTGAAGTTGTTATTTTTATTTGAAGCCACTTTCCCAATTAACTGAAATGCCCACATCACTTGCATACCGGGCATATTAGCCACAATATTCTTTGAGAAGTTATCCCAATCATGATCGTACACATTGTTGTACCAATCCGGATGACTTGATATTTTCTTGCGCCAATTGTATTTAGTGGCATTATTTCCACCATTTTCGCGCGTTAAATTTACTCCAGCCTCTTTGACAAGTGCAATATCGGCTGCGGATGCTGTTGTTCCAAATGAATTGGAAAAACTGCCGTTACGACCATAGATATAAGGCGATACAGCTTTCTTGCCATCAGTTGCGTTCACTGTTACAACTACATCCTGCGAGAATGAAGCTGCACTGCTAAACAATAGCAGGAACAGTGATATGCCAATTTTATGAGTGAAATGTATCATCCTTATTTGTTGTATTCGTTATTTAAAATTTTACTGACTATTTCTTAGAAACATACATGGGTGAAATCTCTTTATTTAAAAGAATTCCCGGCATATCAGTGAATTTTTTAAAGTCGGCAGCCGAAGCATGTCCCGCATACGGCACATAGAAATGATTCGGTTTGTTGAACGCGTTTCTCCAAAGTAACACGTAACTGATATTGAACGGTTCTATAGTTGGTAAAAGAACTTGGGTAAAGAAATTAGGATTACCAATACTTTCCATTCCTGTTTCGGCCATGATTGGAATTTTATTGGTTCTTTTAGCGTATGCAGTTACAACTTTTAATCCTTCAGCCACACTTTTCATGAAATTGTCGTTCGAAGCCTTAGTATTATCCATCGAGCAATAATTATCGAAACCAACCACATCAACCCAATCATCGCCCGGATAACGGCTCAAAAATTCTGCTTCAGTTGTAATGCCTGCGGGTGAAAAAGCGTATAAAATATTATGAACGCCTTTCACATCGCGCAAGTAGCTCACTGTCATG